>JGI12316J15310_10000423_pt24 | contig 20768 bp, 21 predicted proteins | sample MarCyaLeptolynsp_FD_15310 | JGI IMG/M metagenome (IMG submission 15310)
CGACCACACCGATTGATCCGACGATGGAGGAAGGGTCAACAAAGATCTCGTCGCCTGCAACGGCGATCATGTAGCCTCCGCTGGCCGCGACATCCTCCACGAAGACCAGCACTTCCTTTTCGTTTTCCTTCGCAAGGTCCCGGATGCGCTTGTAGATCAGGCGCGACTGCACCGGCGACCCGCCCGGCGAATTGATGATCAGGGCCACCGCCGGCGCTTTCTTGATGGAAAATGCCTTTTCAAGCGGCAAGGCGGCGGACGCAAGTGACAACCCGGAGCGCATCGGGCTCTGCATCCCGATCGCGCCCTGCAGGCGGACGACTGGGATGATCGGTTTGTCATTGCGGAAACGTTTTGGAAGAATGCTGCGAATTTTGGATAGCACGCTGAAAGGCCCTGCGAGAGATCGATATTCTGTTCGATATATGTATCGAACGGGAACTTGCAAAGACCAAGCGTGCGGGAATCCAAGAACGGCCCTGAAGCAGGACCGCCAGACAGGTCACGATCCGAAGGCGCTGATACGCTTCTTCGGCCTTTTCGGCCCTTTTCCGGCCGCGAGCTTTTCCTGTTCACGGTCCAGCATGGCCGTGACGGCTTCGGGTGTCAGAACCGGTGTCGGGTCGAACGGCCAGTTGAGACGAACGCCCGCCTGCCCGTCCTTGCGCCAGATGATTTTCGCTGCAATGGGCATATCGAGGCCCGGGATGGAAATTTCGATATCCTGGGGAAGACGATCAAGACTGTCCGCTTCGAGCCTGCATCCGGATCTGCTCGCATCAATGATGCGGCACTTGAGGATGAACGGGCTGGTCTTGCCACTCACGACGGTGCTGATCCAGACCGACCGCCTGACCTCGCGCCGCTTTTCCGCAGTCGACTGATCATCGGCCAGAAAGCTGACCCTGGCCTCATTGTCGCCGTAGGCAATCACGGTGCCGCGCACCAGTTTGTCGTAGCCCTCGAGACGCAGGCCGACCTCTTTTTTCAGTAAATCCACCTTGTCGGAAACGATCCAGCAGCCTGTGTCGTCCAGATCGATTGCCGATGCTTCGAAGCACGACATGTCGGCCAGGTCCACGACGAGCGCCCTCACGCAGTTTTCAGCAATTCTGACAGCGCTAGAGTTGCTCAAGTCGTCCTCCGGTTCGGTTACATCTCACCCTACAACCGGAAGCCTAAAAGTGGCGTTAACGTTTGGGAAGCTGACCCGGCTACTGGCCGGCCAGACGAGCCTGGATGCTGAGGAAGTCACGCCAGGACAGGCGTTTTTCAAGAGGGCTGCGCAGCAGGTATGCCGGGTGATACGTGGCGACTGCAGCGATTTCCCGGCCCGGAAGCGCATAGTTCATCCAGCGGCCCCGCATTTTTCGAATGCCGTCCTGCACGCCAAGCAGGTTTTTGGCCGAAGCCGCACCCAGGAACACCAGAACATCCGGATTGACCAGTTCAATCTGGCGTCTGATGAATGGCTTGCAGATTTCCGTCTCCTGGGGCGTCGGAGTGCGGTTTCCCGGCGGACGCCAGGGAACGACGTTGGCGATGTAGGCCGCTTCCCGGTCCAGCGCGATTGCGGCCAGCATGCGGTCCAAAAGTTGTCCGGAGCGGCCCACGAAAGGTTTTCCCTGCAGGTCTTCATCCCGTCCCGGCGCTTCGCCGACAAGCATCACCCGGGCCTCCGGGTTGCCGTCACCGAACACCAGCGTCTTGGCGGTCAGCTTGAGATTGCAGCCTTCGAACGTCTCCAGGCAGGCCTTCAGGTCAGCCAGCGATGCAGCGGACGCTGCAAGATCGCGCGCCGACGCAATTGTTTCCCTGTCAGGCACGACGGCCGCCTGTGCCGGTGTGGGCTGGCGTGATGCCACGTTGGATGTGCGTGACGGCGCGGCGGGCGGTTGCCGAGGCGCATGCGCAGGCATTGTGGGGCCAGGTACGCCGGTCAGCACAGGCGTGCCGGTCTCCTGCGGTGGTCGCGGTGCGGCAGCGGCCTGCTGTCTTTGCGCCACCTGACGCGCACTCGCCTCGACCCAGTCGACGGGTTCGTCACCCAGAAAACAGTCGACGCCCGCGCTCCGGTAGAAGTCCAGCAGGCTTTCGATGTCTTTCAGATTGTCTTGGGAATTTTGCAAGTGACGCCTCCAGAGGCAAATTCTAACCAGCCCGCCGCGGCTTACAAGCACTGATGGCCCGTAGGTTGGCAGAACCCCCAGGCTTCCTGTATTCCATCAGCTTCACCGAAGGAATGAATTTCGATTTACTCTTACGTAAACGTAAATCTTTTTCTTGACGCCCAAGCGGGCCTTTGGTCTATCTGGGCGAAATTCGACAAATTAAGGGCCGGAATTCGCTAACGGAATTGAAAAATGTCGTGTATTGCGCTGCGAAATGCTGCAAACAGGGCACTCGGGATGAGGCCTTGCCGGCTTGAGGGAGAAAAAAATGAGCGAACAAGACGAGCTTGGTGAACGCGAGAGCATGGACGTCGACGTCGTGATCATCGGCGCGGGGCCAGCCGGTCTCGCAGCCGCAATACGGCTCAAGCAGATCGCCAACGAAAAGGGCGAGGAACTCAGCATCGTCGTTCTGGAAAAAGGGTCAGAAGTCGGTGCGCATATCCTGTCCGGCGCAGTGATCGACCCGATCGCACTGGACCAGCTGCTGCCAGACTGGCGCGAGGAGGACAGCCCAATCAAGACAGCCGTGACGGATGACCATTTCCTGGTTCTCGGACCGGCAGGCTCAGCACGCCTTCCCAACATGTTCATGCCCAAGCTGATGAACAATCACGGCAACTACATCGTTTCACTCGGGAACGTCTGCCGCTGGCTGGCCGAGAAGGCCGAAGCGCTCGGCGTCGAGATCTACCCGGGCTTTGCTGCCGCCGAACTGCTTTACGACGACGAAGGCAAGGTCGTCGGCGTCGCGACCGGCGACATGGGGATCGGCCGCGACGGCAAGCCGAACGCAATGTTTACCCGTGGTATGGAACTGCGCGGCAAATACACGCTCATTGGCGAAGGTGCCCGCGGATCCCTGGCAAAGCAGCTCATCGAGAAGTTCGACCTCGACAAGGACAGTGACGTTCCGAAATTCGGGATCGGCATCAAGGAACTGTGGCAGGTCGACCCCGAAAAGCACAAGCTCGGTCTTGTGCAGCACTCCTTTGGCTGGCCGCTTGACGGCAAGACCGGCGGCGGCTCGTTCCTTTACCACCTGGAGGATAACCAGGTCGCGGTCGGGTTTGTGGTTCACCTGAACTACGACAATCCCTGGCTTTCGCCCTTCGATGAATTCCAGCGCTTCAAGACGCACCCAGCGATCCGTGACACGTTCGAAGGCGGAAAACGCATCTCCTATGGGGCCCGCGCAATTACCGAAGGCGGATACCAGTCCGTGCCGAAACTGTCTTTCCCCGGCGGTCTGCTGATGGGATGCTCGGCAGGGTTTGTGAATGTTCCGCGCATCAAGGGCTCGCACAACGCAATGCTCTCCGGCATGCTGGCTGCAGAAGAGGTCATGGCTGCCATTGGACGCGGCGAAGCGCACACCGAACTCACCAACTACGACACGGCCTGGCGCAACAGCCCGATCGGTGAGGACCTCAAAAAGGTGCGCAACGCGAAACCGCTCTGGTCGAAATTCGGCACCTGGCTGGGCATCGGCCTTGGCGGTCTCGACATGTGGACGAATGAATTGTTCGGCTTTTCCTTCTTCGGCACGATGAAGCATGGCAAGCGCGATTCAGAGACGCTGAAACCCGCCAAGGACTGCCCGAAGATCGACTATCCGAAACCGGATGGCGTCGTTTCGTTCGACAAGCTTTCCTCTGTCTTCCTGTCCAACACCAACCACGAGGAAGACCAGCCGATCCATCTGAAAGTCAGCGACCTAGCCGTTCAGAAATCCTCCGAGCACGACGTGTTCGCCGGTCCGTCAAACCGATACTGCCCGGCTGGCGTTTACGAGTGGGTCGAGGAAGGTGAGGACGCGCCGCGGTTCCAGATCAATTCGCAGAACTGCGTGCACTGCAAGACCTGCGACATCAAGGATCCGAACCGCAACATCACATGGACAGTTCCGGAAGGCGCCGGCGGACCGAATTATCCGAACATGTAAGCCTTGAGACGAATGCGCGGAACACCGCCCTGGATTGGAACGGCTTCGGCCGTTCTGTGTCTTTCGCAGCGCTCAATCAGTGCTGGGCCGTCATAAGGGTAAAAGCCACAAAACCGGTTTCGGAAACAAACAACGCCGGGAAGCAAAACTTCCCGGCGTTGTCGTCTTGTGGACGATGGGTTGTATCAGGCCGGTTAAAGTGGGGGTACCGGCCTGTTGCGGTTGTCAACCGCGCAAAACTGGAAGGCCGGACGTTCCAGACGTCCTGTTGTTGCGCGATCGCCCGCGCCACAAGGCCTGAACCGCCCTCGCAGGCGGTGATTTTAGGGGGTCGAAGGTCCAGATGGAGCCAACGTGCACCTTTTCCAGGTCTTTGCCTGGTTTGTTGCGCTTCGGCGTTTTTGATCTTGGTTAACAAGTGCCTCAGCGAGCGCCGACATATCTTCACCTTACGGAAACGTCAACCGTCAATTTCAACAAATAAGAAGATATTATCGTGCCAGCAACAAAATTTATACCAAACGGTCAAATTTCTATTTGAATCAGACCTTGCGCTAAAAAGCCGTGACTCTTTACACGATGCCTACTCGTAACACCCAGCAATAATCACTTGCGAAATTGATGCTGGTTTTTATCATTATTTTCAGCTGCTTACGATTTTAATCCCTGCAAAAACGTGCCATAAAAATTTTCTATACAACAATAGATTAAGAGTATGTTTTTTGCAATTCTTTGAAACTAAAGAACTTCTTGGCTCTGAGCTTACCCCGATTCAATCAGGGGTTATCCCAAAAATTTAACCATCAGGAACAATTTTTCCCTAACCCAATGTATTTTAATGTCTTTTTCGATATCCACATGCAGTCACCCCTGGCGCGAGTAGTGATTGCAGTATTGGTTTCGTTAATCTAGTTTTACTTTTGACGGGGGCATAGATGATTGATTTCCAGCATGTTTTGGGAATTGGTCATGCCATGCGCAGAGAGCCTGCGCCCCCCCAACAAAATTGAAGATTCGGTTGCTCAGCAGCGCAATCGGGTACCTTGTGGGCAGGAAGTAACAGCTTACCTCCGGAATGCGGCGGCGACGGATCGGGTCAGGTGTCTTTCTAAAGAACAGTCGGGACAGCACGTTTTGTCACGACCCCCATCGACCACAAGGTCTGGCACCGGGAAGGCCACTTCCCGGTGCATTTTTTCAATCGTCAGATCAGCAGCGCCTCAGGCGGCGCTTTTGCGGTTCCCCGACCTGCGCTGCTTGTGCGGTCGCGCACCTGGGGTGTTGTCGTTGTGGTTCTTTGCCGAGCGCTTGCGGGAGGGTTTCTTGGCAGCCGGTTTGTTGCCCCGGTTCTGTCCGCCGCGCTTGGAACGGCCTGCAGCGGCCGACATTGGAGGAACCTCGCCGCCTGCAACCGGTATGTCGACACCGATAAGCTTCTCGATCTGGCGGAACAGCCCGATTTCCTCCGGAGCACACAATGCAACGGCATCGCCATCGGCGCCGGCGCGTGCTGTCCGCCCGATCCGGTGGACATAGGCTTCTGCCACTTCCGGAAGCTCGAAATTGTAGACGTGGCTCACCCCTGGAATGTCGATCCCGCGCGCGGCAACATCGGTGGCAACAAGCACATTGATCTTGCCGTCGCGCAGATCGCGGATCGCGCGGTCGCGCTGGTTCTGGCTCTTGTTGCCATGGATGGAACCTGCCGCAAGACCTTTCTGTGACAGCTTGCGCATCAGGCGTTCAGCGCCGTGCTTGGTCCGGCAGAACACAAGGGACATGCCCTCCGGGTTGGCTTTAAGCTGCTGGAGCAGAAAATCGCTCTTCGCCTTCTGGTCCATGAAATGAACAGATTGCGTGACCTTGTCGGCCGTACGCCCGGTCGGTGCCACTTCCACACGTTCCGGATTACGCAGATAGGATCTGGCAAGATCCTCGATCTGTTTCGGCATCGTCGCGGAAAAGAGCAGCGTCTGACGCTCGTCCCGCACCAGTCCGCTGATACGGCGCAGCGCGTGAATGAAGCCGAGGTCAAGCATCTGGTCTGCTTCATCGAGCACGAGATAGGATGCCGTGCCGAGATCAACCGCCTTGCGGTCGACAAGGTCGAGCAGACGGCCGGGTGTTGCTACCAGAATATCGGTCCCTCTGGACAAGCGCTTGATCTGCGCATTGATCGATACCCCGCCGACTACGGAGGTCACCCTGAGCGGTGTCGTCTTGAGGTAGGAGATCAGGTTCTTCGCGATCTGGTTCACAAGTTCACGCGTCGGCGCCAAAATGAGCGCGCGCGTGCCACCTTTTGGCGCAACGTCTCCATCGGCAAGCAGACGGTCAATCAGCGGAAGACCAAACGCGGCGGTCTTGCCGGTGCCGGTCTGAGCAAGGCCAAGCAGGTCATGGCCCTTTAAAATCAGCGGAATCGCTTTTTCCTGGATCGGCGTTGGCGAAGCGTAGCCGTTTTCCGAAACAGCCTTCAACAAGCCGCCGGAGAGTCCCAGGTTTTGAAAATCGGTCAATATCATTTCCTTGTTGCGAGCATCAAAATGCTCTCGTTGCCGCAAGGCGTCTCCTTGCAGCATGATGTCGGTGTGCGGCAGCCGGCTCCTTCAGAACCGGCCCTTGGCCGCCAGACCCTCGCGTGACATGGGAACTGGTGAGCCTCTTATCAGGCTCCAAAACTTTGCAACTGGCGGGTATCGGGTCCAGGGACGGTGTTGTCACTGGCACGCGGACGTCCTGTCTGCTCACGCGGCAGCAATCGCAGTGCGGTATATCTGCTCGATGAGCTCAAATGTCAAGCTGCCGTAACGTTGTAGAGTTCCACCCGAAGGTGATCGCCCCCTCAGGGAACAAGGCGGATCAACTGCCCGTCGTCGCTATCGGTCAAGACGTAAATGTAGCCGTCAGGTGCCTGGCGCACGTCCCTGATCCGTTCGTCCAGGTCACCCAGCAGTTGCACTTCGGACACCACTTTATCCCCGTCCAGATCGAGCTTGGACAAGTGACGGCCACGCAGGGCTCCGACGAGCAGATCGCCCTGCCAGTCGGGATAAAGGTCGCTGGTGACGAATGCCATTCCTGAAGGTGCGATGGAAGGGTCCCAGTAGTGGATCGGTTGTTCCATGCCCGCCTTTTCCGTTCCTTCGCCAATCTTGCCACCGGAATAGTGGCGGCCATAGGAAATGACGGGCCAGCCATAATTCCTGCCGGCTTCGGGAATGTTGATCTCGTCTCCGCCGCGGGCACCATGTTCCACTGTCCAAAGCACGCCCGTTGCCGGGTTTATGGCAGCGCTCTGCGGGTTCCGATGCCCGATGGACCAGATTTCCGGCTTGTGGTCCGCCTCTCCTTCGAACGGGTTTCCGGCAGCCGGTTGACCGTCCATCGTCAGCCGCAGAACCGATCCGGTATGATCCGATGCGTCCTGCGACCGTGGGCCGTCACCCCGGTCTCCGAGCGTCATGAACAGGGCGCCGTCCTGCGCAAAGGCGAGCCGGGAACCAAAATGCCGCCCGCCATAGGCACGATTGTTTGCGCGGAAGACTGTCTCACCATCTTGCAGCCGGTATCCGTTTCCGTCTTCTACAAGTGTTGCGCGGTAGAGCGAAGTTCCAGCCCCCTCGGGGGAGCCTTGCGAGAACGACATGAAGATGGTCCGATCCTCTTCGAATTCGGGACTTAGGACCACGTCGAGCAGCCCGCCCTGCCCTTGCGCAAACACTTCCGGTGTACCTGGCACCACGCTTTGATCGCCGCCTGCGGAGACATGTCTCAAGACCCCGTCCCGTTCGGTCACGAGATAGCCGCCGCCCGGCAGAAAGGCGACGCTCCAGGGAAAGGACAATCCGCCGGTGACGGTTTCCAGGCTAACGGAAGACTGTGCCGCAGCCGGCGCGAGGCCCAAGGCACTGACGGCCATGAAAAGCGCGGCTGCAGAGGAGAGAAGTGTATTCCGCTTCATTGTTCGGGCTCCATACCTAGAAGGCGATCCAGTCGACCTTCCCAATACCTAGGAACTCCAGCGCCACTGAACAGTCATGTGCGAATTAAAAATCGTCAATCCGGCGACAGGGCCGACCCGGTCATATCCTTTCGAAGCCGGTCTGCAATCACCTTCTTTTCGTAAGTGATGTTCCAGTCGATCAGCGTGCGCCAGACCAGTTCCGCCTGGTCAGGGTCCAGCGCCAGTTCTCCAGCGCGGCTCCTGATCACGGCGATCATGCTCTCGATCCGCGTTCCGTCAAATGCCTCGTCCGGATGCCGTTTGAGGTCGGCCATGCGCCTCACGTAAGTCTGGCGCTCTGCAAACAGCCGGACAAGCTCGCCGTCCAGCCGATCGATTTCAATGCGTATGTCCTGCTTGGTCAGACACTCGTCGGGCGTTTTCAATTTGGACTTCCGGATTTGTACAAAACTCAACGAACCAGGGGACACACCCCCCGCCTTATCTAACCCCAGGGTGACAGCCTGGTTTCGGATCAGTCGACCTGGCGTGTCTGCGCTTCGACACTGGCGAGTGCCGACATGTTGACCACGCCGCGCGAAGTCACAGACGGCGTAAGAATATGCGCGGTTCTGGCCGCTCCCAGCAGGATCGGCCCGACATGAAGCGCCTGTGTCGCGACTTTCAAGAGGTTGTGCGCGATGTTGGCGGAATCAAGGTTGGGGAAGAGCAGAAGATTTGCTTCGCCCTTCAGCTTGCTGCCGGGCATCACGCGCTCACGCAAGGCTTCGCTCAAGGCCGAGTCGCCATGCATTTCGCCGTCGACTTCCAGCTCGGGATGACGGTCCCAGATCAGTTCGAGCGCTTCACGCATCTTGCGTGACGAGGGGGTTTCCCTGGACCCGAAATTTGACATGGACAGGAGGGCAATCTTGGGTTCGATGCCGAAGCGCCTGATTTCCTGCGCCGCCAGAACCGCCATTTCCGAAATTTCTTCCGCGGTCGGATCTTCCGTCACGAAGGTATCAGACATGAAAAGCGCACCCTGACTGTTGATCAAGAGCGACATGGCGGAGAGATCGCGCGCCGTTTCGCAGACGCCGATCACCTGCTTGATATCGCGCAAGTGCCGGATGAAACGCCCTTCAAGACCGCAGATCACCGCATCGGCGTCGCCGCGCCGCACCGCAAGCGCCGATATGACGGTCGCGTTGGTGCGTACGACCGTCCGGGCCGCATTGGGCGGCATGCCCTGACGGCCGACACATTCAAAATACTCGTCCACATAGTCGCGATAGCGCGGGTCTTCCTGCGGGTTGACGTATTCGAAATCGACGTCGGGACGGATTTTCAGGCCGAAACGCTCGCAGCGCTGCTGCAGCACATCGGGCCGGCCAACCAGGATCGGTTTGGCAATGTGGTCCTCGATCAGAACCTGTGCCGCGCGAAGAACGCGCTCGTCCTCACCTTCCGCATAGATGATTCTTTGCGGGTCCTTGGCTGCATTCTGGATGATCGGCTTCATGATCAGACCGGAGCGGAACACGAAGCGGTTCAGACGGTCCAGGTAAGCGTCGAAATCGGTGATCGGGCGCGTTGCCACGCCTGAGTCCATCGCCGCCTTTGCCACCGCGGGCGCGATCCGCAGAATAAGGCGCTGATCGAACGGCGACGGGATCAGGTAGTTCGGACCGAAAGTTTCGGTCTTGCCGCCATAGGCACGTGCGACCACGTCGGAAGGTTCTTCCTGCGCGAGGCCGGCTATGGCCTCAACGGCCGCGCGCTTCATCTCCTCGTTAATGGTCGTTGCCCCGACATCGAGCGCGCCACGGAATATAAACGGAAAACACAGGACGTTGTTGACCTGATTGGGGTAGTCGGACCGGCCGGTGCACATGACGACGTCATTGCGAACCGCAAGCGCCTCTTCCGGCATGATTTCCGGGTTCGGATTGGCAAGTGCGAGGATCAACGGGCCCTTGCCCATCTTTTCCACCATCTGCGGCTTGAGCACGCCACCGACCGACAGGCCGAGGAAAACGTCTGCTCCTTCGATGATCTCATCGAGCGTGCGTTTGTCGGTTTTCTGGGCAAAGACGGACTTCCACTCGTCCATCAGCTTCTCGCGACCCTCGAAGACGACGCCCTCGATGTCCGTGATCCAGATGTTCTCCCGTTTCGCGCCGAGCGACACCAGCATGTTCAGGCAGGCAAGCGCGGCGGCACCGGCACCCGAGGCGACGATCTTCGCGTCTTCGATCTTCTTGCCGGCAAGATGCAAGCCGTTGCGAACGGCGGCACCAACGATAATCGCCGTGCCGTGCTGATCGTCGTGGAACACCGGAATGTTCATCTTCTCCCGGAGCTTCGCTTCCACCATGAAGCATTCCGGCGCCTTGATGTCTTCCAGGTTGATGCCACCGAATGTGGGCTCAAGCACCGACACTGCGTCCACAAACTTGTCGACGTTGGTTTCGTCGACCTCGATATCGAACACGTCAATCCCGGCAAATTTCTTGAAAAGGACCGCCTTGCCTTCCATTACCGGCTTGGAGGCGAGCGGGCCGATATTGCCAAGACCCAGCACGGCCGTTCCGTTGGAGATGACGGCGACAAGATTTCCGCGCGACGTGTAGTGGGCTGCCTTCGACGGGTCGTCGGCAATCGCCAGACAGGGTGCAGCCACACCGGGCGAATAGGCGAGCGCAAGATCGCGTTGGTTGCCGAGCGGTTTGGTCGGCTGGATCTCGAGCTTACCGGGTTTCGGATTTTCGTGATAAAAAAGCGCAGCTTCCGACAGATCGTGTTCGGTCTTGTTGGTATCGCTCATGACGTTTTCTGTCTCCCTGACCTGTTCCGCGCTTTCATTTTTTCTTGCCGCAAGGCGGTACGCCCACGTGTCGCGTCATGGAGCGCAAATTTCCGAAGTGTCTCTGTGGTTTACCCGGCCCGCTGCAAAATGAGAACCCGTATCAGCAAAAACAGCACAACACTGTTCAGGATATGCCACATGAAATGAATTCCGAACGTCACCTGTTCGCAAAAGGGGTCGTCCAACGTCCGCACGGTCAGAGATACCAGAAAGACGAGGCCGCTTAGCAGCACCTCGGCGCCGAGCTTTCCGTCTTTGCGCGCGAACAGTGCGCCGACCGCGAAGATCGCCAGGAGCGCCGGGACATAACCGGCGGAGGAACCGACGAGGGGCGCAAAGAGCGTATCCGCAAACAGGACTGTTCCGACAAAGAAAGCGACAACGATCCCGAGAGCCAGCCACCAGCGCAGGTCAAGATAGCGATTGAGCGCGACATAGAGATAGAGGTGAATGAAAATCACGATGGGAATGACATCGGCGAGACCGGCCCAGAGTGTTGCGAATGTGTGGAACAGAAACGAACCGATGCCGATTGCAAAGAGAACAACGATCAGGCTGAGAGCAACCCGGTCATCCGGTGTTTTTCTGCGCCAAAGAGCAAAGGCCAAGACCGCCGCAACGATAAAGGCGGCATTCGTGAGGGCATTGAGCGGTTCGGACCAGAACTCCGGTCCGACGCGCTCGCAATAATTGTCAACCTGTTCCCAAAGATCCATCGCCACCGCTTCTGCCGCTCGCCCTGCCCTCTTTCATTAAAGACTGGATGTGACAGTTTCGGCAATCAAGGCACCGAGCCTCGAGATCCCGGCTTCAATCTTGTCTTCATCGGCGCAGGAAAAGCTCAGCCGCAGTGTATTTGTGCCGCCGCCGTCGGGATGGAAAGCGCCGCCTGGAACGAAAGCGACTTTTGCCGTTTCGACGGATCGCTCAAGCAGCTCCGATGCGCTCATGTTGGCGGGAAGCTCGACCCAGATGAACATGCCGCCATCCGGCCGTGTCCAGCGAACCCCTTCGGGCATGCATTTTTCAAGAGCCGATAACATTGCATCACGGCGCTCTTTGTAAATCGCATTTGTTTTCGCGGTGTGGGTTTCAAACTCCCGCTCGGCAACGCGCGCCATGGCCTCCTGGTTCAGCACCGGCGTGTTCAGGTCGCTTGCCTGTTTGATGAGAACAAGCCGCGAGACAACTTCGCTGGCCGCACAGATCCAGCCAAGGCGCAGGCCTGGCGACAGTGACTTGGAAAAGCTGCCGCAATAGAGCGTCCGGCTGTTCTCGATCCCGCCATTCTCAAGGCAATCGAGCGCGAGCATCGCCGGAACCGGCTCACCGTCGTATCTCAGGCTCTCATATGGCGCGTCTTCGATGACCGCACAGGACAGCGCCCCGGACAATTCCAGGATGCGTTTTCGTTCCTCCAGATCGAGCGACAGACCCGTGGGGTTGGCGAAGTCTGGCGAAAGATAGGTGAACTTGACCGCTCCTCCCTTCTCTTCCGCCTGACCCCTGTATTCTTCCGCCGAGCGGTTTGTGCGCGGATCGAGACGGTCGAAATTCAGCTCATAGGCATTGAATGCCTGGACCGCACCGAGATAAGTCGGCCATTGCACCAGCGCCGTGTCGCCTTCGGACAGGAACAGTTTGCCGATATAGTCGAGGCCCTGCTGCGAGCCCGACGTGATCAGGATGTTGTCCGGTGTGCAGGCAACGCCCAGCTTGCGCATATGATCCACGATCCAGGTGCGCAGCCTGAGACTGCCTTCGCTTATTCCGTACTGGAGCGCCCGTTCAGCCTCCGGTCCACCCAGTATTTCACCATAGGCCTTCTTGAACGCTTCGGCCGGGAAAAGGGTCGGGTCCGGAATGCCGCCGGCAAACGAGATCACATCCGGACGATCGAGAAGTTTCAGAAGTTCGCGAATCTCGGAGGCACGCATGCGCGTTGCGCGCCTTGCATAAAGACTGTCCCAGGTTGTCATGATCGGCTCACACATGGTCTGATTTGATTATTTAAGTCAATAATACTGACCTATATATTTTGCAAGTGTCGCAATCTTGTTATTTTTTGTAATTTTATTGCGCCATCATGGCTTCGAACGTCACCTGATCTCAACCACTGGCGGATCGAGGCTTGTTCCCCTATCTCTTGGGGACAAAGGAGTTGTCCATGTCCCGCATTGATCAAAGCCGACCGTTCATACCGCTCAACATCGCCGTTCTGACGGTCTCGGATACCAGGAAGCCGGAAGACGACCGGTCCGGGAACACTCTTTCGGAGCGGGTGACAAAAGCAGGGCATGTGCTCGCCGACCGGAAGATTGTCACGGACGACGTCGAAGCCATCCGGGGAGTCGTTCGGGATTGGATCAGCGATGCCGGCATCGACGTGGTCATTTCGACAGGCGGCACTGGCTTCACAGGCCGGGATGTGACACCGGAGGCCGTGGAACCACTCTTTGAAAAGCGCATGGATGGCTTCTCGGAAGTGTTTCACCGGATATCCTACGACAAGATCGGCACCTCCACCATCCAGTCGCGCGCAACCGGCGGCGTTGCAGGTGCGACCTATATTTTCGTCGTGCCGGGGTCTCCAGGTGCCTGCAAGGATGCCTGGGACGGCATCTTGAAGTTTCAGCTCGACTACCGGCACATGCCCTGCAATTTCGTCGAGATCATGCCTCGGCTCGACGAACACCTGAAACGCGGGAAACTTCAGGAAGCGTGAACCTTGTCATTTCAAGTCCGCACATCGACAGAAGCAGACACTGGAGCGGTGACGGCACTCCTGCAAAAGAGTTACGCAGCCTTGTTGCGGGATGCCTATGAAGCGGATGTTCTGGACAAAGCGCTGCCGCTCATCACAAGGGCCCGGCCGGAGCTGCTGGTTTCCGGCAGCTATTATGTGGCAGAAGACGATGCAGGCGGGATCATTGGTGCAGGCGGATGGACGAGATACTCGCCCACCGGGCAGGACGAAACGCCGGATAACGGGAACATCCGTCACTTCGGCACGGACCCGGATCATACGGGCAAAGGTATCGGTCGGTCGCTGATGGCGCGCTGTGTATCAGACGCTCTTGACGCGGGCATTGCCGAATTCAACTGCTATTCGACGCTGAACGGCGAAGCGTTTTACCGCGCCTGCGGATTTCATTCCGTCGAACCCTTTCCGATCACATTGCCGGGCGGGGTGGTGTTCCCCTCAGTCCGCATGACCCGATCGCTTTGAATTCAACCGACCTAGCCGGAGATAATCATGGGACTGCTCGTTGACGGGATCTGGGACAAGGACGCCACGGGTGACAGTGTCGCATCCGACCGGTTTGAACGCTCCAAGGCGCAAATCCGGAACTGGGTGACGAAAGACGGTTCGCCCGGCCCGACCGGAGGCGGCGGCTTCAAGGCGGAGAGCGGCCGGTATCATCTGTTTGTCGCCTGGAACTGCCCTTGGGCACACCGCACGCTGTTGATGCGGGCGCTCAAGGGACTTCAGTCCCATATCCCCATTTCCGTACTTGCGCCCAAGCGGACTGATGCGGGCTGGGTCTTTGATCCTGACATTGGATATACCGACAGGCTGACGGGCGCTGCGGCTCTGCACGAAATCTACACGGCGGGAACCGAGGCCTATACGGGCCGCGTCACTGTTCCGGTTCTCTTCGACACGAAGACCGGCAAGCTGGTCAGCAACGAGTCTGCCGAAATCATCCGGATGTTCAACGAAGCCTTTCAGGACCTTGCCGACACTCAGTCCGACTACAGCCCCGCGCACCTCCTGCCGGAAATCGATGACTGGAACGCCTACATCTATCCGAAGCTGAACAATGGCGTCTACCGGACCGGCTTTGCACGGTCCCAGGCTGCCTATGACGAAGGCGTGAAAGACGTCTTTGAAGCGCTGGACAGGATTGAAAAGGTGCTCGCGACCAGGACCTGGCTGCTGGGTGATCAGCTGACCGAAGCCGATATCCGGCTCTTCCCGACACTCGCCCGGTTCGATGTTGCCTATTGGAGCGCGTTCAAATGCAATCTCCGGCGTCTGATCGACTATCCGAACCTGTGGGCCTACGCCCGGCGCTTCTTTGCTCTGCCGGGTGTCGCGGAAACGGTCAAGCTCGATATCTACCGGCGCGGCTATCACTCGCAAAGCGAGGTGCGCAACCCGCATGGGATCGTTCCGCTCGGACCGCTCGTCGACTTTTCAGAGGCTCTCTAGAGCTTTTTCCAACCAGGTTGGAAAAAGCTCTAGCCGTGCAGTTTGACAGCGACACTTGCCGGGATGCGCAGGGTGCCGACACAAAAGCGCGCAAGAGACTGGCGGAAGCGGGCAACAGCGCTTTCGTTCTCGGATGCGCCCGAGGTCACAGCGGCCGCGCGCAGGAATACGATGCGGCTGCGTCCGATCCGCTTGGCAATATCCAGATCTTCCAGTTCCGGCAGCGGCCGGTGCCCCCCAAGTTTCTGGTAGAACTGCCGCGAGATCAGCAGTCCCTGATTGCCGTAAGGCATACCGAGAAGCTGGGAACGGAGCGCCGCGATTGACTCGCTGATGCGTGCGCTCATGCCGAACGCCTCATATCTCAGCCGGAAGCTGGCCGCTGTCCTTGTGCCGTTCGGAGCGCGCCCGGCGCGCTCGATGAAGGCTTGCGCCTCATGGTGCCAGCCGCTTTCCAGAAGGGTCTCCGGACGGAGGAACAAAAGCCAGTCGCCGCGTTTGGCGAGCCCAGCTCCATATGCAAGGCGCTCGCTGCGTGACATGCCCGCTCTGCTCACCCAGTGGCAGCCGGCGGCATCCGCAACGCGCTCGGTGGCGTCGCTCGAGCCGCCATCCACAATAATGACTTCCCGGATGATGCCTTCAGCTGCAGCCGTCACCAGAGACGAAAGGGCATGTACCAGCTCGGTCTCTGAGTTTTTTGTCGGTACAATGACACTTATCATGAGGCCGTCTTTTACATCAAAAATTCGCAAGTGCGAAATATGCGGGTTGTATCGGCCGGTTTTTTCGCTAATGTTCATGATATGTTCTCACCATGTGGCGTATCGCAAGTATGAGCACGGCCCCTCAACACCTTTCAGAAGTCGATCCCGATGACATCGTGCAGGCAGAAAGCAAACGACTGGCTGAAGACCGCCGTCGCGGACGGGCGGCCGGGCTGAACAATAGCGGCCGCTATGAACCGGTATCTCGCGAAAGTTTCGATGACGGCTGGGCGAGCCTGGACGATCTGCCTCCCCTCAAAACGGAAGTTCAGGAAGAGCGCGCCCGTACCATCATCACCCGCAACGAATCTCCCGATCTTTCGTTCGATCGATCGATAAATCCATACCGGGGTTGTGAACACGGTTGCATCTACTGCTTTGCGCGTCCGACCCATGCCTATATGGGCCTGTCACCGGGTCTCGACTTCGAAACCAGGCTGTTCGCCAAGCCCAATGCCGCAGCGCTGCTGGAGCGGGAGCTCTCCAAGCCCGGATACATGCCGCGCGTGATCGCCATCGGCACCAATACGGATCCCTACCAGCCGCTGGAACGAAGCTATGGTTTGATGCGCGAGATCCTGGATGTTCTCGACAGAAGCTCCCATCCAGTGGCAATCGTGACAAAATCCGCTCTTGTCACCCGCGACATTGATATCCTCGCCAAAATGGCAGAGCGCAACCTCGTCAAGGTGGCCCTTTCCGTCACCACGCTCGACAAGAAGCTCTGCCGGGCGATGGAGCCGCGCGCATCGGCACCTCACAAGCGCCTGAACGCAATCAGAGCGCTTTCCGACGCCGGCATACCGACCTCCGTGATGATGTCACCGATCATCCCGGCACTCACCGATAGCGAGATCGAGACCCTGCTCGGCGCGGCAGCGAACCACGGAGCGCACGAGGCCAGTTTCATATTGCTGCGTCTGCCGCTTGAAGTCTCAGAACTCTTCCGCGACTGGCTGCTGCGCGAGCGCCCGGACCGGTATCGCCATGTCATGAGCCTGATCCGCTCCATGCGCGGCGGCAAGGACTACGATGCCAGGTGGGGCGAGCGCATGCGTGGCCGTGGACCATATGCCGATCAGATCGCGAAAAGGTTCTCGCTTGCAGCCAAGCGGCTCGGTCTCAACCTCCGCCGGAAGAAGCTGAACACGAATGACTTCGTGCAACCTCAAAAAGGCGGTGTGCAACTCGACCTGTTCTGAAAATCATCCTTGCGTGTCGCCGATTGCAGCGGCAGCGTCTCTGGATGACCCTTGGCCCTTCCCTCTTTGACCTTCCTTTCCCTGAGACCCCGGACCCCGTCCTTGAACAGCAGCATGCGGCCACCTTCAAAAACGCCTTGTGCGGTGTCGACGAGGCAGGACGCGGCCCGTGGGCCGGGCCGGTCGTCACCGCCGCCGTGATCCTCGATTACGATAATCTTCCGGACGGGCTCGACGATTCCAAGAAGCTCACCGAAACCAGGCGAGAAGAGCTGTTCGAGCAGATCCTCTCCAGCGCCTTCGTGTGCACAGCGAGTGCGTCACCGCAGACGATCGACAGGCTCAATATCAGGACGGCAACGCTTGCCGCCATGGTCAGGGCTGTCAATGGTCTTGCCCTGGTCCCGGACTACGTTCTGGTTGACGGGCGCGATGTGCCGCGCGGACTGAGCCAGCCGGGACAGGCGCTCGTCAAAGGAGACGGCCGATGCCTGTGTATTGCAGCGGCCTCCATCGTCGCCAAGGTGACCCGCGACCGGATGATGATGCGCCTTGACACATATGTGCCTGGATATGGGTTCGCCCAGCACAAGGGATACGGCGTACCCCAACATCAGGCTGCTCTGACAGAGCTCGGTCCCAGCGACCATCATCGGATGAGTTTCAAGCCGGTGCAATCTGCCGGCTTGTGATAGGCGAAAGAAAGAGCCCGCAGACATCCGTGTTCGTTGTACTCACGCTAATATCTGGATTCCGGATCAGCGTTCGGCCTCGCCTCACTTGTCCGGAATGACAGACAGGGCACTTCCTAAACCTCATCCTGAGGAGGACCGCAAGGTCCGTCTCGAAGGATCGCCACACGGCTCTGAATTTGCTGCCCGTCCTTCGAGACAGCGCTCCCGCGCTTCCTCAGGATGAGGCTGGACTCGCGGACGGTTTTGGTTTGGGGCTTCGCTTCGGCAGGCATCTTTCACATGCGCCTCCTCTTCCATCGTCCTTCCGGACAAGCGCAACGGCAGCTGCGGGCAGATCCGGACCCAGATCTATTTCGCGCTGAAGGCACGAATCTCAGGGTTGTGACGGTTGTTACAGGTTCTCTGCGCTCACGCTTGCCTGGTTTCCAAACCCTCCTCCTGGGGAGCGCCAGTACCCATCTTCGGGTCTTGCCATGGCTTGACCATGGCATCCATTCCGTTGCACTTCCGAGTGCGCGACCGTTCAATGCCGAAACGCAATGGCATGGATTGCCAGATCAGGTTTTGCAATGACGACTGACAAACGCGTCGGACGGTGTGCGTTGGCGGTTACGCGACCCCCTTACAAAAACAAAGAGCGGCCCTGAGGCCGCTCCTGAATGTCTTGCACGTTCCGGACCGAAATCAGTTCAGACGTTCTTTCACCTGATCGATACTCTTGGACAGAATATCGTCGGCGACCTTGTCCTTGACCTTCGTGCTGAGGATCTCCTCGGCCGCTGCGACAGCAATATCGGCTGCCTTCGCGCGGACTTCGGCGATTGCCTGCGTTTCCGCCTGTGCAATCTTGACCTCGGCGGCCTTGGTGCGCCGTGAAATCATTTCTTCCAGAGCCTGATTGGTCTCAACCGTCAGGCGCTCGGCTTCGGCGGTAGCTTCCGCGATGATCGCTTCGGCTTCGCCTTCCGCCTCGTGACGCTTGCGCTGGTACTCCGACAGGAGGGCCTGGGCTTCTTCGCGCATCTTGCGCGCTTCTTCCAGTTCCTTGCGGATGCCGTCAGCACGGTTGTCCAGAGAGCCGCCGATCTTGCCCGGCACTTTGAGATAGATGATCAGGGCGAAGAAGAGGATGAGACCGACGAGGGCCCAAAATGTTGCATCCATAATGGTCTCCTCAGTCCATCGCCGACTTCAGCGCCTTTGTCAGGTCGGTCTTTGTCGGAGCCTTTCCAATCAGCTGCTCGACGAGCGCTGACGTGGTGTCTCCGGCAATGTCTCCGATCTGGGACAAGGCTTCGGTCTTGATGCCTGCGATCTGCGCTTCGGCAGCCTGCAGCTTCTCGTTCAGCTCTGTTTCCGCCTTTTCGCGGCGAGCTTCCTGTTCTGCCTTCAGCTTGGCACGCGTGTCATGGGCGATGCTGTGTGCCTTGTTCCGGGCTTCAGCAAGAGCCTGCTCGTAAGCTGCGATCGCCGCATCGGTTTCGTCTTTCAGGCGGTTTGCCTCTGAAAGATCACCGGCAATCCGGTCCTTCCGATCCTCAAGGATCCCTGCAATCCGCGGCATCGCCACGTTTTTCATGATCCAGTAGAAGATGCCGAAGGTGATGGCGAGCCAAAGCAGCTGGGACGCAAACGTGGTCGCATCGAACGGCGGGAAACCCACGCCGTGTTCGGCGGCCGTGTCAACGATCGCTGTCTGGCTTTCAGTGGTCGTATCGCCTGCCATTTCCTGTCTCCTAAATCCGGCTTGGCGACGCTTCTAGAGCGCCGCCACCGGAGTCGCATCTTTAGTCGCTGCTATCGAGCGATTAAGCGAACAGGATGAGGAAGGCGATCAGAAGGGAGAAGATGCCCAGAGCTTCTGTCACGGCGAAGCCGAAGATCAGGCGGCCGAACTGGCCATCAGCTGCGGACGGGTTGCGCAGAGCGCCAGCGAGGTAGTTACCGAAGATGGTGCCGAGGCCGATGCCTGCACCGCCCATGCCGAGACATGCGATACCGGCACCGATGTATTTTGCTGCTTCTGCTTCCATGACACGTGCTCCTAGATGTGTTTGCAGATTTCTCACTTTCGGCGCTGAGGCCGCGTGATTTGGATAACCCTTAGTGTGAAGGATGAAGTGCGTCGTTCAGATACATGCAGGTCAGAACGGCGAAGACGTAGGCCTGCAGGAACGCCACCAGGAATTCCAGCGCCGTGAGGGCAACCGTCATTGCAAGGGGAAGAACCGCGCCGGCAATACCGACGGCGCCCATGGCACCGAGGCTGACGACGAAGCCGGAGAACACCTTCAGGGTGATGTGACCGGCAAGCATGTTCGCGAACAGACGAACCGAAAGACTGATCGGGCGCGACAGGAACGAGATCACCTCGATCATCGTCACCAGCGGGATCAGTGCACCCGGCACGCCGCTCGGGACGAACAGTTTGAGGAAACTCATGCCATTGCGCATGAAGCCGTAGATGATCACCGTGAGGATCACCAGCATCGCCAGGGCGAACGTGACGATGATGTGGCTCGTTATGGTGAAGAAGTACGGGAACATCCCGAAGAGGTTGGCCACCAGAACGAACATGAAGAGCGAGAACACAAGCGGGAAGAACCGCATTCCGTCCGTCCCCGTCGCATCTCGCAACGTCCCGGCTATGAACTCATACATCATTTCCGACACCGACTGCACGCGGCTCGGCACAAGGCCCCGGCCACTGGTCGAGAAAATCAGAAATGCGGAGGTCGCCGCCACGGTCAGGACCATGAACAGAGAAGAGTTGGTAAATGAAAAATCCATGCCTCCGACTTCAATCGGAAAAATCTTCTGGATCTGGAACTGTGAGATCGGATCGTTCGCCACCGGCCAGCCTTCTTCGCTCGTTCACAACCACTGCGCCCTCAGGCGCGACAAATTCTATTGAGATCCGTCCTTGTCGCGGCGAATTCCGACTTGCGGCTGCT
>JGI12316J15310_10000037_pt9 | contig 20750 bp, 21 predicted proteins | sample MarCyaLeptolynsp_FD_15310 | JGI IMG/M metagenome (IMG submission 15310)
GCGCGTGTCCTGAAAAATCGTGCCGGCTGTCGCTGAGGTTTGCCGTCCGCAGCGGGCGCACTGCAGCCAGACCTTGCGTACCGGCCACGCCCGGTCATGGTCGCAAACCGGACAGCGAAAGCCGTCGGGCCAACGCAACTGCATCAGGTAGTCGCGACACGCGTCCTCGGTGGCGAAGCGGGCCTCGAATTCGACCAGATCGCGCGGGTAATCCTCCACAGCGCCGTATACTACATCTTGGGGCTACCTGAGTCAAGTGGATACCCCACTTTTCTTCTTCTGGCCTCCGCATGTTTCGAGCTGCGCGCTCAAGACTCGGACGAATTGCAGAAGTTTCAAGCGATGCTTGAGGCGATGGGTTCCCAGAAAAGGGCCTCAAGCATTCTGTTGCAGGCGACAAGGCTTCATTGTGTTTTCCAACAGGGCTCCACTACCGCGTGGGTAGACGGAAGCCCAGTAGTTGAGTTCGACGTCATGACCGAATCAGGCGATCCAATCGTCTTCTATGGAATCGACCTCAAGGATAGAAGCGCCCAGATGATGGGCAATGGGGGGCGCCAATCGGTCGCGGCGATCGCAACTGGCTCTGGGGTCACCTTTCTGGAGTCAACAGAGTCTGGCAATTTGAACGTGACGACAGTGTTCGCAGGGTTCGCCGAGAACAGCGACAAGTTCCTAGCCGTCCATTCGAGGCATTTTTTCGCCATGGGCCAAGCGAGACCATCGCAGTACCATGGGACTTGCAGCGTTCCCGAATAAGAGAATTCGAGAGCGGCTGAGGAGGATAACTTGGCGATTGATTACGGGCACTTGGTGCGGTTGATTGACGAGGCGATTGGGGCTCAGACCCAGGACGATCGATCGGGGTTTAGTCGCGCCGTAGAGCGGGTCGTCGAAGCGATTCATTCCTACGTACCTACGTCGCCTTGTCTCGCACGCGCCCAAGAGTACCTTTCGATGGCAGATATCCCCCTGCCCAGAGGAACTGCTGAGGACAGTCCCGAGAGCGAACTTGCAATTGTTGAAAAACTGCGGTATGTCCGTTCGCTGCTGACCGATCCGGCGATGCGACGCTGAGTATCGGCCATTGCGGCCCAGCAGCAGCACCCCCAGCGTCGCGGATACTGAAGCGTACAATCATCTCTAGCGACAATTCGTTGTGGTGTACGAGCCCAGCCGGGTGGTAGTGCAGTTCGTTCCATCGCTGAAATTGTGGAACTCGAAGTTTCCGAGTTGCTGGCTCGTGCCCGACACGCCATCGCTGCGATTGTGGAAGGTCGTGTTTCCGACCCGATTGCTGGTGCCTCTGAGCCCGTTGTTCCAGTTGCGATGCTCAAACTGACCGATCCGGTTGCTGTTCCCCGACAATCCATTGCTGAAGTTGTAGTACTGATGCGAGCCTACCTTGGTGCCCGTCCCGGTAACGCCATTACTGAAGTTGTAGAAGTCAGAATTGCCGATTCGAGTCCGGGTTCCCGACAGGGTGCCTGTACGGCCGGTGGACGAGTCGCCCTGGTGCGTGAATGATTCGATCGAGGTCCTCACCCGAGGACTAGCGGACGTGTTCGACCGGCTCTTGGCGAAGTTGGTCAGTTCCCGCAATCCTTCCGGGCTGAGCCGAGCGCCGAGGCCCTCCAGGGCCGACATCTTCTGCTCAACTGTGTTCCCCGGGGCAAGCTTCAGAAGCCTGAGGTATGAGTTGAGGTCAAGTTCCTGCGACGGCGAAGCGGCAACGCCGAGCCAGAGAGCCACGAGTGCGGTCAGTAAGAATCGAATCGCCATTGTTATTCCCCCAAGGGCAGTATGCTCCCGCTCCACCCTCGTGTCAACCCATATCGCTCCACCTACATCGCTCTGAAACGGCCTTCGTTCCGTCAGCGTCCTTACCGACCGGGAAGAGTTGGAATCCCGGCTGGCATCCGGGACAATTAGAGCATTATGACCGCCACCGATCTGGTCAGCAGCCGCGTCTCGATCCCGGCAGACGCCGTGCGGGATTTCTGCGTCCGCAATCATGTGCAGCGGCTGGCGCTGTTCGGGTCGGTCCTGCGGGATGACTTCACCGACCACAGCGATGTGGATGTGCTGATCGAGTACGAGCCGGGGAAGACGCCGGGGCTGGCATTCTTTCGGCACCAACGCCAGTTGTCCGAGTTGCTGGGCCGCGAGGTGGACCTCAACACCCCGCGATTCCTAGGCCGCTACTACGAAGACCACATTCGGCGCGAGGCTCTGCCGATCTATGAGCAGGCATGATCCGATCCAGTCCTTGAAGGACATGCGGGATCACGCTGTCGAGGCGCTCCAGTTCCTGAAGGGTAAGACCCGGGCCGACCTCGAGGCGGATCGGCTGTTGAGTCTCGCTATCGTCAGACTGCTTGAGATCGTGGGCGAGGCCGCGCGCCGGGTTCCAACAGAAGAGAGGTCAAAGTGGCCGGGTATCCCTTGGGTTGATATCGTGGCGCTTCGAAATCGCCTGTCCCATGCCTACGATCTGATCGACTACGATGTCGTCTGGCAGATCATCGAGGACGACCTACCGCCGCTCTTGCACGAACTCGAGCAGATCTTGCCGCCCCAAACCAGTTAAATTCCCAATCCCCGTGCGGGGTTGGGCGGCTTTCCGGTGCCCCTAAAGATCCACTTCATCCCAAGTCACGATCCGCTCCTCCTCGATCGCCATCTTGCCCATGATCGCCATCAGCGTGGCGTACTTGCCATACAGGGCGTTGTTGAGCGGCTCAGTGTTGTCGCGGACGTGCTGGTAGAACGCGTCGATCGAGTTCTGCGTGGCGTCGCCGGGGTCGCCCTCCCACAGCACTTCGGGCTCGGGCTGCGGTTCGCCGCGGTCCACCAGGGTGTACTTCGTGCCGCTAGGCAGATCGACCGCGCCCTCTGTTCCCCATACGCGCTCGGAGATGCCGCTAAACCCGCGCGGGTCGATGAACAGGTGTGTGAAGCACAGCCGGATGTTGCCGGGATATTCGTAGATGCAGGCGTAGTGGTCCCAGATCGAGCGGTCGGGAAACGGCCGGCCCTGGTAGACGTTGATGCCGCCCAGGCCCATCACCTTCGTCGGGTGCGTCTTCATCGCCCAGTTCATCAGGTCCATGATGTGGACCGCCTGCTCGACGATGATGTTGCCGGAGCGTGAGGCGTCGAACAGCCACTCCTTTTCCGGCGGCAGGTCGCCGGTGTGCCGGTTGCCCTGCATGTAGGCGATCTTGCCGATGCCGCCGGAGTGGATGTGCTCGATGGCGGCTCGCCGCGCCGGGTCATAGCGTAGCTGGAAGCCGGTCTGCAGCAGCGCCTTCGATTTGCCGACGGCCTCCATCACTTCTTTGACGTCCTGCGGCGTCAGGCCCAAGGGTTTTTCGAGGTAGATGTGCTTGCCGGCTTCGAGTGCGGCCACGGCCATCTCTTTGTGCAGGTCGACCGGCGTGGCGATGATGACCGCGTCGACATCCTTGCGTTCGAGCAGCTTGCGGTAGTCGCTCATCGTGTCCGGCGACCACTCCTTGGCGAGCGTGGCGCCGCGGTCGCGCGCTTCGGGGTCGATGTCGCAGATGGCGGTGAAGCGCACTTTGGGCGATTTGACAGCGCGGGTGAGCACGGTGGTGCCGCGTCCGCCGACGCCGATGATGGCGGCGTTCACTTCGTCATTCGTGTTCTGCGCGGAGAGGAAGGCCGGGGCGGCGAGGGATGCTTGGATAGCGGTTCGACGAGTCATTTGTTTCCTCACGGGCGCAGCACCAGGGAGATCCCGTCGAGGACGTCAAGAAGCTGCGCTCTCTCGAGTTTGCCAATCAACTCTAACAATTGGAACCGATCAATCGTCGCCAATGCACTGACGTTGACCACAGTTGGCTGCGTCAGCGTTGCCGGCGTTGGCTCCAACAGCAAATTGCCGGGCGCTTGCGCGAGCCGAAGATTCGTTGTGCAGGCGCATACGACTACGGTCGCAATGGCGCTGCGATTGAATCGGTCGCCCTGGACGACGACTACCGGCCGACGCAGCGCTGGCGCCGAACCGACCGGCTCTCCCAAGTCGGCCCAATAGATTTCACCCTGGCGGACTTGCTGCACGGTTTATTCCGCCAGGGCGCTTCTGGCGGCTCGCTGCAGGAACTGGCTCAACTCGCGGTCCTCTTGGGTGGGCTCCGCCCCATAAACGGCGTTGAGTTGCTCCTGGACCCGCAGATCTTCGTCTCGCTTCAGCCGATCCTCCAGCGCTTGCGCCACCAAGCGGCTACGCGTAGATCCGGACTTGCTCACTTCAAGCTCCAGCCGCTCAAACAACTCCTCGGGCAGCGAGATGGTAGTCTTGACGGTCATACCGTTAGTGTAACCGATGGTAGGGGCTCAGGAATAGGAATGGGCAAAGAACGTCGGCCGAGCGGGCCGACGCCGCTGGCGTGGACGTGGACGCGCACGCTACCAGCCCAGTAGCTTCCGGTAGACCTCATACAGCTTCGGCTTGGCCTCGATGCCGATGCCGGGGGCGTTGGGCAGTTTGACGATGCCGTTCTCCACTGGAACGCCATCGGCGAAGCCGCCAAACGGTTCGAAAACGCCCGGGTAGGACTCGTTGCCGCCCAGTCCCAACCCGGCGGCCAAATGCAGGGCGAACTGATGGCCTCCGTGCGGCACGCAGCGGCCCGGCGACCAGCCTTCGCGCTCCAGCGCTTCGAGCGTGCGGCGATACTCCACCAGGCCGTAGCTCAGCGCCGGGTCCATCTGCAGGTAGTCACGTTCGCGCTGCATGCCGCCGTAGCGCAGCAGGTTGCGGGCGTCCTGGTGCGAAAACAGGTTTTCGCCGGTGGCGATGGGAACCTGGGCGGCGGCGGCCACCTCGGCGTTCAGCTCGAAGTCGAGCGGGTCGCCCGGCTCTTCGTACCACAGCAGCGGATACTCGCCCAAGGCGTGGGCATAGGCCAACGCCGTCGGCCGGTCGAAGCGGCCGTTGGCGTCCACTGCCAACCGACGGCCGGGGCCGATGGCGGCCAAGACGGCTTCGATCCGGCGGATGTCGTCGGCCAAGGGCGCGCCGCCGATCTTGATTTTCACCGACTCGTAGCCCATGTCGACGTAACGCGTCATCTCGTCGACCAGTTGCGGAATGTCTTTGCCGGGGTAGTAGTAGCCGCCGGCGGCGTAGACCCAGGCCTGGTTCGAGAAGCCGCAGCGGTTGTAGCGCTGGCCCAGCAACTGGTAAAGCGGCTTGCCCTCGACCTTGGCTGTCAGATCCCACAACGCCATGTCGGCGACGCCGACGGCGACGGAGCGTTCGCCATGCCCGCCCGGCTTTTCGTCGCGCATCATCAGCGCCCAGGCCTTGTCGGGCGAAAAATTGTCGCGCTCGGGGTCGAGCAGAGCCTTGGGCGAGGCTTCGAGCAGGCGGGGAAGGATGCGCCGCGCCAGAATGTCCTGCTGGTCATAGCGGCCGTTGGAGTTAAACCCAAAACCGACCAGCGGTTTGCCGTCGCGCACCACGTCGGAGACGATCGCCACGACCGAAACGGTCATCTTGGCGAACGAGATGTAGGCGTTGCTGATTTCCGAAGCGATCGGAACGACGGCGTGGTGAATGGCTTGAATGCGCACGAACCGCAGATTGTAGCGCGCTCCCGCCCCGCATCGCCCTGGTAGCATAATGACTGCCAATGAGAGGAAGCCCGCTGATGCGCACGTTACTGATACTCGGACTGCTCTGGACCTCCGCCGCCCTGGCGATCACTCCGCCGCCAAGCGTCGACCGCGAGGTCGCCGAGTGGACGCTGCGAATGGGCGGCGCCGTCGTTCTGGAAGGCGACTCGCAGCGCATTCGCCGCTTGGATCAGTTGCCGTTCGACGATTTTCGGCTTGAGGAGGTCAACCTCGTCGGCTGCAACATCGACCCGGCGGATCTGGGGCGGCTGAGCCCTTTGCTGACGCTCAAGCGCGTCCACCTGCCCGGCCCGATGTGGAATCCGAGCGCCGGCAACCACCCCAATCGCTCCGTCGACCTCGGCTATCTGTCCTCGATTCCCGGCCTTGAGGAGGTGACCTTCAGCTACACCTTCCTGGCGCGGATCAAGTTCACCGACCCGGGCTTTACGATGATCACGCCTCTGGCCGACAGTCTGCGCGCCCTACGGATGCGACGGACATCAGTGAAGGGCGAGACGCTGGCCCCGTTCGTCAATCTGCGTGAGTTGGATCTGACCTTCGCCACGGTGACCGATGACGCCATGCCGCACATCGGCGGGATGCAAAATCTGCAGAAGCTGTGGCTGCGCGACACCCGCATTACCGACGCCGGGATGGAGCATCTCGCCGGGTTGACCGACCTGGAAGAGCTGGATTTGAGCGGTCTGGCGCTCAGCGACCTCGGCCTCGCCTACTTGGAGGACCTCAACAAGCTCACCCGGCTGGAAGTGCTCGGCGCCGAGTTCAGCGATGCGGGCCTGGAAGTGTTGCGCGACAAGAAAGACCTGGAGGTGCTGAACCTGTATCGCACCAAGATCACCAACGCCGGCCTGGCCGTGTTGCATGAGCTGCCCAACCTGCGGATGGTGGACCTGCGCTACACCCGCGTGACGCAAGGCGGCGTGGAAGCCCTGCAAGCGGCGCTGCCCGACTGCCACATCGAGTTCATCAACATGGCGCCCATGCCGTCCGGCGGGCATGAGGTGACGATCCTCGACGAGCCCTCGGCGGAAGAGGTGGCCGCTTGGGCCAAGAGTCTGGGCGGCTCGGCGAAGATCGAAGGCGGAGTCCTCACGGAGCTGTCGCTGGCGGATTCGCCGGTGACCGACGCCGAGTTGGCGAACCTCTCCGGGCTCAGCGGCCTCAAACGCCTGGACCTGAACACGACGCAGGTGGGCGACCTCGGCGCCGAGAAGCTCAGCGGCCTCACTTCGCTCGAAGAGCTCGATCTGGCGCACACCACCATCTCCGACGCCGGGCTGCCTGCGCTCGGTTTGCTGCGCAATCTCAAAAAACTCAGCTTGAAGCACACGCTTGTCGAGGGCGACGGTCTGCGCGCGCTGCAGTCGCTGGGCAAGCTCGAAGAGCTCAACCTGCTGGGCTCGCACATCCGCGACGCGGGCGCGGCGGCGCTGGCCGACATGCCGGCGCTCAAGAAGCTCAGCCTGGCCTACTCCGACATCACCGACGCCACCGGCGATGCGCTGCAGCACCTGACCGGGCTGACCTGGCTCGACCTGACCGGCACCGACATCGAAGACGAGGGTTTTGCCAAGCTCGCCGGATTGACCAATCTCGAGTTTCTGGGCTTGAGCTATACGCGCATCACCGACGAAGGGTTCGCGCCGCTGGCGGGGATGACCAAGCTCGATACGCTGCATCTGGTGCGCACCCGCACCGCTGATGAGGCGATGAAGACCATCGCGGCGCTGCCGTCGCTCCGCGATCTCAACCTCGACTACACCGAGGTCAGCGACGAAGGTCTGGCGGCGTTCTCGAGCGGCGCCCCGCTCGAGCGCTTGAGCCTGGACAGCGCGCACATCAGCGACCTGGGCGTGGAAACGATCAAACAGCTCGACAACCTCCAAAAACTCGACCTCTACCACACCATGGTCACCGAGCAGGGCAAACAGCAGCTCGACGCCGAGCTGCCGAGCTGCGAGATCATTTTCGACGCCGATTCAAGCCGCCCGACGCGGCGGAGGAGCTAAGACGATGCGCCTGATTGCCGCCCTCACCCTGCTGACTCTGCCGCTGAGCGGCGCCTCCTGGAACCAGGACGAGATCGCCCGCTGGATCGAGCGGACCGGCGGGACTCTGTCGCGCAACGCCGCCGGCGAGATCGTCGATGTCGATCTGTCGTCGAAGTGGATCAGCGACGACGACCTGGCGCTGATCGGCCGCCTCGACAAACTCGAAAAGCTCAATCTGGCTTTCACCTGGATCACCGACCAGGGCATGGAGCACCTGAAGGACCTGGAAAACGTCCGCGAACTGAGCCTGTACTACTGCGACTACATCACCGATGCGGCGGTGATTCCGCTCAAGGGCTGGAAGAAGCTCGAAGTGCTCGACCTCGAAGGCGCCGATGTCACCAGCGTGGCGTTCGAGCACATCGCCCACCTGGAGAGCCTGCGGGTGTTGCGGGTCGGGCACAGCCGCGTCGAGGACGAAGGTTTTGAAAACCTCGCGCCGCTGACGCAACTCGAAGAGATCGGCTTCGGCGGCAACAAGATGAGCGGCCGCGCGCTGCCGCTGCTCAAGATGCTGCCGTCGCTGCGTCGCGTGGATCTGGGCGGCCTGCAACGCACCGACTCCGGCCTGTGGGGCGTGGCGCTGTCGGACTACAACCTCGACAACCTGGCCGAGCTGACGGATCTGACCGAGCTCGATATGCACGACACCAAGATCGGCGACCGCGGTCTCGAGCGCCTGTTGGGACTCAAGAAGATCAAGAAGCTCGACTTGAGCGGAACGCTGGTCGGCGACCTCGGGCTGCCGCTGATCGCAAAGTTCAGCGCCATCGAATCGCTCCGGCTGTGGCGGGCTGAGAACGTCGACAATCGGGCGGTCCCATCGATTGCCGCTTTGCCCGCGCTCGAAACGCTCGACCTGGCGGAGACGTCGGTGAGCGATGAAGGGCTGGCGGCGCTCGAAGGAACCACGACGTTGAAGCGACTCTATCTCGCCGGCTCGAACGTCAGCCGGCAGGGCGCCGAGAGCTTCCGCAAGAAGCGGCCGGACGTCCACGTCTCGTGGGCGCCGCCGGTGGAGTTGGCCTCGGACGACGAAGATATCAAGTAGAGGCGGAGGGGTTGATGCGCAAGTTGCTGTTGGTCTTGTTGGCGGTCGGAATCGTCGCGATCGCCTACAACTGGGCGACCAGCGGAGAGCAGGCGCGGCTGGAGGGCCGGATCACCGAAGTCCGCACGCTGGCGGTGGAAGAGAACGCCTCGGTGCTGCTGGTGAACTTCGAAGTCGAGAATATCACCAACCTGCCGTTTGTTGCGCACGAACGCTGGCTCGAGGTTATCGACGCCCAAGGCGACCAGTTTCAGGGCCGCACCGTCAACGGCGTCGACGTCAATGATCTGTTCCGCTACTTCGCCGCCGAGTTGGGCGGCATGAAAGACGAGCCGTTCGTAGCGCAAACTCGCATCGAGGCCGGGGAGAAACACCGCGGCCTGCTCGCGGCCCGGTTCGAGATGTCGAAAGAAGCCCTCGACTCCCGGCGCGCGATCATCTTGAGGATTTTCGACGGCGTCCGCCGTGAGACGCAGATCCGACAGGACGCCCAGGACTAGAAGGCTCGCCCGGGTCGAAGCGATGCGGCCGGCCGTCCTGGATCTTGAGCGCCCGCCGCCCGTTGAGCAGCGCCAGCAGCTCCTCGCCGAAAACCTCCAGCGCTCCGGGGCTGAGCAGTCCGGACTCTTCGAGATCCTTTGTCGAGTCGAACTTTCCGCGCAGCAATAGCAGCGTCGTATCGTTGTCGACCAGATAGCGCAGCGGAATCTCGTTTTCCTGCGCCAGGAAATTCAGAAAGCACTTCAGGACCGTCAACGCTGCGGATTCGCGCGGCGACGGTTCGAGCTTGCGCGGCGGCTCCTCGAGCTGATCCTCGGGTACGGCGAGCGCTCGCTCGACCACCCGCAGGATGGATTCGGCGCCGTTGCCCTTCACCTTCAGGCCGGCGCCGTGGAAGGCTTCCAGGTCCTCGGGCTTGCGCGGCTGGGTGCGGGCGAGCTGCACCAGCGCGCGGTCTTCGGCCAGCCAGCGGCGCGGGATGTTCGATTTGCGGATGCGCTCCTCCCGCCACTGGCAGAGCTGTTTGAGCACCTCGTACTCGCGCGGCTTGATGTGTCCGCCGCCGCCGAGCTTTTGGGCGATCGCCCGGCCGTCGGGCTCGAATCGCGAGCGGTCAGCCAATTCCGCCGAGAGTTTGAGCGCCCAGTTCTTGCGGCCGCGCTTTTCCAGATCCGCCAGGAGGTTCTCCGTCAGCTCGACCAAGTGAACGACGTCTTCGGCGGCGTAGTCGAGCATTTCCTGCTTGAGCGGGCGCTGCAGCCAGTTCGCGCGAGTGTGGCTCTTGGGCAGATGCACGCCGAGCATCTTGCTCAGCAACGGCGCAAGGCCGATCTGGTCGCCGCGGCCGGTGAGGGCGGCGGCGATCGAGGTATCGATCAGCGGCGTGGCGAGGATGCCGTAGTCGCGGTAGAGACACTCCTGGTCTTGCTCGGCCGAGTGGGCCGACTTGAGAGTGTCCGGATCGGTCAGTACCTCGAGCAGCGGCTGCATATCTTCGGCGGAGACCGCCAGCGGATCAATCAGCCAGGTTTGCTTGCGGTCGGCGATCTGCAACAGCCCGAGCTGCGGATAGAAGGTTCGCTCCCGCAGAAACTCGGTGTCGAAGGCGATGATCTTTTGGCCTGAAAGCGCCTTGGCTACTGCTGAGACGCCGGCTGCGTCAGTGATCAGCGCGGTTTGAGCTGGGTCGGCCTTGACCTTACGGCCGGAACTGGTGCGGGGCATGGAGCGCGAGTTACGGGGAATCTTACCAAACAATGACAACGCGGCGGGGGCGATGCTAACGCGCCGCCCGGTCTTGGTTTTCCGGTCGGCCGGTCGCCCAGATGCGGTCCTTCACCGGCTCGAGCAGCGAACGGAGCTTGCGTAGCAGCGCCGGGTCGATCTCGAAATCAAGCGCAGCGAGGTTCATCGTGAGCTGTTCGCGGCTGTGCATCCCCACCAGCGTGGTTGAGACGTAGGGGTGGTCAAGGCAGAAGCGCAGAGCCAGCCGCGGCAGCTCCACGCCCGCGGCCTCGCACGCCGACGCGGCCTTGGCGCAGGCGTCAAGCACCCGCGGGTCGGCCGGATGCCAGCTCGGCGGCGGATGATGCGTCAGCGCCCCCAAAAACAGCGGCGAGGCGTTGATCAGCCCCATCCCGCGTTCCTCGGCGAACAGGCGCATGCGCTCGTCGAGATCCGTGATGACCAGGTTGTAGCGCGCGTAGGAGAGGATCGCGTCGACCTCGAATTGGCGGGCGACATCTTCGAGCAGCTCCAGCTGCAATCCCGTGATTCCGATCCAGCGCACCTTGCCGGCCTGCTGCGCCCGGCGCGCCGTCGGCAACGCCTCGTCGAGAATCTGCCGACGGTCGCCGAACTCGATGTCGTGAATCTGGAACAGGTCGATGCGGTCGGTTTGCAGGCGCCGCAGCGACTCCTCCAGGCTTGCGGTGACCCGCTTGGCGGAAAAATCAAAGCCGTCAAGGTCGTCGCGGCAGCATTTCGTCGCCAGGATGACCTGGTTGCGTTTGCCGGCGAGCGCCCGGCCGAGCCTGGTTTCCGACAGCGTCCGGCCGTAGAACGGCGCGGTGTCAAAGAAGTTGACGCCCTGGTCGATGGCGGCGTGGACGGTGCGCTCGCCTTCAGCGGCGTCGATCGGCCCGAACTCTTCGCCCAACGGCGAGGCTCCGAAGCCGAGAATAGAGGGCTCGAGGTCGGTGCGACCGAGACGACGATAGCGCATGGAGTTGATCAAGCAATCGCTCCGAAAACACAGTCTGCGCCGGACAGGAATGTCCGGCCCCACTGAAGAATCGCAGCCTCGGTGGGACGAACATTCCTGTTCGTCCGACGATGTGCGTCATTTTCGTTCTGGGTGCGCCGAAGGCTCATTGGCTTCGCCCTCTCAGACAGTCCTCCGGGCCAGGCTTGCGAGCAGCCGGTCGACTTCTTCGGCGGTGTTGTAATGCGCCAGCCCGATGCGGACCGCGCCGTCCGGTTCCAGCCCCATCCGCTCGCTCCAGTTCAGAGCGTAGTAGTTGCCGTCCCAGACGAACAGCCCGTCTTCGGCGACGCGGGCGGCGGTCTGTTTGGCTGTTTCCCCGGGCAGCCGGATGGAGACGGTGGGCGTGCGCTCGCCGAAGCGTTCGGGCTCACGGATCCCGTAGAACTCGAGACCGGGGATGTCGAGCAGCCCGCGGATCAGCCGCTCGCCCAGCGCGCGCTCGGCGGACTGGACGGCCGTCATGGCCCCGACCAGCTTCTCGCGCCGCGACCCGCTCGTGCCGCAGCGCTCGCCCAATTCGGCCAGATAGTCGACGGCGGCCGTCACGCCGGCCATCGCTTCATGGTTCTGCGTGCCGGTCTCCCAGCAGCCGGGGATGGCGTTGTCGGCCGGCCGCACCTTGTAGGGGCGCAGCTTCTTGAGCAGTTCGCTCTTGCCATAGAGCAGTCCCTGGTGCGGGCCAAAGAACTTGTAGGCCGAGCAGGCCAAAAAGTCGCAGTCGAGCGCTTTCACGTCGATCGGGCCATGCGGCGCATAGTGCACCGCATCGACGAACGCCCAGGCGCCGACGGCATGGGCCGCGTCGATGACCTGCTTAACCGGATTGATGGTCCCGACCGCGTTCGAGGCGTAGCCGACGGCGACGAGCTTGGTTTTCGGATTGATCAGGCTGAGCAGCCCGTTGAGCTCGAGCGTGCAGTCCGCGCGCCGAAATTCGGCCACATGGACCGTGACTCCGCGCTCTTCGAGCGCTTTCCAGGGGGAGAAATTCGCGTCGTGGTCGAGCGCGGTGAGTACGATCTCGTCGCCGGGGCCGAGCTCGCGGCCGATGGCGCGGCTCATCGCGAAGGTCAGCGACGTCATGTTCGCCCCAAAAATGACCTCGCGGGCCGAGCAGCCCAGCAGGTCCGCCATCGCCTGGTGAGCGGCGTCGATGACCTCGTCGCTGCGCCGGCTGGTGAGGAACGAGCCGTGCGTATTGGCGTTCGAATGCGTCAGGTAATCCGCGATAGCGTCGATGACGCGCTGGGTAACCTGCGTGCCGCCGGGACCGTCGAAAAAGGCTGCTTGCAGGCCGTTGACCTCGAGTGCGAGGGCGGGGAACTGGGAGCGAATCCAAGCCAGAGGAAGAATTGACACAAGTTCTCCATCTTAGAACGCTTGCCGGGCCCCTTGCTGCTGTGTTATCTATTAGATGCCCGCCCGTGAAGCCGCGTCCGTTACGCTCTGCGAGCGTTCGATGACGGTCTCCTGCGTCATACCTCACTGGAACCAGCGCAAGCTGCTGGAGTCATTGCTCGACTCCCTGCAAAAGCTGCGTCTGCCGACGGGATGGGCTCTGGAAACTCTGGTCGTCGACAACGCCTCCGAGGATGGTTCCCCCGAGGCGGCTGAAGCCCGCGGAGCGAAGGTCTTGCGCCTCGATCGCAACGAAGGGGTGAGCCGAGCGCTCAACCTGGGCATCGAGGCCTCGCGGGGCGAGTTCATTGCGTTGTTGAACAACGACGTCGAGCTCGCGCCCGATTGGCTGATCGAGCTGGCCGCCGCGCTCGAGGAGCCCGGTGTCTGGTTTGCGGCGGGGAAGACGATGAGCTGGAGCGAGCGAGAGAGGATCGACGGCGCCGGCGACGCGATTTGTCGCGGCGGCGCGGCGTGGCGCCTGGGTCACGGCCGCGCGGACGGCCCCGTGTTCGACCGCGCGCGCCCTACCTACTTCCCTTCCGCCACGGCGGCTCTGTTCCGCCGCGAGTTTTTCGCCCGCGCCGGCCTTTTCGAGGAGTCTTTCTTCGCGTACCTCGAAGATGTGGAACTGGGCATGCGGGCGGCTGTCGAGGACCTGCCGGGCGCCTACGTCCCCACGGCCGTCGCCTGGCACCGCGGCAGCGGGACGACCGGCGCGTGGAGCGGCGCCATGGTGCGCTGGATTACTTCGCATCAATTGTTGCTGCTGGCCAAGCATTACCCGCTAGGCCTGCTGGCGCGCTTTGCGTGGCCGATCTTCACCGCGCAACTGCTGTGGGGCGCCCTGGCGATCTCGCGCGGGCGCGGCCTGGATTGGGGCGCCGGCGTGGTCGACGGCATGCGCCGCTGGTCCGGCCTGCGGCCTGTCTCGGTGCCGGGGCGCAGCGCTCGCCTGGCTGTCGTGCTCACCGAGACCGAGCGCGAACTGCTGTCGGTGCAGCGCGCCACCGGCTTTGACGCCTACTGGCGCTGGTATGACCGGCTGGCGGGGGTGCGCGCATGAGGGCGACCGACGTCGGCGCGGTGATCGTGACCTACAACTCCGCCGAGGTCATCGAAGACTGTCTGCGCTCGCTCGACGGCGTAGCCCAGACGGTCGTCGTCGACAACGCTTCCGTTGACGCCTCGGTCGCCAAAGCCCGCGCGACGGGTTTGGCGGAGGTCATCGCGAACGAGACCAATCGCGGCTTTGCAGCGGCGGTCAACCAGGGCGTGCGCGCGCTCTCGACGCCGCTGGTGCTGGTGCTCAATCCGGATGTCGTCCTGTCGGCCCCGCTCGACGCCCAATCGGCCGCGGTGCGGCAGGCGCTGACCCCCGAGGTGGGGCTCGTCGGCGGGCGGCTCGACGACGAGAACGGCGTTTACCAGCAGGGCTTTGGCGTGCGGCGGCTCCCGACCGCTCTCTCGCTGTGTGCGGAAGTGTTGCTGCTCAACCGGCTATGGCCGGGCAATCCGATCAACCGACGCTACCGTTGCCTGGGGTTCGATCCCGCCCGGGCGCAGGACTGCGAGCAGCCGGCGGGCGCGTTTTTGTTGTTTCGACGGGAAGTTTTCGACGCCCTGGGAGGTTTCGATGAGGGTTTCTACCCCCTTTGGTTCGAGGACGTAGACTTCTGCCGACGGGCTCGAGACGCCGGATACCGTATCCGTTTCGAACCGTCGGCTCGTGGAAAACATCGCGGGGCGCACTCTTTGGTCTCCGTCCCGGCAGCAATTCGGCAGAGGGCTTGGTATGGTAATCTTTTACGCTTCGCTGAGAAGCATTTCTCTGCGGTCGCATCCTTCTTTCTCCGGACGGCGGCGACGGCAGGGCTGGCGCTGCGGGGGATCTTGCGATTCCTCTCGGCGGGAGGAAGCAACGAGGGGCGAGCCTGCTTTGGCACGATTGCGACGGTCTGGAGCCGTCCAAATTCATCTCGGGACGCCGGCGCCGCGTTGGAGCGCACAAGAGCGGCCTGAAAACGGAAACGCGAAGGTTCGATGAACGGCAAAGACCTCGTCTCTGTCACAGTGGTGACCTACAACAGCGGACGCTTTATTCGCCGCTGCCTCGAATCGGTACTCGAACAGCGCTATGAGCGCGTCGAGGTGATCGTCGTCGACAACGCCTCGACTGACGGCACCGCCGATATTCTCGAGCGTTTTGAAGATCGCTGCCGCATTGTCTACAACGAAGAGAATGTCGGCTTCGCCGCCGCGCAGAATCAGGCGATCGCTCTGTCTCACGGCCAGTGGGCGCTGACGCTCAATCCCGACGTCCTGCTGTTGCCGGACTTCATCGAGGCGTTGATGCGCACTGCGAAGCTCGACCCCGAGGTCGGCACCATCTGCGGCAAGCTGCTGATGGTCGACGCCTCGTTCGAGATTCCCGATCAGCGCGTGGTGGATTCCACCGGCATGTACTTCACGCCGATGCTGCGGCACTTCGACCGCGGCTGCCTGGAGAACTACAACGGCCACTACCGCACCCATGAGTACGTTTTTGGCGCGACGGCGGCGGCGGCTTGCTATCGCCGCACGATGATCGACGACGTCTCAGTGGACGGCGAGTTTTTCGACTCCGACTTTTTCACCTACCGCGAAGACGCCGACGTCGCTTGGCGCTCGCAGTTGCTGGGCTGGAAGTGCGTCTATGACCCGACCGCCTGCGGCTACCACGTCCGCAAACTGCGTCCGGGCATGCGGCGCTTCCTCTCGCGCGACATCAACATGCACTCGGTCAAGAATCGCTTCTTGATGCGAGTCAAGAACGTCACGCCGGGGGTGTATCTGCGCAACTTCGTGCCGATCACCGTGCGCGACATCGGCATCTTGGGCTACTGTCTGCTCTTTGAGCATTTCTCGCTCAAGGCCTTCTATCTGCTGGCCCGCGATTTCCGCAAGACCCTGGCCAAGCGGCGCGTGATCCAATCACGGCGGCGCGTGGACGACGCCTATCTGATGAAGTGGTTCCGGTTCGAACCGGTCAGCGAGCCGCTGGTCGCCGACCAGGAGTCCAAACAGGCTTCGACCGTGCGGGTCACGGAGAACTGAGTCCGCCGCCCATGCGCATTGCGCTACTGGGTACGCGCGGTATCCCGGCCAACTACGGCGGGTTTGAAACCTTTGCCGAAGAGCTAGCGGTGCGGTTGGCCGCGCGCGGCCACCGCGTGTCGGTCTACTGCCGCACCAACAACGTCGAGACGCGCGATGCGGAGTGGCGCGGCGTGCGGCTGGTGCACCTGCCGACGATTCCGCACAAGTACTTCGACACGCTGGCGCATACGGCGATCGGCACGCTGCATCTGTTCTTCCTGGGCCGCTATGACGTGGCGCTGTACTGCAACGGCGCCAACGCCGTCTACACCTGGGTTCCGCGGCTGCGCGGCATTCCCACGGCCCTGAACGTCGACGGCCTCGAACGCCAGCGCAAGAAGTGGAACGCTTTGGCGCGCGCCTGGTATCGGTTGTCGGAAAGGCTTGCGACGTGGTTGCCGACCGAGGTCATCAGCGACGCGCGTGTGATCGAGCGCTACTACCAGGAGACCTACGGCAAGACCACCCGCTGCATCGCTTACGGCTCGGACATGGAGCGGCTGGAGAGCCGCGAGACGCTCGACAAGCTCGGGCTCGAGCCCGGCGGCTACTTCCTCTACGTCAGCCGCATGGAGCCCGAAAATAACGCGCTGCTGACGATGCGCGCCTTCGAGCGCACCGGCCTCCGGCAGAAACTCGTGATGGTCGGCGACGCTCCCTATGCGGCTGAATACATCCGCGAGGTCCGCGCCACCGCCGATGAGCGCGTGCTGTTCCCGGGCGCGATCTACGGCCAGGGCTACCGCGAGCTGCAGTCGCACTGTCTGGCTTACATCCAGGCGACCGAAGTCGGCGGCACGCATCCGGCGCTGATCGAGGCGATGGGCCGCGGCGCTCCGACGCTCTACCTGAAGACGCCGGAAAACGAAGAGGTCGCCGGCGATTGCGGCCTCGGCTTCGACAAGGACGAGGCCGAGCTGGCGGCGCTGCTCGAGCGCGTGGCAGCGATGCCGCAAGCGGAGCGCAAGGCGCTAGGCGACCGTGCCCTGGCTTCGGCCCGGGCGCGCTATGACTGGGAGGTCATCACCTCCGAGTACGAGAAGCTGTTTCAGGACCTGGTCGGCAAGTAGGGCCCGACCATCTTGGCGACCTTGCGGCGGATCGCGCCGACCGCCTCGCGCTCGGCCTGATCGAGCGGGCCGAAGAAGTACAGCGCCACCGGCAACACCGCCAGAATCAGCACCTTGCCCGCCAGCGCCGCGACCGGGCCCAGCGGCTCGAACGCCACTCCCGCCGCATACGCCGCCAGGTACCAGATGCACAGCAGGCCCGCGCGCTTGTACTCAAACGGGATGTAGTAGACCTTCTGGCCGTAGTACAGGGTGAGCGCGGCGAGCGCAAGCTGTCCCAGCACCGTCGCGACCGTAGCGCCGGCCACGCCGTAGTCGGGGATCATCGCTACCGCGACCACGATGTTGAGCGCAGCGCCGACGATCGTCAGCCAGCTCAGCCGCAGCGTACTCTTCGCCTGCACCAGCCCGATCCGCAGCGGCCCGGCGAGCCCGACGATGAACGCCGCCAGACACAGCCCCGGCGCGATCCCCATCGCCAGGTTGTATTCGGCGGGCAGCAGCCAGCGGATTGCTTCGATGCTCATCAACGCCATCCCCACCGCGCTGTAGCCCAGCGCCAGGAAGTAGAGCGTCGTCGCGCGAGCCATCAGCCGCGGGCCCTCGTTAACATGGATGTTCTGGAAGGCGAAGCGCCGCCAGCCCATGCCGAACGCGGTGGCGAACAGCGTCATGATCGAGCTGAAGCGCTCCGCCACCGAGTAGATGCCGACCTGCGCCAGCGGGTTCGAGGCCAGCCCCTTGAGCAGGTAGCGGTTGGCGCCCACCAGCAGCCAGGCCGACAAAAAGCCCGGCACCATGCCGACTCCGTAGTGCAGCATCTCGCGCGTCAGCCCGGCATGGAACTTCAGTTTCGCCTCCGGCAGCCCGTAGTAGGAGATCCAGGCCGTGGTGATCGCCAGCCCCGCCGCCTCGCCCGCCGCCAGCGCCAGCGGCGTCTTGTAGTAGATCAGCAGCCCCAGACCGAGAATGCGCACGATGAGCGCGCCGCCAATGCGGATCTTCACGAAGCGGACGACCTGGCCCTCGGCCTGCAAGCGGCAGTCGGCCAGCGTGCCGACGATCTCGGCGTAGCTGCGGATCGCCAGCAGCCACACCAGCCACGGCTCATCCACGCCAAACACGAGGTTTGAAACCGGCTGCGCCGCCAGCAGCGCGAACGGGATCCACGACAGCATCGTCGCGTTGACCACGGTGAAGGCGACTTGCAGCACCTGGATCTGGCGATCGCCCTCGCCCGGCTCGGTGTAGAAGCGGAAGAAGGTCTGCTGCATCGCCAGCGAGCAGAGCACCACGATGATCTGCGATGTCGTCAGGTAGAGGCTGTAGACGCCAAAACCTTCGCTGGCGAGGATGCTGGCGGTGATCGGCAGGAAGACGAAACCGATCAGCCGGTCGGCCATGCCGCCGAGGCCAAACAGCACGGAGTCGCTGACCAGCTCCTTGAGCGAAACCGCCTTTTGAGATCCGTCGCTCATGCTGCTCGGGCGCGATGCCGCTCGATGGCTCTTTGGATGCTGGCCTCGCCGAGCTGTGCGGCGCGCTCCCAAGTGTAGTGGGCTTCCACCCAGCGCCGCGCGGATTGGCCGAGGCGCGCGGCCGCGGCGTTGTCGCCGAGCAAGCGGTCGATCGTCTCCACCCACTCGGCGGGGTTGCGGCAGACCTCCCAGGCGCCGTCTCCGGCGGCAGGCAGACCGTCCACGGCGCGCGGCGAGACGACCAGCGCGCGACCCATCGCCGCCCCTTCGAGCAGCTTGTTGCGGATGCCGCCGCCGCTGACGAACGGGTAGATCGCCACGGGCGCCCGGCAGACGGCGGGCCGCAGGTCCGGCACGTTCGCCATCAGCTCGACGCCTGGACGGTCGACCGCCCGGCGCACCTTCTCCGACGGGTTGAAGCCGATCACCGACAATTTCACTCCGGGACGGCGCTGTTGGAGTTTCCCCCAGACCTTGCCGAGGAACCACTCGAGCCCCTGCTCGTTCGGTCCGTAGTCGAGGCGTCCCCAGAAAACCAGCCGCTCGGGGTCGGTTGCGACGTCGGCGGGGCGGAAGAAGTCGAGATCGACGCCGTTGGCGATCACATCAGATGGGCGGCGCGTAAACCGCTCGAGCCACCTGCGGTCGGTCTCGCTGACCACCCACGACGCGTCGGGCTCGTGGCGCCAGAGCGTCTCGATCAGCAGCGAGACGGCGGCCTCCACGCCCAAAACGTAGTTCTCATCGAGGCTGTTGCCCAGGCTGAGCTGCGACAGCGCAGCGAAGACGCACTCGTCGGCCACGTACCAGACGCGCGCCGTGCGGACGCCGTCGAGGTAGAACAGCTCTTCGAGGCCGCATGCGATGCAGGCGTCGAAGCCTCCGGCGTTGATGGTGCGAATCGCGGCGGCGATCTCTTCGAGCTGCGAGCCCATGAAGCGGCAGATGCGGCGCTGCAGGGCGCTGAGTTGGAGCTGCTCGGCGGTATCGGCGAGCGGGTCGATCTTGAGCTGCCGGACCTGGAACGGGACGTCCTCGCAGCCTTCGAGATCCCAGGCGAAGTATTCCACCTCATGCCCGGACTCCGCCCAGGCCTTGGCCATCTGGAAGGTGTGCAGGTCGGAGCCGGCGCGGGCGGGAAGAGTCAGCGCCCGCTTGATGATCGCTATCCGCATCCTGGAAGTAGACGACGAGAGCCGATGCCGGTAGCGCTTCGGCGCCGGGAAGGGAACCGGCCGGCGCTTCCTCGAACCCCTCCAGTATACTTTCGGCGGTTCGATCCCAACAGGGCGCCCCGGCGCGGGCCTCAGGGCGGTTTCGAAAGCCGTGCGGGATACTGGGGTGATGGTTGGCTGACTGTATCGGATCCAGGCAGGTGGGCAGAAGCGGAAAAATTCCCCCCCCTGTGAGCCGTAACGCTTCGGCGGCAGGCGGTATCATCTGCTGGGAGACAAAGGGGCTGGAATATGAGCATTCGAAACGTGATTCTGTTGATTGGAGTGTTGCTGCTGCTCGTTTTCGCCGGGGCCAATTGGCAGCAGTTTACTGCGGCGGTTCAGTTAGATCTGATCTTTCAGCAGTACGAGGCGCCGTTCGGCTTAGTGATGCTTGGCGTCCTAGCTGTATTCGGTGCGCTCTTCCTGGTTTCGGTCGGCGGCATTGAGACCAGCGCGTTGAAGAGGAAACTACAAGCCTCGAAGAAAATCGAGAAGGCTCAAGAGGCGCTCGCGGAAACCGAAGCGAACCGATTCGCCCAGTTGGAGAAAACGCTCCGCGACGGGCTCGAATCCGTCGAGACCAAGATTGATCGTCTCGCAGACCTGCTGGAATCAAAAGCGTAAAAAAACGAGGCGGCGACGAGCGATTGGGACATTGTGTTTGCGTGCGCGGCTTCGCTGTTCGACTGACGGCGAGTTGCGCATAGCTGGTTAGATAGATGATCGAAATGGAGTAAGACGCTATGGCAGACCACTCTTGTCCAAATTAGCCTGAGCGCAGAGGGTTGAGCCTCTGGTAGGTTGGGGGAGCTTCAAGCAAAAAGCGATCCCGCACCGACCGAAGGAGGCCCAACCATGCAGCGTTTTTGTAGCATCTTCTCGCAGCTGCTTCAACTGTTTCCCCGGCTCG
>JGI12316J15310_10000050_pt30 | contig 20744 bp, 23 predicted proteins | sample MarCyaLeptolynsp_FD_15310 | JGI IMG/M metagenome (IMG submission 15310)
GATCGCCTCGAACACCGCGCGTGCATCGCCGCCAGAGGGCGCCAAAGCCTGGTGTAGGCCCTCGTCGTGGCAGGCGACGGCCAAGGCCGCGGCATCGGCGTGCCCGCGGATCACGGCGATCTCGTCGAGCGTCGGAACCCGCGATGGCTCCGGAACGCGCGCGGTCTTGCCGACCAGCCCTGGGGGCTCGGTGGAGAAGACCACCTCCACGTTCCCGTCCGCGGCCAATGACCGTGTGGCCAGCGTCACCGCGCGCTTGAACGGATCGAGGGGCGCCTCTTTCCGCTTGTTGAGGGTCATGGGATCAGCTCAAGGCTACGTTGGCCGTTGACTGGGGCAGGTCCTCGCCGAAACAGCGCTGGTAGAACTCCGCGATGAGGCCACGCTCCAACTCGTCGCATTTGTTGAGGAATGACAGCGCGAAGGCCTTGCCCACGTCGTTGTTGAAGATCTCTGCGTTCTCGGCCCAGGTCAGCACCGTGCGCGGGCTCATAACCGTCGACAAGTCGCCATTCATGAAGGCGTTGCGGGTCAGGTCGGCGACACGCACCATGTTCGACACGATCTTGCGGCCCTCTTCCGTGTTCCACGCCTTGGCCTTGGCCAGCACGATGTCGACCTCGTCGTCGTGCGGCAGATAGTTGAGGGTGGCGACAATCGACCAACGGTCCATCTGACCTTGGTTGATCTGCTGCGTGCCGTGATAGAGCCCGCTCGTATCGCCGAGACCAATCGTGTTGGTGGTGGCGAACAGACGGAAGGCCGGATGCGGCCGGATGACCTTCGACTGGTCGAGAAGGGTCAGCTTGCCGGAGACTTCCAGCACGCGCTGGATGACGAACATCACGTCGGGACGCCCAGCGTCGTACTCATCGAAGCACAAGGCGGTGTTCGTCTGTAGCGCATAGGGCAAGATGCCCTCGCGGAACTCCGTCACCTGCTTGCCGTCCTTGATCACGATGGCGTCCTTGCCGACGAGATCGATGCGGCTGACATGGCTGTCGAGATTGATGCGGATGCAAGGCCAGTTCAGCCGGGCCGCCACCTGCTCGATATGGGTGGATTTGCCGGTGCCGTGATAGCCCTGAATCATCACCCGGCGGTTGTGCTTGAACCCGGCCAGGATGGCGAGCGTCACGTCTTCGTTGAACTGATAGTCGGTGTCCACGTCGGGCACGTGCTGGTCGGCCTGGGCATAGGCCGGAACCTCAAGATCGGTGTCGATGCCAAAAACCTGGCGAACGGAAACGGTCATGTCCGGCAGACCAGCGCCGTTCTGAGCAGCTTCAAGTGTCATGGTCGGTGTTGAGCCTGTGTGTCGCGTTTCGGTCGAGGCGCGGCCAGCGGCCACGCCCTGATTTTGCTGGGGGCCGGCCCAGCGACTTATGCAAGCCCCGCCTGCCTCAGATAGTTATAAGCTTGGATCACTTCGCGCAACTTGTCCTCCGAGGAGCGGTCCCCGTCATTGTGGTCGGGGTGGAGGCGTTTAACCAATTCCTTGAAGCGGGCCTTGATCTCCGGCTTGGAGGCATTGTCCTCAAGGTTAAGCTGGCGGAGGGCCTTGCGCTCCAGCCGCTTCAGGGGTCGGCTCGGCGCCGCACCAGGGGTCTTGCCGCCGGGCGCCCCGTCCCCGAAGAGGCTGAACGGGTCGTGGGTGCCGAAGCGATGCGCGTAGCCGCCGGGCCTGCCGCCACGGGTCCGATTGCGCGAGGTGGAGTTCACGCCCACGAACCAGGTGGGCCGCTCGCCTGTGGCCGCGTCCTTGTGGTGTTTGACGACCTCCTCGTCCGGCAGCCCGGAGAAGTAGTTGTAGCCCTTATTGTATGCGCGCACGTGGTCGAGGCAGTAGCGGTGATACTGCCCTTCGCGCCCACGGCCCTTCGGCGCCGGGTAGAGGCCCGGCTCGTTGCAGCCCTCCCAGTCGCATTTGGGCTGGGCGTCGCGCAACAGACGGTTCTCGTCCGGTTTGACGCGCAGGCGGTCGAAGAATTTTGAATCCAGTTTCATCGAATCGGCATTATGGAGAACGAGCATTGGTCACAACAAGCATGGCCCCGTGATGACAAAGGCGATAGTCTGTGCGGTTAAACGCCCGCGCACCTACAAGGGTCTTTCGATATGAGTGTTGAGCAGTCGATCCGGGAAAAGTTGACAGAAGCCTTCCAGCCGGAGCTGCTTGAAGTCATCAACGAGTCCCACCGACATGCGGGCCATGCCGGCTCGCCAGGCACGGGCGAAAGCCATTTCGCCGTGAAGGTGGTGTCGTCCGCGTTCGCCGGCAAGTCCCGGCTGGAGCGTCACCGCATGGTCAACGACGTGCTGGCCGAAGAGATGTCAGGTAACGTCCATGCGCTTGCACTGTCCGCGCTGAGCCCTGAGGAGGGCTAAGCAGCCCTCATGAGGCTGCGTTGCTTTCTTCGGCGTCGGCAGGGGGCGTTTGCTCCAGGGGCGTCACGCGCAAGGACGTGATGCGGTTGCGGTGCCGCCGCAAGATCTCGAAGCGGAAATCGTGGAACGTAAAAGCCTGACCCGGATTGGGGATGGTCTGCGCCTCGTGGATGACGAGACCGGCCACGGTTGTCGCTTCCTCGTCCGGTAAATCCCAATCCATCAGCCGGTTCACGTCGCGGATCGGCACCAGGCCGTCGACGATGAGCGAGCCGTCGGCTTGCGGCTTGGCCTTGACCGCGGCGATATCGGTTTCGTCGATGATATCACCGACAATTTCCTCGATGATGTCCTCCAGCGTGACGAGGCCCATCACCTCGCCGTATTCGTCGACAACGACGGCGAAGTGCGCCTTCTTCTTGAGGAAGGCATTGAGCTGGTCCTTGAGCGTCGTCGTGTCGGGCACGAACCACGGCGGCGTGGCGAGCGCCATGACGTCGATCTTGGAGACGTCGCCGTCGGAATCGCGCAAGGCTTTGAGCAGCGTGCGCGCGTGCAGGATACCCACGATCTCCTCGCGTTCGCCCCGCCACAGGGGCAGCCGCGTGTGCGGGCTCTTGAGCGCCGCGTCGACGATCTCGCCCGCCGGCAGCTCGGCATCGATGGCGTCCATATTGGTCCGATGAATCATGATGTCGGAGACATCGAGGTCGCGCAGATCGAGCACGCCGCCCAGCATGTCGCGATCGCCCTTCACCACACCGCCTTCCTTGTGGTGCAGCTCGATGGCGCCGCGAAGCTCTTCATGGGCCGACAGAACGTCGGCGTCGTCGGTAATGGAGCTGCCAAATAGGCGCAAGGTATGCCGCACGAGGAACTGCAAGGCCGCGGTCACAGGCGCGAGCACCGCGACGATGACGCGCAAGATCGGCGCAACGGCCAGCGCCATGCGGTCGGCGTTGAGGATGGCGTAGGTCTTCGGCAAGACCTCGGCGAAGATCACGACGAGCGCCGTCATGACGATCGTCGCATAGGCGACGCCCGCTTCGCCGAAGATGGACAAGAACAGGCTCGTCGCGAGCGCGGACGCGGCGATGTTGACGAGATTGTTGCCAAGCAGGATCGCGCCGATGAGACGCTCGCGGGACGCAAGAAGCCGGTTCACCAACCGGGCCCCGGCATTGCCGTCTTCTTCCAGCGCGTGCATGCGGGCGCGGCTTGCCGCGGTCAAAGCCGTCTCCGATCCGGAGAAGAAGCTGGAGATGATCAAGAGGCCGACGATGGCGCCAAGCGTGAGGCCTAAGGCTAGGGTCATCCTCGGGCGCACTCCCGTTTCAAAAAGTCGGTCAGTTGTTCCATTGAGACGTCTCTTTCGACGAAGGCCTGGCCGATGCCGCGCACCAGAATCAGCACGAGCTTGCCGCCTTTGACCTTCTTGTCCTGGGCCATGAGCCGCAACAGCTCGCCGGGCGTTGGCTTATCACCTGGAATGGCCGCGATCTCGGTCGGCAGGCCCACGGCCTGGAAATGAAGTTCGGCGCGGGCGGCGTCTTCGGGCGTGCACAGCCCGCGCTCGGCGGAATAGGTGAAGGCCAGGCGCATGCCGATGGCGATGGCTTCGCCGTGCAACAGGCGGTCGCAGTAGCCGGCGAAGGCCTCAAGCGCGTGTCCGAAGGTGTGGCCGAGATTGAGAAGTGCGCGCGTTCCGCTTTGCTCAAGCTCGTCGGCCGCCACAATGTCCGCCTTGGCCTTGGCGCTCGTCTCCACGGCGTGACGGCGCGCATGGCCGTTGCCGGCGAAGACGTCCTGCCAATTCTGCTCCAGCCAAGCGAAAAAGGCGGCATCTCCCAAGAGCCCGTATTTGGCGACTTCCGCGTAGCCCGCGCGGAACTCCCGATCGCTCAACGTTGTCAGTACGCCCACGTCGGAGAGGACGAGGCTCGGCTGATGGAAGGTGCCAATCAGATTCTTGCCCTGTTTGGTGTCGATGCCCGTCTTGCCGCCGATGGCGGAGTCTACCTGGGCGAGAAGTGTCGTCGGCATTTGTACGACGCGCACGCCACGCCGCAGGATCGAGGCGGCAAAGCCCGCGAGGTCGCCGACCACGCCGCCGCCGAGCGCGATGATGCAATCGCCGCGCTCCACGCCAAGCTCCAGCAATGTCTCGCAGAGTTTCGCCAAAACGGGAAAGCTCTTGCTGGCTTCGCCGGGAGCGACCACGGCCGATCCAAGGAAAAGCCCATCTTGTTCCAGGCCTGTCTTGAGCGGCGTCAGATGAAGACCCGCCACGGTGGCGTCGCTCACGACCGCGAAACGGCTGCCGGGCAACAGTGCCTTGAGGCGTGCGCCCGCCGAGCCGAGACAGTCCTCGCCGATGACGATGGGGTAGGCACGTTCAGCCAGGGCCACGTCGATCGTGGTTTCGCCCGTGCGGGTCTCGGATGTTGCCGCTCCGTCCATCACGAGGTCTTCCTGCGCCGGCGTGCCGACGGCTTGGTCTTGCAGCCCAGCTCGTCGCCAAGCGCATCCACCACGGCGCCGACAATCACCTCATGGGGCACGTCGCGGCTCTCCACGACAATGTCGGCTTGCCCATAGACGGGGTCACGCTCGGCCATCAAGTTCCTCATCACGGTCTCCGGGTCGCCGGTGGCCAATAGCGGCCGGTGGTCGCGCCGCCCGACCCGTTTCAACAGAACGCGCAAATCCGCCTTGAGCCAGATCGACAGTCCGTTGGCCTTAACGGCATCGCGCGTCTCCGGGCTCATATAGGCACCGCCGCCGGTCGCCAGAACCTGTGGTCCGTTTCCCAAGAGCCGGGCAATGACCTTCCGCTCGCCATCGCGGAAGTAGGCTTCGCCATGCTGGGCGAAGATCTCGGTGATGGTCTGGCCCGCCGCTTCCTCGATCTCGCTGTCGGCATCGGTGAACGGCAGGTCGAGCCAATTGGCCAGCCGCCGGCCCACCGCCGTCTTCCCGGCCCCCATCAGGCCGATGAGCACGACGGAGCGCGTCCCCAGCAACTGGCGGATTTCAGCCAACTGCGCAAGGCGGTCGTCTTTGTTATGGTCGGCCAAACGTGCGGTCATGTGTGTGAGGGGTGGCCCAGTTTGTCCCATGCTGACAGGGCCGTGTCGAATCGTCCATGATGGGATTGAAGGGTTAAGGCGCTTGGGTGTTTTGAGTCATAATACCGCCCGTTCGGGTCCACCAGACAGTTAGGAATACGAGCGCCCAGATGCCAACACTGTTTCGGTTCCTTGCCGTCTTAGGGACGATCGCCGGTGTCGTCGCTGGAAGCCTCTATGTGCTCGCCGAATATTTTCAGCCAGAGCCCAAAGAAATCTCCAAGGCTCTGCGCAACGTCAAGGCGACTCCGCTCGCCGTCGATGCATCGGCCACTTCCGCCCAGTCTGAACCGTCCATCGTGCTGCCACCGAGCCACCGCGCGCAATAGCCGGGCTTTTGGTCCTGGCTGGCGTACCTGCCGGTTCGCGCGGGGCTAGCGCCATGGCTCCGGCGAAAGGGACATCTCAGACCGCGGGCGGCCCCGAGCTGTCGCTGTTTCTCGACATGCTGATGGCCGAACGCGGGGCCGCGTCGCACACGATCGCCGCCTACACGCGGGACATCTCCGACTTTCTCGCCTTTCTCGCTGCCCGGAACGTCCGGGCACCAGAGGCGTCGGCCGATGACGTGCGCGCCTATCTGGCAGGCCTCGCCGACAGAGGGCTGGCTCCGGCCTCCCGGGCCCGCAAGCTCTCCGCGCTGCGCCAGTTCTTCCGCTTCCTCTTGGGCGAGGGTCTGCGCGCCGACGATCCAACCTCGGCCATCGACAGCCCGAAGCTTGGGCGTCCCTTGCCAAGAGTGCTGTCGCTTGCGGAGGTGGAGGCGCTGATCGAGGCGGCCAAGCAGGCGTGCACCCGCGCGGCGCCGGGCGGGCCTCGTGGGCGCGCGGTGCGGCTCTATGCCCTCCTGGAGACGCTCTATGCGTCGGGCTTGCGGGTCTCGGAGCTGATTGCGCTGCCGGCCGATGCGCTCGCCGCCGACGACCGGGTGCTGACCATCGCCGGCAAAGGCGGGCGGGAGCGGCTGGTGCCGCTGAACGAGGCGGCGCGCCTGGCGCTTGAGGCCCACCGTGGTGCTTTGCGGGAGGAGGGGCTTTCCGCATCGCCATGGCTGTTTCCCACCGGCGATGGCGGCCAGCACCTCACGCGCCAGCGTTTCGGCCAGGAACTCAAGGCGTTAGCGCTCTCGGCCGGGCTCGACCCGGCGCGGGTCTCGCCGCACGTGCTGCGGCATGCCTTTGCCAGCCACCTCCTGGAGCGGGGCGCCGATCTGCGCACCGTCCAGCAATTGCTGGGGCATGCGGACATCTCCACGACCCAGATCTACACCCATGTGATCGAGGAGCGCTTGCGCCGGCTGGTGGAGGAACATCATCCGCTGGCCCAAGCGCACTTGAGCAAGCGCCGTTAATCTCTTCGACGATATCCTGGGCGGCGCGTTGCGGGTCTCCAGTTGACAGGCCTTGTCGACAAGGCCACTTACAACCCGATTCCCGTGGCCTCTTTTGACAATCAGAAAGGCCCGCCTCGGAACGCGGGGGTTCCCAGAGGGTCGCCAAGGCGCATGCGTACATATCTCGATTTCGAAAAACCCATTGCCGAGCTTGAGAGCAAAGTTGCCGAATTGAAGGCTCTGGCCGCCGATGACGACTCGGTGCCCATCTCAGACGAGCTCGCCCGCCTGGAGACCAAGGCGCGGGAAGCGCTGGAAGAGACCTACGCGGACCTGACTCCGTGGCAGAAGACCCAAGTGGCCCGCCACCCGGAACGTCCGCATTTCAAGCACTACATCGAAGGGCTGGTGAGCGAGTTCACGCCCCTGGCGGGCGACCGCTATTTCGCCGAGGACGAGGCGATCATCGGCGGGATCGGGCGGCTCTCGGGGCTGTCCGTCATGGTCATCGGCCACGAAAAGGGCTCCGACACTGAGGGCCGGCTCAAGCACAATTTCGGGATGGCTCGTCCAGAAGGGTACCGCAAGGCTGTGCGCCTGATGGAGATGGCCGAGCGTTTCTCGCTGCCCGTGGTGAGCTTGGTCGACACCGCTGGCGCCTATCCCGGCATCGGTGCGGAGGAGCGCGGCCAGGCGGAGGCGATCGCCCGGTCCACGGATTGCTGCCTCAAGCTCGGCGTGCCCATCGTCTCCGTCGTCGTCGGCGAGGGGGGCTCAGGCGGGGCGGTGGCCATCGCCACGGCCAACCGCATCTACATGCTGGAGCACTCCATCTACACGGTCGCCTCGCCGGAGGCGGCCGCGTCCATCCTGTGGCGGGATTCGGCAAGAGCCCAGGATGCCGCCACGAACATGAAGATCACCGCCCAGGACCTTCTGAGGCTTGGGATCGTCGACGGCATCATCCCGGAGCCCGTGGGCGGCGCCCACCGGGACGCCGAAGGCGTGGTCAAGGCCGCAGGCGACGTCATCGTGAAGGCCATCACCGAATTCGACGGCCTCTCCGCGGACGAAATTCGCAAGGACCGGCGCGAGAAGTTCCTCGCCATGGGCCGCGCCGGCTGAGGCCCCAGGCGCCCAAAAAAGCGCCATTTTTTGAGTCCACCTCATTAGGGGCACGCGTATAGTAGGGCCAAATCCGAGGGTAGGCGGAAGGCGTAAGGGGACACCCGGTAACTTTCTGTTAACTCACTCAACTTGATCTTGCTCGAGGTGCGCGAGGGGCACTGCGATGCTTCGTTCAAGGGTCGTCACGGCCGGTGTTTTTGCTGGCGTGGTCGCCGCGGCGGCCGCGCTCGCTGGCTGTGCTCAATTCTCGCCGCCCTACATGCAGCCGCTCCCCGCCCAGACGGCGGCCCTCCTCGCCGAGAAGGGCATGACCGAGCAGCAGCCCATCCTCATCCGCATCTTCAAGGTGGAGTCCGAGCTTGAGATCTGGAAGCAGAAGGATGACGGGCATTACCACCACTTCAAGACCTATCCGATCTGCGCCTATTCGGGTGTGCTCGGGCCGAAGCTGAAGGAAGGCGACCGGCAAGCGCCCGAAGGATTCTACCTGGTCGACAAGGACCTGATGAATCCGAAGAGCAAATACTACCTTGCCTTCAACATGGGTTTCCCCAACGCCTATGACCGCGCGCTCGGACGGACCGGGTCCAATTTGATGGTGCACGGCGATTGCACGTCCTCGGGCTGCTACGCCATGACGGATGCGGTGATGGAGGAGATCTATGTGCTGGCGCGGGAAGCGTTCGCCGGCGGGCAGGAGAACTTCCAGGTGCACGCCTTTCCGTTTCGCATGACCGCGGCAAACCTAAAGACGCATAAGGAGCACGAGTGGTACGCGTTCTGGCGCAATCTGAAAGAAGGCTACGACTATTTCGAAACCACGCGGCTTGAGCCGAAGCTCGCCGTGTGCGGGAACCGCTACGTGGTCAACGCCGCTTTCCCGGACGGCAAGTATCCCAATCCGCGGCGCGCGTGTCCGCGCTACCGCAAGCTCCCAGTGGTGGCCTTCAAGCCGCCGAAGAAGAGCGAGAAGCCGATCATGTCGCACGCTTCGCTCGCCAAGCCGCTCGGCAGCGTCTTGGGCCTGAGCTTCGGCGATTTGACACCGACCTATCGTGCCATGACCTTGGGGCCTGCGACGCCCGCGCTTCCCACGGCCGCCAAGGGCAAAAAGAAGAAAAAGTAGCGGTGTCCGGCGGGCGCGACGTGCGGCGGCACTCGTTCATCGTCAGGCCTTTTTCTCTGGCGTATAGTTGAGCGCGATGTTGCGGCACCTACTTGCTTCACTTTTGCTCGTCGCCCTCGCGGGTGGGACCTACTACCTGTTCACCCCGGAAGGGCGGCAGCTCATCGACCGTGCCCACATCAATCTGGACCGGAAGACCTACCTGTCGCACCATCGTGCCGGCAAACCGCTGCCCGGCACGCCGGACCTTGCCCGGTTTGAGGCGCGCCTTGCGGAGCAGGGCGTCAAACTGGGCGACACGGTCCATATCCGCATCTACAAGCTCGAGTCCGAGATCGAAATCTGGACGGAGAAGGGCGGCCGCTTCGAGCGCTTCGCCACCTATCCGATTTGCATGTGGTCGGGGCGTCTTGGGCCGAAGCTCAAAGAGGGCGACCGCCAGGCGCCTGAGGGCTTCTATACGGTCGACAAGGACGCGCTCAATCCCAACAGCATCGAGCACCTGTCCTTCAATCTCGGTTTTCCCAACGTCTATGACCGCGGCAAGGGACGCACCGGCTCCTTCCTCATGGTTCACGGCGGCTGTGCGTCGGTCGGTTGCTACGCGGTGACCCACGCGGTGGTGGACGAGATTTGGGCGTTCGTCACCTCGGCGCTCAACAACGGTCAGGCGCGTATCCCTGTGCACGCCTTTCCGTTCCGCATGAGCGACCGGAATCTGCGCTTGCGCTGGGGCGACAAATGGAGCGGGTTCTGGGTCAACCTCAAGCAAGGCCACGACCTGTTCGCGCAGACCGGCATTCCGCCTGCCGTCAGCGTGTGCAAAGGCCGGTACGTGTTCGAGCGCGGGAGCCTCGATAGCTTCGACAGCTTGGTCGAGGAGCGTTGTCCGCCCGAGGTCGCCGAGAACATCTGAGACGATCGTAAGACGCCCGCGCGGCCGGAAGGCTTCGGCCCTTAGCTATAAGCGCCGTGGCAGTGCTTGTACTTCTTGCCGGAGCCGCAAGGGCAGGGCGCGTTGCGCTGGACCTTGCCCCAGGTGGAGGGATCGGCAGGGTCGAGCGGTACGGCGGCGGTACGGCGGGAGCGCGCAGGCTTCGCCGCGGTCTCACCCGCAGGGGCCGCTTGGGCGCCTTCCAGGGCGAACTCGTCCTCGCCCGTGTTGAGATCGATATGGTGCGCTTCCATGGGCGGAAGGTCGGCGCCTTCCAGCGGCGGCACCTCGTCCTCTTTGGCGAGCTCCACGTTCATCAACTGCCCGGTCACGGCTTCCCGCAGACGGGCGAGCATCTGCTCGAACAGGGTGAAGCTCTCGCTCTTGAACTCGTTGAGGGGATCGCGCTGGCCGTAGCCGCGCAGCCCGATGACCTGCCGCAAATGTTCAAGGGTGAGCAGGTGCTCGCGCCACAGCCCGTCGAGGGTCTGCAGCAGCATGGCGCGCTCCAGCTGGCGCATGATCTGCGGTCCGAACTGCGCCGCCTTCTTCGCCGCAGCCTCGTCGGTGGCCTTGATCAGCCGTTCGTGGATCTCCTGTTCGGCGATGCCTTCTTCGTCCGCCCAATCGGTGACTGGCAGGTCGAGGCCGAAGATGTTGTTGACCTTCTCTTGAAGGCCTTTGGCGTCCCACTGCTCCGCATAGGACTTCTCGGGGATGTGCTGTTCGACCAGGTCGTCGACCACGTAACGGCGCATCTCGGCGACGGTCTCGTTGAGGTCCGAGTCCCCCAGCAACTCCAGGCGCTGCTCGAAGATCGCCTTGCGCTGATCGTTCATTACATTGTCGAACTTCAGGAGGTTCTTACGGATGTCGAAGTTGCGCGCCTCGACCTTCCCTTGGGCTTTCTCCAGCGCCTTGTTGATCCAGGGATGGACGATGGCCTCGCCTTCCTTCAGGCCTAGCGCCTTGAGCATGCCGTCCATGCGGTCGGAGCCGAAAATGCGCATGAGGTCGTCATCGAGCGACAAGAAGAACCGGGAGCGGCCGGGATCGCCCTGGCGGCCGGACCGGCCCCGGAGTTGGTTGTCGATGCGCCGGCTTTCGTGCCGTTCGGTGCCAATGACGAAGAGGCCGCCGGCCTCCAGGGCTTGGCTCTTCTTCTTCTCGACGTCCTCGGTGATCTCCGTGCGCTTCTTCTCGACTTGATCCGGCGTGGGCTCCTTGCCCTTCTTCTTTTGCTCGGCCAGCCAGTCCTCCAGCAGCATGTCGGGATTGCCGCCGAGCTGAATGTCGGTGCCGCGGCCAGCCATGTTGGTGGCGATCGTCACGGCGCCTGGCACACCGGCCTGGGCGATGATGTGCGCCTCCTGCTCGTGGTAGCGCGCGTTGAGCACGTAGTGCTGGACCTTGTCCTTCTTCAGGAGCTCCGACAGGACTTCGGACTTCTCGATCGAGGTCGTGCCGACAAGCATCGGCTGGCCGCGCTTCTTGGCTTCCTTGATGAGCTCGATGATCGCCAGGTACTTCTCGTTCGCGGTGCGATAGACCTCGTCGTCCTCGTCGTCGCGGACCATCTCCCGGTTGGTCGGCACCTCGATGACGTCGAGCTCGTAAATGTCCATGAACTCGTCGGCCTCGGTGGCGGCCGTGCCGGTCATGCCGGCGAGCTTGTTGTAAAGGCGGAAGTAGTTCTGGAAGGTGATGGTCGCGAGCGTCTGGTTTTCCGGCTGGATGTCCACATGCTCCTTGGCTTCCAGGGCCTGATGCAGACCTTCGGAATAGCGCCGGCCAGCCATCATGCGGCCGGTGAACTCATCGATGATGACGACCTCGCCGTTCTTCACGATGTAGTCGCGGTCGCGCAGGAAGAGCTTGTGCGCGCGCAGCGCCTGCTGAACGTGATGCACCACGCTCACGTTCTCCACGTCGTAAAGGGAGTCGCCCTTCAACAGGTCTGCTTCCTTGAGGAGTTCCTCCACGTGCTCATTGCCCACCTCGGTGAGCGTCACGCTGCGGGTCTTCTCGTCGAGCTCGTAGTCCTCTTCGACAAGCTTCGGGATGAAGACGTCGATCGTGTTGTAGAAGTCGGACCGGTCATCGAGTGGGCCTGAGATAATGAGCGGCGTCCGCGCCTCGTCGATCAGGATCGAGTCCACCTCGTCGACGATGGCGAAGTAATGGCCGCGCTGCACCATCTCGGAGTCCGCGTACTTCATGTTGTCGCGGAGATAGTCGAAGCCGTACTCGTTGTTGGTGCCGTAGGTGACGTCGCACGCATATTGCTCTTTGCGTTGCTCGTCATTGAGCTCGTGCACGATGGTGCCGACCGAGAGGCCCAGAAACTCGTAGACGTTGCCCATCCAGGCGGCGTCACGCCTGGCGAGGTAGTCGTTCACCGTGACGACATGCACGCCTTTGCCGGCTAGCGCGTTGAGATAGACGGGCAGCGTGGCGACAAGCGTCTTGCCCTCACCGGTCTTCATCTCGGCGATGCGGCCCTCGTGGAGCACCATGCCGCCGATGAGCTGCATGTCGAAGTGACGTTGGCCGAGCGTGCGCTTGGCGGCTTCGCGGACGGTGGCGAAGGCTTCAGGCAGAAGATCGTCGAGGGTTTCGCCGCCTTCCAGCCGCTTGCGGAACTCTTCGGTGCGGGCCCGCAGCTGCTCGTCGGTCAGCTCGGCGGTCTCCGGCTCCAGCGCGTTGATGGCCTCAACCGCGTTCAGGTATTTCTTCAGCTTGCGTTCGTTGGAAGAGCCAAAGACTTTGTTGGCGATTGCGCCGAAGGAGAGCATCGATCTAGAGCCTCGTCAGAAGTGAACCAGGCCGATCGGGGCCCAGGAAAAGCGCCCCTTGAGGTCCGTGGCTGCTTGGGTGCGGCGATCCCTGGCCGGCTCCGTCAAACCTTGAGGAAAGCGACAAAAAGCGCCGGGATCAGCGCGGTTGAGACATAAGAGGCGCCTCTACCCTTGTCAACGCGAGGCCGCAGCGAGGCGTTAGGCCGGCTCCTTGGACGCAGGCTCCCCAGCCTTGCCGATATGGTCCAGATGCTCTTGGAGCGCGAGCTTGCTCAGGCTCTCCAGCGGCAGATTGACGAAGATCGAGATGCGCTGGCTCAGCATGCGGTAGGTGTCGTCGAAGGCGAAGGCCTTCTCCGCGTCGGTTCCCTCCGCGGCTGCAGGATCGGGAAGCCCCCAATGAGCTATCATGGGATGTCCGGGCCAGACGGGGCAGGTCTCCTCGGCCGCGTCGTCACACACCGTGAAGACGAAGTCGAACTCCGGTGCGCCAGGCTGGGCGAACTCGTCCCAGGACTTCGACCGCAGCTCCGAGACGTCATAATTCAGCTTGCGCAAGAGGTTGAGAGCCAGCGGGTTCACCTGGCCCGTGGGCGTGCTGCCCGCGCTATAGCCCTGGAACTTGCCTTGGCCCTCGCGGTTCAAAATGCACTCCGCCATGATGGAGCGGGCCGAGTTGCCGGTACACAGGAAAAGCACTTTGAGCGGTTCTTGGCTTTTCGGGTCGGTTACGGGATCGGTCATGGCGTTCTCCTCCTTAGGCGGTGTTACACCCCGCAAGTGTCGACTCTATGAGCGGCGCGCAAATAGACGGCTCCCCCTGGCAACAATCTTCCACAAGGAAGAAGAGCAGGGCCCGGGTGCCTTGCAGATCTACCGTATAGATCACTGAGCGGCCGTCTTTTCGCGCCTGAACGAGCCCGGCGCGGGAGAGGATCGCCAGCTGCGCGGACATGGTGTTGTGAGGGACGCCGAGCCCACGGGCGATATCGCCGGCAGCCATCCCGTTGCGCCCGGCGCGGATCAGCATGCGGAAGACCTTGAGCCGGCTCTCCTGAGCCAGGGCGCTGAGAGAGGTGGTTGCGGCTGATGTGTCCATATTTCTAGAAATATCGAATGAAGGGAGCGCGGTCAATTCCCCCGCTTGGCAATGGGCGAACCCAAGGCTAAACAGGGCCGGGGGAAGCACCCAACCGCCCCGTCGGCGATGGACGACGGGCAGAAGACGAGGACGTCATCCTGTGAAAACCTGGCCAGCTTTGCTGCTTCTGGCAGCGTCCGTTTCTCTCGCCCCCGTTGCATCCGCGAAGGACGCCGTCTTGGCGCGCGTGAATGGTGTCGAGATCAAGCAATCGCATCTCGACTTTGCCGCGTCAGAGGTCGGGCCCCGGCTCGGCAATTTCCGGCCCGAGGATCGCAAGCGTGTGCTGCTGCAGTTCGTCATCGAGAACGAGCTGATGGCTGGCGCCGGCGAGAAGGACAAGCTCGACAAGGCCGATAGCTTCGAGGCACGGGTCAAGTATCACAAGCGGCGCGCGCTGCGCGATGCGTTCTTCGACTCCAGCATCACCGGCGCCGTGAGCGAAGGCGATGCCAAGAAGGTCTATGAAGAGAAGATCGGCGGCATGAAGCCGGAGCAGGAGGTTCGTGCCCGGCATGTTCTCGTTGCCACCAAGAAAGAGGCCGAGGACGTCAAGAAGCGGATCGATGGCGGTGAGGACTTTGCCGCGGTGGCTGACGAGCTGTCGAAGGACAAGAACACCCAAGGCGGCGATCTCGGCTTCTTCTCCCGCGGCCAGATGTTGAAGCCTTTCGAGGATGCGGCCTTCGCGCTCGATGTGGGGAAAATCTCCAATCCGGTGCAGACCCAGTTCGGCTGGCATGTCATCAAGGTCGAGGAGAAGCGCAACCAGGAGCTCCCAAAGTTCGATGACGTCAAGGAGGCCATCCTCACGCAGCTCGTGGCGCAGAAGGCGCAGTCGGTGGTCACCGGCTTGCGCAACTCGGCCAAGATCGAGATCCTCGATCCGGATATCAAACGGTCCATGGACGATGCCGCCTTGCGTGGCGAGGCGCCTCCGTTGCCGGACGAAGAGTTCAAAGACGAAAACTAGGGCCACGCGGTGAGCCTTGGCCAAGATCTCACCTTTCGCACCGGAGCATCCGCCAGACCTCCCGCCCGTTGACGGCGTGCGTCTGGCGGCGTGCGAGGCGGGGATACGTTATGCGGGGCGCCCCGACCTGCTATTGGCCTTGTTTGAGCCGCCCACGACGGTGGCCGGCGTTCTCACCAAGTCCAAGACGGCCTCCGCAGCGGTCGACTGGTGCCGGGCGCATCTGCGCCACGGCATGGCCCGCGCGCTCGTGGTCAACTCCGGCAACGCCAATGCGTTCACCGGCATGCGCGGTATGGACGCGGTGAAGGAGACGGTCCGCGCCGCCGCGGGCGTGGCGGGCTGCCTGGACGCCGATGTCTATGTCGCCTCCACCGGCGTGATCGGCGAGCCTTTGGAGCCGGCCAAGTTCGTCGGCCGGCTTGCCGAGCTTGCCGAGACGGCGACGCCAGAGGCCTATGAGATGGCGGCCCGGGCGATCATGACCACCGATACCTACCCGAAGCTCGCCACGCGCAGTTGCAAGATCGACGGCGTGGACATCACGCTGAACGGCATCGCCAAGGGCGCAGGCATGATCGCTCCCGACATGGCGACCATGCTAGCCTTTGTCTTCACCGATGCCGCCATCGAGCCAGCCGCGCTGAACGCGATCTTGACGCCGCTCGTCGAGGATAGTTTCAACGCCATCACCGTCGACAGCGACACCTCGACCAGCGACACAGTGCTTGTGTTTGCCACGGGCGCCGCGGCCAAGCGTGGCTGTCCGCGGATCGCAAAGGATGACGATCCCCGTTTGGCCGAGTTTCGCGCGGCGTTGTTCGCGTTGATGCTCGATTTGGCGCAGCAGATCGTCAAGGACGGCGAAGGGCTCACGAAGTTCGTCGAGATTACGGTGACGGGGGCGGAATCGAAGGCGGCCGCCCGCGTCATCGCAAAGTCGATCGCGAACTCGCCCTTGGTGAAGACGGCGATCGCCGGGGAGGATCCCAATTGGGGCCGGATCGTCATGGCGGTCGGCAAGGCGGGCGAAGCAGCGGATCGCGACAAGCTCGCGATCCATTTCGGCGATATCGAAGTGGCCAAGGACGGAGAAGTCGCGCCGGGCTACCAGGAGGCGGAGGGCGCCGCCTATATGCGCCAGCCGGAGATCGCTATTGCGGTGGATGTGGGTGTTGGCGCAGGCCGCGACACGGTGTGGACCTGCGACCTCACCAAAGAGTACATCACCATCAACGCCGACTACCGGTCGTAAGCGCAAAGATGGCGAGCGGACCAGAAAAGCGTGTCGTGCTGGTCGCGGCGTGCGCGCTGATCGACGGCGAGGGCCGTGTGCTTCTCAGCAAGCGGCCCGAAGGCAAGACGCTGGCCGGTCTTTGGGAATTTCCAGGCGGAAAGGTGGAGCCGGACGAGACGCCGGAAGCGGCGCTGATCCGCGAGCTAAAAGAAGAGCTTGGCATCGATATTCAGCCGCGCCGACTCACTCCCTTAACTTTTGCCAGCTATGCTTATCCGGAGTTTCACCTCCTCATGCCGGTCTATGCTTGTTGGCACTGGCGGGGGACCATGGCCCCGCACGAGGGCCAAGAGCTCGCCTGGGTCAGGCCCGAAGCGCTTTCCGCTTACGCCATGCCCCCGGCGGACGAGCCGCTGAAAGAGACGCTTCCGCGCCTCTTGAGACTGTGGCGAGAAGAGCCATGATGGCAACGATGACGGCAAGGGCACTGCGTTTCAGGAGCCGCGCCGCCACCGAGCTCCAACGATTTATTTCAAATTGTTCCGGTTCCACCGCAATCGAATATGTCGTGGCGGGCACCCTTATCGGCGCAGGCGTCTTGGCGGGCGTCAGTGTTCTGAGCGGGGCCGTCGGCGATCTTTATTCCTCAATCGTCGACAAGGTCAGCAACTAGTCGCGCTTTTTCGGCTCGCGTGATCGCGGGAAAGCCGCCTTGTCGCCGGCAGAGTGCTCCTTTGTATCGAGCGCATCGGCCAGCCGCGCTTGCGCACTCCCTGGCCTCAATGGCTTCTGCTGGCTCTCATGCGGCGCCCAACCGCTGATGTACACGAACTCGAAGGTCGCGGTGATCTTGCCCTCCGGCGTGCCGTACCGCGCCCGATAGAGCTCTTCGGCGCGCTGAAGCGTCTTGCGCGGCAAGGGCGCCTTGCTGCGTGCCGTCAGCACGTTGCCGCCGCCCAGCGCCCGCACTTCGCGCATCAACTCTCGGGGTGAAGGGTAGTTCACCGTCACCACCTCCGCGTCCGCCACCGGCAGCGCAAAGCCCGCCCGCTGCAAGAGCGCTCCATAGGCGCTGACATCGGCGAAGGGCGCAACGCGTGGGGAGGCTCCGCCGTGGACCTGGCTTTCGGCTTCGAGCAAGACTTCGCGCAACTCGATCAGGGCGCGGGCGCCGAGTGCCGCCGCCATGAACAGCCCGTCGGGCGCGAGCGCGCGTCTGATCTGGATCAAGCTTCCAGGCAGATCATTGACCCGATGAAGCGCAAGGCCTGAGACGACCAAGTTGAAGCTCGCATCCCCGAACGGCAGCAGGTCCTCGTCGCATACGAGCGCCGGGCGCGGACAGCGCGCCGCATAGGCGAACGCGCTTTCCGCGTAGATCACATCGCCGACGGACGGCAGGGCGCCGACCGCTTGGCCGAGCAGGCCATGATAGGCGCCGAGGTCCAAAGCGCGGGGGAACTCCCGGAGCATCAGGCTGACGCGCTCGGCGATCTCCTCGGCCACATGCGCGATCAGCGCTTCGCGCTCGGCGATCTCATGGGCGAAGCGGCTGCGGCGCTTGCGCAGCAGGGCGCGGTCGAAGAGAGCTTGGTCGCTCATCGGCCTTGGTGTCTCATGAGGCTTGGTGCTTCTGAGGTTTCAGACCCGGTCCTACACGCATTACCATGGCGGCCATGCTGATCGGCGATATCCAGTCTTCGCGAGGTCCCACATGGCGCACGGCGCTCGATGCGGTGGCCGATCTGTTGCTGCCGCCAATCTGCATCGCCTGCCGTACGGGCGTCACGAGCCATGGGCTCCTCTGCGGGGCGTGTTTCGCCAAACTCGACTTCATCGCGCCTCCGGTTTGCCAGCGCCTTGGCGTGCCTTTGCCTTTCGATGCCGGCGCGCCGTCCTTGTCGGCGGCGGCGATCGCGGCGCCCCCAGCCTATGACCGCGCGCGGGCCGTGGCGCGCTATTCTGAGACCATGCGCGATCTGATCCACAGCTTCAAATATCGCGATCGCCTGGAGGGGCTTCACTTGTTCGGCCGGTGGCTGGCCCGCGCGGGCGCGGAGCTTCTAGAGGACGCTGATGTGCTCGTTCCGGTGCCGCTCTACCGTTCGCGGCTATGGTGGCGCCGATTCAACCAATCCGCGCTCCTGGCGGGAGAGCTGTCAAAGCGGACAGGTGTGCCAGCCGACTGCTTTGTGTTGAAGCGCGTGCGGCGGACGGCGAGTCAGGTCGGCTTGTCGGCGGAGCAGCGCAAGAAGAACGTAGCGGGCGCTTTCAAGGTCGATCCGGCACGGTCGGCGGTGCTTCGAGGCAAGCGAATCGTCTTGGTGGACGACGTCATCACGTCGGGTGCCACGGTGGAGGCCTGTGCCCGGGTGCTGCGGCGAGCCAAGGCCGCGCGCGTCGACGTCTTGGCCCTTGCGCGCGTTGTCGAACCGACCGCGTTCGTCCTTTAGTTTGGGCGGCGCCGGTTTGGTCGCAGGGGGCTTGCGCGGGGCCGGTTAACGGCCCAGGTACCATACAACGACCGTCTAATCGGTTAGGACCTCAAGGATGAACACGCCCACCGACCGTCGCTTTCGAGCAGCACTCGTGCAATTGCGCGGCGGCCGCGACATAGAGCCAAACTTAGAGGTCGCCGAGGCCCTGATCCGTCACGCGGCGCGCGGCGGTGCCCAATACGTTCAGACGCCGGAGAACACCGCGCTGATGGAACTTGAGCCCGCGCGCGTGCTGGCGCAGGTGCGCACCGAAGCCGAAAGCGTGCCGTTGCGGCGCCTGCGCGCCCTTGCCACCGAACTTGGCATTTGGCTGCATGTGGGTTCGCTTGGCATCAAGGTCGATCAGACCCGCGTGGCCAACCGCTCCTTTCTGATCGATCCGGCAGGGGCGATCGCGGCGCGCTACGATAAGCTGCACATGTTCGATGTCGATCTGCCCGGCGGCGAGAGCTATCGCGAATCCGAGTACTACGTGCCGGGCACGAAGTCGGTCGTGGCCGATCTGCCTTGGGGGCGGCTTGGAATGACCATCTGCTACGACCTGCGCTTCCCCAACCTCTATCGCGCTTTGGCGATGAACGGAGCCAATCTGTTGGCCATCCCCGCCGCCTTCACGAAGCAAACCGGCGAAGCGCATTGGCATACGCTGGTGCGGGCGCGGGCGATCGAGACGGGGTCGTTCGTGCTGGCCGCCACGCAAGGGGGACTGCACGAGAACGGCCGGGAGACGTACGGCCACAGCCTCATCGTGTCGCCGTGGGGCAATATCCTCGCCGAAGCGGGCGAGGACCCTTGCGTCATCTTCGCCGACATCGACCTGGCGCGGTCCGACGAGGTGCGGGCCCGGATCCCATCGCTCAAGCACGGCCGCCCGTTTGAGGTCGATGGCGCGGGAGGCTTGGCGAGGGCTGCGCAAAAGGAAGCATCGTGATCCGATTTGCGCTCACGTGCGATGACGGGCACGGCTTTGAGGCCTGGTTCTCCTCCGGTGCGTCCTTCGAGGAGCAGGCCGAGGCCGGCGCCATTAGCTGTCCGGATTGCGGCAGCGTGTCGGTTCGGAAGGCGCCCATGGCGCCGGCGGTTCTGCGTGGCCGCGGCCAAAGCGCGGACGAGCCCAAATTGGACTCAACCCAGAGACGGCGCAGCTTCGCCGCGCTCAAGAGCCTGCGCGAACATCTTCGGGCCAACGCCGAGGACGTGGGGCAGCGCTTCCCAGAGGAAGCCCGCAAGATCCACACCGGAGAGGCGGAAGCGCGAAACATTTACGGCGAAGCGACCCTCGACGAGGCTAACACATTGAATGATGAGGGAATTCCCGTGCTGCTCTTGCCCCCGGTGCCGGAGGAACACAACTGACGCGGCAGCGTTCTTCAAGGCGGGGTAACGTCTTGTTTGCAGGCCTTACCCTATAAGAGGGAATCACATCCCGCGAGGCGCCCTGGTATAGCCTTGTTGGCTGCCTATATTCTAAAGTTGCCGGGCGGTGGTTTGCGCGACATGCAGGGAACGATGCCAATGCGCCTCTCACAGCTTTTTCGATTCCGAAATCTCCATTTTCAGGTTCTGACCGCGGGTCTGTTCGCGGCTCTGCTCGCCTCGCCCTTGAGCGCGGAACAGGGCCGGCATGCGCTGGATCTTGATCTTGAGCCAGACTCGCTGGCCGGACCCCAGGACGGCACTCTTCGTTCGCAGCCGCAGCCGGTCTACCCGAACGGCGACCCGCAGATCGACACGGTCGAGAGCGACACCGCTGATGAGGTGAAGCCGGCCAAACCGACGGTCGTGGCCACGATCGATAAGAGCACGCAGACGATGACCGTGTTCGTCGACGGCGTCGAGCGGCACAGCTGGCCGGTTTCGACGGGCAAGGCCGGTTACTCCACCCCGTCGGGATCGTTCACCGCCAGCTCCATGAACGAGATTTGGTACAGCCGGCAGTGGGACAACACGCCCATGCCGCATTCGGTGTTCTTCACCAAGAGGGGGCATGCCATTCATGCCACCAAGGAGGTGAAGAAGCTCGGGAGCCCTGCCTCCAAGGGCTGTGTGCGCCTATCGGC
>JGI12316J15310_10000061_pt13 | contig 20637 bp, 13 predicted proteins | sample MarCyaLeptolynsp_FD_15310 | JGI IMG/M metagenome (IMG submission 15310)
GCGTGCATTTGGTCCCCAATGGGGCGGGAAAGAGCCGGCTACGCGGGCACGACAAAAACAGCGAAGAACCGATTCGCGATCTGGAAACTCGCAACTTGTCAACTGCACAATTGACGCGTGTTAGGTTTAGGGCGTAGTCTGAGTAAATACCTGCCGTGGTCTGACGATGGTCAGTCCGCGGGGTCTCCTTAACGTGTTGAATAAAAAGAGAAAAACTGTGCCCCAACGGCAACAGTCGCGAAGTTTCTCCCTTCTTTTTGTCGTGTTTCCCCTTCTTTTTGTCGAGTTGCGTTTGCCCGCCCATCAACCTAAGCGGATGCTTCAGATCGTCGCATTCACGTCGAGCTGATCCAAATCAGCACGAGCGCGAGCGTCCAGACCGGCTGTTTGGGGGGAGAGATGAGCGTATCAAGCTTTGCCACGAAGGAGTTGCACACTCCGCGGCGGCGTCGCTTGCTGCTGCTATCCGGGGCGGCCCTCCTCGGTGCCCTGTCGGGCTATGGCCGGAGTGCGTATGCGCAAGTCGCCGGCGGTCTCTGCACGGACACCATCGCGTCGGGCTTGGTAACCTGCACCGGCTCATCGACGGCCGCGCAGAGCATCAATCAGAATGTCGGTTCGGCCACCGGCGGCTTGGCGGTAAGCGTGACGCCGGCCCCCTTGCAGGTCGACACCGCGGCGGGCAACGCGTTGACCATCACGGGCTATGGCGCCGTGTCCTTCACCGACAGCTATGGAGCCTCGTATCTCGATTCGAATGACGCAGGCGGCAGCACCGCCTTGGCCATCACATCGAGCGGCACGGCAACGCCCGGCAGCGTCACGGTCGAGACCAGCGGCACTTTGAACGGCAACCTTCGCGGCATCGATGCCGTGAACGAGGGCGACGGCGCCACCAGCATCACCATCGCAGGCAACGGCGAGGTCACCAGCGTCCTCGCCCTTACTTCTATTGGTATCAATGCGCGCAACGGTACCGCCCTTGCGCCCGCCGGCACGACGCTGACCGTGATCACTGGCGCCGGGACCGAGGTCAGGGGTGCGCAGCACGGCATTCGTGCGGCGAATTACGGCAGCGGGCTGTTGACCGTCGAAGCCAACGGCAAGGTCTTTGGCACTAACCCCGCCAGCGCTGGTAGAGGCATCAGCACCTATAGCCTTGCCGGCGCGAACATAACCACCGCCGCCGGCAGCGTGACCCAAGGGTACCAACAAGGCATAGCTGCCACTGACCGTGGCAGTGGGACGCTGACCATCGAAGCCAACGGGACCGTCTTGGGCACCGATTCATCGGCATTAAGTGCGGACAAAACTGGCGGCCGCCTTAACATCACCACGGGCGCCGGCAGTATGCTCAGGGGTGGTCCTTCAGGCATTTTTGCCGAGATCGATGCTGGGGCGAGCACAGAAATCACCGTCCATGGCGAGGTCACCGCTGCAGAAGCTGGAGGCCGCGGTATCAATGTGGGTACCAGAGCTGGTTCCCTCAGCGCGAAAGTGACCACCAGGGCTGGCAGCACGGTCAAGGGCGGTCAGACCGGCATTCGTGTCGGCAGTATCGGCAGCGGGGACGTGACCGCCGAAGCCAACGGCACCGTCATTGGCGAGGCGCGTGACGGCATCTTTTTGCGGAACGCTGGGGGAGGGCGCATCACTGCGACCACCGGCACGGGCAGCACGGTTATGGGAGGCGAACGGGGCATTGTCGTCATTGAACGCAATGGCGAGACGATGACCATCGAAGCCAACGGCACTGTCACCGGCGGCGCGGATGACGGCATCTTTGCGCAGCAAGAGGCGGGGGGCGCGATCAATATCACCATTGGCGCGACGAGCACGGTCACCAGCAATGGCGTGAACGCCGACGACTTCGCCATCGAGACCCTTGGCGGCACCAGCAACGTCACGGTGGCCGGCATCCTGAACAATGGGGGTGGTGGCGGCGTCCAGTTCGATCCGGGAGCCTTCAATGACCGGCTGGAACTGCATCCAACCGCGCAGATCAACGGCACTGTTCTCGCCGGACTCGGCACCGACACGCTGGCCTTTGGCGGCGCTGGCGACGGGACGTTCGATCTCGGTACCATCGATGACGGCGGCGGTGCCGGATTGCAATATCAGTCCTTCGAAGCGTTTCAGGTCGAGAGCGGCACCTGGACCTTCAGCGGCGGGACGACGGCGGACTTCACCGTCAATGGCGGCACGGTGATGGGCACAGGCACGTTCGGCGATCTGACTCTAAATGGCGGCACCATCGCCCCGGGCAATTCCATCGGCACCATGACGGTGAACGGCGCCTTTACGCTCGGGTCCGGCGCGGTGTTCGAAGTCGAGGCCAACGCGGCGGGCCAAAGCGACAAGGTGATCGTCAACGGCACCGTGAACCTCACCGGCGCGACCTTGCGCGTGCTGGCCGAGACCGGCTTTTACGCGCTCAGGACAAATTACGTCATCATCGAGAATGACGGCACGGACACGGTTGTCGGGACGTTCGCAAACGTCACCTCGAACCTCGCCTTTCTCATCCCGACCGTCATCTATGACGGCGGCACCGGCAACGACGTCGTGCTGACGCTGGAGCGCGACGATAGCGCGCTCGTGGAGGTGGCGGTCACGGAAAACCAAACGTCTGTGGCAAAAGTCTTCGTCAATTGCAACATAGAGGATCCGCTCTGCGTCGCCGTGCTAACTCAAACCGCGACCGGTGCGCGGCAAGCCTTCAATACCTTGTCGGGCGAGATCCACGCGACGGTGGCGGGCACGCTCTCCGACGACAGTCGCTATGTGCGCGAGGCGGTGTTGGGACGCCTGATGCAGGCGAGCCACATGGGTGAGGCACTGTCCGCGGGCGGGCCGCAAGTGGCGCCCGTGTTTGACGGCAAGTCGCTGGTGCCATTGGCACCAGAGCGCGCCCCGCTGGCCTTCTGGACGCAGGGCTACGGCGCCTGGGGCGATTTCGATAGCGACAGCAACGCGGCGTCGGCGGACCGCGATCTCGGCGGGTTTATCTCCGGCATGGACGCGGGTATCGGGGGTTCCTGGCGTGCCGGTCTTGCTACGGGCGCTTCGTTCTCCAATGTCGATGTCAGCGGCCGCTATAGCAGCGCCGATGTGTCTACCTATCACCTCGGCGGTTACATCGGCGGCATGGCGGGCGCCTTTGCGCTCAGAGGTGGCGGCATGTGGGGGTGGAGCGACATCGAGACCTCCCGCGCCGTGGTGTTCCCAAATTTCTACGAGCGCCAGAAGGCGAACTACGACGCGGACACCGGACAGATCTTCGGCGAGATCGCTTACCCCACGCAAATGGGCGGCATCGCGCTGGAGCCATTTGGCGGACTCGCGTTCGTCTCGGTCGACGTGGACAGTTTCACGGAGCGCGGCGGACCTGAGGCCTCTCTGAGAGGTCGTAACCTCGATCAAGACGTGGGTTACACCTCTCTAGGTCTCCGCGCTGCCACCACGACGATGTGGGGCGCGACGCAAGTGACCCCGCACATCAGCGCCGCGTGGCTCCACGCCTTCGACGATGTGACGCCCGACGCGGCGCTCGCCTTCGCGTCGACGGGGATCGGCTTCGCCATCGATGGCGTGCCGCTCGCGGAAGACAGCGCGCTGCTCGATGCCGGTCTCGACTTCGCCGTGAGCGACCGCCTCTCCGCGGGTGTGTCTTACACGGGCCAGTTCGGCGACGGCGTCACCGACAACGGCATCAGAGGCCGCTTAACCTGGCTGTTCAATTAGCTGGGTGCCCTAGCAAAGAGAAACTTGCTATGGAGTCTAAGGTCGGTATTGCGTCGGTGAGGTGCCAAAGCGCCGGCGGAAGCAACGATTGAAATGTGGCGCGTCCGCGAAGCCCGACGCGAAGGCGATCTCACCGACCTTCATGCGACCACACTGTGGATCGGACAACATTTTGCGCGCTTTTTGCAGGCGGAGCTCCAAGACCCGCTCTGAGAACGGCCGGCCGGTTTCGCTCAAGAGATTCTGGATTGAGCGCTGCGACAGTCCGAGACGTACACTCAAGTCTCGCGCCGAGAACTTCGGATTGCTGAAACCGGCGTCGATATCCGCCAGGATCAGTTGCAGTTGCGCTGCGCGGAGGCCGCGGAACGCCGCGAGTTCGGCTGCATCGCGGCTCGCGCCGAGAGCGAGGGCAAGAAGATCGGCCAGCGTCCTGCCGATATGATCCGTCAATGCGGGATCGTGCCCAAAGTCGTCGCGCTGGAACAGGAACGCCATATAGTCTTTCAGGAAGCGCGACGTTGGTGCATCTGGATCTATATGGCGCATCACAAGGTCGTCGGGACTCTGAATGAGTTCGCTCAACAGGGCGCGTGGAATACTCATCGCCGCTGCGCCCCCCAACGATACGAACTCCTCCTCGGAGACCTCTCCTTTTGCGATGAACGCCATCGAGCCTTGGGTGAGTTCCAGCTCTTGCCCGCGTTGCCGAATTAGACTTGGTGGGTTTTCGAAGTTCACTTGTAGAGCAAAGTCGTGAGAGCCGTCGGCGGCGATGTTCTGAGCCGTCCGCTTAAGGCGGACGATGGTGGAGCGGCCATCGGCGAGCTGCACACCGCCGAAATAGGTGACGGTATTGTGCGACTCGAACGGATCATCTTCGCTGAACGAAAGGTCGAACGTCCCGATCAGGGCTTCCGTTTGCTCCATCCAGAGCCGCTGACGAGCGCGGCTATCGAGATGGGCCGGGAGCGCGTCGGTCGAGAGCACAAAGCGATTGGGCGGCGGCCCCTTCCGCTTTTTCTCGTTGGGTTCATCGTCCACGGCAGCGCCCTCACAGCAATGACACGCGAGTGTGCACTTGGTCTCGGACACACGTCTAGAGAGAAATAGGGTGACGTGTCCTCTGAGCAACAGCGCCAGAAAAAGCTCAAAACGCGGGAAATGAGGACAAGAATTTTTCGCGATCGGACAACGAGTTACCTCAGAGAACACGTTACGATCGCACGATTCCAACGGCATTTTGGGAACTGGGGGGATAGGTGCGGGAGAAGACTACGCCGTCACTTGCTGTCGACGGCGACGCTTGCGGGTGCGCGACCCCGGGCAGCATCACGATTGAAACGAGCGGCGCGGTGCCCCGCCCCTTGAGGCGGCAGGGAGGGCTGACGCGCGTGCGGACGCTACGCAGTTACTTGCTGTTGTCCACGGCTGTCATTTTGGCGGCCGCCTCGCTTTGGGCCGGACCGGCGCATGCTCAAGACGCGACCTGGAGCGCCACGCCCGGCTCGGGCGATTTCAATACGGGCGCTAACTGGGTCTCTGTGCCTCCCAATACGGTTCCGACCGGCACCGCCTTCTTCGACGCCTCCACCATCACGAACCTGACCTTCTCGGCCAATACGACGATTGGGGGCTGGACCTTCAATGCCGGCGCGGCCGATTACGTCTTCACCAACACACAAGCTCTGCTCTTCGATGGCGCGGGCATCGTCATCAATAGCGGCACCGCCACCATCGACAACGACAACCTCTTAGAGTTCCTCAACAACAGCAGCGCCGGCGGCGCCACCATCAACAACAGGGATCTTGTAACACAGTTCCTTGGTGGAAGTTCGGCGGGCAGTGCCGTCATCACCAACGATCCCGGCGGCCTTGTGTCTTTCAGCCAAGTCAGTACGGCCGACGGTGCCACAATCATCAACAATGGCGCCCTGCGATTCTCCGACACCAGCACCGCCGGCACCGCCGCGGCCGACATCACCAACAACGCTGGTGCCCTGATGCAATTCTTCGACAGCAGCAGGGCCGGCAGCGCCAGAGTCACCGACAATCGTGGAGAATTGAACTTCCGCGGCTCCAGCAGCGCCGACAGCGCCGATATCACCAACAACGCTGGCGGCCGGATACAATTCTTCGACACCAGCAGCGCCGGCGGCGCGACAGCCATAATCAACAATAACGCCACTCTGAGTTTCAACGACAGCAGCAACGCCGGCAGCGGGGCGATCAACAACGGCGGCACCCTGCAGTTCTTCGCCACTAGCAGGGCCGGTACCGCCGACATCATCAACAACGCCGGCGGCTTGACGCGGTTCTTCGACGACAGCAGCGCCGACGGCGCCACCATCACCGTCAACGGCTTGAGCACCCTGCGTTTCGACAACAGAAGCACCGCGAGCAGCGCCGATATCACCAATCATTTCTTCACGCAGTTCTTCGGCAGCAGCACCGCCGGCGGCGCCACCATCACCAACAACTTCACTACGACATTCTTCGGCAGCAGCAACGCCGGCACCGCCGGCATCACCAACAACAACGGCGCCTTACTTCAATTCCTCGACAACAGCAGCGCCGAGAACGCAGAGATCACCAATAACGGCGGTGCAGAAGTGAACTTCCTTGGCAGCGCCACCGGCGGCAATGCCACCATCATCAATGAGTCCGGGGGGTTGGTTGAATTCGACTTTACCAGCACGGCCGGTAGCGCCGCCGCCATCATCAGAAACAACGGCGGCTCTGTAGCATTCATCGGCAACAGCAGGGCCGGCAGCGCCACTATCAACAACAACAACGCCGTCACGGGCGGGCTGCAATTCACCGGCTCCAGCAGTGCCGACAATGCCACCATCAACAATAGCAACTTTGCGACTTTTGATGGCTCCAGCACCGCCGACAGCGCCGAGATCATCAACAGCAACTTGGGCACTGTGAGATTCATCGGCTCCAGTACCGCCGGCGGCTCCGAGATCGAGAATAACGGCATCGTGTCTTTTAGCAACTTCGCCCGCGCCGGCACCGCCACAATCGACAACTTCAACCTCTTGGAGCTCGCCCTCAACAGCACGGCCTTCGCCGCCACCATCAACAACTTCAACGTGACCGACTTCACCGGAAACAGCACTGCCGGGAATGCACGCATCAACAATGACGACACAGTAAACTTCACCACCAGCAGCCGCGCCGGTACTTCCACCATCACCAACTCCGGCGGTGCAGACCTCTTCTTCCGCGGTACCAGCAGCGCCGACGGTGCCACGATCAACAACAACAGCGGCGCAAGAACAATCTTCCTCAACACAAGCACCGGCGGGCAGGCCCAGATCGTGACGAATGCGGGGGGGAGGACGGACTTTTCCGGCAGCACCGGCCCGCTCAACAACAACCAGCTGACCGCAGGCTCATTGGCCGGAAGTGGCGCTTATTTCCTCGGCGCCAACGCGCTGACGGTCGGCGGCAACGGTCTGTCGTCCGAGGTGAGCGGTGTGATCAGCGATTGCGGACCGACCGGCAATGACTGCGTCGATGCCGGTGCAACGGGCGGCTCGCTGGTCAAGACAGGCGGGGGCGTCTTCACGCTGTCTGGCGCCAACATCTATACGGGGCCGACGACGGTCAATGACGGCTCTCTCATCGTGAACGGGTCGATCACGTCCGGGGTGACGGTCAATGGCGGTGTGCTTGGCGGCACGGGGCAGACGGGCGAGCTCACGGTCAACGCCGGCGGTACCGTAGCCCCCGGCAATTCCATAGGCACCATGACCGTCAACGGCGCTTTCACTTTGGGCGCGGGTGCGGTGTACGAGGTCGAGGCCAATGCGGCCGGCCAAAGCGACAAGGTGATCGTCAACGGCACCGTGAACCTCACGGGTGCCACGCTGCGCGTGCTGGCCGAAGGTGGAGATTACCAGCTCGAGACCGACTACGTCATCATCGAGAACGACGGCACCGACGGCGTTCAAGGCCGGTTCGCGCGTGTCTCGACGAACCTCGTGTTCTTGATACCAATGGTGCTCTACGACGCTGGCGACGGCAACGACGTGGTCCTCGTCCTCGAGCGTAACGACACGCACTTCCAGGACGTGGCGAAGACCAAGAACCAAAGGGCCGTGGCGGGCGCGCTCGACAAGTTCGCGACCGACAACCCGTTCGTCGTGTCGCTACACACGCTGTCGCCGCAGGGTGCGCGCCAAGCCTTCGATGCGCTGTCGGGCGAGATCCACGCGACCGTGGCCGGCACGCTCTCCGACGACAGCCGCTATGTGCGCGAGGCGGTGCTGGGGCGCTTGATGCAGGCCAGCCATATCAACGGCGGCGCTCCGCAAATGGCAGCCTTGGCCGCCGGCGGACCGCAAGTGACTTCGTCACAAGTGGCGTCTTTGGACTCACAGGCCTACGCGCTGGGGTATGACGGGAAGTCGCTGGTCGAGCCGTCGCGCGAGCCGCTCGCCTTCTGGACTCAAGGCTACGGCGCCTGGGGCGATTTCGATTCCGATGGCAATGCGGCCGCCGCGGACCGCGACCTTGGCGGCTTTATCTCGGGCATGGATGCGGATATCGGCAGCGGTTGGCGGGCGGGTCTCGCCACTGGCGCGTCGTTCTCGAACGTCAGCGTGGATGCACGCTACTCGTCGGCGGATGTCTCGACCTATCACCTCGGCGGCTATGTCGGCGGCATGGCGGGCGCCTTTGCGCTCCGCGGTGGCGGCCTATGGGCCTGGAGCAGCATCGACACGTCCCGTGCGGTGGTGTTCCCGAATTTCTATGAGCGGCAGAAGGCGTCGTATGACGCCGACACGGGTCAGCTCTTCGGCGAGATCGCCTATCCCACGCAAATGGGCGGCATTGCCCTGGAGCCCTTCGGCGGACTCGCCTTCGTCTCCGTCGACACCGACAGCTTCACCGAGCGTGGCGGTCCGCAAGCGTCTCTAAGAGGCCGGAACCTCGATCAGGACGTGGGCTACACGTCGCTTGGCCTACGCGCTGCGACGACGATGCATTGGGGCCAGATGCTGGTCACCCCGAACATCTCCGTAGCGTGGCTGCATGCCTTCGACGACGTAACGCCGGGGGCGTCTCTCGCCTTCGCCACCACGGGCATCGGCTTTGCCATAGACGGCGTGCCGCTCGCGGAGGACTCAGCGTTGCTCGATGCCGGTCTCGACTTTGCACTGAGTGACCGCGTCTCCGCAGGCGTCTCCTATACCGGCCAATACGGCGACGGCGTCACCGACAATGGGGTCAAGGGGCGCTTCACTTGGTTGTTCTAAGCGTAATGGGGTTGATGCGCATGCCGAAGCTACGCAGTAGCTTACTATTGTCCACCGCTATTGTCGTGGCGGGTGGGATGCTCTGGGCCGGACCGGCGCACACTCAAGACGCGACCTGGAGCGCCACGCCCGGCTCGGGCGATTTCAACGACGGCGCCAACTGGGTCTCTGTGCCTCCCAATACGGTTCCGGTCGGCACCGCCTTCTTCGACACCTCCAACATCACGAGCCTGACCTTCTCGGCCAATACGACGTTGGGGGGCTGGACCTTCAATACCAGCGCGGCTGCTTTCGACTTTACCGTCGGACAAGATCTGAGCTTCGATGGTGCGGGCATTGCGATCAATGGCGGCAGCGCCGCGATCACGGTCACCTCCTTGGGCCTTTTGAGGTTCAACGGCTCCAGCACTGCCGGCACCGCCGACATCACCAACGACGGCACCCTGACTTTTAACGCCCTCAGCACCGCCGGCAGCGCCGACATCACCAACAACAGCTTCTTTGAGTTCATCAACGACAGTTCCGCCGGCAGCGCCACGATCGCCAACTCCAACATCCTGAATTTCAGCTTCACCAGCACGGCCGGCAACGCCGATATCACCAACAATGGCACTCTGAGTTTCGACGACAGAAGCAGCGCCGGCGACGCCACCATCACCAACAATGCCGGCGGCGAGATACAATTCTTCGACACCAGCACGGCAGGCACCGCCGCCGCCGTCTTTACCAACAACGTCGGCGCCTCGATAGAATTCAACGGCAACAGCACCGCCGGCGACGCCGAAATCAACAATGACGGTGGCACCATAAGTTTCAACGATAGCAGCTTCGGCGGTAGGTTGATCCGCAATAATAGTGGCGTCACGAATTTCAACGGCAGCAGCAACGCCGGCGTCGTCGGCGACACCATCAACAACAACGCCGGTCTAAACTTCAACGACACGAGTACCGCCGGCGGCGTAAGAATCAACAACAATGCTGGCGGAAGACTGACTTTCGACGGCAGCAGCAGCGCCGGAAACGCCGACATCCGCCACAACGGTGTCTCTCTACAATTCCGCACCAGCAGCACGGCCGGCAGCGCCGGCATCAGCAGCGGGTTTGGCCGACTGACGGAATTCTTCGACTCCAGCAGCGCCGGCAGTGCAACCATTCGCGGTTTCGGCCGCGTGCTTTTCGATGACACCAGCAGCGCCGGCAACGCCGACATCTTCATCGCGGACCAGTTGGTTTTCAACGATCGCAGCACGGCCGGGAACGCCGCCCTCACCAACGATGGGCAGCCGATTCGATTCTTGGAGAGCAGCACGGCCGGCAGCGCCACCATCGTCAACAATAACCGCCTGGAATTTGACCTGGTGGGCGGCCCTGTCGAGCGCCCTAGCGCCGGAAGCGCCACCATCACCAACAGAAATGTTACATTATTCAACGGCGCCAGCACGGCCGCCAGCGCCACCATCACCAACGAGAACATTCTACGATTCCAAGAGAGCAGCAGCGCCGGCCGCGCCACCATCTTCAACGAAAATGAAGTGACCTTTACCGTCGACACCACCGCCGGCAACGCCACCATCATCAACAACGACAACAGCTTGCTGGCATTCTTTGTCAACAGCACCGCCGGGCAGGCCCAGATCGTGACGAATGCGGGGGCGCGGACGGACTTTTCGTTCACCACCGGCCCACTCGGCAACAACCAACTGACCGCGGGCTCTTTCGCCGGCACTGGCCTCTATTTTCTCGGCGCCAACGCACTGACGGTCGGCGGCAACAATCTGTCGACCGAGGTGAGTGGTGTGATCAGCGATTGCGGCCCGGCCGGCGGCCAGGTTTGCCTGAACCCAACTACGGGCGGTTCGCTGATCAAGACGGGCTCGGGCATCTTCACGCTGTCGGGCGCCAACTTCTATACCGGACCGACGACGGTCAATGACGGTGGGCTCATCGTCAATGGGTCGATCACGTCCGACGTGACGGTCAATGGCGGTACGCTTGGCGGCTCCGGGCAGATCGGGGGGCTCATCGTCAACAATGGCGGCACCGTAGCCCCCGGCAACTCCATCGGCACCATGACGGTCAATGGCAATTTCACGCTGGGCGCCGGCGCGGTGTACGAGGTCGAGGCCAATGCCGCCGGCCAAAGCGACAAGGTCATCGTCAACGGCACGGTGAACCTCACTGGGGCCACGCTCCGCGTGCTGGCCGCGGGCGGCGCTTACAAGGCGAACACGGACTATGTCATCATCCAAAATGATGGCACGGACGCGGTCACCGGAGAGTTCGCTTCCGTCACCGCGAACCTCGTCTTTCTCATCCCGACCGTGTTCTACGCGGCGGGAGATGGGAACGACGTGGTGCTGAACCTGGAGCGCAACGCGACACTGTTCCGAGACGTGGCGCGCACGAAGAACCAAAAGGCGGTGGCCGGCGCTCTGGATCGGTTCCCAACGGACAATCCTCTTTTCCTGGCCGTGCTGAACCAGACCGGGGCAGGCGCGCGGCAAGCCTTTGATGCGCTGTCGGGTGAGATCCACGCCACGATCGCTGGTACCCTCTCCGACGACAGCCGCTATGCGCGCGAGGCGGTGCTAGGGCGCTTGATGCAAGCCAACCACTCTGGCGAAGCGCTCTCTGCCGGTGGGCCGCAAGTGGCGAGCCTCGATTCACAAGCCTACGCGCTCGGCTACGACGGCAAGTCGCTCGTCGAGCCTGAGACTGCACCGCTGGCCTTCTGGACCCGTGCTTATGGCGCCTGGGGCGATTTCGACTCAGACGGCAATGCGGCATCGGCAGACCGCGACCTTGGCGGCTTTATCTCCGGCATGGACGCGGATATCGGCAGCGGTTGGCGCGCGGGGTTGGCGACGGGCGCGTCCTTCTCAAATGTCGATGTCAATGCGCGCTACTCATCCGCCGATGTCGAGACCTATCACCTGGGCGGCTATCTCGGCGGCATGGCGGGCAGCTTCGCGCTTCGCGGTGGCGGCCTCTGGGCCTGGAGCGAGATCGACACCTCACGCGCGGTGGTGTTCCCCGGCTTTTACGAACGCCAAAAGGCGAATTACGACGCCGATACGGGTCAACTCTTCGGCGAGATCGCGTATCCCACGCAAATGGGAGGCGTCGCGCTGGAGCCCTTTGGCGGGCTCGCCTTCGTCTCCGTGGACACGGACGGTTTCACCGAGCGTGGCGGACCGCAAGCCTCTCTCCGGGGCGTCAACCTCGATCAGGACGTGGGCTACACGTCGCTTGGCCTACGCATGGCATCGACGATGATGTGGGGCGCGACCCAAGTTACCCCGCACATCTCCGCCGCGTGGTTGCATGCCTTCGACGACGTGACGCCGGGTGCATCGCTTGCGTTCGCGACGACAGGGATCGGCTTCGCCATCGACGGCGTGCCGCTGGCCGAGGACTCCGCGCTGCTGGATGCGGGCCTCGACTTCGCGGTCAGCGACCGCGTCTCCGCAGGCGTCTCCTATACCGGCCAGTTCAGCAGCAACGTCACCGACAACGGCGTCAAAGGCCGCTTCACCTGGCTGTTCAACTAGTTCGGCTGTTCTGATCTAAAACGCCGCGGTCTCGTCCAGCTCATCGTGGGTGATGAGCGCCAGCACCTCGCTGGAGGCGAAGCCGAGCGACATGGCGCGGACGACGCCCGGCACGACCGCGACGTCGTAAAGCTCGCCCACGGCCCCATCGATGCGGAACCAATGCACGCAGGCGCCGGTTTCGAGGTCGATCACCTGCACGCCGCACCAAGGCTCGGAGTCCGTCTCCGTGAGTTTCTTGTCGAGCGCCAGCCCCTCGAAGCGCTCATAGCGGGGCTTCGACAGACCCACCAGCGCGAATTTGCCGTGGAAGCCGAGGCCGCGCACGAAGCCCGGGCAAAACGCCACCACGTGGAACTTGGCATCGGCCGCCTTGTCGGCCCGTTCGATCCAGCCAAGCTCGCCGGTGCCTGAGTTCAGCACGTAGAGCTTGCCGTTATAGATGCGCGGCGAGTGGGGCATGGACAGACCGCCGATGACAATCTCCCCCGTGGCGACGTCGATGACGATGCCGCCGTCGAAGCGCCGATCGCGCCAGCCGTCGATCGTGTCGGATTTGCTGACCGCGGTGACGTAACGCGGCACACCGTCCTCCATGGCCAGCCCGTTCAGATGGCAGCGGTCCTCCTTGATGATCTTCGACACGAAGGGCGGCTTCCACAGCGGCGTGAAGCTGTGCCGTGCCGAGGGCGTCGCCAGGCAATTGTAGAGCGTGTTGACGAAGACGATGCGGCCGTCCTTGAGCTGGCCAATATCGTGGGCGTCGAGCTCGCCGGTGACATTGATTTCGCGAGGCACGAAACAGGCGTCATAGAGGTGGTTCACCTCCTGGCCCGGCTCGAGAACGTTCTTGAACTTGATGACCTGGAACAACGTTGCCAGGAGCAGCGTCTTGTCGTCGGGCACGCAGATGCCCATGGCCTTCCTGAAGAAGCGCTCGTCCACTAGGAGACCGCCGTCCTTGTTCTGGCCAAGCAGATAGAACTTGCCGGACTGATAGGACGAAATGGCAAGGCCGATCCCGTTGCTGCCGAGGAAGTTCGGCAGGCCCGGCGACATGGAATATTTGACCTGCTGCTCCGGCGGCGTTTCCGCGGCGCCGTCTTGAGCCTGCCCTTCGGGCGCCGGCGCACCGCCCTGCTCCGTCTTCTGCCCTTCGGTCATTTCGCTGCCGCCCAAATCCCGTCCCTGCCGCCCCGAGGCGACGACAAAGGTTTAGCCTCCCTGACGGAGGTGTGACAATGCGAGAAACAACCTTGAACCGGCGACCGCACTAAAGACGCGACCCCAGCCTTGCTTGCCTCTGGCCGCGGGCCGAGGCGGAGCATGGCAGCAACCGTTCGACGCGGCCTCTCTCGCGCATATAGTCCGTACCGGCATCGACATCGTTCAAGGTCGATGCCAGCGCGACGGCCCGGCCGCGCAAGTTCGCCAGTGTCGCGGCAAGCGCTTGGTTCGTCGACCACGGCACGCCGGCAAAGGGCGTAAGCCGTCCGGGGCGCCGCTTCAGTCCGACAAGCCAATAGCCGCCGTCGGCCGCCGGTCCCAAGACCGCGTCGGCCTGCCCGAGCAATTTGAAGGCCCGCGCAATATGGGCAGGCGCGATACCTGGAATATCGCTGCCGACAACGACGACCGGTCCGGGCGGCAGGCCGTCGAAGGCCGCTTGCATGCGTGCCCCGAGATCGCCAGCGCCTTGGGGGACGAAAGTGAGGCCTGGCCATGACGGCCAGCAGCGCTCTGCCAGCGCCGCATCCGGTGTCACAGACAGATAAGTGCACCAGCGTGGATCCGCCGCGAGCCGGCCAACCGTATGGGCCAAGGCCGTCCGGTAGAAACGGGTCGCGGCGACTACGCCGATATCGCGTGCAAGCCGGCGCTTCACAGCGCCCGCCAAAGGGCGCTTCGCCATGATGACGAGACGGGGCGCGAAGGAGGTGTGAGCTGGGCGCGCCTCCCCGCGTCTAACCATAAAGGCGGGCGAGCACGCGCGGTGGAACGCGAAGGTAATAGAGCAGCATCAGGCCGAGATTGCGGACGCCGCGCAAAACGTAGCCCTCTCGCTGATAGCGCTCGGCGCTGGTGACCGCGCGCGATTTGAGCCCTACGAGCTGACGCCGCTTGAGGCGGCGGACGAGATCCACGTCCTCCATCAGCGGGATGGAGCGGAAGCCGCCCAGTCGATTGTAGAGCGGGCGCGAAATGAGAAGACCCTGATCACCGTAGGGTAAGGCGAGGAGAAAGCAGCGCATTCCCACCATGCTCTCCACGAAGCGCGGCATGAAGCCGTCGTCATCGAGGCAGAAGCGGAAATAGGCTGCGGCCGGCCGCCGACGGCCCGACTCCACCCGGTCGATGAAGCTCTGCGCCTCCTCCGCCCAGCCAGGCTCCAGCACCGTGTCAGCATGAAGGAACAAGAGCCAATCGCCCCGCGCCACCGCCGCGCCGGCATCGAGCTGGGTGCCGCGCCCGCGCGGCGCCTCGACCACATGGGTCCCGGCGGCATCGGCGATCGCCAGCGTATCGTCGGTGGAGCCGCCATCCGCGACGATGGCCTCCTGGACGATCCCCTCCACCACGGCGTGAACCAAGGGCGCCAGCGTGTGGACCAAAGTGGGCGCGGCGTTGAAGGTGGGGATAACCACGGAAATCATGAGCCGGACTATAGCGTTTGGCCCGTCCGCGGCAATCTCCAGCCGAGACTAGTGTTCTTGATTTGTTCTCCATCGGCGACTATATAGACCCTATGAGCGTGTCCTTGAGAAAATCAGGCGATGCGGAGAGCCTCCCCGCGGAGGCCGGCGGGATCGCTTTTGGCCGTAGGCATGGCCGCGGGGCGCAGACCAACCGCTCGGGGCGGTTCGAACCGATCGGCTATGAGCCCGCCGATGACGGCTGGGGGTCCCTCGCCGACCTAGAGGCGCTGCAAACGGATGTCCAAGAGGCACCGGCGCGCCAGATCATCACTAAAAACCAGTCGCCGGACATCGGCTTCGATCGGTCGATCAATCCTTACCGGGGCTGCGAGCACGGTTGCATCTACTGTTTCGCGCGGCCGACCCACGCCTTTCTGGGCCTGTCGCCAGGGCTCGATTTCGAGACCAAGCTGTTCGCCAAGACGAACGCGGCCCAGGCGCTGGAACGGGAGCTGGCGGCCCCCAATTACCGCCCGCGCATGATCGCCATAGGCACCAATACCGACCCCTACCAGCCGGTGGAGCGGCGCTATCGCATCATGCGGCGGATCCTCGAAGTCTTGAGCGCGACCAACCACCCGGTCGGGATCGTGACCAAGTCGGCACTCGTCTTGCGCGATCTCGACATCTTGCAGTCGATGGCCGAACGCGGCCTGGTGAAGGTGGCGCTGTCGGTGACGACACTCGACCGCAAGCTCGCCCGCGCCATGGAGCCGCGGGCCAGCACACCGGAGAAGCGGCTGGAGACGATCGAGACGCTGGCGAGCGCGGGCGTGCCTGCCTCCGTCATGGTGGCCCCGGTCGTCCCCGGACTGACCGACGCGGAGATCGAGCGCATCTTGGAGCGTGCCGCCGCCGGGGGCGCCGTCGAGGCGGGCTACATTCTGCTGCGGTTGCCGCTGGAGATCGGCGACCTCTTTGTGGAGTGGCTGCAAGCCAATTGCCCGGACCGGGCCAAGCGCGTGTTGTCGCTGATGCGCCAAACGCGCGGCGGCAAGCTCTACGACGCGAAGTTCGGCGAGCGCATGGAAGGCGACGGTCCCTATGCCTGGATGATCGGGCGCCGGTTTCAGATGGCCGCCGAGCGGCTGGGTCTGACCGAGAGACTGCCGCTTCGAACCGATCGGTTCACGCCACCGGCGCGGGCCGGGCAGCAGCTCAACCTCCTCTAAGCTTTTCCACAGAGGCCATTGCCGTCTCGCCGATGCGGTTGCGCAGCGCGCGCGGTTTGCCGAAAGTCGCGGGGTCATGGATGCGCCCGTGGATCCCCCTCCCTCGCCTGGCCTGCCGAGCTTCGACCTCGAAGCCGAGTTGATGGACCTCCATGGTCTGCCGGTGGCCGGCATCGACGAAGCCGGCCGCGGCCCTTGGGCCGGCCCGGTCGTGGTCGCGGCGGTGATCTTGAACCCCGACCGCATTCCCGACGGCCTCAACGACTCCAAGGTTCTGACCCCTGCGGCGCGCGAGGACCGCTTCGCGGAGATTATGGCGACCGCGTGCGTCTCCATCGCCATCGGCCAGGTGCGCCGCATCGACCGCGACAACATCCTGCAGGCGAGCCTGTGGGGCATGCGCGCCGCGTTTCGTGGGCTTCAGGTGCCGCATGCCGCCGCACTGATCGACGGCAATCTCGTGCCCAAGCGCTTTCCCGGCAAAGCCCAGGCGGTGGTCGGCGGCGACGGCCGCTCCGTGTCGGTGGCGGCCGCCTCCATCGTGGCCAAGGTCACCCGCGACAGGATCATGGTGAAGCTCGCCAAGCGCTACCGCCGCTATGGCTGGGAGAGCAACAAGGGCTACGGCACGCCGGAGCATGCACGCGCCGTCCAGAAGCATGGCGTCTGTCCGCATCACCGCAGGTCGTTCGCGCCGATCGAGCGGGCGCTGCGCATTTTGGAGAACCGCGGCGAGACGGCGCCAAGCTGAGCCTCACACAAGCCAGTCGGCGATCCGTCCAGCGATATCCTCCGCACCCGGCTCCAGCAGGAGCATGTGCGCGTGGTTCTCGAGTACCCAGAACTCCGCTTGCGGATAGGCGTCTGCCGTTGCTTTGGCCGTCCGCACCGAGACGATGTGATCCTCGGCACCGGAAAGGCAAAGGGCCGGACAGGTCACCGCGCTCGTATCGACTTCGGTGGCCGCCGTTTGATCGAACATCCAGAAGAAGAGCTCGAACAAGGCACGGCCGGACTCAGGACCAAACTTGTCGAACACGCGCCGCTGCTCGTCCGCAGGCAAGAGATTGAGCGTGTAGCGGCAGGCCAGATCGAAATTCGGATCGAGCGCCCGCGTCCAGAAATCGCCGATGCTCATCAGGTCCTGGCAGAGCTGCTTCTCGGCGTCTGTGGGCGGCAGGATGCCGGCGCGCGGGCCGGGGCTCACCAGAATGAGCTTCTCGGCGAGACCTGTCGATGCGAGTTGCTGCGCGACCACCGCGCCCATGGAGTGGCCGAGCACAACGGGCTTCTCCGGCAACCCTTCGACGAAGGCCATCATCTGCTCGCGGTAGTCGGCAATGCCGGTGCGCGCCAAGAGGTCCCGCTCCGTTGCCTTCTCCGCGCCGTGTCCGATGAGATCCGGGGTGTGGCAGGTGAACCCGCTTGCATCGAACACCTTGCGGAAAACGTCGAAGCACCAGCCGCCGCAATTGGCGCCGTGCACCATAACAATGTGATTGCTCACCCTTGATCTCTCCCAATCCGCCCCTTGCCAGGCCCCCGCGTGGCGCCCGCGCCCGGTAAAGGCTCCTTAACCGGTAGCCGCCAGCATGGGCGGGTCCTGCCCGGAAGAGGCGGGCGCGTTTCAGTATTCTGCGTAACACGAGTGGGTGACATGGGTGTGGGGGATAACGGGGGCCAGAGGCTTCCCCGTAACAAGATTATCGTGGGCGATTGCATCGAAGAGCTGCAACGGCTCCCGGACGCGAGCATCGATCTGGTCTTCGCCGATCCGCCCTACAATCTCCAGCTCGCCAACACGCTCTACCGGCCGAACAACAGCCGGGTCGACGCGGTCGATGACGATTGGGACAAGTTCTCAAGCTTCTCCGCCTACGACACCTTCACCCGCGAGTGGCTCGCCGCCTGCCACCGGGTGTTGAAGCCCAATGGCAGCCTGTGGGTGATCGGCAGCTATCACAACATCTTCCGCGTCGGCACAGTCCTACAGGACTTGGGCTATTGGGTGCTGAACGACGTGATCTGGCGGAAGACGAACCCCATGCCGAACTTCCGCGGGCGCCGCTTCACCAACGCCCATGAGACCATGATCTGGGCCTCGACCGGCCAGAAGGCCCGCTACACCTTCAACTACGAGTCCATGAAGGCCCTGAACGAAGACCTGCAAATGCGCTCCGACTGGCTGTTGCCGATCTGCTCGGGCGCGGAACGCTTGAAGCACGATGGGCGCAAGACGCATCCGACCCAAAAACCGGAAGCGCTGCTCCAGCGTGTGATCCTGGCCTCGAGCCATGTGGGAGACGTGGTGCTCGACCCGTTCTTGGGCTCCGGCACCACCGCGGTGGCCGCCAAACGCTTGGGCCGGGCCTTCGTCGGTATCGAGCGCGAGGAGGCATACGCAGACGCCGCGCGGCAGCGGCTGAAGGGTCTCAAACCCCTCGATGCGACGGCGCTGCAGGTCTCCAAAGGCAAGCGCGCCGAACCGCGCATCCCCTTTGGTACGTTGGTCGAACTGGGACTGATCGCGCCCGGCACGGCGCTCTACGATCCGGCCGCACGCCATGAGGCAAAGGTTCGCGCCGACGGCTCCATCGCGTGCGCCGGTGCGCAAGGATCGATCCACAAGATCGGCGCCCATGTGCAGGGCGCCATGGCGTGCAACGGCTGGACCTTCTGGCATTACCAAGCAGACGGCGCGCTCAAGCCGATCGACGATTTGCGGACCGCGGCGCGGGCGAAGCTCGCCTCTTAGCTGCTTGCGTCTTAAGGCGCGACGGCCGCTTGGCCTCAAGCGCATGGGCCAGAACCTTGCGCATCACTGTCGGCAGCGCCGCGCGGGGCAGCTCTTCGATCATGAGCCAGCGGCAGCGCGCAGGCTCGGCAGTCTCTTTCGGCACCGCCTTTTTCGGCACCTCGGCGTAGCAGACGCTCAGCTCCAAATGGAAATGGGTGAAGGTGTGCTCCACGCGGCCAAGCACCTCCTGCCACGCGGCTTCGACCGGCGCAGACCGGGCCACTGCCTCGGTACCTGATAAGGCTTGCTCCCACTCTTTCGAATCCCAGGAGGTCGCGGGAACCTCGAGCATCCCGCCAAGCATGCCTTTCGGGTGGCGTTCGCGCAGCAGCACCGCGCCGTCTGCGCGCCTGACGACAAAGGCGACGCCGCGGCGAGTGGGCCGTGGAGCCTTTTCTTCTTTGTAGGGAAGTTGCTCGGCAATGCCTTGAGCAAAGCCCCGGCATTCCGGCCGCGCCGGACACAGACCGCAGGCCGGGCGGCGGGGCGTGCAGATGGTAGCGCCGAGGTCCATCAAGCTTTGCGCGAAGTCGCCGGCACGGGTCTCAGGGGTGAGGCTCTCGGCGAGCGCCTTGATCTCCCCCTTGGCGGCCGGCAGCGGCGTCTCCACCGCGAAGAGCCGCGCGACGACCCGTTCGATATTGCCGTCGACGGGCGTCGCCCGCCGCCCGAAGGCGATCGCCGCAATGGCCGCGGCGGTATAGGCGCCGATGCCCGGAAGCTTGCGCAAGCCCGCCTCGGTATCGGGAAAGGTGCCGTCCAACGCACCCGCCACCTCTTGCGCGCAAGCATGAAGATTGCGGGCGCGCGCGTAATAGCCGAGCCCCGCCCAGGCGGCGAGCACCTCGCCGAGCTCGGCGCGGGCCAGCGCGTTCACGTCGGGCCAGCGGCGGAGGAAATCGATGTAGCGCGGCGCGACCGCCTTCACCGTGGTCTGCTGCAGCATGATCTCGCTGAGCCAGACCTTGTAGGCGTCTTGCTTGGCCCTGGGCGGCGCACGCCACGGCAAGGCCCGGGCCTCGCGCTCGTACCAGGCGAGCAGGCCGGGCACGATCGCCTCCACATCCGTCTCCGCTGGGATGTGACTTTCCTGCATAAGTCGGTCTGCTCGCGCCCGGGCCATAAGACATGGTGTAAGGTCGAGCCCTCCCGGGGCAAGAGGAGAGCGCCAGCTCTCCACGGGCGAGGTCAGACGGCACGACGATGGCGGCAGCCAAGCGAAAACCCAAATATGGCGCGCGCGCTATTGGCAGCTATGTCGCCCGGGCGCTCGATCCGGCGGCGCGGGCCCGGGGCTTTGCGACCACGGCGCTGCTGAGCGACTGGCCCGCCATTGTGGGGCGCGAACTCGCCCGGTTCACGATGCCGGACCGGGTGATCTGGCCGCGGCGGCGGGATGCGGACGTC
>JGI12316J15310_10000390_pt9 | contig 20577 bp, 16 predicted proteins | sample MarCyaLeptolynsp_FD_15310 | JGI IMG/M metagenome (IMG submission 15310)
CTCTCGACCAGGAACGTCGCGCCGAGCTCGGCGAGCCGCTTGCGCAGGGGGAAGTCGGCGGCGGTGCGCTGCAGCTCCTTGCCGACCAGCGGGTCCGGGGTGACCAGGGTCACCTGCCTGCCGTCCTCCGCCAGCTTCCAGGCGGTGCCGCAGCCGCGCCAGTTGCCGCCCTCGTCGACGACAACAACCCGGTCGCCGAGCCGGGCGGCGCGGCCCATCACCTCCTCGGCCGACCACACATGGCCGCGCTCGATGCCGGGCAGGGCGGACAGGTGGGGGAGGGCCTTCTGGAAGCCGGTGCCGGTCGGCAGCGAGCCGGTCGCGACCACCACCGCGTCGGCGCCGAACGCCCGTGCGTCCTCGGCCTCCAAGTAGGTGTTGTAGAGGATGCGAACCTGCAGGCGGGCGAGCTGGCGCTCGTACCAGTCGATCAGGTCGAGGATCTGGGCCCGGCGCGGCTGCAGCCCGGCGAGCCGGAAGGCGCCGCCGAGCCTGTCGGTGGCCTCCGCCAGGGTGACCGCGTGCCCGCGCTCGGCCGCCGCCCGCGCCGCCTCGAGCCCGGCAGGGCCGCCGCCGACCACGAGGACCTTCTTGGGCGCGGCGGTGGGGGTGAAGCGGTCGCCGCCCCATTCCCATTCGCGACCGACCGAGGGATTGACCACGCAGCTGATCCAGTAGTCGCGCGAGCGCCGGCCCCAGCACATCTGGTTGCAGGACAGGCAGCCGCGGATGTCCTCGGCCCGGCCCTCGGCCGCCTTGTTGGCCAGGTGCGGGTCGGCGATCTGGCCGCGCACGATGGAGACCAGGTCGGCCTCGCCAGCGGCCAGAACCGCCTCGGCATTGTCCGGCGTTCGGATGTGACTCTCGGCGGTGACGAGGGCGTGGCGCACCACAGCTTTCAGGTTTTGCGAAAGCTGGACGCCAAGCTTTTCCGGATAGAGAAAGGTCGGCATCAGCTTGTAGAAGTCGAGATAGCCGCCGGAGCCGCAGGAGACGTAGTCGATCAGGGCGTCGCGGTCGTGCAGCTCGACGATCTCGCTCATCGACTCCGTCTGCAGCATCACGTCGAAATCCGGCTCGTCGCTCACCGACAGGCCGACGATGAAATCCTCGCCGCAGACCGCCCGGATGCGGCGGCAGATCTCGCGCGAGAGCCGGGTGCGGTTGTCCAGGCTGCCGCCCCAGCGGTCGTCGCGGGAGTTCGACCAGGGCGTCCAGAACTGGTCGAGCAGCGAGTGATAGGCGGCCCACACCTCGACCCCGTCGAACCCGGCCGCGTGGCAGCGCCGGGCGGCCTGGACGTAGCCGTCGATTGTCTCCTCGATCTCGACCTCGGTCATGGCGTGGGAGCCGTCGCTGTCGTGGTAGCTCGGCCCGCCCGAGGGCGACCAGTTCGGGTGGTAGGAATTGTCGGCGTCGCCGTGCTGACCGACGTGGTAGAGCTGCTGCAGGATCACCGCGCCATGCTCGTGCACCGCGTCGGTGACCTTGCGGAAATGCGGGATCACGCCGTCGTCGGAATGGCGGAAGTTACCGCGGGTGAGCACGGCGGCCGCATGCACCGGCACCGGCTCGATCACCAGCATCGCCGCCCCGCCCATCGCCCGCTCCCGGTAATACGCGACGTGCCGTTCGGTCGGCAGGCCGTCCTCGGCCATGTTGGCGGTATGAGCACCGAACACGATGCGGTTGCGCAGGGTCCGCCCGCGCAGGTCGACCGGCGTGAACAGGCGGGGATGCGCGGTGCTCACGGCTAGAGATCCTTGACCAGGCGGATCGCGTCATAGACGGCGGCGTGAATGTTGCGCGAGGCGACCGCGTCGCCGATCCGGAACAGCTGGAAGGCGCCCTCCGGGTTGCGCGTCACGGTCTGCGGGGCGCCGGCGATCAGCGCCTCGTAATCCATCTCGCCACTGTTGCGGCTGAGGGGCTTAAGGGCGAAATACACCTCGTCGAGGGGCAGGGTGCCGTGCTCGACCACGACCTGGTCGACCTCACGCTCCTCGATCCGCTCGGAATAGTCGGAGCCGATCTCGGCGATCAGCCCGTTGCCCGACCGGCGCACGCCGACGACGCGCTTGTTGATGGTGATCCGCGCGCCGGCCCGGTCGAACGCCTCGGCATAGGCAACGTGGTTCAGCCCGCCGATATCGGCGGCGAAGAACCGCTCCGGCGTGACGATCTCGAGCTGCGCGCCGGCATTGGCGAGGACTTCGGCGGCGGAGAGTCCCTGGTGGGCGGCGTTGTCGTCGTAGACCAGCACCCGCTCGCCTGGCTTGGCGTCGCCGGACAGGATGTCCCAGGAACTGACCGCCAGGTCGTCACCGGCGACGATCGCGGTGTTCGGCAGCCCGCCGGTGGCGATCAGCACCACGTCCGGGGCCTCGGCCAGCACGTCGGCGGCCTCGGCATAGGTGTTGAAGCGCATGTCGACGCCCAGCCTGGCGCATTGCTCGACCCGCCAGTCGACGATGCCGATCAGCTCGCGGCGCCGGGGAACGCGGGCCGCCAGACGGACCTGACCGCCCGGTCGGTCGGCGGCCTCGAACAGCACCACCGCGTGGCCGCGTTCGCCGGCGACGCGGGCCGCCTCCAGGCCGGCCGGCCCGGCGCCGACGATCACCACCTTGCGCGCCGGCCCGGTCGACCGGGTGACGATCTGCGGGATCGTGCGCTCGCGGCCGGTGGCCGGGTTGTGGATGCACAGCGCCTCGTGGCCCTCGTAGATCCGGTCGAGGCAGTAGGTGGCGCCGACGCAGGGCCGTATGTCGGTCTCGCGGCCGGCCGCCACCTTGTTGACGATGTGCGGATCGGCGATATGGGCGCGGGTCATGCCGACCATGTCGAGTTTGCCCTCGGCGACCGCGTGGCGGGCCGTGGCGACGTCGTTGATCCGGGCCGCGTGGAACACCGGGAACTTGGTCTCGGCCCGGACCTCGCCGCAGAAGTCCAGGTGCGGGGCCGCCGGCGTTCCCTGAATCGGGATGACCTTGGAGAGCACCGCGTCGGTCTCGATATGGCCGCGGATCAGGTTCAGGAAGTCGACCTTGCCGCTGCCCGCGAGGCGCCGGGCGATCTCGACGCCCTCCTCGCGGCTCAGGCCCTTGCCCCAATCCTCGTCGGCGACCATGCGGATTCCGACCAAGAACCCGTCGCCGACCCGGGCGCGGATCGCGTCGAGCACCGCCCAGGTGAAGCGCAGCCGGTTGTCCAGCGAGCCGCCCCACTGGTCGTCCCGGTGGTTGGTCGCGGGCGACCAGAACCCGTCCATGATGTGGCCGTAGGCCTCGAGCTCGATCCCGTCCAGGCCGCCGGCCTGCATCCGCTCCGCCGCGTCGGCGTACTGGCCGACGATGCGGTCGATATCCCAGTCCTCAGCCTCCTTCGGGAAGGCGCGGTGGGCCGGCTCGCGCACCGGCGAGGGGGCCAGCACCGGCAGCCAGTCGGCCTTGTTCCAGTTGGTGCGACGGCCGAGATGGGTAATCTGCATCATGATCGCCGAGCCGTGCTCGTGGCAGGCATCCGCCAGCTCCCGCAGCCAGGGCACGATCTCGTCCTTGTAGGCGTGCAGGTTGCCGAAGGCCGCCGGACTGTCCTGGCCGACCACGGCGGAGCCGGCTGTCATGGTCAGCGCGATGCCGCCCTTGGCCTTCTCGGCGTGGTAGAGCCGGTACCGCTCCTTCGGCATGCCGTCCTCGGAATAGGCCGGTTCGTGCGCCGTCGACATGATGCGGTTGCGCAGGGTCAGGTGCCTGAGCCGGTAGGGCTGAAGCAGTGGGTCGTTCGACATGGGCCCCCCAAGCGGCGCGCGATCAGTACCAGGCGTCCGGCATCGACCGCTTCTTGCGGGCGATGAAGTCCAGCAGGGCCTCGTCCACCGCCGGGTCGAGCGGCGGCGCCTCGTACTCGGCCAGCATCTTCTTCCAGGCCTTGTTGGCGCGAGTGGCGCTGTCCTCGGAGCCCGCCTCGCTCCATTGCTCGAAGGTATTGTTGTCCGAAAGGGCAGCGTCGAAAAAGGCCGTCTCGTAGTTGGCCATGGTGTGGGCGCAGCCGAAGAAGTGGTTGCCGGGCCCCACCTCCTTGAAGGCGTCCAGCGCCAGGTCGTTGTCGCTGACCGACAGCCCGCCGAGATAGCGCGCCAGCGCGCCGCAATAGTCGGCGTCGAGCACGAACTTCTCGTACGACATGGACAGCAGCCCGTCGAGGAATCCGGCGGAGTGCATCAGGTAGTTGGCGCCGCATAGCACCGCCGCGTGCATCGAGGTGGCGCTCTCCATCATCGACTGGGCGTCGGGCAGCTTGGAAGTGGTGAAGGCGCCGGAGCATCGCAGCGGCAGCTTGGCGCGGCGCGCCAACTGACCGACGACAAGCGAGCCCAAGGCCGGCTCCGGCGTCCCAAAGGTGGGCGAGCCGGAGCGCAGCGACATGGAGGACAGGAAACTGCCGTAGATCACCGGCGCGCCCGGCCGCTCCAGTTGCGTCAGCGCGCAGCCGACCAGGGTCTCGGCATGGGCCTGGGCGATGGCGCCGGCATTCGTCACCGGGCCCATGGCGCCGCCGAGGATGAACGGGACGATGATGCTGCCTTGGTTGGCCCTGGCATAGGCGCGGATGCCCCGCGTCATCGTGGCGTCCCAGACCAGGGGCGAGTTGACGTTGAAGTTGCCCATCACCGCGCACCGGGTCTCCAGCACGTCGGCGCCGAACACGATGCGGGTCATCTCGACGGAATCCTCGACGCGCTCCTCCGCCGTCACTGACCCGAGATAGGCCAGGTCGGAGTATTTGATGTGGCTATAGACCATGTCGAGATGGCGCTTGTTGACCGCCACGTCGGTCGGCTCGCAGATGGTGCCGCCCGAATGCCCGAGATGCGGGGACAGGTAGGCGAGTTTCACGAAGTTCGCGAAGTCCTCCATCGTCCCGTAGCGGCGTCCCCGGTCGAGATCCATGACGAAGGGCGAACCATAGGCCGGGGCGAACACCACGTTGGCGCCCCCGATCTCGACGGAGCGTTCCGGATTGCGGGCGATCTGGGTGAACTGGGCCGGGGCCGTGCGCAGCACCTCCGCCAGCAGGCCGGGGGGGAAGCGGACGTTGTCGCCGTCCACCTCCGCGCCAGCCTGCCGCCACAGCTCGATCGCGCGATCGTCGCCGCCGCGGAAATCGATCCCGACCTCGGCCAGGATGCGCTCGGCCGTGGCCTCGATCCGCTGAAGGCCGTCCTCGTCGAGCAGGTCGAAGGTCGGAATTCGGCGCGCGACATAGGCCGTGCTCGGCGCGCTGGCGGCGGCGGCTCGGCGCTGGCGCCGGCGGTCGCGGGCGGCGCTTCTCGGTTGGTCGGCGGTCGAGGTCGTTGCCTCGGTCAGCGTGACGGACATGGCGGTTCCTCCCAGGCGAACGTCCATCATTAGGTCGACCAGTGTGGCACCTTCGGAAAACCGCGTGACGCTTCAAAAAAGTTAGGTTTCTGATAAACTCAGCTTATGCAAAGCCTGCGCGCGCTTCTGCCCTCGACCGGATCTCTCATCGCCTTCGAGGCGGCCGGCCGGCATGGCAGCTTCACCCGGGCCGCCGAGGAACTGGCGATGACCCAGGCGGCCGTCAGTTTCGCGATCCGCAACTTGGAGCGCGACCTGGGTGTGCCGTTGTTCACGCGCCGTCACCGCTCGATCGAGTTGACCGAGGCAGGGGAGCGATTTCACGCCGATGTCTCGCTGGGTCTGATGCACATCCGGAAATCGGCGGAGGAACTGAAGGCGCAGGGGAGCGACCGGCACGTCACCCTGTCGGCGTCGACCGCCTTCGCCAGCTATTGGATGCTGCCCCGCCTCGGCCGGCTGCGCGAGGACCTGCCCGACATCGACCTGCGGATTCAGACCTCCGACCGCAACGTCGACCTCCGCCTTGAAGGCCTGCCGCTGGGCATACGCAACGGGCGTCCGGGGGCGTGGCCAGGATGCGAGGACGCCTTGCTTGTCGCCGAGCAGGTGACCGCCGTGGTCTCACCCGGCTATGTCGAGGCCAACGGGATGCCGGCGGATGCCGCGGCGATCGCCGCTCAGCATCGGTTGATTCATCTCGAGGAGCCGTTCCGGCCGACGGTTGACTGGGAGGACTGGTTCCGCGGCGTCGGTGTGACGCCGCCATCGCGCGCCAAAGGGCTTCTGATCAACGACTACGTCCTCGTCATCCAGGCGGTACTCGGCGGCCAGGGGATCGCGCTGGGCTGGACGCATCTTACTAATCCAATGATAGAACAACGACTGTTGGTCGCGGCGAGCGATCACGTCCACACCACCGGCCTCGGCTTCCATGTCGTCTGGCCAACGGACCGGCCGATAGGGGGCAACGCCGCGCGGGTCCGGGACTGGTTGCTATCGGGCGTGCAGCCGTGAGCAGGAAATTCAACCATCAGCGACGCATAGGATTGTATTCAATTCGATTTAAAGTTGTTTGTCCATCGTTTCGGAAGCGATACATGAAAGTCGAGGCACATTTTCGGTGTTTTAAATGAGAGTCGCTCAGCATAGTATAGGGTATGGCTCCGAGGCTTGAAGTACGTCACCTTCAGATGATCCAGGCGATCGCCGAGACCGGCCGCGTCACCGAGGCGGCCGAGATGCTCGGGCTGACGCCGTCGGCGTTGTCGCATCGGATCCGCGAGGCCGAGCGCCGGCTCGATGTCACCCTTTACACGCGCCTGCACAAGCGCCTTCGGATGACCCCGGCGGCGGAGCAACTGGCACACGTTGCGGGACGGGTGCTGGCCGACATGGAGCGCGCCGAGGAGGATGTGTGGCGCACCAGCCGGGGCGTGGTTCACGTGGTCCGGATCGCGATCGAGGCCTACAGCTCCTACCACTGGCTACCCGGATTCCTCAGTTTCCTCCAGAACGCGGCACCGGACATCGACATCCAGGTCATGGCCGGCGCCAGCCGGGACCCGCTGCAGAGCCTGTCGAACCGGCATATCGACCTGTCGATCATGAGCGGTGAGATCGCGCGGCCGGGGGCGACGGCGGTGCCGCTGTTCGACGATGACCAGCTTTACATCATGGCGCCGGGCCATCCGCTCGCCGATCGGGAGTATGTCGACGTCACGGAGATCTCGACGGAGGAGCTGATCACCTACAGCAAGACGCCCGGCTCCGACGGCGAGGTGGCGCAGATGCTGCGCAACGGCGATCCCGCGAAGAGCCGGTCGGTCACCGTGGAACTGCCGGAGGTGATCGTCGAACTGGTCGCGGCGGGGCAGGGGACCAGCGTTCTCGCCGGCTGGGCGGTCCAGTCGGCGGTGCGTGCCGGTCGGATCCACGCCGCCAGGATCAGTCACGAGGGCGTCGTCTCGTCCTGGTCCGCCGTCATCCGCAGCGAGGACAACGAGCCGGGAAATCCGATCCGCACAGTCGCGTCCCTGCTGTCGAATTGGTGCTCGCGCACCGGCCACGGCTTTCAGCCGGCGCCCGACTGATCAGCCGCCGTTGGCCCCGGTGATGCGCGCTGTGAACGCGTCGTCGACCGGCCGCCGCGGGTCGTTCAGGACGGCGATCGCCGGCGCTGGTTTGGCGTAGAGGAAGCCCTGGGCAAGGCGGACACCGAGCGTGGATAGGAATGCCGCCTGGCCTTCCGTCTCGACCCCTTCGATCACGATCTTGCGGCCCAGCTCCCTGGCCAGGTTCACCAGGGTCGCCAGGACCTTGCGATCGGCCTCGCGATCCTCTACACGGCGCAGGAACTGGCGGTCGATCTTCAGGATGTCCACCGGCAGGTCCGCAAGGGCGGCGAGCGACGAGTAGCCGGTGCCGAAATCGTCCATCGCCACAGTGACGCCGAGTTCGCGGATCTGCTCGACGGTCGCCCGCATGATATGGCTGCCGCTGACGATATCGCGCTCCGTCAGCTCGAGCTCCAGCGCCTGGGCGGGAAGGCCCGTCTGATCGAGCAGCTGCGCGATGTCGCAGACGAAGGACGGGGTCGTGAGATCCTGGCCGGAAATGTTCACCGAGATCGGCGCCTGACGCGACCAGTCGCTGTCGGCGAGCGACCGCAGCGTGGCGCTCATGATGAAACGGTTCAGCGCCGATACCAGGCCGGACTGCTCGGCGAGGGGAATGAACTCCGCCGGCGAGATCATCGATCCGTCCGGCTGCGTCCATCGCGCCAGCGCCTCGGCCCCGACCCAGGACCCGTCGGCGATATCGACCTTGGGCTGGAGGAAGACGCTGAACTCGCGTCCCTCGATCGCCTGGTTGATCTTGTGCACGAGGCGGGTGCGCCGGCTCATGTCGTCGATGATGCTCGGCATGTAGGAGTGCAGGCGCGGATGGCCCGGCTGCGGCGTCGAGCCCTTGATTTCCATGAGTGTCGCGGCGGCGTGGTGCATGGCCTCGCGCGGGGTCGACGCCTGGTCGGGCAGCGCGACGGTGCCGGCGCAGACATCGACGACGACCGACATGTCCTGGATCTCGATCGGCTCCGACACGACGGCGTAGAGCCTGTCGCTGAGCGCGTCCTTCTCTTCCAGCGGCAGAATCACGTGGAACGTGTTGCCGAAGCCCCGACCGATCAGCGACGCGGTGCCGAACACGCGCTTCAGGCGCTGGGAGAATGCGACGACCAGACGTTCGAACTCCTCGAGCCCGAAGCTGGCGACGAGCTGGCTGGTGTTGTTGAGCGACAGGTGGACGAACAACAGCGGCTTCTTGTCGGCGCTGTCGAAATACGTCTCCAGATAGCTCGTCACACCGTGGCGATTGGGCAGCTTGGTCGCGTCGTCGTGGTAGGCGAGGAAGCGGATCCGATCCTCGCGGGCGCGCTCCTTCGTCAGGTCGCGAATGGTCGCGACGAAGCGGCGGCGTTCGTCAGCCGCGCTGGGAACTTCCGACAGGGAGATGTCGATCGGGAACTGACGGCCTTTCGAGTCGACACCCGACAGCATGCGCGACAGGCCGAGCCTTGTACTTGTCTGGGCCCGGGCATTCCGCAGATAGCGGTCGTGATGCATCGCCACCGCTTCCGGCATCAGCTTGTTCACGGAGTGATGCACCAGCTCGAAGCTGGGGCGGCCGAACATCCCGCAGGCGGCGTCGTTCACGGTCTCGATGATGCCGCGGTCGTCGATGACGATGATCGCGTCGTTGACGGCATTGAACACCGTCGAGAGCTGGCGGCGCTGCACCTCGATCGTCTCGAGCGCCCGGGCGAGCCTGTCCTCCGCGCTTGTCAGGCGCGATGCCATCCCCTGGCGGGCTCTACCGTTGTTGTTGCCGTTCGGCGCGGTCGGCATTCGAATCCCATCCCTGGGCATGTTGTCCTCGGCCAAATCCACTGGCGTGCGGACGGGAGAGGAGCACGAGTCGCGTTAATGGACGATGAAGACGGCGCTGGAATTCGATGTCAGCGACCCAGAACGAGCAGCAGGATTCCGCAGACCACCAGCAGGATCCCGACGATCTCCGCGCGGTTGGTCTTCTCGCGGAAGATGAACACCGAGGCAATGAAGGTGAAGACAAGCTCGATCTGGCCGAGCGCCCGCACGTAGGCGGCGTTCTGCAGGGTGAAGGCGGTGAACCAGCCGATCGACCCGAGCACGCCGCAGACCCCGACGGCCAGTGACCACTTCCAATGGACGAAAACGTCGATCAGGGTCCGCCGCTCGTAGATCGCGAGGTAGGCGCCCATGATCACGGTCTGCATCACCACCGCGATGGCGAGCGTGTAGGCCGCCGCCATGACGAAGTGCTCGTAGTCCAGCGTCAGGGCCGCCTTGCGGAAGAACACGACTGACGCGCCCAGCAGCGCGCCGCAAAGCAGGCCGATCAGCGTCGGTTTCTCGACCAGCCCGGTGAACAGACTGCCGACGGAGACCTTCGTCTGGCCGACGGACAGCGCCATCACGCCGATCGCGGAAACCACGATGGCCACAAGCGGAATGAAACCGAGCTCGTCGCCGATGATCAGGAATCCGAGCAGGGCGACCTGGACCGTCTCGGTCTTCGAGTAGGTCGTGCCGACCGCGAAATTGCGGAACTGGAACAGCCAGAGCAGCACGGCGGTGAACAGGATCTGCGAGATGCCGCCGAGCAGGCAGTAGATCAGGAACTCGGCGTTTGCCTCCGGCCATGGATAGTCACCGATCTCCCGGACCGCGACCAGGTAGACCAGCGCGAACGGCATGGCGTAGAGAAAGCGGATGTAGGATGCCCCAAGCGTGGTGAGCCGCCCCTTGAGGTGTTTCTGCAGGGCGGAGCGCGCGTTCTGCATGAACGCCGCGAAGATCGTGATCGGGATCCAGAGTTCCATGGCCGTACCGCGCGGATAGGGGCCGACAGCATGCTGGCCGGATCGGCGCGGTGTCCACGGATTTACTTGTTGGGCAAAGGCGCTTTGCGGGTTTGCACGCAGGCGCCGAAGGGAGAAAGATACGGTCCGTAGAGTACCCGAACCGACGGAGGCGGCGATGACCGGCGTGACCAAGAGCCAAGCGGAACAGGATCTGATGACCCGAGCCCGGGCGGTGCTGCCGGCCGGCGGTTTCGGCAATTTCGCCGCCGACATCATCATCGCCCGGGGCGAGGGCTCCCGGGTCTGGGATGTGAGCGGCAACGAGTATGTCGACTTTCTGCTCGGCTCGGGCCCCATGGTGGTCGGCCACGCCCATCCGGAGGTGAATGAGGCGGTCCGCGCGCAACTGCCTTTGGGCAGCACGTTCTTCGCCGACAGCGAGCCCGGGATCGCGCTGGCCGAGGAGATCTGCCGCGCCGTGCCCTGCGCCGAGAAGGTGCGGTTCGTCAGCTCCGGCTCCGAGGCGGACATGTACGCCATGCGTCTCGCCCGCGCCCATTCCGGTCGCGAGAAGATCCTGAAGTTCGAGGGCGGCTACCACGGCATGAGCGATTTCTCGCTGATGAGCCTTGCGCCGAAGCAGCTCGCCAACTTCCCGCAGGCGGTGCCGGACAGCGCTGGCATCCCGAAGGGCGTCCGCGACGATGTCATCGTCGCCCCGTTCAACGACACCGATCTCGCGGTCCGGATGATCGCGGAGTTCGCCAGCGAACTCGGCGGCGTGATCGTCGAGCCGTTCCAGCGCCTACTGCCGCCGAAGCCCGGCTTCCTGGAAGCGCTGCGCGAGGCGACGGCGAAGCACAATGTGCCGCTGATCTTCGACGAGGTGGTGACCGGCTTCCGCTTCGCCTATGGCGGGGCGCAGGAGTACTATGGCGTGACGCCGGATCTTTGCACCCTCGGCAAGGTGATCGGCGGCGGCTTCCCGCTCGCCGCCATCGCCGGCTCGGACGAGATCCTGGCCCATTTCGACAAGGAGCGGGTCGGCGAGGCGGGGTTCACCTTCCAGATCGGCACGCTCAGCGGCAATCCGGTCGCCTCGGTCGCCGGGCTGAAGACCATGGAGATCCTCAAGCGCGACGACGCCTACACGAAGATGTTCGCCACCGGCCGCACGATCATGGCGGCGCTGCGCGAGCATCTGGACCGGGCCGGCGTCACCGCGCAGGTGGTCGGCGAGCCGCCGTTGTTCGACGTGGTGTTCACCGACCGCGAGGTGTCCGACTACCGCGGCGTCTTCGCCGGAGACGGGGTGCTTCTCAAGCGGTTCAACGGAATGCTGCGGGAGCGCGGCATCCTGAAGCCGGACAGCAAGTACTATGTCGGTCTCTGTCACACCGACCACGACGTGGCGCTGACCATCGATGCGATCGCCTCGGCGGCGGAGGGCCTGAAGAAGGCGGCGTAGCGGGCGAGGGTGGCCATCGCGCCGCCGCCACCCCATATCGGACCGATCGCCCGCCGCGAGAGTGATCAGACCCCATGGATTCCGTTACGCAGATGGCGCTCGGCGCCGGTGTCGCCGCCGCTGTGCTCGGCCCCCGTATCGGCCCGCGGAAGGCGGTCCTGGTCGGCGCCGTCCTGGGAACCGTGCCGGATCTCGACGTCTTCGTGCCGCTGGGCGACCCGGTCTCGGATTTCGTCCTGCATCGCGGGCCGACCCATTCGCTGATCGTCCAGGCGATCGTCACCCCGCTGTTCGCCGAGCCGCTGCGGCTGATGTTCCGCCAGCTTCGCGACAGCCGGCTCGTCGCGTATCTGGCGGTCTATCTCTGTTTCGCGACCCACGCGCTGCTCGACGCGATGACGATCTACGGCACGCGCATCCTGTGGCCGGTGGTGCCAGACCCGGTCGGGCTCGGCTCGATCTTTATCATCGATCCGCTCTACACGCTGCCGTTCCTCGTTCTCCTGGTCTGGGCGTTGTTCCTCGGCGCCTGGACGGCCCGCTTCGCCCGCGTGGTCGCGGTGACGCTCTCGATCTCGACCGCCTATCTGGGGTGGACGGTCATCGGCCAGCAGATCGCTGGGGCGCGGGGCGACGTCGCCCTGGACGAACTCGGCGCCGAGGCCGACCTCACGATCGCCACGCCGATGCCGTTCAACACCCTGTTCTGGCGGGTCATCGCGATCGAGGAGGACCGCTACATCAACCTCTACATTCCGCTGCTTGGTGGCGCGGACGACATCACCGCCTATGCCCATCCGCGTGGCGGGCATCTGCTGGCCTGCGCCGAGCCGATCGAAAAGGCGCAGGACCTGGCCGCGTTCTCGAAAGGCTTCTTCAAGCTGTGGGAAGTCGACGGCCGGATTCGGGTCTCGGATCTGCGCATGGGGGTGACGCCGGATTACGTCTTCCAGTTCGAAGTCGCCGAGCGCGACGGCGCGGCGCTGGTGCCGATCCCGCCGGTCCGCCTGACGGTCGTGCGCGATGCCGGACAGGATATCGACTGGCTGCTGGCGGGGATCCTGGGCGAGGGTGGCGTCCGTCCCGGTGAGGCGGACGCCCATCTCGACGAGGACCTGGCGGTTATGGCCGCGGGCCCCACGGTGCCCCCATCATCAGCTTGTTCTCCTGGCTGATCAGGTTCGGGCGCAGCTTGGCGGCGAAGGCCATGAACTTCTCGTTGTTGTAGACGGCGGCCCAGTGGGCGCGGCGGTCGGCGTCGTCGTCGTACTTCCAGATGTGGATCAGCTCGTTCATGCCGCCGACATCGCCGACGAAGTAGCCGACCAGCTTGTCCTTGTGCGGGTCGAGCGCCGGCCAGCCCTCGCTCTCGTAGAGTTTGAGGACCTCCTGCAGCTTTCCGACGACGATCTTGTACGTGCGCAGCTCGTAGAGCGCCATGGTTCAACTCCTCCCGAATGGTGCCGTGACGCGATGGTGGCCGAAGCCGCCCCGCCGGCACAAGAGAGCCAGACGCGGGCGGGTCTCCCGCTGAGCTGAACTATCTTTCGGCGAACTGATCGCGTAGGCTTTCTCCGAGACGGACAGAGATCCGGGGGGATGCCATGTCTTCGTTTCCGCGCGTGTTCGGCGGCCTTGTGCTGCTGTTTCTTCTCGCCGCCGCCGCCATGCCGGCACGGGCCGACTGTACTTGGCCGGGGCCGGATGAGGAGGAGGTCGACGCCTTCCTGAACGCCTTCTGCTACCGGGAGTGGGAACACGACAACGCCATCCGCGACACCGGACCCTACATCCACGCCAATTCCGGCGCGGCGGAGAACCTGGATTATGGGGTCCACCCGGCCTCGCGGATCTACTACTCGCCGACCGTGGCGGCCTGGGTGAAGGCGGGGCGGCCGGACGGCGGACCGCCGGCGCCGGCGATGATCGTCAAGGAAATGTACACCCCGCCGGCCATGCTCTACGCCGGCCTGGACGACGAGACGCTGAAGTCGAAGATGGCCTATTGGACCGTCATGCTGGACGCGCCGGAGGTCGCCGACGGTTGGTACTGGATGTTCGGCTACAACAAGTCGTTCGAGGGGTACGCGCCCGCCGCTCCGTGCGAGGGCAGCGCGTTCGAGTGCCGCGTTACCGAGCAACTCGCCTATCCCGATGCCGGCCTGGGCAGCTACTGCACCCGGTGCCACGCCTCGGCCGAGGGCGGGACCCAGACCTTCTCGACCATCGCCAATTTCGGACCGGATCCGGAGCCGGTCACCTTCCTGGTCGTGCCGCCGCGCTTGGAGCCGGACGCGGATGTCCTGGCCCGCTTCCTCGGCGACGGCGGCACCCATGCCGACATCACCGCGACCCCGCCGGTGCGTAACGAGGCGCTACCGATGCCGCTGCCCGCGCCGGATCCGGCGTTCCTGAAGACCTTCCCGCAGATCGCCGCCGTGCCGCGCGCGGAGGTCGAGGCGACGGCCTTTCCGCCGGAGACCTTCGACCACGCGGTGATGCCGTCCAAGGCCAACCCGCACACCGAGTTCATCACCTCCGACCAGTGCATCGGCTGCCACGACGCCACCGTCGGCTCCCAGTGGAACCCGCCGATGCTGCTGGAGGACGTGGTCTCGAAGCGGCCGGCCAATCTCTCCCCCTATGGCGAGTGGCGCTACTCCATGATGGGGCTGGCCGGGCGCGACCCGATCTTCTTCGCCCAGCTCGAGTCCGAGCGCGCCACCCACGCGCCGATCCAGGACTGGACCCAGAACCTGTGCCTGTCCTGCCACGGCGCCATGGGCCAACGCCAGTTCCAGGCCGACACCGCCGGCGACCAGCTCAGCCTGCAGTGCGGGTTCACCGACACCGACCCGGACAAGTGCTTCACCCGCGACCGCCTGAAGGCGTTCTCCACCGTGCTGGACGAGAATTCGGTGCGTCCGACCCGCTACGGCGCGCTGGGACGCGAGGGGATCTCCTGCACGGTCTGCCACCACATGTCCGGCGAGGGGCTCGGCACCAAGGGGCGGATGACCGGCCGCTTCAAGCTCGGCCCGTCCGACGCGCTCTACGGCCCCTACAAGGACGTCCTTACCAAGCCGATGGAGTACGGCCTGAACATCCGCCCCGAGCACGCCCAGCACGTGACCGAGTCCAAGATGTGCGGCGCCTGCCACGCCATCTTCCTGCCGGTGTTCGACGCCGGCACGCCGGTCGACAAGAACGGCGACCCGGTGACCGACCCGAAGGACCAGCTCGTGCATGTGGAGCAGGCCACCTATCTGGAATGGACCAATAGCGTCTACCAGGACGAACGCGATCCGGTGAACCACGCCCAGGTCCGCTCCTGTCAGTCCTGCCACATGCCGACCTCCTTCCAGGGCACCGAGCTCGAGTTCGCGATCGCCGCGATCGAGGACGATCTCTATCCCTTCACCCATAACCGGCTGCCCGATGCCGACATCGCGGTGCGGCCGCGCAAGCCATTCTCGCGCCACATGCTGGCCGGCATCAACGGCTACGGCCTGCAGTTCTTCGCCCAGTTCCCGCTGATCCTGGGCATCCGAACCACCGATCCGATGGTGCCGGCGACCACCCAGCCGGGACTGATCACCTCGATCAACGAGAGCAACCGGCTGGCCAAGCGCGAGACGGCGCGCCTCGACCTGGTCGATGTCACCGCCGATGCCGCCGGCGTCGCGGCGGTGGTCCAGGTCACCAACAAGGCGGGGCACAAGTTCCCGTCCGGCGTCGGTTTCCGCCGCGCCTTCCTGAACGTCGAGTTGCAGGCGGCCGACGGCACGGTGCTCTGGGCCTCGGGCGGGTCGAACGACATCGGCGTGATCCTGGACGGCGACGGCGCGCCGCTGGTCACCGAGTTCTACGGGCCCGACCAGCAGGAATGGGAGCCGGACCACGCCGAGATCACCCGCCAGGATCAGGTGCAGATCTACGAGCTGGTGGAGCGCGATCCGAAATTCCGCATCACTACCAGCTTCATCGCCCTGTTCCAGACCGCCAAGGACAACCGCCTGCTGCCGCGCGGTTGGCGGCGCGACGGGCCATGGGCGGAAGAGACGACGCCCTGCACCTGGGTCGCCGATGCGGCCAAACCAGGCGGCGGGTCGTGCGTGTTCCTGGACGAGGCCGGCTACAACGACGGCGGCGGCTTCGACCGGGTGACCTACCGGATCGGCTGCGATGCCGGCGCCGGTCGCGGCGCGCGGTTGGTGGCGCGGGTGTATTACCAGGCGATCCCGCCGCATTACCTGAACGAGCGGTTCAACACCGCCCAGGGCGAGGACACCCGGCGGCTGTACTACCTGGCCTCCCACCTCAACACCAAGGACACGCCGGTGGAGGGATGGAAGCTGCTCGTGGCGGAGACCGCGGCCCCGATCCCGGCCGGCGCCGCCTGCGGCGGCTGAGCTCTCGGATCGCGTCCGGGTGCGCGGCGGAAGACCGTCACATCCGCGTGTTACAACCCCTCGGTTGGTTCCAATTCGCGGCGAATGGCTGGTCGATTAGATCCGTTGTCATAAGTCTCCGTCCGCCGGCACAGTCCCGCCGGTCCAAATTCCACCGAAAGAACCGCGCGCGGCCGGCGGGGCCATCCCCCGCTGCGCCCGGGCGCCCAGCGGAGACAACGCATGCTCAAGTTCTACTACAGCCTGGCCCCGAACCCGATGAAGGTGGCGCTGTTCCTCGAGGAGGCCGAGCTCGACTACGAGGCGATCCCGGTCGACACCCGAAAGAGCCAACAGCACACGCCGGAGTTCAAGGCGATCAACCCCAATTCCAAGGTGCCGGCGATCGTCGACGGCGACGTTCCCGTCTTCGACAGCAACGGCATCCTGCTCTACCTCGCCGAGAAGACCGGCAAATTCCTGCCGCCCGCCGGCGACAAGAACCGCGCCGAGCTGATCTCCTGGCTGATGTTCATCGCCAGCGGCCTCGGCCCGTATTCCGGCCAGAAGGTGCATTTCGCCAACCATGCGCCGGAGAAGATCGAGTACGCGATCAAGCGCTACGACTTCGAGGCCAACCGGCACTACGGCATCCTCAACGACCGTCTCGAGGGCCGGGACTGGCTGGTCGGCGACACCTACACGATCGCCGACATGGCGATGTGGGGCTGGGTGCGCATGAACCCGATGGTGCTCGGCGAAGGCGGCATCGCCAAGTATCCGAACGTCGAGCGGGTGCTGAACGCGATCTCCGCCCGTCCAGCTGCCGAGCGCGCCGTCGCCATCAAGGAGCGCCACGCCTTCAAGACCGAGATGGATGACGAGTCCTTCCGCTCCATGTTCCCGGGCACCCACGCCTGATACCCTGAGGTCGGGGAGGGCCGAGGTTCCGCCTTCCCCGACCCCGCCGACTGGAGACAGTGCATGGGCGATACAACCGCTCGCGACCGTCGCGTCAACATCCCCGAGGTGTTGGCGGAGGTGACCGAGATCTTCGAGCGTTACGAGACGGCGCTGGCGGCGAAGGACGTGGATGTCCTCGACGCGACGTTCTGGAACTCGCCGCACACCATCCGCTACGCCATGCACGAGAACGGCTACGGCTTCGACGAGATTCACGCCCACCGGGTCCGCCGCCCGAAGGGTATCAGCCTGAAGCAGGAGCGTCTCAAGCTGGTGATCACGACGATCGGCCGTGATTTCGCGACGACCAATCTGGAGTTCCGGATGCCGAACGGCCGGGTCGGCCGTCAGAGCCAGACCTTCGTGAAGTTCCCGGATGTGGGCTGGAAGGTGGTGGCCGCGCACGTGTCGACCCAGGACGAGGCGCCGGTGTGGTGACGCCTCGCGGTCAGAAGATCCCGGCCTCCAGCCCGGCCGCCATGTAGAGTCCGAGGTCGCGGGCGCGGTCGACGAACGCCTCGTCCCAGTCGCCGCGGCAGATCAGCGGCTCCTGCACCGCCTTCCATCGCAGCCCGGTGACGATGGTCTCCACGCCGCGCCGCGTGCCGGTGCCGTCGTGGCCGGCGCGGATGTAGAGCGCGTAGGGCCGGCCCTGGGTCTCCTCCAGGCAGGGGTAGTAGCAGCGGTCGAAGAAATCCTTCAGCGCCCCGCTCATGTAGCCGAGATTCTCTGTGGTGCCGAGGATGATGGCGTCGGCGGCCTTCACATGTTGGGCCTCGGTGTCGAACGGCGACAGCACCGTCACCGCGACCCCCTCCACCGCCTCATCGCCGGCACCCTCGGCGACGGCGTCGCGCAGCAGCGCCGTGTTGGGCGAGGGGGCGTGGGCGACGATCAGCAGGCGTTTGGTCTCGGTCATGATGCGTTTGGATTGCATCGAACGCGCGGCCCGGTCAACGTGTTGTCACCTAGAGCAAATCATGTTGGGACGCGATCGCCAGCGATTCCGTCTCGGACGATCATGCTCTAGCCGGCAACCTCCGCGCGACGACGGAGGGAGGCTTGCTTCGGAGGAGATCGCGTCCATGACCTACTGCCTTGGCATCCTGCTGCCGACCGGCCTTGTGCTGGCCTCGGACTCGCGCACCAATGCCGGCGTCGACCAGATCGCGACGGTGCGCAAGCTGTCGATCCTGGAGAATCCGGACAAGGCGATCATCACCCTGCTGTCGGCCGGCAACCTGGCCACAACCCAGACCGTGGTCACCACCCTCAAGCAGGCCGCCGGGTCGGGCACGCCGGACCGGGACCTCTTCCTGCACGGCTCGATGTTCGATGTGGCCCAGACCGTCGGTGCCCTGCTGCGCCGGATCCTCGAGCGCGATGGCGAGCATGTCGAGAAGTTCGGCGACCCCAACGGCAGCTTCCTGGTCGCCGGTCAGATCCGCGGCGAGCCGCCGCGCCTGTTCCAGATCTACTCGGCCGGCAATTTCGTCGAGGCGACGCCGCGCAACCAATACCTCCAGATCGGCGAGACCAAGTATGGCAAGCCGATCCTCGACCGGGCGCTGCGCTATGACAATTCGCTGGCCCGGGCGGCCAAGCTGGCGCTGGTCTCCTTCGACGCGACGATCCGAAGCAACCTGTCGGTCGCCGCCCCGATCGACATGCTGTGCTACGAGACCGACAGTTTCTCGACGGCCAACCTGATGAAGTACAAGAACAACGATCCGTATTTCATGGATCTGCGCGCCCGCTACTCCGCCGGCATCCAGCAGACCGTCGACGGCATGCCGGAACCGAAGCTGGGGCCGGAGGGGTAGTACGAACACTATTCCGTTCGTCGTCCTGAACTTGATTCAGGATGACGGCGGGGGAGGCGATGGTATGGTCGCGCGCTTCGCAATCCGCCGAGTCTCCATCCGTGTCCGCCGAGTCGTCCCCCGTCCTGATCGCCGAGCCCTGGTCCGACTACGCCCTGCTGGACAGCGGCGAGGGGCGCAAGCTCGAACGGTTCGGCGCGCGCGTGCTCGACCGGCCGGACAGCCAAGCCCTGTGGGCGCGTAGCCAGGCCGAGGACGCCTGGGCCGCCGCCGATGCCCGGTTCCTCGCCGGCAAGGACGAGGAGGGGCAGGGGCGCTGGGATGTGGTGCGGGCGCATGCCGACGGCGATTGGCCGCTGACCTATGGCGCGGTGCGGTGCCAGGCCCAGCTCTCCAGCTTCCGCCATGTCGGCATTTTCCCTGAGCAACGGGTGCACTGGGACTTCATGGCCGGGCGCGTGGGCGACGGTTTTTCGCTGTTGAACCTGTTCGGCTATACCGGCCTGGCCTCGCTGCTCCCCGCGGCCAACGGCGCGCGGGTCACCCATGTGGACGCGTCCAAAAAAGCGATCACCTGGGCCCGCGCCAACCAGGAGTCCTCCGGCCTCGATGCCGCGCCGGTGCGGTGGATCTGCGATGATGCCGCCCGCTTCACCGCGCGCGAAGTTCGGCGCGGCAATCGCTATGACGGCATCGTGCTCGACCCGCCGAAATACGGCCGCGGCCCGAAGAACGAAATCTGGCGCCTGGAGGAGCAGTTGCCCAGCCTGCTGGCCGATGTGCGGGCGCTGCTCGATACCGGCTCGTCCTTCATGGTGCTGACCGCCTACGCCACCCACCTCTCACCGATTACCCTGCGGCGGTTGGTCGAGGACGCGTTCGACGGTCTCGGCGGCGCGCTCTCTCACGGCGAGATGACGATCCGCGAGCAGGGCAGCGGGCGGCTGTTGCCGACCTCGCTCTACGTGCGCTGGGACCGCCATGGCTGAGACCGTCATCACCAGCGCCGCCAACCCGGAGATCAAGGCAATCCGGGAACTGGCTACCAAGAAGGGCCGGCGCGAGCAGAACGCCTTCGTCTCGGAAGGGCTGCGTCACGTGGTTGAGGCGGCGCGCGCCGGCTGGGTGATCCGTCGGCTGATCGTCGCCGACAGGCAGGAGCCGAGCGACGTCCTCGGCGAGGCCCGGCGCGCCTGCGAGGATTCCGGCGGTCGGGTGATCACGGTCAGCGGCGAGCTGATGACCCGGATCGCCAAGCGCGACAACGCCCAGAGCGTGATCGCGGTGATCGAGCAGCGGGTCAGTCCGCTCTCCACCGTGGCCCCGGAGCCGGGCGCGCTGTGGGTGGCGTTGGAAAGCGTGCGCGACCCGGGCAATCTCGGGTCCGTCATGCGCAGCGCCGACGCGTTCGGCGCCAAGGGCGTGATCCTGATCGGCCTCACGGTGGACCCGTTCTCGGTCGAGGCGGTGCGCGCGACCATGGGGGCGATCGTGAATGTGCCGCTGGTCCGCTGCGAGGCGTCGGCTTTCCTGGACTGGCGCGCCAATTGGCCGGGGAGGGTGGTCGGGACGCATCTGGCCGGTTCGCACCGCCCGGAGGGACTGCGCGCCGAGACGCCGACGGTGCTGCTGATGGGCAACGAGC
>JGI12316J15310_10000146_pt39 | contig 20554 bp, 17 predicted proteins | sample MarCyaLeptolynsp_FD_15310 | JGI IMG/M metagenome (IMG submission 15310)
TCCCGGAAGAAAGATTGACCCGGGATCGCGGCGCCTCGCCACTGACGTTTGTTGGTCGCCCTTACCCACTGAGCAAGATGCAGGCCAGCCGGTGTGGTCCACACTATCGGTGATGGCGACGCAGAGCGCGGGTGAGCCGTTCGTGGGTCGGCCTCGTCCCCGGGAGGGTAAGCGTGCTCGCGAGTCGACCGTCGACCGGTCGTTTTCGCTGGCCGCCCACCTCGCCCGCACGCTCACCATTGCGTCGGCGATCTGCGCGTTCGGCATCTGGCTCGCCCGCGATGGAGCGTGGTGGATCTGGCTCGGTGTCCCGGGCTTCTGGGTCGTCGCCAACTTCTTCGAGTGGGGGGTGCACCGCTATCCGATGCACCGTCGACTGCGTCCCCGGCTCATGTACACCAGCCACGCGATCGTTCACCACAACGCGTTCGCCGGGGCCGACCAGGAGATCGACGACATCGTGGATCTGTCGGTGGTGATGATGCCCTGGTACACGCTGCTCATCGTGTTCGGGATGGCGGCCCCGATTGCCGTGGTCTCGGCGATGCTTGGCGGCCCCGCGCTCGCGGGTGTCTTTCTCGTATCGTCGGTCGGATACTTCCTGGTCTACGAGACCATTCATACCCTCCACCACGTGCCCCGCGTCTGGCTCGACGCGCGATGGTGGGGCCGCGCCAGGTTTCTCGCCTGGCTACGGCGCCACCACCACCATCATCATCAACTCGAGCGGATGACCAAGGACAACTTCAACGTCACGCTCCCCCTGGCGGACTGGGTCCTCGGCACCTACGCGCGCTAGTCTGGCAGCACGCTGTCGGTGGAGACGCCGGCTGCGGCCGCGCCGATCTTGACCAGGTCGGCCAGCGGCACGTTGAAGCTGCGCCCGCTCTTGCCGGTGTACCGGTTGTACGCGTACGTCCCCCAGTACTCTTCGATCTCCTCTTTGCACTCCCCCTTCTTCTTGACGTAGAGCTTGCCGTCGAGAATCTCGACCTCCGAGCCCTTGCACTTCATGATCTTGACCCGGTGGTAACCCACGCCGCTCACCTCTTCGCAGGTGAACTCGCGCTCCTCGCTGCACTCGGCGCCCATCATGATCATCAGGCCAGCGGCCGCGGCGAACATTTTTTTGCTGATCGATTTCATCGTCCTGCCTCCCCTCAGCCCTGAACAAAGCGAACCGGCAGCTCGCCGGACGGAATGACCTCGCCCGTGATGGCGTGAATGATTGCGACGCGGACAATCGCGGTCGAGTCCGCCCCATAGGTACGAATCGGTGCTTCGACCACGATGTCGATCGCGCTGCCCGTCTCGGTGGCGCTGGTGATCTGACCGACCTGCTCGTCGCTGAGCGGCGGGCTCATCAGGTGTGCCTCGTAGTCGACGTCCGAGTAGACGTCGAGCGCGAGGTAGGCGGGGTCGACCCCGTAGAGCCAAACCGGGTCGAGCTCATCGGCGTCGTCGCCGGCTTGTGCGAACACCATCGCCAGACCACCGCCAACGCGTTGCGTCGGATTCTCCAGCTCGAGAGTGGCCAACAGGCGCGTTCCCTCGGCTTCGGCCAGCGCCCGATCGACGGGGCCCACGGGACGCGTACTCGCCTGGTCGGCGCATGCGGACAGCGCCAGACCGAGGCCCAAACAGAGAACTTGCATCTTCATACCCAACGACTCCTCTTTGTTGCCGCGCGTGGCGGTCACCAGAGACTTGGCGCGGGCTCAGGTGCGGTTCCGTCGGATAATTCCGGCAAGATTGTTGGAACCGGCGCGGTTGGGCGCTTTTGCTTTGCCGCTGCCCAATGCTAAGGGGTGGGGCGTGCGGATGCGCGAGCGGCTGCTCTACGGAGCCCCGAGCTTTGGTCTCGCGCTCTTGTTCGTGCCGATCTTGGTGTATCTGCCGCGCTTCTACAGCGACGTCGTGGGCATTCCGGTGAGCTGGATCGGGCTCGCGTTCGTCGGGGGGCGCGTGCTCGATGCGGTCAGCGATCCGGTCGTCGGCATGCTCTCCGATCGCGGCCAGAGCCCCAAGGGTCGACGACGTCCCTGGATCGCGTGGGGGTGCCTGCCGCTCGCGCTGTTCTCGGCGATGATCTACGTGCCGCCGCCAGGGCTGACCCCCGCGTCCGTGATGGGCTGGGCGGCCGTCGCCATCGTCGGTTGGTTTCTCGCGTTCACGGCGGTCAATGTCCCGTACCGCGCGCTGGGCCCCGAGCTCACCGACGACTACGACGAGCGAACCACCCTGTTTTCGATTCGAGAGGGCCTGCTCGTGGTCGGTACCCTCTTCGCCGCGGTTGGACCCGGAGTCGTCGGGTTCGCGCTCGGTCTGCAGGATGACGACCCGGCCGACGAGCGCACGCGCTACATGGTCTACGTCGCCGTCGCGGCTCCGGTCTTGCTCGCCACCTGCTGGGCGTGCACGCGGGGGGTCTCCGAGCGCTTTGCCGTGGCCTCGGGTCCCGACCACATCTCCGGTTCATGGGCGCAGGTTCGGCAAGCGCTCAACAACCGCCCGTTCGCCGTCCTGCTCACCGCGTTCGTGGTGATCGCGATCGGCAGCGGGATCCCGGCGGTCCTGATCACGTACTTCGTGACCTACGTGCTGCACTCGGATGCGGTGCCGATCTATCTGCTGGCGTACTTTGGCGTAGGGCTGGCGTGCGTCCCGGTTTGGATTCGCATCTCGCGGACCAAGGGCAAGAAGCCGACCTGGCTCGCCGCGATGACGGTCAATGCGGGGTTCTTTGCTGGCGTGGCGTTCGTCGGGGAGGGGCAGGAGCTGGCGTATGGCCTGCTCGTCGCCGGATCGGGCATCGGCGGGGTGGCCGTCCTCGCACTGCCGTACTCGATGCAGGCCGACGTCATCGACCACGACGAACTCATCACCGGTCAGCGCCGTGAGGGGCTCTACGGGGGCCTTTGGTCGATTGCCGAAAAGACGGCGGCGGCGATGGGCGTGGGGGTGTCGATGTTCGCCCTCGAGCTCGCTGGTTACGTACCGAACGTCGAGCAGACGCCCTTCGTGATCGACGTCCTGCGCGGACTCTACGTCGGGGTTCCGGTCGTGTGCACGGCCGCCGGCTTCTTCGTCGCGCTGCGGTACCCGCTCGATCGCGAGGCCTACGCCGAGCTCGCGGACAAGCTCGCCGCGCGCCGGGCACAGTAGCCTCTCACATGCACGCGGAGTCGATCGTGAACTCGTAGTCGTATTCAGACTCGGGCAGATCGCCGGTGATCAGCGGCATGCCGCACGCGTCGTGAAAGGCCTCGACGTAGGCGGCGGGGTCGCCGATGTCGGCCGGGTCGTCCAGGCCGGGAAGGACCGCGCGGTAGCGCTGACCAACCTGCAGCAGGTCCGGGAACACCTCCGGGTCCGGGCGGAACTCGAGCTCGGCGATGCTGCTGTTGTCGGGATCGACGACGAGACAGGGAATGGCTCCCATTTCGACCTCGGCCGGCGTCGCCTCCGGATCGCAGTCCCGTCCGCCGGCGACGCGCGTCGTTGCAACCTGCTCGCCGCCCATGTCCTCCACGAGCCACAACGAGACCTTGCGCAGGTTGTCCATCGATAGGTCGTAGGCGTTGGTGAGCCGCAGCGAGAACGAGTCGCACGCGCTGATGAAGAGATTGTCGGTGGGGAAGCCGGTGCCGGGGACGACGAGGAAGTCGCTCGTCTCGAACACGTAGCGCTGCTTGCCCGCGAGCGTGTCGCCGCCGCTCGAGACGAGGTGCTCCGGGTCTTCGGGACCCGCGAAGACGAGCTCGTAGGTCGAGCCCGAGCACATCGCGAGATCGTAGTCGGCATCGAGCGACGGGGTGAAGGTGTCGTGGGCAAGCCACGCCTCGCCCGGGTTGGGGCTGTCGATCAGACCGCGGCCTTCGGCGCACGCTTCGGTCAGCCCGCGCTGCGGGTAGCCGAGGTGAGCGAAGCGGAGCTCGAAGCCGTCGAGCTCGTCGCTGTAGCGCGTACCACCCAGGCGCGCGATGTTGCGGTAGGCGTACTCGTCGGGGTTCGAGGTGCCTCCTGGGTCGGTACCCGCACCAATGGGAGGCTCGCACGAGGATTCGACCAACGCGTCGCACGTGCCGGGTTGGTCCGCTTCACACACGCACTGCGCGAACATCGGAAGCATCGGGTCGCGGTCGTGTCGGTCCACCGGGACCACGGCCGCCTGGAAGAAGGGGTCGCACTCGTCCTCGTTGCCCAGTGCGTCCTGGCAGCACTCCATTGCCGAGACGTCGCCGTCGCCGTCGGCATCGCAGGCGGCGATGCGCGTCGCCGGCGGATGGTCGACGCCCGAGCCCTCGAACGGGCCCAGGCTCTGAAAACAGGCACCCGCAGCTTGCTCCCGAAACCGTCGGTCGATGCAGTAGCTCCCGCCGAGGACCGTCTCCGGGTTGTCACGGCAGGTCACGAACCATTCGGGGCGGCAGCGCATGTCTTCGCAGTCGGCCCCGCCGCCGCAGGCGTTGCCCTCGGCGGTGGTGCCGATGCACTCGTGTCCTTCGCCACACTCTCCGTCGCCGGCACACGCGTCCCCGACGACCTCGAGATCGTCCGGGCGGTCGTCGGGGTGGGTCTCGCGAATCCGGTCGTAGAGCGGCAGGCCCCAGTCGGTGAGGCAGCCGTCCCATTCGTAGCGATGACGAACGACCTCGTTGTCGCGGTCCACCTGGGGCCGAAAGTCTCGGCACTGGGCAAAGCGATCCGCGTCTGGGTCGCACGCGATCGCGTCGCCCGTATTCGGGCTGAGCCGGGCGCCGTTGCTCGCCACGCCGTACTTGGCGACCGAGACCGACAGCTCATAGTCGCAAGCGTTGCAGCACGTGTCTGGCCCCGCATCCGGGGTGTTGCAGGACAGAGCGCGGGACTCGAGGCGTCCGCGCGTGGCTCGAATGACACCCTCGGCCTGCATTCGCAGGGGACGCGTCGTGCCGTCGTCATCGAAGGTGGCCGCGCACGCCGTCGCCAGATCGTCTCGATCGAAAGGAATGCCGCGCGCCTCGAGGTTGGCCAGGCACGTCAGATTGCGAGCCTGGACCACGGGAGGCGTGTCGAACCCGGGTGGATCGTCCCAGCGCCCGTTGAACGCGGTGGTCGGACCTCGGAGCTCGACGATGCCAGCGTGCCAGACGTAGGGCTCGTCCTCGCCCGGATTGAATACGGACGGGCGGAACTCGGTGATCGAGTCGGGGTCCGGGGGTTCGGTGAAGCCGAGCTCGAGACCAAAGGGGAGGGCGGCCGGCGCGAGGCGACAGTAGGCCTCGGGTCCGCGAGGGGAGGCCAGGGCTTCGGCCGTTTCCACGCACGGCACGATCGGATCGGTCCCGTAGGTTCCATTGGCCAGAGGTGCCGGGCAGGTCGGCCCCACGCATGCCGGCGACAGCAGGTGAATCAGCACGCTGTCGTAGTTCATGCCGCTGATGTGCTCGAGGTCGAAGCTGTGGTCCTCGCAGTCGGCCTCGCACTCGGTCAGTCCGCCCGACGTGTCGTCCACCGGCGGGCAGACGAATCCGTCGTCCGACCCATCGGTGGTGTCGTCCACGCCCGCCGTCGTGTCTGCCGAGGTGCCACCGGTTGTCGCGTCGTCGTCGTCGTCGTCGTCGTCGTCGTCGTCCGGCATCATCGTCGTCGTGCCGGGATCGGTGTCGGTCCCGTCCGCAGTCGCCGTCGAGTCCTGACATGCCGTCAACGCCAAGACCGACGACGCTCCCCACCCAATCCAACGCTTCACGCGTTGGAGTATGAACAGCGGGAGGCTCGCCTCCAAGGAAATTGGGACGCTCCGGGGCCGATCGCGGGGAAACCCTCGGAGCATCAGGGGTTCTCAGGGCGGGAACCGGACGCCATTGCCGAAATCGCAGCCCGTTTGGCCGCGGCTGGACACGTTGTCACGTCACGGCGATGGTGTCGCTGCAAGTGCTCGGATCACCAGGGCGGCACGTCGCTTGCTCTGGTGGGAGTCCATGCTTCGGCGCTGGCTTGTGATGTCCCTGGTGTGGGTGGCGGGGTGCGATCCCTTTGGCTTCGGGTCCGTGGTCGCGGAGACCGGCATCTACCAGGTCGATTGGGAGGTTGTCTCGGACGACTGCATCGAGGCATTCGGGCCCGAAACCTCAGTCGACGAGGAAGTCGTGGTGCGTGATGACGGGGACCTGCGCATCCCCATCATTGCGACGACGAGCGACGGAACGGTCTCGGTCGAGCGCCAGGAGATCCCAAAGTCCGGCGATGGACTGTACGAGCGCGAGATGTCGAAGTCCGTGCGGTGTGGCGAGGCCGAGGATGCGCTCGACGAGTCGGCAACCTGGACGCGCTCGGTGGTGGTGACGACAACCGACCGGGGCTTCGAGGCCACCGTGATCGACAGCTGGTCCGCATCCGAGGACTGCTGGGCGTTGGGAACGGAGGTGGCCGAACGCGCGGAGACCTGCGAAGCCACCCGCGTGCTCGAGTACGCTCTGATCGAGACCTGCGAAGACCCGTGCCGCGTGACCGGTGCCGACGGCGTCGAGGTGGCCAGCTGCGACTGCACGTAGTCGGGTTCAGGGCACGACACGCATGCGCTGACGACCCCACGTTCCTGCGGGCCCGTCGAACACGCCGGCGACCTGATGACCGCAGTGGCCACAGCGCCCGGCACCGTCGAGCTCATACTGGCCCAGGTGGTACCAGTCGCGCTCGATCACTCGCTTGCCACATGCGTCGCAGTAGGTCGATTGGGAGTCGCGGTCGTGCACGTTGCCGGTGTAGACGTGGCACAGTCCCGCACGCTTGGCCTGCTGACGAGCGCGCAGGAGCGTTTCGGGCGGCGTGCGGCCGCGGTCCATCATCTTGAAGTCCGGATGAAACGCGGTGAAGTGCAGCGGGACCTCGGGTCCCAGCTCGTTGACGAACCAGTCGCACAGGCGATCCACTTCTTCGACCGAGTCGTTCTCGCCGGGGATGAGCAGGGTCGTGACCTCGAACCACACCTCGGACTCGTGCCGAAGCCAGCGCAGCGTCTCGAGTACCGGGGGCAGATGAGCAAAGCAGAGCTTGTGATAGAAGTGCTCGCTGAAGGCCTTGAGGTCGACGTTGATCCCATCGCAGACCCCGTAGAAGTCGCGCCGCGCGTCCTCGGTGATGTACCCGGCGGTGACGGCAACGGACCGAATCCCGCGCTCTGAACACGCGGCCGCGGTGTCGATCGCGTACTCGGCGAAGATCACCGGGTCGTTGTAGGTGTACGCCACGCTGGCGCAGCCGGCCTTCGCGGCAACCTCCGCGATTCGCTCCGGCGTCGCGATGTCCACGAGGCGGTCGTGCTGCCGCGCCTTGCTGATGTCCCAGTTCTGGCAGAAGCGACAACCGAGGTTGCAGCCGGCGGTGCCGAAGGACAACACCGCCGAGCCGGGCAAGAAGTGGTTGAGGGGCTTTTTCTCGATCGGGTCGACGCAAAAGCCGGACGCACGCCCGTAGGAGGTGAGCACCATCTGACCGCCGACGTTGCGCCGCACGAAGCAAAAGCCGCGCTGCCCCTCGCCGAGCTTGCAAAAGCGCGGGCACAGGTCGCAGTGCACACGTCCGTCGTCGCCGGTGTGCCACCAGCGACCCGGATGATCGGCGGGGAGGGCAGGGGAGCTCACGCGCTCCCCTGAGGTTAGCAGGGGATGATCCTCAATATCCCAAGCACCAACCGACCGCTTCGAAGCCGGCGGGCGCCGTACCTGGGGCGAAGTACGGGGTGCACACCCCTTGCGAGCACGGGTTGGCTGCGTCGAGGTCGCAGTAGGGGGTGCAGCACCCGAGCGCGCCGATGCAGCTCGGCATTGCACCGGCGTCGGCGCATGCCAGGCCGGGGTTGCACACGTTGACGAACTCGCACGGTTCGAGCGCAACACCATCCCCTCCGCTGACGTCGATCGCACACACGAACGCGCCGTCGAGCGGATAGCAGGCCTCGCCCGGGCCGCAGTCGGGGAACAGCGGATCGCAGCCGCCGGAGAGTCCGCCCGACTCGCCGGCGCCGTCGGGTTCGCCGGTGCCGTCTGCCGCTTCGCCGTCGGTCGTGTCCATCACGGCCTCGCCGTCGGTGTCCGCCCCGTCGCCTGTCGGCTCGAGGTCGTCGTCGACTGCGGTCTCGGTGTCCACGCCGCCGGTGTCGGTGTCGGTGTCGGGATAGGCGGCGGGAATCGGTCCCTGCGGGCTCGGGCCGAACGAGGTTGAAAACGGGGAGTCGGACACGTCACTACCCGCACACGCCGACAGCGCGAGGCTCAGGCCCCCAATCCAGCGCGTCATGTCCCTGCCTCGCCGCTGCACATGGGGACAACCCCGGCTGAATCGGGTGGTCGCGCGGCTCGCTGCGAAAGCCCAGTGCAAAAACGCGCGATCGGGCGATCGGCGAGAACCGATCGCGCCCGCGTACGTGTCAGCAAAGGCGATGGCGTCCTCGCGTCCCTGGCGTTGGTTGGTCCTGCTCACCTCTGGGGGGCTCTTCGGCCTCGCTGTCGTCGCCGCCCAGGCGTCCGGGAGCGATCCGGGAGCGGACTCCACGGTCGTTGAAGCGATCGAGACCCCCGTGCCCAAGCGCAGCGACCCGGTGATCCCCGACGCGGCCCCCATGCCCGTGCCCGATACGTCTGCGGACGCGGCCGAGGAGTCGTTTCACACACGGGCGCGGACCCGGGCCAAACGCCCGACCAACCGAACCAACAAGCGCAACGCATCGAAGGACGCGTATCGCTTTTCCGCGAGCAAGTCCGGGATTCTTCCGTCACGGATGTTCGAAGCCGACGACAGCGTCGGCCTCGGCACGGTGCAGTCGCAGGCCAACCCCGCCCCGCGTTGATCGATGCTGTCTGCTCTTCCCAGCACCGGGCTGGCACTCGCGTGGTTGGCCGCGATCTTCGTCCCGCTCGAGTGGGCGTTTCCGGCGTGGCGAGATCAGAAGCGTCTCCGCCTTGGACTCCCCACCGATCTCGCCTTCACCCTCGGCCAATACCTCGTCTTCAGCTCGATGGCGCTGTGGGTGATCGCGCACGTCGAGCTCGGCCTCGACGCGATCGCGATGCTCGCTCCACTGCGTGCCGCGTTCCGCTCGCAGCCGCTCGCGCTTCAGGCGATCGAGGTCGTCGTGCTCGGCGACCTTCTGATGTACTGGGGTCACCGACTGCAGCATCGCTCGTCGCTGCTGTGGCGCTTTCATGCCGTGCACCACACCACGGAGCGCCTCGACTGGGTGGCGGCCCACCGCGAGCATCCGCTCGACGGGATCTACACGCAGCTCTTGATGAACCTCCCCGCGATCGTGCTCGGGCTCCCCGTCGCGGCCGTCGCGGGGCTGGTCGCGTTCCGCGGGATCTGGGCGATCTTCATTCATTCGAATGTGTCGCTGCCCTTGGGGCCGCTCGAGCTGCTGCTCGGCTCGCCGCGCCTCCACCACTGGCATCACGCGCGCGATCGTGACGCGGGCAACTACGGCAACCTCGCGCCCTACCTCGACATTGTCTTTGGGACTCACGTCGCCCCCAACCAGCGCCCCGTCGCGCTGGGGATCGAGCAGGAACATCCGCGAGGTTATCTCGCGCTGTTGCTGTGGTCGTTTCGACGCAACCAATAAAGCAGCCGCCGAGTGGGTAGCTCGGCGGCCGTCGGTCAGGGTTGTTTTTGTGTCTCCGCCCGGCCCGTCCAATCCATCATCGGGTCGCGCGGAGAAGGGAGTCTTTTTCGCAGGCCATCGGAAGAGTCCGACGACCTGGTCCCTCGCTTCCTAGAAGCAGTCCGGGAACTCTTCGGCGCACTGGCCCTCGGTGAGGCCCTCTTCCTCGCACAGCGCGTAGATTTCCTCGCACTCGCCGCCGCCGCCTTCGGCACCGCCTTCTTCGCCGCCGCCTTCTTCGGCACCGCCTTCTTCGCCGCCGCCCTCTTCGCCGCCGCCCTCTTCGCCGCCGCCTTCTTCGCCGCCGCCCTCTTCAGCGCCGCCCTCTTCGCCGCCGCCGAAGCACTCGGGGAACTCAGCCGCGCACTGCTCTTCGTTGAGGCCCTCTTCCTTGCAGAGCTGCCAGGCCTCTTCACACTCGGCGCCGCCTTCTTCGCCGCCTTCCTCGGCTCCGCCCTCTTCGGCCCCGCCTTCTTCGCCGCCTTCCTCGGCTCCGCCCTCTTCCTCACCGCCGAAGCACTCGGGGAACTCGGAAGCGCATTGCTCCTCGCTCAGGCCTTCCTCCTCGCACAGGCTGAGCGCCTCGTCGCAGTTGGTGCCGCCGCCCTCTTCGCCGCCTTCCTCGGCTCCGCCTTCCTCGGCTCCGCCTTCCTCGGCTCCGCCTTCCTCGGCGCCGCCTTCCTCGGCTCCGCCTTCGCCTTCGCCTTCACCTTCGCCTTCGCCTTCGCCTTCGCCTTCACCTTCGGCCTCGCCGTCTTCGCCTTCGCCTTCTTCGCCGTCGGTGTCGCCCTCTTCGCCCTCGCCAATCTCGGGCTCGCAGCCGACCAGGCCGACCAGCGGCGCGGTCACGAGCGCGCAAGTGAAGCTGAGGGATTTCAGGATGTTGAGGGTGTTGGTCTTCATTGTTGGGTGTCCTGCGAACAAAAAGTCTTCGTCATGGCGGGGAGATCCGACCACGCGCGCTCCGTCCGGTGCTGCGTGCCTCGCCTCTCCGAGCCTCGAGGGGTAAGGAGCACGAGGCCCGCGCCGATTACAGCGACCCACGAATTTTTTTCGGGGACCGGCAATCCCCCGCTCCGGCTCCGAATTCGGCCTATTCGGCCGGTGCGGGGATCACGGTTTGGCCGGTCTGAGCGGGTTCGCCCTCATCCTCGGGGTCGTCTCCGCTGCCGAACACGCGCAGGACGTCGCCGAGGATCAGGTAGTAGGCGGGCACCAGCAGCAGGATGATGAACGTCGCGAACAGCACCCCAAATCCCAGCGAGAGCGCCATCGGGATGAGGAACTGGGCCTGGGCGGAGGTCTCCGTGATCATCGGGACCAGGCCGAGAAACGTGGTCAGGGAGGTCAGCAGGATCGGACGAAACCGCCGGACCCCCGCGGCATGGATCGCATCGAACTCGGAACGTCCCTCTCGCCGGTAACCGTTGGCGGCATCGATCAGGACGAGGGAGTCGTTGACCACGACGCCAGCGAGCGCCACCAGTCCCATCGAGGAGATCATGCTCAGCTCGAACCCGAGGAGCTCGTGACCGATCACTGCGCCCACGAAGCCGAACGGGATCGCAGCCATCACGATCACCGGCTGGGTGTAGCTCTTGAACGGGATCGCGAGCAGGGCGTAGATCGCAAGCAGTGCGATCGCGCCGCCCGAGCCGAGGGCGCCCATCGTCTTCTTCTGCTCACGCAGCGAACCGCCGAACTCGTACGACAACCCCGGGTACTTCTCCATGATCCTGGGGAGCTCGGTGGTCTCCATGCTTGCGAGGATCTGGTTGGGGTTGCCTTCGCCGGTGCGTACGTCGCCAGTCGACTCGACCATGCGCTGGCCCTCCGAGCGCTGGATCACCGGATAGCTGCGACCGGAGCTGATCGACGCGACCTCGCGCAGCGGCACCTCGCCACCGGTCGGCGTGCGGATGAGCAGCGTCTCGAAGTCGTGAATGTACTCCCGCTCGCTTCGGGGCAGCCGAACGACGACGCGGACCTCGTTGCGCCCCTCCTGCTGTCGGAAGGCCTCGGTGCCGTAGAAGGCCGCGCGAACCTGCCGGGCGATGTCTCCGGAGGTGAGACCGAGGACTGACGCCTTCTTGGTGAGATGCAGGTCGAGCTGCGCTTTGCCGGGCTGATAGCCGTCGTCGACATCCCACACCCCTGGGTACTTGCGCATGGCATCCGCAACTTCGGCGGACGCGTGCTGCAGGACTTCCATGTCGTCGTGCTTGAGCTCGACGGACAGGGCCGGGCCCGGACTGGGCCCCAGCGCGATCGAGAACTTGAGCCGCTCGACCCCGGCGAGCTGACCCACCCGCTCGCGCCAGCGCTTGAGAAAGTCGTTGACCGACATCTCGCGCTCGCCCGAGGACACGAAGAACGCGGTCACGTTCGCAATGTGCCCGCCGGCGACCGAGGATAGGGCGCGGCCCGGGTCCGTCGGCAACGGCGTGCCGACCTGCGCGTAGATGCCCCGAACGATCCCGTCCTCGTTGTTTTCCGCGATGATGTCCTCGGCCGCGTCCTGCAGCAGGTGCAGGTAGCGCTCCGTTTCCGCCACCGGGGTGCCGTAGGGCAGCTCGACCTCCGCGACCGCGACGTCGCCGTCGATCTCCGGCATGAAGCGAAAGCCGATCTGGCCGCTCGCCACCCACCCGCCGGCGACGATGAGCATGGCCATGCCGATCGCCAGCGAGAGGTAGCGTCGACGCAGCGCGGCGGCCAACACCGGGGCGTAGATCGTCTCGATGAACCGCGTCAGGCCACGACTGACTTTTTGCTGTTGGGCGTGGACCCAGCCGTAGATGCCGGTGGTTTTGGGGTCCTTGAGTGCCCGAAGGTGCGCGGGCAGGACCCACATCGACTCGACGAGCGAGATGATCAATACCGAGATCACGATCGTCGGGATCACTGCGAACAGCTTGCCCATCGCCCCGGGGACGAACAGCATGGGCATGAATGCGACGACACTCGTGGTGATCGAGAACGTCACCGGAACGGCGACCCCCTTGGCACCTTCGATCGCGGCTTCGAGCCGGCCCAAGCCGCGCTGCCGCAGCTCGTGAATGTTTTCGCCGACGACGATCGCGTCGTCGACCACCATCCCCAGCGTGATGATGAAGGCGAACAGGGAAATCATGTTCACCGACACGTCCATCGACGGCATCAGCAGCAGCGCGCCGAGAAACGAGATCGGGATGCCCAGCGTGACCCAGAAGGCCAGGCGCAGCTCGAGGAACAACCCGAGCACGAGCAGCACGAGGATCAAGCCGATCCGCGCGTTGCGAACCAGCAGATCGATGCGCTCGCGATAGATCTCCGACCAGTCCACCCAAACACCGATCCCGATGCCTTCGGGCAGCTCGGCCTGCAGTCGCTCCACGTGTTCCTTGACCTGGTCGGCGACTTCGATCGGGGTTTGGTCGCCGGTGCGGAACACCTTGACCATCGCCGCGGGCTTGCCGTTGTAGAGCGCGGATTGATCGGTCTCCGCGAACGTCTCGCGAATCGTGGCGATCTGTCCGAGGGTGACCTCGGTACCGGTGGGACTGGTGATGATCGGAATGTCCGCGAGGTCTGCGGCTCGATGGCGGCGCTCGGTCGTTCGGACGAGAACTTCGCCTCCGGCGGCCTTGACCGAGCCCCCGGGCAGCTCGAGCGCCGAGGCTCGGATGAGGCCCGAGACCTGCTCGAGCGTGATTCCGTGCTCCCGCAGCTTGGCGCCCGAGATTTCGATGCTCCACTCGTGGGGTGGGGCGCCGGAGATCTCGGCGTTGGTGATCGAGGGATCGGTCAGCAGCTCCTCTTTGACGCTCTCGGCGAGCGCGCGCAGCAACGCTGGGTCCTCGTCCCCGTACAAGAGGACGTCGATCACTTCGAAGCGATTGACGAGTAGGCTGACCTGCGGACGCTCGGCGTCTTCGGGCAACGAAGTTAGACGATCGACTTCGTTCTTGATGTCCGAGAGCACCACCGTGCCGACGGCGTCGAGCTCGAGGTGAGCGAAGACGATCGCGCCGCCCTCTTGGGCCGACGAGGTGATCCGATCGACGCCATCGACGGCGCGAATCGACTCCTCGACCGCGAGCACGATGCCTTGCTCGACCTCCGTGGGACTTGCGCCGGGGTAGGGCACCCGGATGGTGATGACGTCGAGCTTGAAGTCCGGGAAGACCTCCTGCCGGACGCGGAACCCCATCAGCACGCCACCGAGCAGCAGCATGAGCATCAAGAGGTTGGCGGCGACCGGGTTCTTGGCGAACCAGGTGATCGCTCCCTTGCGCTCCCGCATCGATGCCATCGGTGTCACTCGCTACGGCGCGTCGCCGTCGGCCTTCTCATCGTCCGCGGGCGCGGCTTTGGGGCCGTCCGCGGGATCGTTCGGTGCTTCGGGGGGCTCTTTGACCTCCGCGGGTTCCTTGGCCTCGCGCGCGTCGGCGACTTTGTCCGTGCCGCCATCGACGTCGACCGCATCGCTGACGTCGACCTTCATCCCGTCCGTCGCCATCGGCAGTGGGGTGACGACGACGCGGTCTCCCGCTTCGAGGCCCTCCTTGACCAACACGCGGCCGCGTTCGCGCCAGGCGATCTCGATGGTGCGTGTCTGCAGCCGGCCGTCCGCGCCGACAACGAACACATGCTCGTCGTCCCGCAGGGCTTTGCGCGGAATGGGCACGACGTCTTCGAGCACCTTGCCCTCGATCTCGAGCTGCACGTAGGTCCCGACGAGCAACGGCGTGGGCCGCTCCCCGGGGGGCAGCTTGAGCCCGAGCGGATCGTCGACGGCGACCAGGACCTGCGCCATGCGACCGCGCTCCTCGACGGAGGGCAACACGCGGAGCACTCGGCCTTCGCGTGGCTCCTCCGAAGTCGCGCCCGGTTGCGCGACGTGGGTCTTCGATCCCTCGTCGCCGATGGCGTTGATGCCCGGTACGTCGATGAACTGCAGTTGCGAGACCGGGATGCTGACCTGAACCCAGAAGCGGTCGATGCCGGCGATGCGTGCGACGGGGCTGCCGGGGCCGACGAGCTGCCCGAGATCCGCTGCCTCGCTGACGACGACGCCGTCGAAGGGCGCGCGCAGGATCGTCTTTTGAAGGTCGCGCTTGGCTTTCTTGATCCGGTCGCGCACCGAGGTCACGCGCGCCTTGGCTGCGTTGAGGTGCGGCTCCCGCATGACGTACTCGCGCGACTCCTCGCTGAAGTCCTTGGGCAGGTCTTTCCACTCGGCCTGGGCGACGCGTTTTTGCTGGGTCTCCTCGCGCACGACCAGTCGCGCCTGGGCCAGCTCGGACTCGGTGAGCTTGAGCTGGGTGGCGAGGTCGCGCGAGTCGAGACGGACCAGCGGGTCACCGACCTCCACGAGTCCGCCGTCCACCAGGTTCGCGCTCTGCTGAACGATGACGCCCGCAACCTCGGGAATCAGGGTGACCTCGCGCTCCGCGCGGACGATGCCCATCGCCGGGACCTTGACGCGATGCGCCCCCGGCTGAGCCTCGAGCGTCTCGACGACCTTGGGCGGGACGACGACCTCGTCCGGCTCCGGCTTCGGCGCGTTGGCGACCAGGTATCCCGCGACCGCGACGCCGACACCGATCACCGCGATGGGAAGCACAGCCTTGAGGATTCGAGCCATCGGCGGGGTTCAGATTTACCAACTGTGACGTGCGAGAACCGATTGGCAACTCGTGTTTTTTCCCGATCGCCGCCGCTCGGTGGGGAGTTACGGGGGGATTCGTTGCACCGATGATGGAACGCGCCTACGGGACCGCGTGAGCGACCTCTGGTCAGCCGTTCACGAGCTGTGCGTAGCGAGGCCACACCGAGCCGTCCTAGGATGGCGACTCGCTCTCAATGACGGGTCGAACATCAGTCGCCGGTTGTTTCATCGTGTTGCTCGTCGGGCTCACGTCCGGCTGCGTGTGGGCGCGTCGCGCATCCGTAGACGCGGTCGATCCCGAGCTTCGAGCCAAAGGTCAGCAACTCGCGCGCAAGGATGAACCCAATGGGTTCTCACTCGGGTCCTATCTCGTGTCGGCGCCGCAGCTCGCCCGCGAAGGTTCCGAACCCGACGGGGACTCGAGTTTTTCGCAGCACGGTCCGCCGCGACCGGTGGTGGTGCATCGCCTCGACCTCGGGGTTGCTGTTGACGATCGTCAATGGGCGATCCGATGCAAGTCGGAGCGCCGGCAGCCGGCCTCGATGGACTACGCGGCGGTGCTCGACGAAAACCGCGACGAGATCGCCGTTGCATGCGACCTCGGGCGCGGCGGTGAGCACCAGTGGGCCTTCGTCACCGAGGCCGAGCTGTCGCGCAACTTCGCGGGCACGCTGAGCGAACAGGGCTCCGAGCGCAGCCTGACCGTCGAGGTGGTGATGTACGTCGAGCGCTTTGGAAAGCTGCGTCGGCATCTGCCCGACGCGGTTGCTCAGGTGCGCGACGGGGAAACGATCGTGGCTGCAATGGTGCTCGCAAAGCCCGAGCAGGCCTGGGTGTCGCGCTCGTCGGAGCCCGATGTGGTCGATGCCGCGATGTCGGCGATGCTTGCCCTGCGCTTCTTGCCGCTGGGCCTGGAGGGATGATGGTTCGAATCGTTTGCGTGCTCGGGCTCGGGCTGCTCGCGTGTACTCCTAGTCGCACCGCGACACCTGGCGATGCCGATGGACGGTCCGGGGCGACCAAGCCGTTCGAGACGGAGGCTCCGTCTCCGGACACGGCAGCACCCGCGGGAACCGACCCGGACGTGCTCGCATCCCGCTACGACCCCACCACCGATACGCGCAACGCCGAGGGCTGGGACTTCGATCGCAAGCGGGCGCCTGACGACCCGGCGGACGCGGCGAAGCTGCCGATGTCGATCGAGGCGCTCTACGGGCTGGCGGCGATCGGACACCCCGAGTTTTCCCCCGACGGTCGACGCATCGTGTTCACCGCGACGCGCTACGACCTGTCCAAGGGCACCTCCAACGTCGACATCTGGCGCATCGATGCCGACGGCCGCAACTTGGTGCGACTCACGCGGCACGACAAAGGCGACACCGATCCGCATTGGACCCCGGATGGTCGGCACGTTGTGTTCGTGTCCACGCGGTCGGGCAAGTCGCAGCTGTGGCGTACGGGAGCCGACGGAGGCGAGCCCGAGCAGCTCACCGACGTGTCCACGGGGGTGTCCTCGCCGCAGGTCTCACCGGACGGGAACCGGGTGGGCTTCGTGTCGAGTGTCTACCCCGAACACGGGGCCAACGATGCCGCCAACGCCAAGGCGATCGAGCAAGCGGACGAAAACCCGGTGCGGGCGCACGTGGCCGACGAGCTGCTCTACCGGCACTGGACGTCGTGGGGAGATGGCCGCCGCTCCCACATTCTCGTGATGGACCTGGCAAGCAAAGACGTCGTGGACGTGACGCCCGGCGACTACGACTCGCCCGCGTTCGGCGACGAGCACTTCGCCTGGTCTCCGGACGGCAAAGAGATCTGTTTCGTCAGCAACCGCGAGAAGGCCAGCGCGCAGTCTTGGACGACGAACAAGGACCTGTTCGTCGTGCCGGCGACCGGGGGCAAGGTGATCAACCTGACCGGGTCCAACCCGGCGTACGACGGTTCACCTCAGTACTCCCCGGACGGCAAGACGATCGCGTTTCGGCGCCAGAGCAAGCCCGGCTACGAGTCGGACCGCTTCGTGCTTGCGCTCTACGACCGCGCGAGCGGCAAGACCTCGGTGCTCACCGACGGGTTCGACAACTGGGTGGACGCGTTCCAGTGGGCGCCCGACAGCCAGTCGCTGCTGTTCTCGGGACCGGTCGAGGGACGCACGCCGGTGTTCTCGGTCGCGACCTCGGGCGGCGCGATCACGAAGCTTCCGCTGCCCTCGGTGCGATCGTTTGCGGTCGGATCCACGGGCGAGCTGGCGTTCACGTTCTCGAAGGTCGGAGCGCCGGTCGAGCTGTTCGCGGCCAACCCGGGCGCGACCAAAGTCCGGCGCCTCACCGGGTTCAACGATGCGATCGCCGAGCGCTACGACGTGCGGCCCGTCGAGGAGATGTGGGTCGAGGGCGCCGAAGGGCGCAAGGTCCACGTGTTTGTGGTCAAGCCGCACGGCTACAAGCGAGGGCGCCGGTACCCCACGATCATCAACGTGCACGGCGGTCCGCAGTACCAGTGGTCGGACTACTTGCGCGGCGACTGGCAGGTGTACCCGGCGGCGGGCTACGTGGTCGCCTTCTTCAATCCGCACGGCTCGACCGGATACGGGCAGGCCTACACGGAGGCGATCAGCGGCGACTGGGGCGGGCGCGTGTACCAAGACGTGATGGCGGTGACCGATGCATTGGTCGAGCAGCCCTACGTCGATCGCGGCAAGCTCGGCGCGATGGGGTGGTCGTACGGCGGCTACATGATGAACTGGCTGCTCGGGCACACCGATCGGTTTGCCGCGGTTGCCTCGATGATGGGGATCTACGATCTGGCGTCGTTCTACGGCGCGACCGAGGAGCTGTGGTTTCCCGAGTGGGACCTCGGGGGCACGCCCTGGGACAATCCAGAGGGCTACGCGAAGTGGTCGCCGTCCTCGTACGCCGAGAAGTTCAAGACGCCGACGCTGGTCGTGACCGGGGAACTCGACTACCGCGTGCCGTACACCCAGAGCCTGCAGCTGTTCACGGCCCTGCGTCGCCGTGACGTGCCGGCGCGGCTGGTGGTCTTTCCCAACGACGGCCACTGGCCGAGCTACGTCAAGTCGATGCCGCTGTATTACGCCGCGCACCTGGACTGGTTTCACCAGTGGCTGGGGGGTGATCCGGCGCCGCAGGAGCTGCTCGAGATCACGCGGGGCCGCGCACGGTGGCGGGACCCGGCCGATACGCCGGTTCCGCGGCGCAAGCCGGGCACCAAGCCGCTGGGGCGCTAAGGCAAAGAGCATGCCCGAGCTTCCCGAAGTCGAGCGCGCGCGCCGACTGATCGAGGCAGTGGTCCTCGGTCGGACGATCGCGTCGGTGTGGTGCGACACCAAAGACGACATCGTGTTCGCCGGGACCTCCGGCCGCACCGTGGCGCGCAAGCTCAGGGGGCGCACGGTGAAGGCGATTCGGCGTCGCGGAAAGCAGCTGTGGTGGGAGCTCGACGAGCCGCCGTTTCCGCTGTTCCACCTTGGGATGACCGGGCAGTTCATCTCGCCCGACTTCGGCCCGCTGCGGCTGGCGTCCAGTCCCAAGGACCTGCGGCACGAATGGCCCCCTAGGTTCATGAAGATCCGGGTGGACCTCGACGACGGCGGACGCATCGCGATGACCAATGCGCGCCGCCTGGGTCGCATCCGGCTCCAGGACGACCCCGAGCACGAAAAGCCGATCGCCAAGCTGGGCTTCGACCCGCTCTACGAGATGCCGACCAAGCGCACGTTCGTGCCGATGCTGCAAAAGCGCAAGGGCGTGCTCAAGGCGGTGCTGCTCGACCAGGGCTTCGCCGCGGGCGTGGGCAACTGGATCGCGGACGAGATTCTCTATCAGGCCGGCATCGACCCGCAGCGCCGGGCGAGCTCGCTCGACGACGCCGAGGCCGGTCGCATCCACGCCAAACTGCGGGACGTGATCAAAAAGGCGTGCGACGTCGATGCGGACAAGGACCGCCTGCCCAAGTCGTGGCTGTTCCACCACCGCTGGGGCAAGGACGCGGACGCGAAGACCAGCCGGGGCGAAAAGATCGAGCACCTGACCATCGCTGGGCGGACGACGGCCTGGGTCCCGAGCCGGCAGACGTAGCGGGGCGTTCGGACTACGATGTCCCGCACGCGCCCGCTGTGATCTCCTCGGGTGTCCAGCAGAAGGTCTGCAGCACGTGGGCGTCCTTGTCGTTGCGGCGATGCCGAATCGCCGTTTCCAACTCGCAACGCTCGGGTTTGGTGGTCATGCCGTCCTCGGCCAATCGGATGGTCGCGATCCCGCGTGCGTACTCCCCGGGCTGGATCTCCGCGAGCGAAATGCTCGCGGACCGACTCCAGTACTCGGTCGACTCGCGTCCCGAAGTGCACCGGAACGTCGCGCCGAGCTCGTAGTCGGGGTGCATGTGCTGGTTGACGTGCACGTCGAAGAACGCTTTGAGGCCCCACTTGCCGAGGACATCGTAGGGCTTGCCTCGGACCATCTCGACTTCGGCGGCTGCTTTGCCAATCGGTTGTGGCGCCTGGGCTTCGGGTCGTCCGGGGCACCCCTCGTTCGTCCATGCTTCGTTGCGACGACACGCGACTGCAATCAGCGATTCGCGATACTGCGACGAGCCGAGGTTCTCGCGAATCGTGAGCCAAGCGTCACAGTCGCCGAGCGGGCCTTCGCTTCCCCATGAGATACCCCCGAACAGCTTGTCGTCCATCTCGAAGGCCTCACCCGACTTCGGGTTCAGCTCCCGCTCGATCTCCAGGTAGCGCCGCCCTCCGATCTCGCAGGCGGTGTGCAGGACGATATGGTTGTAGTCTTCTTGAAGCGTCCCGACGACGCCGCGGACGGTGGCGTGGACGGGGATCATCTTGCGGGGTGATGCGAGCTCGAGGGTCGCGCGCTCGATCAGCTCGCCGGCGTCGAGCTTGGCGACCGGCTCGGGTACAACCGGTGCGGTCACGGGCTCGGTCGGCGGCGCGGCGGGTTCGGTTCCTTCGGCCTGTGACGGCTCGGCCGGTGGCGGAGCAACCGGTTCCGCGTCGGGCTCGGGCTTTGCGTCGGGCTCGGGCTTTGCGTCGGGCTCGGGCTTCGCGTCGCGCTCCCTATTGGCATCTGCTCCGGGCGCATGGCACCCCGAACCGGCGGCCGTGGCGATCAACAAAGCGAGGAGGGGCAGTTTCGTTCGTGACATTGTGAGTCCGTTTGCGTGTTTCCGCGGTCGAAGTTGCGACGCGTCTCACTTGGCAAACCCAACCCGCGGCGGAACTT
>JGI12316J15310_10000052_pt81 | contig 20517 bp, 16 predicted proteins | sample MarCyaLeptolynsp_FD_15310 | JGI IMG/M metagenome (IMG submission 15310)
GTTCCCCCACTACGACGTTACCGTCCCGACTCGCTACGGAGACGCGGCGGCAACCCGTGAGCGGGTTCGCGTCAGGTCGCTGGGAGCAATCGGCTACGGCATCTCTCCAAACGCATACTTCTCCGCGCTGGCGGGAGTTGGCTTGGGCTTGGCCAACCTCGAGCCGGGTGACAACGACGACGAGGTGGTGTTCACCTTCGTGCTCTCCATCGGCGGAAACCTCGATCTGTTCACGATCTTCAGGGGGATCGCGCAATGAGCAACTCCAACAGACTCATGTTCGCGTCTCTGCTGTTGCTGGGGTGCCCGGTGACTGACGGCGACGGGAACGAGACAGGTGACGGCAGTGAGACGTCCTCCGGCACCGCGTCCGAGGACAGCACGACCAGCGAGCAGGCCACCGACGGTGGTGGGTCGTCGTCGGGCTCGAGCACCACCGATACCCGAGCGAGCGAGTCGTCGTCGAGCACAGGCACGACGGGCACATCTTCCGGCGACAGCGAGATGGGGAGCACAAACGCCAGCGAGGGCTCCACCGGGTCGTCATCCGACTCGACAACCGCCGACGGCTGAACCGAGTCTGCACGCCGCGCAGAGCGAGTCTTCGCCGCCCAGTCTGTGACCGTCGCGATGCCGCCCGCAGTTGCGACTTCGCGCGTCGACACGACCAAGGCCTGACGTTGCCTGAAGCCCCGGTGTGGTGGTCGATTGCACGCGGCAACCCCCTGTCCTCGACCGCACCATGCGACCCGACGCCCGCCGCCGGGACTCAGCCGCACCCCATTCCCGAGCGGCTCCCTCTACCTCGAAGGTCTCGCAGACAGATGGGAGAGATTCGCGAACCGCGTGTGCAAGGGGTCGCTCATCAACAGCCTCATCAAGCAGGCGCGCGTCGTTTCGCCTCGACGGCCCACCGCGGCTGTGGCCTCCCGCCGTCGCCCTCGCCGCTGCGTTGCGTGCCGTCGGCTGCCGAGACCGGCGAGTCGACCGCCTCGACCAGCCCGAGTCGGGCGGGTACGTGTTCACTCTGCTCTGGGAACGCTGAGTATCTTGCTGTCGAGCTCGCGCGATGCGTTGCGTGGTCTTCGTCGCGTCAGCCGGGCGCGAGCACGAACGGGCAACTGACCTTCACCGACCCACCATCCTTGGGCCGCGTGAACTTCCAGCGCTCCAGTGCCTTGCCCATGCACTTGCCGACCTCCTTGTCGCCGAGGGTGTCCTCCGCCACCTCGGCCGAGGACACCTTGCCTCTGGCGTCGATGGTGAAGTCGATCGTGACCTCGCCCGACAGCGTTGCGTCCTTGTCGAGCCCCAGCTCGTAGCAGTCGCGCACCTCGTTGATGTGCGACCGAACGATGCGCCGCACGATGTCCGCGTCCATGGCGCCCTCGACCGAGGCCTTGCGCTGTCGGACCTTGGGAACCGGGCGGCCCCGACCACCAAAGCCGGCGCCCCGGCCGTACTCTCCGGGCTTCTTCGGGCCCTCTTTACCCGCCCCCCCGATGCCCTTGCCGATCAGCCCAACGTTGCCGAGGCCGATGAGGCCGAGATCGTCGGGGGACTCCCCAGCCGATCCCGCATCGGTGGCTCCGGCGTCCGGATCGAAGGAGTCCGCGCCCGGAGTTGGTTTCGGCGACACGACCAACTCGGCGAAGATGCACTCGCCGCCTGCGTTGCACCCCTCGCCGCGCACGGTCTGGATAGCCCGCATCAAGGCGCCGAAGGGGATCGAGCCCTCCGCCGACACGTTGACCGTCTTCATGTCGGGGAAGAGCGTGTGGAGCCGGCCGAGTTCGTCGGCGAGCTTGGCGTAGTCCCACCGATCGTAGTCGGCGATCGCCGCACCGGGCTTGGCGAGAAGGATCGTCGGGCGCAGCGGGTTGTCGGCACGTTCCGCGGCGCCCTTTTGCTGTCCCTTGATGTGGACGCGGTAGCCGTCCTCGAGCACAAAGACACTGGGGACCTCCTCGGTCGACGCGACGGACCCCTCCGGCGTGGTGATCACCGCGGGCGGCACGAAGGCCACGGCGCCGTGTTTGCCTCCAGCGAGGGCGACGAGCTCGAAGTTCGAGAACTCGGCTCGGCCGGCCGTGTACAGCAGATCCACGAGGGTCGAAAAGCGAGCGTCGTCATCCGCCACGATCACGAGGCGACCGTTCCACTCGGCACCGGTCTTGGCTGCCTCCTGTTTGGCGCGGTCGGCCTCCTCGGCGAGATGATCGAACAGCGGCCGGACAAGATGCCCCTCCAGGACCATCGAATCGAAGGCTCCACTCTCGTCGACCTCGACGAGCGCCTTGTCGGACGCGATCAGCTCGCGCGGTGTGAGGTGCACGACGATGCCCTCCGAGACCGGCGGCAGTGCGTGCGAGAGGGTTGCGAGCTTCTGACCCGGCTTTGCCCACCGCGGTTCGTCGGGGGCGACCGGCTTGACGACGTCCTTGGTCACATCCGGTCCCGCCACACCGACGTCGGCGGCCTTTTCATCGGCGACCTTCTCGTCGCCCGCCGTCGGGCTGCCCTTCACGTCCTGCCCTGCGCTCACCTTGCCGCCCGCCGGGGCGCTGGACTGGGCTGGCTCGTTGGGCTTGGACTCGTCCGACGGGCGGTCGCAGGCGGCGAGCGCGGCCGCGATCGAGAGCAGGGCAGCGCGACTCGAAGGGCGGAGCATGGCCGCAGGATAAGCGAACGTGGTCAGATCGAGCATCGGGATGTCGTCAACGAAGCGATCGCCGGGTCCACAACGAGCTCTCCAACTGGGCCATGGGTCCCGCCTACGTTCGAGCCGGCTCGGCGACCGTCCGGCGACGGCCCGAAGCCGCTCGGCGGGGTCGCCTCGCTCCGCCAGGGGCGACACCGTAGTCTGAGGACGTGGCAGTGCCAGGTCGTCTCCTTGCGCTTGCGATCTTCGTGGTCGTCGCCTGCGAGGAAGCCAAGCCGGGCGGCGCTCCGGACACGCCACCGATCGCCACGGCTGAGCCCACCCTGCCGATTTCCACGGGTCCAGACCCATCCCCGCCACGAAAATCCGGGCTCCCCGTTCGGCTAGTCGCCGAGCGAGCCATCGTCCTGGCTGGCGCTGCGAATGCGATTCGCACCCGCGAGATCCCGAGGCAAGACTCCGAACATCTCGTTGCGGCATTGAAACAGGGGTACGACCGAATGGCTCGCAGCGAGCTGCGGATCAGCTTCGACGGACTCGAGCCCACGGGACAGACCACAACGACGATCGTCGAGCCCGCCGACGCCGATGCGCTCGACGTCGGCGTCGTGTTCCTGCACGGCTACGGTGGCCCGTTCGCGGTCCAGTGCTGGCATGTCGCCGAGGCCCTGAAGCGAGCTCGACCGAGGACCCTATGTCCTTCGATCGGGACCAAGGGCGCGTGGTGGACTCGAGAGGGTCGCCGCATCATCGAGGACAGCGCCGCAAAGCTGCGCGATCGCGGGGCGACTCGAGTCATTTTGGTCGGGTTGTCCAACGGCGCCCGGGGAGCGGCGAAGTGGGCCTCGCGTATCGACCCTCCGCCCGACGCGGTCGTGGTGATCAGTGGCGCAGCCGCTCGACCGCCGCCGGAGAACACACCCGTGCTCGCCCTGACCGGACGGCGGGACACCATGTTCTCGCCCGGTGCAGGTCGCCGCTACGCTCGTGCCGCGGCCGCGGACGGTCGCTATGTCACATTGCCCGGCGGTCACTTTGCTTTCCTCGAACACTGGCCCGAGGCCGCGGAGCACATGGACCAGTGGCTCGACGACATTGGGCTCATCGCCCACGCGTCCGGGTAGTCCTGGGCGTCTTCGGACGAAAGCGGAGCCGCGCAACTCCGCGAGTACGCCGCCTTCCTCAGCCGCCGGAGAGCGTCGCGCGCTCGAGGTAGTCCAGCTCGGGGAACTCGTCCCGCAGGTACTCGTTGCCCCGTCGGTGAATCAGGCCCTGGTTGGGGCCTTTGCCTCGCGGAGCCCCCTCGCCGTAGCCCGTGTGGAGCGAGTCGATCACGTCCATGCCCTCGATGACCTTGCCGAAGGGAACGAAGCCCATGCCGTCCAGCGACGTGTTGTCACGGTAGTTGATGAACACCTGCGTCGTGCGGGTGTTTGGTCCCCGGCTGGCGAAGCTGATGGTGCCGCGCTCGTTGGAGCGACCGCGTGGGTCGTCCTCGATCGACGCGTCCTTCCAAGCCGTGGCGACGTCCGGCGTGCCGTGAATGCCGAACTGAACCATGAAGCCGTCGATAGCGCGGAAGAACGCGATGTCCTCGTAGAAGCCGAGCTTGACCAAATTGTAGAAGCGGTCGGTGCCGATCGGCGCCCACTCGCGATGGACCTCGATGACGACGTCTCCTTTGGTGGTCTTCAGCTGCACCTCGAACACGGCGGGCGCCTCGTCCGTTGCGGCGGTCGGGTCGAGGAGCTTGGCGCGAGGCACCGCCGGGGTCGGCACCGCGGATGGGTCGAATCGAGTCAGCCGTAGCACCGGCGCCGCAGAACCCGAGCCCTCGAGGATGACCAACGAGAGCGTGCCGCCCTCGAGCGCGCGGGCTTCGAGCCAGGCTCCATCTCCGAGCTGCAGATCAGCCGTAGTCGGGGTCTCGGCCAGTACGCTCATCGGCTGCGTACCGTGACCGGGCACCGTGGCCTTGCCCGGCTCGAACGAGACCTCGGTGTCGGTCCCGGACTGTCTCCACTGGCCATGCAGGCTCGTCACGAACGCGCCGGGCTCGAGCGGCGTCCAGGCCTTCGGGGGTGCGCCAGACAGTTTTCCATCGGAGAACGACCAACATCCGTACTCGTAGGTCTCGGTGGTGATGAAGTCACCCTTCGGACTCGTCTCGCGTCGAGTGAGGACGTTTCCGTTGCCATCGAACGTCAGCTCATCGTTCGCTCCGCTGCTCCTCGTGATCACGAGCTTGCGGCCGTCTGGCGAGCGCTCGTACGTCTTGCGCGCAACGACGACGTTTCCATCCGGACCAGCCTTGAACTCGGTGGTGCTGACCAAGCGTCCTTGCTCGTCGCAAACGGGCTCGGTCCAGCTCTCCAACGCCCCGGTCCCCGGCGCGAGGTGTTCGAGGCGAGGAGGCCTCTCGCACGCACTGCTCTCCGCCCACTTCGCCACGCTGGTCAAGTCGCGCGGCCCCTCGTCGAAGTCGGTGGTGGTCCGCGTGACGCGGCCCCGAGCGTCGTATTCGGACCGCTCGCTGTAGCCCTTGCCATCGCTGTACTCCACGCGCAGCTCGGCGTGTTGGTCGTCGATCCAGGTGGTGGTCCGACGTTCGAACCGGCTCTCTTGCCCCCTATCGAACGCGATGTGCTCCTCCAGCACGACGCGAAACCGATCGTCGTAACGAACACGGAGGCGCTCCATCGAGACGACGCCGTCTGCCTCGGTGACCACCGTCCCGCCGCATGGCCCGGGATAGACGCAGCGCCGAGCCTCGCACGCCAGGCCCGTCGCACACTCGACGGGAGCGGTGCAGGCTTGGCCGAGCGCCTTGTCACCGGTTTCGATCTTCACGGGCTCGGATCGTGGCTTGTCCGCTGGAGCCGTCGCCTTGTCCGAGCACGCGAGAACGGTCAGCGCCAGCGCGCCTACGATCGCCAAGGCAGGAATTCGTCCCGGCACTGCAGCTCGAGAGACTACACGACGACGGACGGATCCCATCGCCCGGCCGTCCGGACAGGGTGCTCGGCCGACTCACGATTTCAGTTCTTTTTTTGGGGAGCGGATTGCCGGGACCGGCATCCACCCCGCGGGGCCCAGGACGGGCCCTGTAAATCAACGAAGGAAGAACATGAAAAACATCATCATCTGTGCATCTCTGCTCTGTGTCGCCTTCTCGGCCGGATGTGACGAATCCGAGTACGAGCCGACTCCGCAGGAGCAGGAAGCGCTGTCAGACCTCGAGCTGCCCACGCCCGAGGAGCTGATCGACCCCAACGCCCCCGAGCCGGAGGACGAGGGGCCCGTGGACCAGAGCCCGGTCGACCAAGCGGTCGGCGACAGCCTGGTCTCGGGTGGCAACGCCGAGTCACCCAACCCATCGAACGTGCCCGACACCATCTCGCCGGGAAGCCCCTGCACCGCGAACTGGCAGTGCAACTTCGGCGAGCGCTGCGATCCCGTTCCCGTCTCTGGGTACTCGCTCGCGAAGTGCGTGGGCCAGTGCAGCTCCGACGCGGACTGCGAGCAGGGCGAAGCGTGCGGAAGCGACGGCTTCTGCGACGTGCTCGTGAAGGGCGACTGGGACTTCTGCAAGAACGGCGGGTGCCAGCGCGGCATGGGCGACTGCGATCCCGGCGACTCGTGTGCAGGGGGAACCACCTGCATGACCGACAACGGTCCGGCTTGGAGCTACGGCAGCGGCGTCGACGTGTGCGACTTCCCGGCCGGTCATGCGAGCTACTGCAGCTCGGCGCATCCGTGCGTCGGCGGACAAGGTGACTGCGACAGCAACTCGCAGTGCGCCTTTGGCCTGGTCTGCAAGGACAACCGTGGGGCCCAGTTCGGCTTTGCCAGCTGGGTCGACGTCTGCCTGCTGCCCTGGCAGTAACCGCTGTGTCCATGCGGCCCACCGTCGTTGTCGGCGGTGGGCCGATAATCGAGCGGAAAGCATAGGGACAACACGTCGTCCGACCTTGTCGAGCGGTTGCCTGTCCCGCACGATCGTGGCCATGCGTCTCGCGCCGCTCGTGGCTGCCCTCTTCGTTGCTCCGCCTCAGTCGGCGGCCAAAACCTCGCCACCACGCACGCGGGGAAAGACGCGTGGGCCGACCCATACGAAGTCGAAGACTCGCAAGAAGTCGTCCGCGGTCAAGACCACCAAGAAACACAAGACGAACCGGATCGGCACGCGCCGGTGGTTCAAGCGTCGCCTGCCGAGCAAGCACCTCGCGGTCGCGCACAAGCGTGTTCCAAAGCTGGCGCGCGGCCGGATCGCGCTCGCTCGTGCGCGCAAGCCGATGCGCCTCGCAGCCACCAAGCGCGGCAAAGGGGTCTCGTTCGCCCCGTGTGCATCGGCCCCCGCGGAAGCAGCCCCGCAAGGCAAGGAAGGCGCGGTCTTTCACAACAGCTACCAGTGGCCGGTGGGTGCAACGCTGCGCATCGGCTTCGTGGACGGTAGCTTGGAGGCCCGCAAAGCGGTGGCCAAGACCGCGAGCGAATGGACCGAGCACGCGAATCTGGACTTCGATTTCGACTACTCGAACAACCCGAGCAACGTCGACATTTTGATCCGCTTCAACGATCCGAACTGCACGTCCGCGCTCGGTGACACGTCGCGCTACATGTCCGAGTTCGGTCAGCCTTCGATGAACCTCTGTTACGCGGACACGTTCATGGAGACCGAGGACTTCCCCCGGATCGTCCTGCACGAGTTCGGGCACGCTCTCGGCCTGTATCACGAGCACCAGAGCCCCAAGGCCAACCACTCGTGGAACAAGCAAGCCGTGTACGACTACTACACGCGCTTTGGCTGGGACCGCGACTACGTCGACCAGTGGGTCTTCCGCACGATCGATCCGGCCCTCGTCGACGCAACCGACTACGACGTGGACTCGATCATGCACTACGCCTTTCCGCCGGAGTTCACGACGGACAACGTCGGTTTCGGTGGCAAGTCGCAGCTGTCCGCGATGGACAAGAGCTTCATCGCGGAGGTCTACCCCGGGAAGAAGAAGGCCAAGCCCAAGCGCCGACATCGTCGGAAGCTCGCGGTGCGCAACGACACCGGGGTTCCGCTCCGCGTCCAGGGCGTTCTCGAGGTCGGCAAAGGCAAGAAGCGGGTGTGGAAGCCAGGCCCCGATGCAAGCAGCGCGAGTCAGGTTTCGGTCGCACCGGGGGCGGAAGTCGGTCTGGGCGGCCCGGGTCGGTTTGCCAAGGTCGTCGCGACCTCCAAGGACGGCAAGCAGACGTGGAGCGAGTTCGCCCAGAGCGCGGTGAGGATCTCGCCGAGGTTCGGCTATCTCGATAGCGAGACGCAGACCTACGTCGTCGTGATCGACGGGCCGCCGGATGCTCCGAAGAGCGAGGGCAAGCAAGCGCTCTACGACCGGGCTTCGGATGCGCTCGCGGATGGCGACTGGGACGGGGCCCGCGAGCTGTTCGAGACCTTCGCAGACAAGTACTCCGGCGACCCGCTCGCCGCGTGGGCTCGTCTGAACGTGCTCGTCACCCTCAACGAACAAAAGCGCTATGAGAACGTGCTCGACGGTGCCTACACAATGATCGTCGATCTACCGTCCGCCGAACCCACGCCCTACGCCTGGTACTACGGCGGCATGGCGGCACTGAACCTGCGCTGGTGCGAAGGCGTGGAGAGCTATCTCGGTTACGCCGCGAGCACGAAATCAGGGCTGCCCAAGGACTGGCGCGACTCCGCAGCCGACTACGTCGACGCGGTCGAGGGCAACCCCGGCAAGTGGTGCTCCTGAACGTCTTGTCTGCGGTGTGAGTCGCGCAGCGGGGCGGGCTTGGTCAACCCCGCTTTGGCGCGGGCGCTCGCGTCCCTCCGTCAGCGCTCGGGACAGATGTTGTTGGCGAGCCCCCAGCCGGTCATATCCGAATACGTGTACGGCCCAGTCAGCCCGTCGTACGAGCCCACCTCCATGCCGCTGTCGGGGTCGATCTTCCACGCCGCCTCGTTGACGGCCCAGACGAACCCTTCCGCGTCGACAGCGATGCCCTTGACGCCGCCCCCGTTGGGCGCCACGAAGCCATTGCCCTCCATGAGCGTGTCGATGTCGTACGAGATGGCCCCGGCTTCGGTCGCGACCCACATGTGGTTGGCCGCGTCTTGAGCGAGGCCACCGAGCGCGACCTGCCCAGGTAGGACGTCCCAAACCTCGGTGCTCGGGTCGAAGCGTGCAGCACTCGAACCCACCGTGCTCGATACCCACACGCGGTCGTTGCGATCGACCGTGATGCCGTACGCAGCGACATCGGAGGGGAAGTCGAAGTGCGTGACCTCCAACGTGTCCAGCTCGACGCGGGTGAGTGGGTTCGTCTGGTCGAGCGCCCCAATGGGCGAAAACCATAGGTTGCCCGCCACGTCCACGGCACCGCCATAGGCTCCGAGCTGCGCGCCCGAGAACGTCTCGACGAGCAGGGACTCCGCGACGGCCCCGGTCTCGCCGTCGACCAGATAGACGTTGACCCCACCGATGCCGCCCACGCCCGGTGCGATTCCCTCGACCGCACTGGCCACGGTCCATAGCTGTTGATCGACCGCGCCGCAGCCCTGCTCGTTCGGGGTGCCGGGTGTCCACGCGACAGGCCGCTGGTTGGTGGTGGGGAACTCGGTGTGCCACGCCCGGCACTCCTCCGTATCCCAGTCCAGCACATCGTCGGCCCCGCTCGAGGTCTGTATGCCCGGTTGCCCGTTGGTATCCGCGCAGTCGACCGGGTCGGCGTAGAACTTCGTCAGACCGCCCGCTCGGTTGGCGACCGCGACATCGCCCGCGAGGTTGACCGAGGTCCTCGATGGATCACCCTGTCCGTCCGCGCGGGTGAGGTAGCGGCCCGCCTCCGTCAACGTCGCGGTGTCGATCTTCGAAAGCGTGCTCTGCTCAGCGTTCGCGATCCAGATCCAGTCGAGCGCGCACGCACAACCGATGGGCTCGCCGGTGTCGTCGCCGGTCGGGGCGCTCGTTGTGGACGTGTCTCCCGAGCTTCCCGAGTCTCCGGTGTCGTCGAGGGCCGTGGTCGTGCCGGACCCCGTGCTTCCTGCCGTATCGCTCGCTGCGGCTCCCGTGGCACTGTCGCCGTCATCACGGTCGTCGTCGTCGTCGCTCGTTGGCATGCTCGTGGACTCCGTCGAGGCCGAGGTGGCGCTCGTGTCGTCGGCGCAGCTTTGAAGGACGGCGAGGGTAAAGACGGTCGACCAACCGCTCGTACGCGTCAGGGAACGGGGCATGCTGCAACGTTGCCAGGTGAGCGAGCCGCCGCAAAGAGGCCCGCGCACACATGCTCGCGATTCGGTCACCACGCCGCGAGGTCTCGTGCTTTGGGTCACCGTGCTTCGACTGGCTCAGACCATCCCGCCGAGCTCGCGCTGAAGCATGCCCGCGATCCAATCGATGCGGGCCTGCTCGAGTCGTTCGTTCTCGAGGACGACGACGGTGACGGCCTCGCTGTCGAACATGTGCATCACCGAGAGCAGCACCACCGCGACGCGCTCGGCTGGCTCTCGGTCCACGCCGAAGAAACGCGCGCTCGCTTCGATGAGCGTGGTTTCGAAGCGCTGCAGACCATCGCGCGCTGCGTCGCGGAGTTCGGCATCCGTGCGCGATGCGACCATGATCTCGTGCCACGCCGCGTGCGTGGGCGTGCGGCAGATGCCGCGAATCACCCGCACGATACTCTGGTGGTCATCGGGGTCGAGTTGCGCCACTGCGGCTTCGAAGTGTTCGAGGTGGCGCGTGGAGATGGCGTCCGCGGCAGCGACGATCACGTCGCGCCGGGTGGCAAAGTGCCGGAACAGCGCCCCTTGAGACAGGCCCGCCGCCGAGCAGATCGCCGCGACTGACGTCCGCGCGTAGCCGAGCTCGGCCAGACACTCGATCGTCGCACCGAGCAGCTTGGCCGTCGTGGCCTCACGACGCTCGGCTTGCGTACGCCGGGGCTGCGTTGTCGCTGGCATCGGCAGGCTCCTTTGCTGTGCTGGGGGGCGTTTCTTGGCCCACGCGGAGGAACGATCCGTAGCGCCGGTCCTTGCCGAAGCCCTCGACGAACTCACCCTTCTCGAACACGACCTCGCCGGAGATCATCGTCGCAGTCACGGCCGCGTCGTTACGCCGGACCATGCGGGGCAGGCCGCCGAACATGTCCATCGGCGCTTCATGGTAGCTGCCCAGACTCTCATCGAGTCCCGCCGGATCGACGACCACGAGGTCCGCTCGATCGCCCTCCCTCAAGTGCCCAGCATCGACGCCGTACCACTCGCCGAGCTCGCCGGTGACCTTGTGCACGGCCTGTTCGATCGGCAGCACCGGATCGCCCGCATCCGCAGCACGCTTGATCTCGCGCAGGTAGTACAGCGCGAAGTTGTAAAAGGCCATGTTGCGTACGTGAGCGCCGGAGTCAGCGAAGCCCACATGCACCGTGTCGTGGCTCGCAAGCTCCACGAGCTTGCGGGGTCGGTGATTCGCGATGGTCGTGCGCCATCGGAGCTTGCTGCCGTACTTCACGACCAAATCGAGGAACGCGTCAACCGGGTGAATGCCCTGGGCGTCCGCAAGCTCGCCGAAGGTCTTGCCGACCAGTTCGGGATCGGGCGCATCGACGATGTCGGCGTCGTAGAAGTTGCGATGCCAGACGCGAGGCGAGAACTTCTTGTCGTAGTCCTTGCGAAAGCTCTGTCGGTAGTCGTCCTTCTCCAGTAGGCGGCGGCGCTCGACCTCATCGGCGAGGTGAAGCGCTTCCTCGCCCGCGGGGAACTCTTCGAACACCACCAGCTCCATCCCGTCCGCGTAGACCTCGAACGGCATCGGGACCGTCTGCCAGCGAAAGTCCGTTCCGAGCCCCTTGTTGGCGAGGGAGACGACCCCCGTGATCGCGTCCGAGAGGTGCTTGTTCGCCTTCGTGTCCGCTGCGCTGATCAACGTCGTCTTGAGCGGCCGCCGCACGCCCCAGCCCGCACTCTCGGCGAAGAAGAGCAGCACGTTGAGCTTGGTCGTGATGTTGGGCGCGCTCTGCAGGATCCGCTCGCGCTTGCGAAGAATTCGATGCAGCCGACGGTACTCGCCCCACGTCGCGTAGGTGGAGGGCAGCCGTCGCGAACGAAAACGATCGCCGCCGACCTTGTCCCAAGGATTGGTCATCGACGACATGCCGAGGTAGCCGGCATCGAGGGCATCGTGCAGATGCTTCTCCATCCGGCGCATCTCGTCCTTGGTCGGTCGCTCCTTTTCGTCCACCGCCCGACCAAGACCCATCACGGAAACGCGAAGGTCGGAGTGCCCGAGAAAGCAGCCGACGTTGGGTCCCAGCGGTCGCTCCTGCAAACCGGCAATGTAGCCCTCTGGATCGTCCCACGTCTTGTAGCGCTCGAGCGCGGGCAAGACATGCTCGCGCGGCAATGCCTCGACGCGCGAGAAGAAGTCGGCACAGTCCTCGGCCGACGACAGGATCGTCGACAGCGAGCACGAGCCCATGAACACGGTCGTCACGCCGTGGCGCACAGACTCCGGCAGACCCGGACCCGCGAGGATTTCGGCGTCGTAGTGGGTATGCATGTCGACGAAGCCCGGCATCACCCACTTGCCGTCGGCGTCGACGACCTTGTCGACTGCGTTGGGGTCGGTGGCTTCCGCATCCGCTCGAGACGCCACCACACCGTCGACGATCAACACGTCGCGCTCGACTCCGGGTGCCCCGGTGCCGTCGAAGAACAGTCCGCCACGAATCAGCGTCTTCATGCTCCGCCTCCGAGCCGGAACATAAGATAGAAAGTGCTCGCTATCTATCTTCTTGTTCGGCCGCGGCAAAACTCGCCCGAACGTCGTTCAGCCTGCGTCCGAGAGATCGAGCTCCCGATGCACGACAACGCCCGCGGCGTCGAGCTTCGCCTGATCTCCGCACACGACCTCGGGAAACTTGTACTTGAGGACTCGCTTGGTGGCGACCTTGATCGAGTCCAGCACCGCCTGATCGGACGCGAGGGCGACGAGGTACTTCTCGCCACCGACCTCCATCTCGGCGAAACGAACGGTTTCGATCCCGTCGACCTTCTTCACCGCGCGCTGAATCTTCTCATAGGAGTTGCTGTCGTCCCAGTGGCGGCGCCGGTTGAGGAGCAGCATCCGCTGCTCGCAGTCCTCGCCGGCCGCAGTCGGCCACGGCTGGTAGGGCGTCTTCATTCCTTTTCCGTCGGTGAGCTCGCCACAGCGCAGCGGGTGTGTGTTGGGGCGCGAGTGCAGCACCGAGCGGTAGTGCCGACCCGGTGTCCCCTTGCCCCGCCGCTGCACGACGTACGTTGCAACCGCCCAGACGTCGTCGGGGCCGGCGGCTTGCATGCCTTGCACGGTCAGGAGCTCGTCCTCGAAGAAGGCCGAAGGCGGCATCGCGATTTCGTGTGCGACGTCATCGGCGATGCGCCAGACTCGGCTGCCGTTGTACGCCCATGGGGTGCCGTGCTCGACGCCAACGAGCGTGGTCACCGACTTGGTCGGCATGGGGATGGAGACCCATTCGCTGCCCTCACGCCGGGCCAACGTATTGCCCGCGATCCACAAGTGGCCCTCAGGGTCGGTGGCGATGGCGGCGAGCTTGGTCTTGGCCGGTAGCTCCACCGGTTCCCAGCTCGCGTCCTTGCCGTGCCACAGGTGCTCGCGGCCGGACTCCGCTTCCGCAGCCAGATAAAAGCCATCGGCACCATCGACGGTGAGCTTTGCCGCCTCCACCTTGTCGACGTACCGGTGCTCGGGAACGATCCCCAGGTCGCGTGTCTTGCCGGCGAGGTCACCGACGCGCCAGTGGGTGACGAAGAGACTGGGGTTCTCGCTGCACGAGAAGGTCGCCACCACGTCGCCGTGCTGCGTCACGAGCACCTGTTGAACGTCGAGGTCCGTACAGCCGCTCTTGCGTCGAGCCGCGCCGAATCGAGGTCCTTTCGGCTTGCCCCGGACGACACCGAAACGCGGACCCTTGTCGTCCACCCAGGGCGAGTACGCGAGCAGCGAGTCGTCGTACCAGGGCCACATCCGGTCGATGCCAGCGCCCCCGAATGGCTCTGCCTGCCGCCAACCTTTCGCGGTCAGCCGGAAGACGGCACGTTGTCCCTCTCGCGGATACAGCATGACCTCGGCGAAGACATGATCGGGAAAGTGCCCCCCGAGACGCTCGATCTGAGGAAGGTGCTCGTCCCATGGAGGTCCTGACGAGTCCCGGGGCTGCCTCGTATCGATCGTCTCGCCGGTCGGTGTACCGTCGGTGCCAAACTCCACGATCGGCTGCGAGGCGTAGTGGAGAAACGCCCGTCCGTCGATCAACGAGACGTCGAGATTGCGGCATCGCCCTTCCGCCACGACGAACATGCGGTCGGGCGGCGGATCAGCAGGGTCGGCTCGCTCGACCGCCGCGGCGTCGGAGCTGGGTGGGGGCGCCGCAACCTCGGTCGGCGTCGGGGCCGGCGAGGGTACGGCGACGGCCTCGGGATTGGGCTCTTCGGGAGCAACCGATTCGCCGCTCTGCGTCGTGCACGACGCAAGCAGGGACACGACCAGGAACAGGGGAATGCTGTGCTTCATGGTTGCCTCGGCGCCAGTACGCCACTGGTGACTAGGGTTTGCCCGAACAACTCGGCCTCGTCGCCGTCGAGCGGAAGCGCGACGCGCTGGTGGAAGACTTGCCAGCGAATCGAGCGGCTTCGGGCAACCTCACCAAGCTCGAACCGGGCTTCGATCGCGCCTCCTTGCTCGCGCTGGGACGGTGCACCCGGACGATCGTCGCCGAGCAGATGGCCCCCGCCTCGCGTAAACCGGCGGGCCAGTGCGCGCCCGTCGTACGCGAGCGCTTCTCCGTGAGGGTCGAGGACCTCGACGTCGACCCAAAGCCGGCGAAAGAGATCGCCCGTGGGGAACGCGTGTCCGATTCGCCCGGGGGACAGTCGGAGCGTCACCGCCCCGTCGTTGCGTTCGGCATCGACGACCACTGCGGCCTGCAGCATCTGCGGGTCTCGGGAGGCTGCGAACGTGTGGTCACGGTGCCGCTCGGGGCCCTCCCCTGTCCATGGCATGTGGCAGTCGGCGCAAGGCGTATCGGCAAAGGCCGACTCCGCGTGCTCGGTGACGGTCGCTTGCATGTCGACGTCGGGGTTTCGCGGGAAGGCAAACTGGTGGCACCCCGCGCACGCATCGACGGCTGCAAACTCCGCAGTGCGAACGAGAGTGTGCGCCGCGGTGTGCATCGAGCCCGGTGCCGCGAGCACACCACCGACTCCAGCCGGCACGTGGCACGTCACACATGCGACCCCGACCGCCCCATCGTCGGAGGACGGCGTCGTTTGGGGCGGAGCTTCTGGAGCGTGGCAGGTCTGGCAAAACGAGCCGCGCTCGTGCACGACGACCCGTTGGTAGTCGGGATCGGTGTGCGCGGACCGGTGCTGCGACGACCGCCACTCGGCGGCCTGCTGCGGGTGGCAGCGAACACAGTCGGCATTGCTTGCGAGGCGTCCGGATCCCAGCCCGGAATGGGTGGGCCCGGGCATCGCCACCTGCACCTCGGGCCGCGTATCGCGGTGCTCATGCGCAGGATTCGGATGGCAGCCGGCGACTACCAGTGCAAGGCCAACCCCGAGTCTACGCTTCCCCACGGACCGAGAGTCTACGCCTCGGCAACGTTGGGGATTCCAATGCCCTCGAGACCGTCGGTGAGCGATGTGAGCCTACGCGCCCACATTTCGCGGCTTGCCTTGCTCGCGGGCGAGGCACGTCCGTCTGAGGTCCGAATGACACATTTGCACTCGAGCTTCTTCCTGGCCGGCGCCGTCTCGCTGGCAGCCCCGTTCGTGGTCGTGTCGACCGCCGCTGCTGCGGACGGTGTTGCGATGTACTGCGGCGAGGGCGGGTACTGCAACCAGACCGCGTCCACACTCGAAGCATTCGAGGCCGCGGGCGCCTCGCCCGTCCTGGAGATCGAAACGCTCGACTCGCTGGACGACTACCGCGTGCTCATCGTCATGTCCCCACGGGATGGACTGACCGCGGCGTCACACGATGCGCTCGTCGACTTCGCGGGCGACACCGAGCGATGGCTCGTGCTGGTCGGCGATCGACCCGAAGGCGGGTTCGAGTCCGCCAACCTCGCGATCAACGACGTACTGGTCGACCTGGGACTCGACGGCGCGATGGTGCTGGACGCAGAGGCCAACGTCGGCGACCTCGCCTGTGCAGCTCCGGCGGACGAGGTCGTCCCCGGTCACCCGCTGCTCGATGGCGTCGAGTTCATCGATACGAACCGCTCGGCCCTGATCGAGGTCGGGACCGGCGACACACTCGTCGTCGACGACGGCAATGTCGTTCTCGCCGCGGCGGACAACGTCGTGCTGTCCGCGGATTCGAACATCTTCGCGGAGGGCTGTGGCTTCGAGGAAGAAGGCAATCTCCGGCTGTTCTCGAATCTGTTCACGGTCGCTCCGCCAGCCCCGCCGGACGACGGCGGAACGGGAGACGATGGCGGATCCGGTGACGACGATGACGACGACGACGACGATGACGATGACGACGAGGCGTCGGATTCCGAGGGCGACGGGGGCAACGATGCAGCCGACGGCGGGGCCATGACGGACGAGACCGGCGATGCGGCCCCGACCACGGATGAGGACTCAGCCGGCTGCGGCTGCCGATCCAGCACACCCGGCCCTGGCGGGGTTGCCGGGCTGGCCCTCTTCTGCCTTGGGATGCTCCGACGGCGTCGGTGACTTGCCGGCGATGTTTTGCACTCGGGGTTTGAAATCGGCGGGTTCGGCTCGGTCCAAGGCGGCGTGCAACCCTTCCGAATTGGCATCGCAGCCGCGATGTTTGCATTGACCCTGGGCGCGTGCGGTGGCGACAACGCCGGCGCTGGCGCCGACTCTGACAAGGCGGTCGCCATTGCCAAGGAGATCAAAGCTTCGCCGGATCAGGCCGAGGCCATCCTGAAGAAGCACGGCATGACCGAGGACCAGTTCGAGGCTCTGATGTTCGAGATTGCCGAGGACCCCAAGCGCGCCGACGCCTTTGCCACGAAGGTGGGTGGATGATGCTCCGCAAACTCTCCATTGCGCTCGCGCTCGTTGGAGCCCCCGCGCTTTCGGCGTCCACGATCGCGGTCGCAGCTCCCGAGGAGAAGGAGTCCGCCAAGGACCGAATCCTCGCGGCAATCGACCTCCCCGTGCAGGCCCGAGCACTCCGCAAGGCCGGGGTGGACGAAAAGGAAGTCAAGGCCGCACTGAAGGCCGCAAAGTCCAACAAGCTCAAGGCCGGCCGCACCGCGAAGGTCCTCAAAGAGGCCGCCAAGGCGGCAAAGGACAACGGACCCGTCGACAACTTCGGCGCGTTCGTCCAGGAGCAGCTCGCATCGGGCAAGCGCGGCAAAGATCTCGCTGCAGCGATCCGGGCGGAGCACGAGGCGCGAGGCAAGAAGGGCAAGGGCAAGGGCAAGGGCAAGGGCAAGGGCGAAGGCAAAGCCGACGGCAAAGGCAGGCCCGACCACGCAGGGGGCCCGCCCGATGGAAAGGGCAAGCCCGATCATGCCGGTGGCCCGCCCGACGACAAGGGCAAGCCCGACGACAAGGGCAAGCCCGACGACAAGGGCAAGCCCGATGACAAGGGCAAGCCCGACGACAAGGGCAAGCCCGACGACAAGAGTGCCGGTAAGGGCAAGCCTGATGACAAGGGCAAGCCCGATGGCAACGGAAAGCCCGATGGCAAGGGCAAGCCCGATGACAAGGGAAAGCCGGATAACGGTAAGCCTGACAAGGGCAAGAAGAAGTAGCCGTTCGTCGCCCTGACCGCGACAACCTCCGACGAGCCCGTACACCAGTTTGGGGGCTCATCACCACGAGCGCGACTGCAGCCCCCATGCTGCAGCTCGCGCTTTTCATCGTGAGGCCGCAAAGTGCCGAGCCGTTCACACGAGCTTGCGATCACCGGCGTAAAATCCTGGGGATGTCCCCCCCGCGACGCGCCACCTTTGTGGCCGCGGCAACGCTGCCGTGGCTACTCGCCTGCCCCTCCAGCGACGACACAAGTCAGGAAACGGACGCGGACTCCGAGTCCTCGGACGCGACCGTCGGAGCCGACGACGACGACGACGACGACGATGACGACGACGACGACGACAACGACGTTTCCGGCGGCGACGACGACGACGACGACGACGATGACGACGACGACGACGACGATGACGATGACGACGACGACGATGACGACGACACGACCGGCGCCCCCCCGCCCGAAGGTCTCCCGTGCGACATGCCGTTCGAACACGAAGGCTTCACCGGGTGCGAAGCCACGATCAACGGACTGAGCGTCAAGTTCTTCCCCGTCGCCGAAGGCGCACACGTCCAACGCATCGCCGGCTACTTTCACGGCGACACCGGCAACGGCTTTCTCGAAAACTGGGGATTCCGCCCTCAGATCCTCGAGTGGGCTCAGGAGCGCGACATTCTCGTCGTCGGCGCGCTCTCACCGGCGACCTACGGCGACGGAACGATTGCCTACGGTGCGGCTCAGCCGGAGGACGCCGACGCCGTGGCCACCGCGTACGAAACGATCATCGAGGCGTATGAACCCCTCGAAGACACGCACGTGTTCTGGGGCATCTCGGGCGGCTCGTGGTTCTTCTCCGCGTCCTTCATTGCCCACGTCGGACACCGCCTGCCCGGTACATACGTCGCCAACTGCGGCGGATCGGGCGGCACCTACGGCTGGGGCTGGGACCCGGCGACTCAAACCGACATCCGCGATCAGATCGCGGTGTACTTCAACTACGGGACCGAGGACTTTCTCGCCCCTGGAGCCGCGGACAGCTTCGCCGAGTTCCAGATGCTCGGCTTCACCGGCGAGCAACTCGTCCACGAAGGCGCGACCCACTGCGACCATCCGATCACCGAGCCCACGATCCAGTTCTGGGAGCAGAACCTGCCGTAGCCGCTAACCGACCGCGGGCCGGACGCGATTGAGCATCACGTCGTCGAACGCGTCCGGCTCGTCCACGAAGGGTTCGTGCCCCGAGCGCTCGAACCAGAAGATCTCCTTGCGCGGCGCCTCGATCGCGTCGAAGAACGCCTGACTGATCGCCGGCGCAACCCAGTGATCGTTGCGGCCAAGCAGCAAAAACAGGGGCATCTGCAGCTCGGGCACGCGCTCGATCAGGTCGATCTCCGAGACCTCGCCCCACATGGCGTCGAGCGAGAACCGAAAGCCCCTCATCACGTCTCCGAGATCGAAGAGCGACGTCTCGGCAGGACCCACAAAGGCGCGTGCCATGCCGATCATCGCGCTCGGCGAGAGCTGACCATCGAGGCGCTGGGACCACGTGCGCTGCGTCCACAGTGCTTCGGCCGAGTACGGCGGACCGCCCAGTTCGCGCAGCTCCCGAACGGCCTTGTGATTGCCGAGCCGCTCCGCTTTCGCGAGCGTGTACCGGTAGGCAGCCTCCTCGCTCGCGGCCCAGTTCCCGAGCTGGCCGCAGCCAACGTAGGCGCTGACCTTGCTTGGGAAACGCGACGCGTAGAGCGGCCCAAGCACGCTGCCCCACGAATGCCCAAACAACACGACCCGTTCGTGCTGCAGGCGCGTACAGACTGCTTCGACGAGCTCGCCCAAGTCTTCGACGAAGCGTTCGATCGTCATCGACGAACGCGGCAGCGAGCGATCCCACGACTGTCCGGTCCCGCGCTGATCCCAGTGCACTACCGTGTACCGGCGCTCGAGCGCAGCATTGTGCACCCGACACAAGCGAGTCGAGTTGAATCCCGGTCCCCCGTGGAGCAGCACGAGCGGCGGATTGCGTCGGTCCTCGCCCCGGATCATGACCCACTGATCGAGACCGCCTATCCGCAGGTACGAGACCTCCGCGATGCTCCCGGCGATGGTGTCACCGTTGGCGTCGAGAAACGGGGACGTCTGGCGCACGCGCTTCATTGAAAGTGTTGCTGAGTAAGAAGCGTCGCGTCCCCGCTCGGCCAGCGCATCGAAGAGGTCCAAGCGTTGTTCCCAGACCGGTACACCAGCGAGTATCGAGCCTATCGGCGGTCGGTGGCCAACGACGGCCAAAAAAACGAAAGGACTGCCCGGCGCGACCCGAGCAGTCCTCTCTGAGGGGATGATGTGGCTGAGTGGTTGTGTGGTTTCGTAAAGCAGTTCAAGGGGCGATGAACACGCCCCGCAAATCTTCGGTTCGGGAGATGGCGCTTCCGTCTTTGAGGGACGTGGCGCGAAACTGGTAGTACATGCCCGACGTCAGCGCGGGTCCTCCGTAGCGGACCTCGACGTTCTTGTTGCCGGTGACGCGGGGGACCTCGGCGTCCTCCCAGACCAGCTCGCCGAACGCGTCGTAGACGACGACGTGGTAGTTGTCTTCAGACGAATCGTCCGCGAAGACGAACGTCGGCATGCCGTCGCTGACGACCTCGGGGACCTCGGCGCCCGGCGACACGACCTCGAGCGCCTCGGTGATCTTGAAGCTCTCACCCACGTTGGTGTTGGACTCACCGACGGTGATCTCCGGAATGTCCGTGCCGGCAATGTTCTCGTCGGGATCGCGGACGAGGCGGTCGTTCTCGAAGGCGGCGAGTACTTTGTAGGTGCCGGGCGGGACGCCACGAATGGCCCAACCACCGCCGATCTCCGGGGCCAGCGGCGGTTCCGGAGCACGGAGCCCGAAGGGCACCGGACCGCGCTCGAGCGGCTCGTTGTAGACGCTCACCGGCACCAATACGACGCTCGTCTCGAGCCCGCCCTCGGCGTTGACGATGTTGACCGAGCCATCGACCGTAGCCAGCCCGTCCTCGCCTTCGGCAACGACCTCGAGGTTCACCG
>JGI12316J15310_10000121_pt23 | contig 20455 bp, 15 predicted proteins | sample MarCyaLeptolynsp_FD_15310 | JGI IMG/M metagenome (IMG submission 15310)
CAATATGTCGCCCGCGTCCGGCGCGCCCATTTCATCGAACTGATCCGCAATTGCCGAGCCAGCGACCGCATAATTGAGCGTGTTCGGGTCCAGGGTGCGCCAGGACCGTGCGATTGCCGACCCCAGGAGATCGCGGGCGTTTTCCAGCGTCGACTTCAACAGGAAGGACCGGGCGGCGTAAGCTTCAGCGAACCGTTTGCCGATCAGTTCAATTTCGTGGTGGTCGAGCTCGAACAGCCGGTCGTGGCTGACTTCCCTTGGAAGGTCCACCAGACCCCGCTCCACCGCGTCGCGATGGTAAAGCTCGACAAGTGTGTCGAAGATGGCACCGGTGAATGGTTTTGACAGATCGTGAACCGCATCGCTGACCGTACTCATCTTTCGGTCATTGCTGGCCGTGCGGATCTGTTTGTCTCCCGCCAGTTCGGCTATCCGGTTGAGTTCATTCATCGTCAACAGGTTGCCATTGGTCGAGCGGAGCAGGCGGTCGAGAACGCTGTCGAAATGCATCAACGAGATCAGTGCGATCAGGTCGGAGACGCTTTCGTGATATCCGAAATATTGCCTGCTTGCCGCGATCGTCGGCGTGCCCATCTCGGCGAAGATGAGCGCATGGCCGAATTCATGGGCAATCACATCGAAGTTGAGAGCGTAAGGGTAGGCGCTTTCCCGATCGCCACGCTCGATACCGAACTCCATATAACCGTAGCCGGACTGGGCGTTGTGCCAGTTGACCTGCGGAATGATTTCCAGGCGCTCGTAGGTCTGGGCAAAATGCCAGATAATCTCGTGACCGAGATAGCTCTCCCAGATGTCGAGCACACGCCGGAGCGTGGCAAAGACGTGGGCGCAGACAAATTCCCGGCTCTGCGGATCGAGGTGATCGAAATGACCGTCCGGCCCGGCTTCTGCCGGCGGGAAACTGTCGCCGACAAAAGGCGGTTGGTAGGGGTATTCGTAAACGGGCTTTTCAAACAGCGGATCGACGACATACATGCGCCGGTCGGCAGGTCCCGCCTTGATCTCGCCCGGAGGTGTGCTGATCCAGACGGTCTCAGGCTTTTCGTAACCGGAAACGTGTGGAACCTGCGGGTAGATGAGAAATCGTGTTCCCAGACTTCCGGTCTTGGGCGAGACTGACTGCTGGTCCACATAGATACTCAAATCGGCCTCGGGAAGACGGTTGTAAATCCATCCGGTTGGAGTGTTGAAGTCAGGTTCGAAATTCGTACGGTGTTTCTTTTATTTCCTTGGAACGACAGGACTATTTTCGATCTCGCGCCAGTATGGACTTTTTACTCTAGGTAATTTTTATAGGCTGTCAATGAACGTCAAGCGTGTGTATCGGGAAACCGCTTTCCTCCAGATCGTTGAGAAACGCGTCCGTATAGAAAAAATCACCTGCCGAAGACAATCCAGGCCAATCGTCACTCTGCTGGCGTTGCCTTAACTCGCGGAGCAGGGCCAGTGCGTCCTGCCTTTTTTGCGACCAGCCCGAACGGCGTATGTTCGAAATGACATCGGCGCGGTCTTGCGGCGGGAGCGCTTCGGCGATCTTCGTGACCGTTCGTTCGGTGTAGTGCAGATCCTGCGCTCTTTGCAGAAGCTCTTGAGCAGTCCCGGAGGAGACTGTGCCCCTCCGGCAAGCGCGCTTGATCCCCTGCCTGAGGTCGACAAGCGCCTCGGTGAGCGATCCTGCGCCCAGCTCCGGCGGTGCATGAAGGACCGCGACGGCGTCGTCTGGTAGCAGCGGAAAGCGCCGGAGCCACCTAAAGATCAGACCACGGCCGTGCATGCCGTATTTCCAGAGCTCCGCGGCCCTCAGGGCTCCCATGCTTGCAGCACCGAAAACAGTAGCGCCCCGGGATATCGCCCAAAGGATTTCCTTGTGCCGGACAGCCGGTACGCCCTGAAAGAGCCCGTCGATGAGAGCAATGACACAAGGCCCGTGCTGCTGTACCGCCTCGACGATATCGCCCTGAGACGCGGGGCCGGACAGATGCGCCTGAAGGCCATCGGGAATGTCCGGCAAATCGACACTCGGCCCGGCAAAGACAATCACGGGACGTGTGTGGTTGTTCACGTGCCTGTCTCCCTGCTCGCGAGCGTGACGATACGGGTGATATGCAGGGGGATATCGGTGTCGGCAAGAAGTGGGACCGCGATTGCCTGGAAACCTTCTGCCTGAAGACTGCCTGCGAGGGCGTCGACATTTGCCTCTGGCGGCGCATCGATTTCGGGTATGGCCTTGCCGGGTATCTTGCGCATTTGCGCGCGCTCGAAGTCGACAAGTTCCTGATCGATCCGCTTCGGATAAAACTGGCGTGTGATGTCTTCCCGGCCACCCGCGATGACGGACGCTCGCGTCTGGACAGCTTCCAGAAGTGCTGCGATGGCGGCCTCGGCATAGGTCGTGCGGCAGGCAAAGCCATCGGCGTGAAACGGCAGCGACGTCGAAGAGTTGCCTTCATCCAGCAGCCGGGCCCAGATGACGGGCAATCCACCGGTGCGCGGGCACTCGTAAATCGCACAGAGCAGGCCGGAGCCTTGCAGCCGCCCGACAAGGCTGTTCAGCTTCTCGTCTGCCGGCGCTTCGACAGCCAGCCTGTGCTTTTCAAAGAACCCGTGAATGGTCATGGCCCGGGCAGTACCCAGTCTTTCCAGCGATTCGAAAAGACCTTGGACGAGCGCTTCCTGTTTCGTTGCCCCGCCTCCGAGCCCGGTGGTGGTTCTGACGAAAGGGGAGGCTGCATGAGGCGAGCCGGGCGTGAAGTCCGTGCTGACAAGAGCAACGGGAATGCGAACAGGATCGCCGGTGACAAGGTCGGTTCCGGTCAGGAAGGGAAGGGGCGCGCCGGTCCACTCTTCAGGCAGGTCCGGCAAGAGATGATGGGCGAGTTTTTCCGCCGCATCCGGACCATAGACGGTCCCGGCAGAGATCGCGTCTCCGGCATCTGCGGTGATGGTCTCAGCGGCTGCCGTTTCAAGCGCTTCCACGATGGCCGACACGGCGGCCTCCGCCATCTCCAAACCCTTGCCTTGATTGACGGCATTCGATCTCGCCAGAGGCCGTACGGCCTGCACGACAGGAATGCCGATACGGTCGAGCCCGGTTATGTCAGCGAGCCGCGTGATGCCGAATGATCCGAGATGTGAAGTCAAACGGTCCAGATAGGTGTCAGCCCTGTAAAGACGGCCCGTTTTCGGCAAATGCGCGCGATCGCGCACCGTCACTTCAGCAATCCTGCCAGCAGGCTGAGAGCACGGTCCCGCTCCAGACCGCTTTCCAGGTCAGCCAGAAGATCACCGAGACGGTTACCCAGTTCCGGGCCCTGGCCATGATCGGGAAGCAGCACGGCCCGGTCGGTCAAAGTTCGAAGCAAAAGCACGGTCGCGTTCTGTTGGCCGGCGATTTCTTCCGACCTTTTCAGATCCAGCTCGATCTGCTGTTCCTTGAAATCTGAGACACTGCGCAGCCTTGCCCGGCGCCGGTAGAGTTCCGCGAGCCAAAACGCATGTCCCGCGGCTTCGGCGCGCTCGATCGCCGAACTGACCAGGGCGATGCCGTCAGCATGCCGTCCGAGCTGGCCATCGAGTTCCGCCGCCATTTCAAGGTAAACAGGAAAGTCCTCTTCCGTTCCAATTTCCTGCTGAATTGCGAGGCCTTGCGCGAGGATTTCCCGACCCCTGGCCGGATCGCCTGCCATACCGTTTGCCCAGCCGCCGAAAATCAGGCTTTTCGCTTCCAGGGACTTCAGATCGTGCTCGGTCGCGGTGTTGCGCATACTCCTTGCAAACCGCGCGACCTGATCGATGTCGCCCCTGTAGCGATGCAGCATGATGCCGATATCGAGCGCGTGACAGGTGCTGCCGACATGATCGATGTGCCTTGCCCAGTCTTCCGCCGCGTCCATGTGCTGAAGCGCGGTTTCGGTTCGGCCCATGAACCAGGAGGACAGGGCCTTTTCACCAAGCCCGCACACTTTTGCATCGTGGCCGCCGTAGCGGGTCCGGTGGTCAAGTGCCTCGTCTTCGCTATAGAGCTCCAGACCCTTTGAAATAGCATGCAGGCAGTCGGCATGCTGCCCCGTGTTGAATGCGGTGGCCCATCGGCAGTGAAGGGCCTGCAGTTCGACTTCTTTGTTGTTGGAACCCGCAAGGTCGGCAAGCAGCAGTTCGGCGCGCTCTCTTTGCGCCTGAAAGTTCGGCGCCGTGAACCACCAGCCCCAATAGAGGGGGAAACCGCTGGACCTGTCGGTTTCCGGGTTGTCATGCAAAAGCTCCACGCCGCGCTGGTAGAGCTTGGAGGCTTCCGGCGAACCGGCGCCGTCCAGCATTGCGACGACCGGCCCCAGCAGCTTCACGATTTCGAGTTCAAGCGTACTGGCCGCCGTCTTGTCCTTCAGCTTGGCCGTGAGCTCACCGGCGCGCGTCAGGAGCGTGCGGGCTTCCTGAAGGGCCGATTGCGAGGATGCCGACCGTGCTGCGTCGATATAGTGGCCGACTGCCTCGCTGCGCAATTGTGCCTGCTCAGCATGGGCTGCAAGTTCTGCACTTGTGAATGTCTCGCCGAGTTCCGTGTCCTCGGTGACGATCCTGTAAAGGGCAGAGTGCAGTGAGCGCTTGTTCGACCGCAGCAAACCGGAATAGGCGGCCTGTTGCACTAGCACGTGCCGGAAGCGGTAGGACGTTTCGAATTCGCTTGCCTGTTGTTCAATGAAGCCGCCGTCAACAAGTTCGTTCAGGCTTTCCTCGGCGCTGGCCGGATTGCCCGTTGTCGACAGAAGCGCAACGAGCGTCAGTACGTTGAAACTGCGGCCGATCACGCTGGCGGCCTGGGCCACGAACTTCGAGGGACCGAGAGCGGCGAGACGCGCGGCCAGCAAGTCCTGCAGGCTGGCCGTTTCGTCGGATTCGAACAGCTTTTCCCACATGCCTTCGTCCAGCGCGTCGTCCGCGTTCCGGTCAAGGACAAAACGCGTCAGTTCTTCGGCAAAGAGCGGAACGCCGTCGCATCGGGCAACAATGGCATCAACGAGTTTTTCCGGCAGATGTGTCGCGCCGGCGAGGTTCTCGATCAGCGCCACGATGCTGTCTGAGCCGAGGCGGGTCAGACCCAGGGCACAAAAATTGCCGGCGGTTTTCCAGTCCTCAGCGGGGGCATTCCTCGACGTGACGATGACGAAGACGGACGCGTCCCTTATCCGCTCGACCAGTTGTGCAACGACCTCGAGTGTCTGGCTGTCTGCCCAGTGCAGATCCTCGATCTTCATCACGCACGGTTTCACACTCGCAATTGCCATGACCGCATCGACAAGCGTTGCAACGGCGGAATGCGCGTCGTCCGAAACGTCTGCCTCCTGGTCCTGCTGGCCCGGTGAGAACGGCGCAATCAGAAATGCCAGCTCTTCAAAGAAGGCGTCGGGATGATCGCCCGGCAGCGACAAGGCGTTTCTTATTGCGCCGGCCGAAGGTGCGTCGAAGTCGAATGCAGCGTCGTGCTTTTGCAGAACCGTGCGAAGGCTGCGCACGATCGGGTAGTAAGGTGTTTCTTGGCTTGTCGGTTCGCATTGAAAATCGAGCACGTGCGCCTGATCCTCGCGGCCGCTTTCAACGACCTGGTGGCAAAGTCTCGATTTGCCAATGCCCGGCTCGCCGTGGATGAAAAGGAACTGGCCGTTTCCGTCCAGTGCCTGCTGCCATTGTGCCTTTGCTCCGGCCAGTTCCGTTTGCCGCGCCACGAAGGGTTGTTCGTTGTTGCGCAATGTCTCGAAGCGGTCGACCGTCTTGCGGCGGCCAAGCGGCTGCCAGAGGGCGTGCGGTTCGTTGAAGCCCTTGAGCTCATGAGCGCCGAGGCTTTCATAGTGAAACAGCCTGCGCGTGGCCTTGTAGGTCGCGTTCGAGACTGCAACGGTGCCGACATTCGCCTGTCCCTGGATCCTGGCGGCCAGTGTCGGTGCAATTCCGATGATCTCGTCGCGCGTGGCCAGCGCGCCGCTGCCGGCCTGACCGGCAACCGCCGAACCGGTGGCGATCCCGACCCTGATCCTGACCGGCACGTCAAAGTTCTCCTCGGCCTTGGCGCATTCGTTCAGGATTGCCAGGCCGGCCAGAACTGCCTGAAGCGGTGCGTCTTCACTGGCCACGGGATATCCGAAATAGGCAGAGCCGCCGTCACCCATCAGCAAATCGAGATGACCGCCATTGGCGGCAATCGCGCGGTGGGCGGCCTGGTGGACCGCTTGCTGAATCTCCCGGAAATCCTCGACATCCATCGTGTTGACCATGGTTGTCGAACCGACCATGTCGTAAAACAGCGCCGTGATCTGGCGGCGTTCACCTTTCTCGATATCGAGGTCTATCGACATGTCCCGTGTCATTCCCAACTTCGATCAGAGCCACCGTCGCGGTGCGGTTTTGCCTGTATTTTCAATACTTCACACACCAACGAGGGTTGAGCCAAGCCCAAACCCGGTCGCAAAGTATAAAAAGATGCCCTAACGGACAGTTTAGCAGACGGAACCGAAAGCAAAACATAACTCTTTGTTAGATATGCGATTATCGTTGACCTGAGGCCGATCCCGACGCGATGCGCCCAGGATTTCGCGCGGCCGCCGACCCTCGCGGCAAATACTCAATTTCATTGCGGTGCGGTCGTTTGCTGCGGTTTGAATGGGGGGCGGATTACGGATTCTTCGACACAGGCAGCATCAGCGGGACCGGTTGCGATCGGGTTTAGCTCTTAAACAGTCGCATCCTATGAAACGCCCCAGCAGACGGCTCGACGGTGCCTAGAAATTTTCAGATGTTTCCTCGTAGGGGACGCCGGTTTCGCAAATTTTCTCGACCAGCGACGAGAGACTGATACCTGAATATGCCTGGAGCCTGATTGGATCCCGGGAACGGAAATGAATCCAGTATTGCCGTTCGTCAATGTCTTCTTGTTTGTGAATGGTCCGAAACTCTATCTGCTTTATCTCCTCTAGCGGAGCTTCAAAGCCTTCTTCTTTGCCATGGGCGTGATTTGGGACATGCCACAGCAGATCGCTGTCTGTCAGGCGGAAATGCCACTCCCCCGCAGTAGAGTACGCGCGCACGGCGAATACGGCCTCCTTCAACAGTCGATAAATCCCGCCGCAAATGCAAATGAAACCCAAAAAGGACCAGACACTCCACGTCTCAACAGCTTCAATGCTGAGCTCAAGGACTGTTCCCTTCGGTAGCAGCCACGTGCCAAACCAAGTGACGCCAATTGAAAAAAGGGGCGCAATTATGAGCCGTGTTATGTTTCGTTTTCGAACGGATTGTCTCACGTCGAAGTGCAAATTATCGTTGTCGATTACAGTCAATTTGTTCTTTCGGCGGGCGCAAGCATAAAGCTCGACTAAAGCATTCAAAACACATTTGGTCCAGACGCAAAACTGACGTCTGTCGATTGCAACAAAAACCTGACGAAGGCCGATATCAGCGATGTCCGTTCAATCATGAACCAGGTGTTGATTTGCAACATCGGTTGGTCTCGGCTTGCAGCGGATTTTTTGCCGTGGCTGGCACCAACAGCAGTTCTGGGCCGGGAGCACGCTGTCTTGTTTTGGCCACCGGATGAGGTGCTAATTGCATTCTGCTCCCCGATCATGAGGTGGCGGTGCAGGTTTTGGAGCCAACCGCATTGCTCAAAATCTGAACGAGACACAGGACTCGAAAGGAGACGACCATGAACAGGTATCTGGCAGCCGCTTGCTTGTTGCTTCTGATGATGGCGCCTGCACATGCCGAAGTCAGATTCTGGTATCAGGACGGCAACTGGACGGTCTGGAACGAAAGGTCCAAATGCAAGGCAGTCAATCGGCCGGTCATCGAAATCAATCACACTCCGTATGTGTCTTTCTGGTTTGTCGAAGATCTGGCCAATCCAGGCGTTTCGGTCGAAGCCTATTTTTGGCCCGGTGCCTTTGTCCAAGGTGCAAGGTTCAATATCACCCTGCTTGCGTCCTATGGCGATGCACAGATTACGGTGCCGGCCGAGGCGGGACTTGATTTCGCTCTGAAGTCGGACAGGCCACTTTCAAGGACGGAGATCGCCCTTCTCTTGAAGCACGAACTGTTTATCGTAAAGCCCGAGGAAACGTCGGTCAGTCTCGCAGTTGATGCCGTCAGGGTTCCAGCTGTTTTGCAACAGTTGAAAGCATGCGCTGATGCGCTCAGCAGGGCCGCGAAGGATCCAGACTGACTTTCGGGTCTATAGCCGTGTTGGGCTGCAAATTGCAGTTCGTTGCATAGGAAACGGGTGTGTGTGGAACGCGGCTTCTCTCAGTAGCAATTCTTGCGGCAGATATGATTTTCGCCGGCTTTGCGCACGCCTTTTCCCAACCGTTTGAACGCTTGTTTTCGTGATGCGCAGCTGAGGGAGCCTGGGAAGAACATTCCTGATCTTGGCTGGGAATTTTGTCTCCAGAAACAGAAGGGCGACAAGAATCTGTCATGGTGAAGCGGTAAAATGTTCCCGCAAAAGATGTAGACTCGTCAACCAAGAGTGGTCATTATGTCTCTTACCAACTCCACTTTTCGCAGGGAGTTGGCGGTTTGCCCAGGACCTATCAAACGAGAGATCTCCAGTAAAACCATGACCAATCCCTATGTTTCCCAACCTCAAAAAGCATTTTGGAAATCAGGCGTTTCCGAGTGCTCTCCGTTAGAGCTTCCCGAGGTTTATAAGCCAAGGTTTCAAATCGACCGCAAGATGCGGATTACCTGTGCGGGAAGCTGTTTCGCCCAGCATATAGGCGGGCAGTTCAAGAAGCGGAATTTCCAGTTCATCGACCTTGAGCCTCCCCCGCCCATGCTTGCGCAGAACGACTGGCATGATTTCGGCTTCGATCTTTATTCGGCACGCTACGGCAACATCTACACGGCGCGACAACTCGTTCAGATGCTCGCACGTGCAGATGGCTCACTGAAGCCGACTGAAACCGTCTGGTTGGATGACCAAGGCCGGGCACGGGATCCTTTTCGTCCTGCGATTGAACCTCAGGGTTTCGGGTCCGCCGAAGAACTGAGGAATGATCAGGAATATCACCTGGCGCAGGTTTCCAAGCTCTTGGACAATACGGACCTGTTCGTCTTCACCTTGGGATTGACTGAGGCATGGGAGTGCATTGCCGATGGCGTGGCTTTGCCCACATGCCCAGGCACTGTCGGGGGGACTTTTGACGCCGACAAATATCGGTTCAAGAACTTCTCATTTCTTGAAACACTCAACGATATGAAGACCTTCATCGAAATTGCACGGATGCATAATCCCGCGATGAAGTTTTTGTTCACTGTCTCGCCGGTGCCGTTGACCGCAACCGCCACGGATGATCACGTTCTGGCGGCCACAGTCCATTCCAAGTCGATCCTGCGTGCTGTTGCGGGTGAATTGTACCAGACATACGATTATGTCGACTATTTTCCCTCTTATGAGCTTGTCGCCTCACACCCCATGCGCGCCATGTTCTACATGCCAAACCTCAGAGCGGTGGCGCTCCAGGGCGTTGCTCACGTCATGGATGTCTTCTTCTCCTCAATCGGAGACACAAGCCTTGCCGAGGAAGAACCGTTTCAAGGTTCAGGCCAATCGGAACGCCCGGTTAAAGCGAACGACGATGTCGTTTGTGAAGAAGAAATTCTGGAGATGGTCGGCTGATGTCAATTTATGTCACAGGAAATTCGCATGTAGGCGCGTTGGCGCAGGGTTTTGCCTCGCTTAAAACCAAGCCAGACGACATGAAGATTTTCGCACTCGGGAGCGGCGCTCACGAACTCACCGAGTTCGCCGAACGACAAGGCGATCAGGTTGTGATGCGCAACCCGGACTACGCAAAAAACCTATTCGCTCAAACGGGCCTCAAAGGTGTTGGGCAAAACCACGTCTGGGTCTTCGTGATGGGTTCTCACAATTCCCGCATTCTCCGCGGACATTTCTGGCGAAATGCGGCACCCAGCACACTTCAGATGGTAGGAAAACGCCCTGTTTCGGAAGGCCTGCTAACGGCGATGATTGAGGGTGATCAGGAAAAAATCCGCGACTTTCTGTCCGATGTGAAGAGAGTTGGCGCACGGTTTCTGGTTGCAGCATGCCCACCAACGCGACGGGATCGTTTCTGTGATGAGCAGGGCATTCCGGTCGAAGTCTTAAGGTACGTGAACGGGCGCGCATGTGACGCCTTTTTCCAGTGGGTAACAGAGCAGGAAATCCCTCTCGTCCGGCCGCCTGAAGAGTGCATAGACGAAAACGGGTTCCTCCGACCCGAGTTTACAAAATTCAAGACAGCATCCGGTTCTCCAGATCCGCACCATGCAAACGCCGCATATGGTGAGTTGATGACAAGTCGAATCATCAAGGCCGTCAGGGATGCATATCCCGATGTCTGGAAACTGCACTAGGCGCTGCGCCGCTTTTGAGCATGAAGACAATGGCGATGAAAGGTGGGAGCACGGGGTTGCCGGTTTGGCTGTTGGATCAGAAAACAGACCTCTCCGGCAGGCCTTTGCTCCTGCTTTTCATCAACCTGATCATCTTCGACAGGAGAAATCTCTGGTTTCGTCGTCGTTGACGCCGTCTCTTGGGGAAACAACGATCCCTTGTGCTATTGGACACTCAGGCGTCAGATGCCCAGCTGGTCCCTGAAGCGGTAAACCAGCACCGAGGGGGCCAGAAACCAGGGGTTCCCGGAATAGAGCGGGCGGGTCGGATAGCTGATGCGCTCGAAGGCGGAGGGGGCTGTCTCCTGACCGGCAGCCTTTCTGCCCATGCGCATGCCGAGATAACTGGCCATGCCGACACCTGACCCGCAGTATCCGGTTGCGAAGTAGAGGCCGTCGTCTTCTCCACAATGGGCGAGCGTATCGAATGTGTAGCCGACAAAACCCATCCACGCGTGACTGACACGTATCGTTGCCAGGTCCGGGAAAAGGGCGGTCATGTCCTGGTGCAGCTTTGCGGCGCTCTTCAACGGGTCGGTTTCGCTCAAGGAAACCCGCCCGCCGAAGAGCACGCGTTTCCGGTCCGGTGACAGGCGATAGTAATAAACGAGCTTGCGCGTGTCGGAGAGCACCCGGTCTGTCGGAAACAGCCGGTCGACCGTGTCCTTCGGTAATTCCTCCGTCGCGATGACATAGGATCCGATCGGGATTACCCTGCGCTGATGCCAGGGGGACAGCGGGCCCGAATACCCGTTCGTCGCCAGAATGACCTTCCCTGCCTTGCAGGTGCCTGCGGTCGTCGTGACCTTGAAACCGCTGCCGTCCCTTTCCAGAGACAATGCGCGGCATCCGCCTTTGACGGCGGCACCTGCGCCGACAACCTCGCGCAGAAGCGACGGCAGGTATTTCGAAACGTCGATGCTGCAATGGCGGGGTAGAACCATGCCACCATGATAGGCATCGGTTCCGAGCTCGGAGGCCTGTTCGGTCTTCGGCACCATGAAGGCATCGGTCTTCCAGACCGGATGGCCCGCTTCGCACTCGCGCGCAAGGACTTCGTAGAGATGGGGCTTGTGCGCCCCGTGAAAGCGTCCAACCTCTCTTAGCCCGAGGTCAAGATCAGTATCGGTCGACAAGTCATGCATGTAGTCGAGCGATGCCTGTCCTTCCCGGCAGAGGTCCGTTGCAAGGTCAGGACCGTACTTCTTCGACAACGCAGAGAAAGATGGTTTGAGGCTCGTGGAAAGCTGGCCGCCGTTGCGCATGGAACAGCCCCAGCCGGGCTGTTCGGCGTCAAGAACGAGGGTGCCAACGCCTTCACTTGCGGTTTGAAGAGCCGCGTTGAGACCTGTGTAGCCGGCACCGACCACGAGGACGTCCACCTCGCCGGGCAACTGGATCTCGGGAAGGTCGGTACGCGGAGCGATATCCTGCCAGTAAGGTGTCGTCTTGTAGCCGTCGGTGAAGAGGTCTGATCGCATCTTTTCCCGCTATGCCGCCCGCGTGTCTTCCAGAATCATGTCCGCGCCCTTTTCGCCGACCATGATCGCGGGCGCATTGGTGTTGCCGGAGGTGACCGTCGGAAAGATCGACGCATCGACAATGCGCAAGCCTTCAATGCCGTAGACCTTCAGCCTGTGGTCAACCACGTTCTCCGTCTCGTCGGGACCCATCCGACAGGTGCTGACAGGGTGGAAAACCGTGGAACAGCGATTGCGCACATCCTCAAGGATCTCCTCATCGGTCTGAACTGCGGGACCCGGACTGATCTCCTCCTCGATAATCTGCTGCAGGGCAGGGCTTTCGGCAATCTGCCGCATAAGTCTGCAGCCCTCGATCATTTCGGTGAGATCGTGGTTGGTGCTGAGGGAGTTCGGGTGAATTTCCGGCGCGTCGAAAGGATCGCCGGATCGTAGGGTGATGTGGCCGCGGCTTGTCGGCCGGGTCGGCTGCATGCCGAGCAGAAAGCCGGGAAAGGGGTCCGGGTTCATGAGCGGACGCTTGCCTTTCGGGGCCTTGGTATAGCTGACCGGCGAGAAGTAAAGCTGCATGTTCGGGCGGGGCGTGTCCGGGTTGCTTTTCACGAATCCGCCTGCCTGGTTGACGCTGAGCGACAGCGGGCCGCGCCGGGTCAGAACGTAGCGGATACCCTGGAACAGCTTGCCCCACCAGGGATAGAGTTGCTGATTGAGGGTCGGGACTCTGGAGCGGTAGAGATAATCGTGCCCGAGATGGTCCTGAAGGTTCTTGCCGACGGCGGGACGGTGCAGCAGGGTCTCGATGCCTTTTGCCTGCAACTCGGCCCCGTCACCGATCCCGGAGAGCATCAGGATTTGCGGCGAATTGACCGCGCCCGCGCTGAGGATGACCTCACGCCGCACCCTCACGGTCATCTCCGCGCCATTGCGCTTGTAAACCGCGCCGGCCACCCGCCCGTCCTCGACGAGCAGACGCGTCGTGTGGGCTCTGGTGATCACTTCCACGTTTGACCGCTTGCGCGCGGGTGCGAGGAAGGCTCGCGCCGTGGACATCCGGAACCCGTCCTTCGCCGTTATCTGGTAAAGCCCGACGCCTTCCTGATCGGCCCCGTTGAAATCGGGATTGCGATTGAACCCGGCTTCTGCGGCAGCGTCGAGAAAGTTCGCGCAAAGGGGATGGACATCCTTGTTCATGCTGGACACATGGAGAGGCCCGTCGCCGCCGCGAAAATCGCAGGCGCCTGCGTCGTTTGTTTCGGAGCGCCGGAAGACGGGAAGCACATCCTCCCAGCCCCAGCCGGGATTGCCCATTGCCTTCCAGTCGTCGAAGTCGGCATGCTGGCCGCGGATATAGACCATCGCGTTGATGGAGCTGGAGCCGCCGAGGACCTTTCCGCGCGGCCAGTAGCCGGAGCGATTGTTGAGGCCGGGATCGGGTTCCGTGCGGTACATCCAGTTGATATGCCGGTTATAGAATGCCTTGCCGTAGCCGATCGGCATCCATATCCAGAAGTTCAGGTCGGACCCACCCGCCTCAAGGACACAGACGGAGTATTTCCCGTTTGCCGAAAGCCGGTCGGCAACGACCGATCCTGCGGAACCGGCTCCGACAATAACAAAGTCGAATTCGCTCATGTATCTGCCCAAAACACCGGGTTGATCCTATCCAGACGACTTGTCGCGCTGAACCACGATCGACAAGAGTGCCAGCAGTCCGGATCCGACCATCAGGAAGAAGGAAACCGCGTTCAGTACCGGCGTCGAGCCGACCTTTGCCATCCGGTCATACATGGTGATGGTTAGCGGGGCTTCGGAGCCGACCAGGAACAGCGTGGTGTTGAAGTTCTCGAAGGAGACCAGGAAGGCGACGATCCCGGCGGCGATCATTGCCGGACGTAGAAACGGCAGCGTGATCGTGCGTAGAACGCGGGCGCGGGATGCACCGAGATTGAAGGCTGCCTCTTCCATCGTGTCGTCGAATTTCTTGAGCCTCGCGGTGATCACCAGAGAGGTGATCGTGGCAATGAAGGAGAATTGCCCGAGCACGACAAGCAGAAGACCAGGACGCAGGAACTCAAGCTCCAGATCGAAGCGGTCCTCGAAAAGATTGGCGGTATCGCTTGCCAGCACGAGAATGGAGATGCCCAGGATCACGCCCGGGATCACCAGCGGCACGACCATCAGGATGTAGAAGAAGTTCTTGCCCGGAAACTCGCCGCGGACAAACAGGAATGCATTTGTGGTGCCGACGAAAACGGAGAGCGCGGCAACGAAGATCGCGATCACGAAGGAGTAGTAGAGGCCCTGCAACAGACGCCGGTCGTGGAACATGCCCAGTTTCGGTTCCGTGTCGCCGAAGAACCAGTCGAGCGTGAAGCCCTGCCAGGGAAGGGCCGGGAACAGGCTGTCGTTGAAGGCGAACGCGCCTGCGGAAATCAGCGGGGCTGCCAGAAAGATGAAGAAGGCGATGACGTAGAGCCGGTAACCGAGTAGGAAGGGCGTGGTCTTGTTCTGCGCAAGCATGATCGTCCTCCTCAGCTCTTGGCGACGGTGTTGGCCAGCGTCTGCCCACTCAGCTTCAGGCCGAGCCAGATGACGAGGGACGTGAAGAGCAGTAGCAGCATGCCAAAGGCAGCCCCGCCCTCCCAATTGAAGCGGGTGATGAACTGGTTGTAGATCTGCTCGGTAAACCAGCTCGAGTTTTTGCCGCCGAGCAGGATCGGTGTCAGGTACGACCCGGCCGTCAGCATGAAGGTCACAATGCAGCCGGCGACGATGCCCGGCATGGCATAGGGAATGATGATCCGGCGCAGCACGGTGAAGCCGTTGCCGCCCAGATTGTAGCCTGCCTCGATCATCGAGTTGTCCATACCGTCCAGCGTGGAAACCAGCGGCACGATCATGAACAGGATCACCGTGTAGGTCAGGCCGATGATGACGGCAACGTCATTGTAGAGAAATTCGACCGGTTCACCGACAAGGCCGGTCCAGAGCAGGAAGTTCGAGATGACGCCCGTTTCGCGCAGGAGCAGGATCCAGCCGAAGGCGCGGATCAGGTCGCTGACCCAAAGCGGAATGAGGCACAGGAGAAACAGGCCGCCGCGGGAGCGCGGACCGGCGATCTTGGCGATGTAGTAGGCGATCGGAAATCCGATCAGGAGCGCCAGTGCCGTCACCAGCAACGACATAGACCCGGTGCGCAGAAGCGTGTTCCAGTAGATCGGTTCGTTGATGAATTCCAGGTAGTTGGCGAAACTGTATTGGTAGACGCGCGGGGCCACCTTCTCCTTGAGCGACAGGATCACCATGCCGATATGCGGCAGCATGATCAAAAGGATGATCCAGAGTGCAAAAGGTGCGAACAGCAGGATGAGCGACAGGCGCTTGATGTCCTTGTTCTGCATTAGGCGTTCCCCTGTTCAGCGAAGCACATGGCCTGCTTCGCGGACCAGACAAGGTGGACATCCTCTCCGGGCTTCAGGTCGTTGTCGCCGGTGAGGGTCACGTCTGCCTCGACCAGTTCGCCGCTTCGGGTGCGCACAAGAATGCGGCTGTTCGCGCCGTTGAAAAGCAGGCTGTCGACGATGCCATCCATCCTGTTGTCGCCGATGTCTGCCTGCTGACCGGCATCGCCTGCCCGAACGGTCTTGATGAATTCGGGACGCACGAAGATGTTGACTTTCGAGCCTTCCTGAATGGCGGCTTCGCCGGCGGAGGAAAAGCTCATCGGCAGGCCCTGTTCGGTTTCCACCTTGCCACCCGTCGCATCACTTGCCTTGACCACACCGGACCAGCGGTTGCTGTCGCCGACAAAGCCCGCAACGAACGCTGTCTTCGGATGGTGGTAGAGTTCTTGCGGCGTGCCGATCTGCTCGAATTCGCCCTGGTTCATGATGGCAACGTTATCCGACATCACCAACGCTTCGGACTGGTCGTGCGTGATGTAAACGAACGTGGTGTTGAACTGGTGCTGCAGCAGTTTCAGCTCGATCTTCATGGCCTCGCGCAGCTTCAGGTCGAGCGCGCCGAGCGGTTCGTCGAGCAAGAGAACATCCGGGTCCAGAACCATGCAGCGGGCAATCGCAATGCGCTGCTTCTGTCCGCCGGACAACTGGTGTATTTCGCGCTCGCCGACATCAGGCAGCGCAATACGTTCCAGGACGTCGTGCACCTTGCGCTTGATCTCGGCAGCGCCGACCCCGTTGCATCTGAGGCCATAGGCAATGTTTTCGTAGACATTCATCATCGGAAACAGGGCGAGGTGCTGAAACACCATCTTGACGTTGCGCCTGTTGGGCGGGGTTCCCAGAACCGACTTGCCCTTGATCCTGATATCGCCGCCGCTGGGCTCCTCGAAGCCGGCAATCATGCGCATGAGGGTTGTTTTGCCGCAGCCGGAAGGCCCCAGGATGGAAAAGAACGATCCGCTCGGAATGTCGAACGAGACCTCCTTGACCGCGCTGAAGGAGCCGAAGTTCTTGGAGACGCCGAGGGCTTCGAGATCGTAGGGGGAAGTGTCTGTCATCAGGGCACGCCAGCTGCAAAGTCAGAAAGTAGGGGGATACCGGTTTTGCGCGATATCCCCCTTTGTGTTGAGCCTAGCTCTTTTCATTGAAGGGCAGACGGGTCTGCCCCTCGATCATCAGCCGCCTGTCGCCGCCTTGATCTTTTCGAGCGTCTTGCCTTCCATGTCTTCCACTCCCGGAGGAATGTTGGCGAAGAATTTCAGGTTGTCGATGTCCTCTTTGGTGAAGGCCGCGTTGACCGCTGCCTTCTTGTCTTCCGGCAACAGGTCCTGACCACCCTGGACGGCGGCGATGGCACCGGTGCTTGCGGACATCAGCGTGACGTTTTCCGGGCGAAGCACGAAATTGATCCACTTGTAGGCGGCATCGTCCGCCTTGGCCTTGCGCGGCAGCGCGAAGGTATCGATCCATGCAAGCGCGCCTTCCGCAGGCGGCACGAAAACGATGTTTTCGTTCTGGTCGAACAGCTTGTAAGCGGTTGAATCCCAGGTTTCGGAACCGACGATTTCACCCGACAGCATCATGGCGGAGAGGTCATCACCGCCCTTCCAGTAGGCCTTGATGTTGTCCTTGCACTCGATCAGCTTGTCCGCGACCTTGTCGAGAATGCCCTGGTACTTTTCAAGGTCGGAATAGGCCGCAAACGGATCCTCACCCATGGAAAACGCCGTGCCGAGCAGGATCGTGCGCTTCAGGCGCATGGAGGTCTTGCCCTTGTATTCCGGATTGCAGAGATCCGCCCAGCTTTTCAGGCCCGGAGCCTTGGTTTTGTCGGCCATCAGGCCCGAAGTGCCCCACTGGTGCGGCACGGCATAGACCTCGCCTTCAATTGTGGTGTTGGCCTTCACTCCATCGAGAAGCTTTGCTTCCATGACGGATGTATCGATCTTGGAAAGGTCGAGCGGCTTGTAGATGTCGTATTCCAGCTGTGCTGCATAGATGCGGTCATGGCTGGGCTGTGCAAGGTCGAACCCCGCACCGCCGGTGGCGCGCAGCTTTGCGATCATTTCCTCGTTGTTGGAAAAGGTCACCTCGACGTCGATATCCGGATATTCCGCCTCGAACTTCTCAATCAGTTCGTCCGGCGCATAGGAACCCCAGGTCAACAGGCGAAGTGTTTCGGCCTGTGCCGATCCGGCACCGGCAAGCATGGTTGCCGCCAAAAGGCCTGCTAAAGTTGATTTGAAATGCATGACTTCCTCCATGACTGCGCACAGCAAAAAAAGCGAAAACAAACGTTAGAAGTGGATTGGCCTGTTAAATATAGCCATTACGGATAATTTAGCAGTCCAATCTATTAGGCCGACAGTCTTTCACAATGGCCGGTAGTGACAATTTTCTCAAGTACGCCGATGCCTTTTCGGATTTCGTCCGGATTGGTGCTGCCAAAGCCAAGGACAAGACCGCGTTGTGAAATCGGGGCAAGCGCATAGCGGGACAGTGGCACCGTGGTGATGCCTTCTTCCGCAGCTTTTGCCACAATCAGGTTCTCGTCAAGGGACGGGTTCACGAGCCCAACAGCATGAAAGCCGCTTCTTGTCGGCTGAAGGTCGATCCTGCCCGCCAGTCTTCGGGCTTCTTCCATAAGCGCGTCGTGCCGCTCCCGGTAGAGCTGGCGCATGGTGCGGATATGGGTGGCGAACATGCCTTCGTCCATGAAGTCGGCAACGATCGCCTGGGTGACGGTAGGCACACCGGCGAGCCAGGTCTGGCAGACGCGCTCAAAGCTCTCCACCAGGGGTTCGGGAACGAGGACGAAGCCAAGCCTGAGAGCGGGAAACAGGGATTTGGAAAAGGTGCCGACATAGATGACCCGCCCGTGCGTGTCGATGCTCTTGAGCGTCGGCGGCGGCTGATCGCCGTAGTAGAATTCGCCATCGTAGTCGTCTTCCACGATCATCGCATCTGCATCGTTGGCGGCCTTCAAAAGTGCGAGCCGACGGGACAGGCTCATGACGTGACCGAGCGGTTGCTGGTGGGACGGGGTGACGAAGGCGAGGCGGAAATGCGGCGCTTTCGACAAGCCGTCTTCGATGCAGAGGCCATCCTCGTCCACCTTGACCGGAACCGGGGAGGCGCCGATCGCGACGAAGGCGTTGCGCGCGCCGATCGCACCGGGGTTCTCGAACCAGATCGGTTCGCCCGGATTGACCAGCATGCCGCCGACGAGGGAGAAGGCGCGCTGGGCACCATTGGTGATAAAGATCTGCTCCGGCGAACACTTGATGCCGCGCGAGGCGTTGAGCTGACGCGCAATCGCGTTCCTGAGACCCGGATACCCTGACGGTTCACCGTAGCCGGTCACGTGATCACGATCCTTGCGCCAGTGGCGCGCGGACAGTTTCGCCCATTGGGCCATGGGAAAGGCGTCCAGCGCCGGAAGGGCTGTCACAAAGGCTTCGGACCTGTGCGGAAGTCGAGCACGGGGGGCGAAATCCGGGATCGCATGGCGGGACGCATGCGACAGGCGCGGGACGACCGGAACGATGTTGTCTGCCGTCGCGGTCGGTTTCGGGGCGAGCCGCGCATTCAATGCTTCGCTGACAAACGTTCCCGCCCCGACCCGCGCTTCCAGCAGGCCCTCCGAGATCAGCCGGTCGATTGCGTCGATCACGGTGGTCCGCGAGACACCGATTTCCTGCGCCAGCGTGCGTGTGGCAGGCAATCGCTCGCCCGGTGTCAGCGCGCCCGTCAGAAGCAGATCGCGCAGGGACATGTAGAGCTGGATCGAGATTTTCTTTTCTGCGGACTTGTCGATCTTGATGGATGACAGCACCGCACCGGCGTGCCGTTTCATGCTTTCCTCCCAATTGGTATGAGACTTTCAGCAAAACGGACCTTAAATCAAGTCCAATTATGGGTAGGTTAGCACAAAGAGACCAAAGTTTTTCCCGCGGAGACCTCTGCCGCAAGAGCCTGATGCAACTATGAAAATCCAGTCGATAGAAACGTTTACAGACGAATTTGTCTGCTTTGTCCGGGTGACAGCGGACAGCGGAGCCACCGGGTGGGGGCAGGTTGCGCCGTATTATGCCGATATCACCGCCGAAGTGGTGCATCGTCAGGTCGCTCCCTATGCGCTGGGTGAAGACGCGTTCGACATTGCGCACCTGATGGATATCATCCCGGACAGGGAGCACAAGTTCCCGGGCTCCTATCTGCGCCGGGCCATGGGTGGGCTCGACACCGCGCTGTTCGACCTCAGAGGCAAGCTGGAAGGCAAGCCGGTGTGCACGCTTCTCGGTGGTACGCCAGGCAGGGTGCGGGCCTATGGCTCGTCGATGAAACGGGACATCACAGCGCAGGACGAAGCGGATCGGCTGAAAAGACAGCAGGATGATTTCGGCTTCACGGCCTTCAAATTCCGAATTGGCGCGGAATGCGGGCGGGATCAGGATGAATGGCCGGGCAGGACCGAAGAGATCGTTCCGACAATGCGCCGGGCCTTTTCCGACAACACTGCACTCCTGGTCGATGCCAACTCCTGCTACTCGCCGCAAAAGGCCATCGAGATCGGCCGCTTCCTTCAGGATAACGGCATCTCACATTACGAGGAGCCATGCCCCTACTGGCACTACGACCAGACGAAGCAGGTGACCGAGGCGCTTGATATCGACGTGTCGGGCGGGGAGCAGGATTGCTCTCTGGTCGATTGGCAACGCATGATCGACCAGCGGGTCGTCGACATCATCCAGCCGGATGTCTGTTATCTCGGCGGTATGCTGCGCACCATGCAGGTGGCCGAGATGGCCGATCAGGCGGGCATCCCTTGCACGCCGCATGCTGCAAACCTGTCGCTGGTGACCCTGTTCACCATGCACCTGCTCAGGGCGATCCCGAATGCCGGCAAGTATCTCGAGTTCTCAATCGAGCAGGAAGACTACTACCCCTGGCAAACCGATCTTTACGTATCGTCGCCCTATACGATCACGGATGGCCACGCGACGGTGACGGATGCGCCGGGATGGGGCGTGGAGATCAATCCGG
>JGI12316J15310_10000041_pt29 | contig 20454 bp, 15 predicted proteins | sample MarCyaLeptolynsp_FD_15310 | JGI IMG/M metagenome (IMG submission 15310)
CGGACTCCTCGGTGGCGCCGCCCATCTGCCAGCGCACGTCGCCGAAGTCCGTGCCCTCCAGCTCGGGCATCAGGTCGCCGACGACCGCGGCATACGTCGAGTCCGGCGCCACCTCGGCCAGGACAGAGACGGTACGCGCTCGGTTGCGGTGGTGAATGACCGCGGGCTTGGTGTCGACATCTGCCCGCGCGAGCTTGGCGAGCGGAACGGGTGTCCCTCGTGGCGTTGCCACGTCCGCGCTGGTCAACTCGTCCACCGTGACCGACTCGCCGGCGGCGGGCCGCACGACGATCGGCATGGGGTCGATGCCCCCGCGATAGGAGCCCGCGGGGATGCCGTGGGTCCGGCCGAGCAAGCTGACGACCACGTCTCTTCGCGACAGGCCGATTCGGGCCGCCTCCGCGTCGTCGAGAGCCACGGCCAGCGTGGCTACGCCGAGTCCATCGTCGGCACGAACGTCGCGGGTGCCCGGGTGCCCGCGCACGATGCCACGCACTTGCGTCGCCGCTTCGTGAAGCTCGGCCAGGTCGTCGCCGTAGAGCCGGATCTCGACGGGCGCGCGAACCGGCGGACCCTGCTCGAGCGGACGTGCGTAGATGCGTGCCTCGGGAAAGTCCTTCGCGATCTGGCGCACCGACTCGACGCCGGCAGCAACGTGCTGGGGACCCTGCGTCGTCACGATCACTTGGGCGATGTGCGGACTGCTCGGGGCACGCGAGATGTTGTAGTAGAAGCTCGGGACGCTTCGGCCGACGACCGTCGTCAAACCGGTGACCCCCTCCAGGTCCCGAAGCTCGGCTTCGAGCTCCTTGGTCACGCGGTCCGTCTCGCGGACGTGGGTGCCTTCCGACATCTCCACCATCACGACCATCTGCTCACGGTCGGAGGCGGGAAAGAAGCTGAAGCCGACCTGGCCCGCCGCATAACCTTCCGCCGCGACGATGACCCCCGTGGCCAGCAGGACGAGCACGGGGTGACGGATCGAGATCCGGGCGACCCATCGGGCCATGGGCTCGATGAACCCGCGGCCCGGATTGGCCTTGCGCGTGAGGGCCATCCCCGCCACGGCGGGCGTGATGACCAGCGCGTAGACGTAGCTCGCGGCCAGGGTGATGGCGACGACGACTGGGATCGCTCGGGTGAAGTCGGCGCTCGGCCCCTCGGAGAGCAGCATGGGGACGAACGCGGCGAGCGTGGTTGCCGTCGCCGTGGCGAGGGGGATGGCCAGTTCGCGCACGGACGCCCGGATCGCCCGCGCCCGGGGGACGCCATCGTCGAGCCGGCGCTGAATCGCCTCGGCCACGACGATCGCGTTGTCGACGAGCAGGCCGAGCGCGAGCACGAGCGCGGCCACGGCAATCTGGTGTAGCACGCCGCCGCCCGCCGCATAGATGGCCACGGCGGCGAAGGTGACGAGCGGGACGGCGAGGGCAACGACGAGTCCGACCCGCAAGCCCATCGCGACGACGAGCACGACGGCGACGATGCCGATGCCGATCGCGAGCGACTGTGAGAGCCCGGCGAGGCGGCGCTCGACCTTCTCCGGTTGGTAGGCAACCTCGACCAGCTCGACCTCGGTCTGGTCGGCCTCGAACGAGCTCAGCACTTCGCGCACGCGGTCACCGAACGCGACGACGTCGAGGTCGGACCGCGGAATGACGCCGACCAACACTGCCGGGCGTCCGTCGTGCCGGGCGAGCTCTTCGGCGGGCTCGAGGGTGGTGCGGCGAACCTTGGTCACGTCGCCGAGGCGCAATCCCGTCCCGTCCGCGAGGACAATGGGTAGCTCACGGATCTCGTCGAGACTATTGAAGTCTGCCTGCGGACGGATTGCGACCGCGCGCCCGTCCAGCTCGATCGTCCCCGCCGGACTGGTCACGTTGCGAGACTGCAGCAGGTCGACGATGGCGAGCGGGCCGATCCCCAGCTGTCGCTCGTGCCAGTCCTCCCACTCCACGGTGATCTGCTCGCCCGGATCGCCGGTCACCTCGACGCGCGAAACGTCGGGGTCGGCGAGGAGCCGGCTGCGAAGCGCATCGGCGGCGTCGGCGAGAACGAGGACATCCGCATTGCCGGTCACCGCGACGACGACGCTCTCGGTCTCGTTGAGCTCGTGGTCGACCTGTGGCGGCAAGGCACCTTCGGGTAGCTCGTCGGTGACCTCTTCGACGGCTTCGTCGACGTCCTTCCATACGGCATCGATGTCGTCGACGTCGTCGCGCAGCTCGACGTTGAGCACGGCAATCCCGAGCCGGATCGTGGCGCGCACCTCCTTGATGCCGTCGACCTCGGCGAGCTCTTCCTCGATGGGCTCGACGACCAGGCGCTCTACCGCGGTCGCGTCGGCGCCGGGGTACGGCGCCAGGATCATGCCGAAGCGCTGCTCGAGCTTGGGGTCTTCCTCGCGCGGCATGAAAAACCACGCCACGACGCCGAGGGTGGAGAGTACGAGGGCGAGGCCGACGGTCAGCCGGCGGCGCTGCAGGAGTGTGTCGATCATGGCTCGACCTCGACGCGATCGTCGTCCAGCAGGTGGGCCGCGCCGCTGACGACCACCCGCGCATCAGCGGGCACCCCGGCGCGAATCAGGACTCGTTCACCGGCGAGTCCGTCGAGCTCGACCGACTGGCGACGCACGCGGCCCTCGGACTCGATGAACACGTACGGAGCCGAGCCGGATGGATCGAGGACTGCGGCGAGGGGCACCGAGACGCGAGACGCCCCCAAGACGGGCAGCTCGACTCGCGTGGGCAGGCCGCCGACCAGACCGTCGCCGCTTCCGAGCACGACGATGACGGAGAACAGGCCCGTCGATCCGGATCCGTTGGTGGAGATTCGCTCGACCGTGCCAATCGTGGGAGGACGCTCGGAACCGGGGAACGAGACGGAGACGCCCTGTCCGCGCTCGAGCTGCTCGACGAGATTCGCGGGCACCCGCAGCGCAACCTCGTAGCGATCCATGCCGGTCAGCTGCACGACCGGCGCCCCCGCGGCAACGACTTGGTCTTCCTCGGCCAGGACCGCAGTCACGATCCCGTCGAACGGCGCGCGAAGCTGGGCCTCGCGGATCATTCGACGGCTCTCGCGAAGCGCGACCGTGGCTTCGTCGCGGGATGCGGCGAGTGCGTCGGTGCTGCTCTGGGCCTGCTCGAGCTGTTGTGTGCTCGCGGCGCCGGCCTCGACGAGCTCCTCGGCGCGATTGCGGTCGCGCTCGGTCTGTTTGCGTCGCGCCTTGACCTCGGCGAGGCGAGCCTTTGCCGCCGCAGAGGCGTTGCGAAGCGGCTCGACGTCCAGCTGAGCGATGAGCTCGCCCTTGCTCACCTGCGTTCCGACGTCGACCGGGCGCGCAACGATTCGGCCGGTGATCGTGAACGAGACCGCCGTTCGCTCTTCTGGGCGCGTGACGCCGTGTAGGACGGCCACATGCTCATGCCGGGACTGTCTGGCCTCGGCAACGCGAACCCGGGCGGGCCCGCTCCGATCGACTTCGACTCGATCCCCACCGTCGCCCTCGGCCTGATTCGCGAAAGTGGCGGCAGCTCCTGCTGATCCCAAGGCCAGTACGGCCGCTAGCGCTCGACGCTTCATGAAACGCTTCCCCGTTGTTGAGTCGCACTCAACTACAGGGTCCTTAGCGCTGCTTGCTATTGAGTCAAGCTCAATAGCGAATTTGACCGTGACGGGGCGCTCCGCCGCCGCTCCCGAGGCGAGCCTTTACTCCGGCGGCATGCGAAGTGCCGCCTCGATCAGCTGCACGCACTCCGCGTGATACTCGCGCCAGTTCTCGCCCTCGCCGTCGGCGAAGCACTCGAACAGGGCGTACTCGACCATCCCAAACAGCAACGATGCCGCGAGCTTGGGGCGCTCTGTATTGATGTAGCCCTGCTGCGCCCAGGTCTCGAACGCCGCTGCCAGCGCACCGATGATCACCTGCCGGACCGCGGCCTGGGCCGAGTTGTGGTCGGCGGGATCCTCGACGGCGCGGAGCAGGCTCGAAACCCCGCTGTTTGCCTCTGCATGTCGGAAAACGCCGAGAAGCATGCGATGGACATCGGGCTCCTCGCCGGGCATGAGCCCCTCGAACATCGCCCGGGCCACGCCTCGACCATGCTCGGCGGCGACCTCGGTCAGCACCCCGCGTTTGTTGCGAAAGTGGTGAAAGACGATGCCCTCGGAGACGCCAGCTTCGCGGGCGATCTCCGCCGTGGTGGTCTTCTTGAAGCCGTTGTGCGCGAACAGCCGCGTGGCCACGTCCACGATGCGGACGCGCTTGTCATCGGGCGCTCGGCGGCGGGCCGGGGCTCGCTTGGTGCGACGGCGTGTCGTGGTCGCGGAGGCCACGTGATCACCTTGGCCGACGCCCGGCCGCGGGTCAACTGGGTCGTATGTTGAGTCACACTCGATTGAAGCGGCGGGTGCGCGAGCCCCATCGCACGAACGCGCGTGACTCGAGGCTGCGGCGTGGAGGCGCATCCTTGGGCGCATCGACGAGGTCGACGGCGGCATGGGCCACACCATCGATCCCGGCGCTGGCGTAGGTTGCGAAGATCGCCGCCTGATCGGGCGTCATGTCGGGCAGCGTGACCCAGTGATGGTCGGGGGCATGCCGCAGACCGCGAACCTGGCCCTTGCGGTCCGGAAAGACAATGTCGACGTCGAGCCAGTCGTCGGGATCGACCGAGCGCGGCAGCACGAAGCCGATCGGATCGCGGTGCACCGTTTCCACGATGGGCCGCCAGACGTTGACGATGGCGAACTCGTTGTCAGCCCAGCTCGACGCACGACTCCCGAGCAGAGTCTGCATCCGAGTGCGGGCTGACCATGCGTTGTAGTCGCAATGCACGTGGTGCGACGGAGGGCGGGCGCCGGCTCCAGGTCCGCGCACCGTGTGATCGAAGACCACGACCTCCTCAGCCTCGAGCTGGGCTGCGATCAGCGAACGCAGTCGAGGCTCGTACTCCGGCAGCGCCTCGAGGTCCACCGCCGGCGCGCCGGTGAATACCACCCGGTCCCGCTCCCAAGTCGGCGCATCGTCACGCGCATCATGCAACCGCACGTCCACCCACTCATACGGAGGATCGATCCGGTTCCCCACCACCCCGCCCGCATCGATCAAAATCCGAGCCGTCCGCGAGGCGTCCCGATGGTACTGAACCCGCCCAACCAACACGCCCCCCTATCCTCGCTGTTGCACCCGTTTGTCAACTTCGGGGACGTTGCTCGAAGTTGACAAACCTCGGCAACACCCCAGCAACACCCCACCACCACGGTGTTGCACCCGTTTGTCAACTTTGGGGACGTTGCTCGAAGTTGACAAACCTCGGCAACACCTCGGCAACACTGTCGGTCGCGGCGTCGTTGCTAAGGACACAGGCGGACGGTCGACCATGTGACGGGCGCGAGCGGATCGCCTTGCGCCGGCCAGTGCGTGGCAAAGCCTTGCGTGTCCGACAGGCGCAGCAGCAGGCCGAGCTCGTGCTGCCCCGGATCGAGACCGAGAGTCGCAAGCTCGATGCGGATTTCGACGAGGTCGATCGGCCCGGCTGCGAAGTTGTTGGCCTCCCAGCCCTCGGCCTCCGGGACGCAACCGTCGTAGTTGTCGACTTCGCCCGCCGCGGCACAGTCGGTCGCCGAAACGTGGAACCACCAATCGTCCGGCCCGAGGGTCTCGGGCTTGTCGTTGCCGACGTCGATCAGCACTTCCGGAAAGACGATCGCTGGAGGCACGGAAGGCGGCTGAAAGCTCGCGAACACGAAGACGAGCGAGTCGCCGTCATGCTTGATGCCGACGTCAGCGGACCAGTCCTCGGCAGGCTGGATCGAGAACGGAGCGGCATCGGTCCACTCGCCGTCGGAGACCTGGCCGTCGACGGTGACTGCGCTTCCGAGAGTGATCACGGGATGGTCGGTTTGGTCGCAGCGCGGCAGCGTGCCGCTCGAGCTCGATTCTGCGTCTGACTCACCCGTGCTGGTTGTTCCCGCGTGGTCGTCCGTCGATGTCGAACCCGACTCTTCGCTGCCGACATCGGTGGGGTCGGCGGTGGGGCGCTGACACGCAAGGCTCAGCGACACGACGCTGACGATGCTCATTCGCGTGATCACGGCATCGCTCCTTCGTCGTACGGGGACAGCCATCCCGATCGAATCGTGTGGTCCTCGGAGCTTTCGATGCGCTCGCGCTGGGCTTCGATCAGCTCCTCGGGCGCTCCCATGCCGCGTAGCTCGTCGAGGTAGGCCGGGATGTCGTCGACGATGAGCTCCGAGTGGACGCCGATGTGCCGACGGCCAACGTCGACGACGATGTCCAGGTCTTGGGCGTATCGAACGCGCGGCGCGGGGATCGAGAACGCGGGGATGCTGTGCTCGAAACACTCGACGAAGACGGCGTCGTCCACATCGTTGTCGGTGACCTCGAGCTCGTCGATGAGGGCGCCGACATCGGGCTCGGCGATGAAGTGGGCTCGAAAGCGCATCACCCCGGTGGGCGCCGGCTCGGCGTCCGCAGGTCCAATGCAGTCGGCAGTCGCCTCGCGCAGGTCGGCAGCGAGCTGCTTGAAATCCGAGAACGCCCCCGTGGACGACAAGGCGGGCATCGACGGTTCGTCGTCTGGATTTGGGGCGCCAGCGTGGGCGGCGAGGATCGTCTTGCGAAGCGCAGCTCGAGGCCGCGGGGTCGGGGCGGGAGGCTTCTGCTTGCGCTCGGCCGTTGTTCGTTCGGGACCGGGTTGCTGGACTGCGAGCGCGTTGGGCCGCTCGGGCTCTTCATTGGCGCCGGCGAACACAGCGACGCCAACGATGCCGACGACGGCGACCAGTCCGATCAGCCACGCAGCTCCGGTGGAAGCCCCGGTCGCCGTGGGGGTGCTGGGCGGCCAGCCGAACGCGAGCATGCCCGCCCAGGCTTCGCGCCCTCCGAAGTCGCGGTCGAGGCGGTCGCGGACGCGGGTGAGCGCACGCGACAGTCGGGTTCGGACGGCGCCCGGCTGTAGCCCGAGGTCGGCGGCCACGCGCTCGGTGTCCTGCTCGAGAAAGTAGCGACGCACGACGATGTCACGGTCGCTCGCGCTGAGCTCATCGAGGGCCGTCTTGACGGCATCGAGCACTCTGGCTCGGTGCACGACATCGTCCGTCCCGTCCTGGGCGTGATCGGACTGCAGGCGCCATGCATTCGCATCCCAGCGTGCGCGCTTGCGCCGGGACATCAGCGCAAAGCGCCGGGTCACCACCCGCAGCCACGCTCGGCGGGGCTGGCTCGGGTCTGGGGGATGCTCCTGGGCGGCCAGAAGCGTCTGCTGCGCCAAGTCCTCCCCTTCGGAGGGCCCAGCGAGATTGGTCGCGACTCGGAGCAGCCACGCGGTTTCACTCGCGGCAGAGTTCTGCATCGTCGAGTCCCCCATGCCCGCCGAGCCCCCACGTTACCCCGAAAGTTTGTCAACTTTGGGGACGTAGCTCGAAGTTGACAAACCCCGGAAACACCGCCGCAACTACCGTCCAGCCACGGTGTTGCACCCGTTTGTCAACTTTCAGCTACGTCCCCAAAGTTGACAAACTTTGGTGGGTGACCCAGACGGGGGCGTTGGGGACGGCTCGGGGGACGCTTTGGGTGGTGAGCTCGGCTTCGATGAAGATCATGCCGGTGGGGGCGTCGACTTCGGGGGCGATGTCTCGGACGACGGCGGCGAGGGGGTCTTCGCCCCACTCGAGGGTGACGTCGAGGACGGTGCCGACCATGAGGCCGGGACGGTCTTCGGGGGGGATTGCGAAGCGAACGAAGCTCTTGCTGGTGTCGATGAGGCGCACGACCGGTTGGGCGGGGCTCGCGAGGGAGCCGGACTCCCGGTAGACGGCGGCGACCGTACCGGCGAAGGGAGCCGCCAGGTCCATTTCTTCGAGCTGGCGCTCGAGCTGCTCGATTCGCGCCTTAGCACCGGCGATCGCTCCGGCCGCGCTCGCCGAGGCGGCGCCTGCCTGCGCGCGGTCCGATTGCGCCGACGAGACATTGTCGGCGGCGGTGATCCCTTGCGAGTAGAGCTCCTGCTCGGTGGCCAAACGACGTCGCGCGTGTCGAGCGGCTGCCGCGGCCTCACCCGCACGCCCCCGGGCAACCTTGAGCTCCGCCTGCGCAATCGCAAGCGCCTCTCGAGCCGCCGCCGGATCGAAGGTCGCGACCTTTGCTCCCTTCGAGATCGTCTGCCCCACCGAGACGTGCACCGACTCGAGCTTGCCCTCGTAGGTCGGCGCGACGTCCACAACCGTCGACGGCAGTACGACCCCCGCGTAGCCCGGATCCGCGTCCACAATCGGATCCTCGATCACCGGCTCGGGCTCCGTCGACTCGGCAACGACGGTCGGTGCAGCCGTCTCCGCCTTGTCGCACCCGACCACGACGCACAGCGCCAGCAGCATCCGTTTCATCCTTCACCCCCTGCTGCAAGCTGCAGCATCGGTCCGTCCGAAGGCGACTGCGCCAGCACCAACCGCCGGTAGTAGCCATCCTGCTGAATCAGCTGCGCGTGCGCTCCCGCCTCGACGATGTTGCCCTCGTGCACCACGATGATGACGTCCGCCCCAACCACCGTCGACAGTCGATGAGCGATCACCACCTGCGTACACCGCAGCTTCGCCAGATTCTCCGAAACCTCGGCCTCCGTCGCCGCATCCAGAGCGCTCGTCGCTTCGTCCAGCAGCAGCACCGCCGGGTCATGCACCAAAGCCCGCGCCAACGCCAACCGCTGGCGCTGCCCACCGGAGAGCGATGCGCCACCTTCCGAGACCACCGTGTGGTAGCCCATCGGCATCGCCGAGATGTCGTCGTGAATCCGTGCCAGCTGCGCCGCCCGAACGATCCGGTGGTAGGGCGCCTCCGGATCATTGAGCGCGATGTTGTCGCGAATCGAGCCGCCGAAGATGTACGGCTCCTGCGTCACGATCCCCATCTGTCGCCGCACGCTGCGAACGTCGAGCTGCCGAAGGTCGCGACCGTCGAACTCGATCGACCCGTGCTCGGGCCAGTACAGACCCAGCAGCAGCGACGCGAGCGTCGACTTGCCCGACCCCGATTTGCCGACCAGCGCAACCTTCATGCCCGGCCGAATCTCGAGATTGGCGTTGCGCACCACCAATGGGGCCCCCGCGCCGTAGCGGAACGACACGTTCGTCAACCGAATGTGCCCCGACAGCCTCGGCGCCGTCTGAACCTGGCGACGATCCTGCTCGGGTTGCTCGGACATGACGTCATCGATGCGCTCGATGTAGCTGGTGAGCGCCTGCAGCGACACCAGGTTGTCCACCAGGTCACCCAGGGGCGTCAGAAAGCCGACCGCAAGCGCGTTGAGGGCAAGCATCGTCCCCAGCGAGATCGAGCCCTGCATCGTCATGTATGCGCCGACGCAGAGCACCACGAACGGCGCCGCCGACTTCACCACCCCGAGCGCTGCATCCACGACTGCCTCGAGCCGGCCGCGGTCGAGCCCGACGTTGAGCGCCTTGGTGAACAGGTTGGACCAGCGAGTCACCGCGTTCTGCTCCGCCCCGGCGACCTTGAGCGTCTCGATGCCCCCGATCAGCTGCACGAGATAGCTGTGCGACTGCGCCTCCGCCTCGAGCTGCTGCGACATCAGCTCGCGGTAGCGCGTACGCGTCACCCAAAACAACACGATCTGGATCAGCGCCAGGCCGGCCACCACCGCCCCGAGCACCGGTGACAGCACGACGATGAGCGCGAGGTAGATCAGCACCAACGAGCCATCGAGCAGCGCCGAGAGCGTGTTTGACGTCAGCAGCTCGCGCATCTGCACGTTGCTGTTGACCCGCATCATCAAGTCACCCGCCGAACGCGTCTGGAAGAACGTGAACGGCAGGCTCACCAGATGCTCGAGAAACCCGAGGCTCATTCGAACGTCGAGCCGCGTACGGAGCTCGAGCAGAAGATGCGAGCGGATCAGCTCGGAGACGAACTGAAAGACCACCACCGCCGACAGCCCACCCGCAACGACCCACAGCAAATCGGTGTCCGCCCGCGGCACGATGCGGTCCACGATCAACGCCGTGAGCAGCGGCAACGCCGTGGCAAACAACCGCAGCATCACCGACATCGTGAGCACGCGGCCAAGGCCACCGCTGCTGCTCAGCATCGTGCGCAGGTACGTCACCAGGCGGTTGCCCCCCGCCTTGAGCGGCGCAAACGACTGCGTCGTCTCGAGCGTGACCGCGATACCGGAGTAACGCTTGGACACCTGATCCCACGTCATCAGGCGCGGGCCGGTTCCGGGGTCGACAACCTTCAGCCCCCGCTTCGTCGCGCGATCGAACACCACGAAGTGAGCCAGATCGACATGCAGGATCGACCCCCGCGGGAGCAGCCGAAGCTCCTGCACGTCCGTCCGCAGCGCCCGCACCCGCAGGCCGTAGTACTCCCCCGCCTCGCGCAACGCAGCCACGCTCGCCCCATCGCGGCCGATGCCCATCACCGCTCGCACGTCCTCGAGCCGCGTGTCCCGGCCGAGAAAGCGCAGCACCATCGCAAGGCAGGCCGCGCCGCACTCCGCCATCTGCATCTGCGGGACGTACGGAATACGGCCGCGGCGGCGCGAACGCTCGAGACGGCGCAGCGCCGGATAGGTCGCAGGTGAGGGACCTTGGGTCGCGGCGTTGGCAGTCACAGCGAGAGCTCCTTGAGCGCGGGGATCAGCATTTCGAGGATGGTCTCGTCGCGGGTCCGCACCTCCGCGGTGCCCCCCATCCCATCGTGATACGGGTAGACCTTTCCGTCCGACTCGAAGGTCGTCGTGGGCAAGGTGGCGCGGACCATGATCACGCCCCCCCCATCCATCGGCAGCGTGTCGGCCAGCTGCGGGCCCAAGATCCGTCGGGCCTCGGCGGGTCCGATGACGCCATCGGTCACCGTGTCGACCTCGACCTCTTGGTACGCATAGTCGAAGCCGGCCAACTCGAGGCGCAGCGCCATGCCCGGCTCGATGAGTGGCCGATCGCCACCGGGCAGGAACGCGATGATCTCCAGGCCCTTGGCCTTGTCGTCGACGACCGCCATCACGGCATCGCCCACGCCGATCTGCTGCCCCGGGTCGACCTTGATGTCGGTGACCACGCCGTCGTGCGGCGCCCGAACGACCCGCTGCTCGAGTGCCGCTTCGGCGGCGTGCAGCTGCCGGCGAAGCGAAACGACCGCCGAGGCGGCTGCTTCGTCGTTGGGATCGAGCAGCCGGTTGCGAAGCTGAGTGCGAAAGTCGTTGCGGATCGCCTCGTACTCCGCCCGCTGGGTCACGTCGCGCAGTCGCGCCAGAATCTGTCCGGTCGTCACGCGCTGCCCGGGTTGAACGTCGACCGACGCCACCGCGCCCGCGCCCACCGCGGCAACCTCGGCGCGACCGTCTTGACGAATCACAGCCGGCCCTGCGCTGTACTCACTGATCGTCCCGACCGCCACGCCGATGACGCCGATCACCAGCATCGCCAACAGCGCCCAGTACATCGTTGCGGTCCAGTGCGGCGCGATGCGAATGACCTCGCCCTCCTCGCCCTTGTCGAGGTAGTGGTCGACCGCCTCCGGCCGGTAGATCGACATCGCCTTGGGGCGCTGCCGCTGCGCCAGCGCGTCTTCGGCCGTCACCGCCGCCGAGACGCGGGCGAAGATCGGACCAAGCTCTTGCGCAAGGTGGACCAGCCGGTAGCAAGTCTTCGGGTCGAAGACGCCGAGTGCACCCGGGCGGCGCACGACGATGACGGCGTGAACCTCACCTCGCGCCGCGATCGGCACCGCGAATAGCCCATCAGAAGGCGAGCCGTCCGGGTTGTCGAGCTGCGCGTCGTAGCGCGGGTCGTTACCGACGGCGGCAGCGTGCACGGGCTCGGCCGTACGCGCGACGTATCCAACGATGCCGGTCGCCGCCGATCCCTCGATCGGGCTCTCCCCCGTCTCGGTCCATACGGCTCCAGCGGAGGCATCGTGAAAGACACACGAGACCCGCCCCGCGTTCATCAACTTCGCAACGCCCTCTTCGACCGCTTGTGCCGCTGCAACGGGGTCGGCATGCGCGCTGGCTGCCGCACAGATCTCGAAGACCTGCATGTCGTGCCAGGCCCGGGTATCGCTCGGCGCAAGCTCGTTGCTCGCGGGCCGAGGTCGCGTCGCACTCGCAACGACGCGCTGCAGCACCTCCGCGGGGACACCCGGCGTGAGCCGATAGTACGCGTCGTCGAACTCAGGAGCGACGCCGGCGGAGAGGATCAGCGAGACCTTCGGCGCGTACTCGGATGCCTGCAGCGCCTCGACGAGCGCACTCGCCGGACCGTCGAGCAACTGATAGCCCACGACTACCACGAGACGTTTGAGGTGCGAGAGATGAGCGAGCACCTCCGCCCGCGTCGTCGCGCGCCAGCACTCCCCGCCGATCGCAGCCACGAGCCACCGCTGATTGTTGGGGTCCGCTTCCGCCACCACGACGCGCGCCGGCGGTTCGATCTTCCGAGCCCCGCGCGATGGTGCGGGCGGCGTAGCGGGCTGAGGACGACGCGCCGGGACAGGCCTCGCCCTCTCGACGGCGGAAGCATCGACGATGGGCGGAGCGAGCGGCGACGTCGGCAACTGCGTAACGCGAGCACCCCCTGCCCCACCCCGCACGTCGAGCAGACGCGTGTCGAGGTCGTCCATCTCGTTCGACTGCGGGGCCGCAGCGTCTGCAAAGCCGATCAGCTGGAAGCGCGTCGCCCCAATTCGAAACGAACGCCCGGGACGCAGCACACGTCGGGGCATCCGTCGGCCATCGATCCACGTCCCGCCTTCGGTCCCCAGATCGCGCACGCCGACGATACCGTCGCGAAACAACAACTCCGCGTGATGCGGCTCGACCCCATAGCCGTGCGCGCGAATGTCCCCGCGCGAGCCGATGGTTCGCCGCGTCTCGGTAATCCGCAGCGTCTCTTCACGGCCATCGCCGTGACGCACCAACAGCTCGAACGAAGCCGGACAATTGCCAGCTGCGCCCTCGACAAACCCCACGTAGAAGACGTGGTGCTTCGGGTCGGGAGGTTCCCGTCGAAGCGCCCCAAAACGGCGAAACTTGGGCGCCGATCACCGTGTCGGGGCGGTTTGCACCCCGGGCGCGAGCATTCGATGGTCGACCACCGCAAAGCCCGCCTTGCGGTACATCTCGACCGCACCAAGGTTGGGCGCGGTCACAAACACTTCCTGCAATTGACAGCCCTGTGCGTCCATCCAAGTCCGCGCGGCAGTGATGAGCGCGCGTCCGAGCCCCTCCCCACGACGCGTGGGATCGACCGCCACCCACGACACGACACCGACCGGGACGTGCAGGTAGCGACACGTTCGCTGGGCCGCATAGACGACTCCAATCAGCTCGGGGTCGCGCAGTATCCCCACGTACTGGTCTTTCGCGGCGCATGCCTCGCGCATCTCGATGACGTCGCGCTCGACCAACTCGTGCTGGGAGATGTGGGCCTCGATCTCCGGGGTCGACCACACTCGACCAGCCGCGGCGCTCCACCAGCGCAGATGATCGGCCAGAAACTCGGCGAGCCAAGGCCGCATCCGATCGACGTCGAGCGCATCGGCGTCCGTAATCGCCTCGACGGAAAGCTTCATGCCGTCGCTCCCACGACGAGCGAGAGCACCGGTTTGGGCAAGTGACGTCGCCCTTCATCCAGGGCGAGCTCGACCTGATGGATCAGCGCCTCGCCGGCCTCGGTCAGTCGTCCGTCTCGCCGAATCGTGCCCAGCGCTTCGTCGATCCGCTCGACGAGGGTCTTGGTGTACGTACCGAGCTCGTAGCCCGGATGTTCGACGACGTGTCCGTAGAGCCGTGTGTTCAACGCAACCTCCTGCACGAACGAGAATACCCCGTGTACGAGGTTGACCATCGGGCGCTCGCTGCCCGTGAACGGTGAACGGTACTGCTCCCGATCGGGGTTGAGCACCAGTCGATGAACATCCAGCAACGAGCTCAGCCGGTTGTGGGCCGTCTCGAGCACGAGGGACTATGACACAACGGAGACCGGACGCGCCGTGGTCGACACCAAGCCGCGCATCGCGTGCACGCTCTCGTTGAGCGGCTCGAGCCCGCGGCCTCGCACCGGTACCAGGACATCGACCGAGCGGCGAACCTCCTCGAACATTTCGGGCGCCTCTTCTGCGAGGATCGTCATCCCGTCGCCGAGGGCAAGCGTCAGCGCCTGCTTGTCCTCCTCGCCCAGGTCCATCCACAGCGGCTCGGCCCGCGCCTGCGCGCCACGAGGGTAGTGCCCCTCGATCCACGCATCGCCATACACCAGCGCGAGCAGACCCGGCTGGACCCGGGGCGCCGGCGTCCAACCGGTGGGCTCGAGGCCATCCATCGCCGTGAAGCGGTAGCGCAACTCGCCGCCCTCGGAGCTCACCGAGAGCCAGGCCTGGGTGGCGTTGCGGTCGGGAAGCGCGGCCGTCAGTCCAAAGGGCTCGAGATGCACGACGCCGGGTCGCGGAAGCTCGAGACGAAGCCGGTCGCCATCGCGCAACGCTCCGGCGACGAGCAAGCTGCCCGCGAGCAACCGCGGCAGAACAGCTGCGACCTCCGCGATGCGCGGGGCGTAACCGGCGTCCATCGCTCGGTGCATCACGTGCACCCAGCACGTGATCTCGGGACGCAGTGCGACGTCCCAGACGCGACGAGCATCCATGCCCAGCAAGCGCTCGATCGCAACCGCGAGGCTGGCGCGGATCGAAGGATCCTCGATCCGACCAAATGCCCCCTGGGCGAGCTTGAGCACCCGCTTGAGATAGACACGCCCCGCGGACGCGCGCAGCAGGCGACTCGTTCGTTCGTCCGGAAACAAGCACGCGCCGGCGTCGAGCTTGGGCAAGCGCTCCCCGTAGAGTCGGCGCAGATCGTCGCGCGAAAGCGGCAGCTCCTCGGGCGCGTCCAGCTCCGCCGGCGGCGGCAGGTCGACCTGCTCCGGAATCCCGATCTCGGGTCGATGATAGAGGTCGGGATCCACCACCCCGTCGATCGGCAGGTGACGCGTGACCGCGTTTTCGATCTCGTCCGCTGCACCCTTCGACAGCCTCGTCGGCGCAACCCCGTCGCGCAACGTCACCGGGGCGAGATGCCAGAAGCCGCGACGTTGCACGAGCGACGCCCGAATCTTGTCGAGCAGCGCATCAAGGGCGGTCTGCGCATTGAAGACGAGCGAGACGCTGATCGAGTCGTCCTCCGAAACGCCCCAATGCAGCCACAGCGCCGGGATGTACAGCATATCGCCCGGTCCGAGGTCGAACTCGAGGGCGTCGAGCGGCATCGGGACGCTGCCGACCCCGGGCGCCCCGAGGATGCGGTCCCGCAGCTCGTGCGGCGGGATGACTCCCGGGTCGTGCAGCCGCCAGCGTTTGTGCCCATGCTGCTGGATCACGAAGTTGTCGCTGACGTCGTAGTGACTGCCGATCCCACTGCCGGCCGTCGCAAACACGCCGTCGAACCACACCCGGTTGCATGTGGTGCTCGAGGCAAACGCCGAAGCAATGCGCGCCAGCTCGTCGTCCCCTTGGTCGATCTCCTGGACGAAGACGGTGCCATCCTCGCTCTTGGCCACGCGATCCGGTCGGCGCTGCTCCACCCGCCGCGCGGCTTCGAAGAAACGCTCGCGCCCGATCACGCTGGGCACCGTGCGCTGCGCCGCTCCGCGCATGATGACCGGCGCGCGCCTCCAAGTTGTCTGCATGAAGTCAGCGAGGCGCTCTTCGCCCAGCCACAGCTCTTCGACGTTCGTCATGCTCGTGCTCCTCGTTGCCGCTCGGCGATGGTTCGTGCATTTCGATCGTGAAACTCGGCGCGCTCCTCCTCGTGGAGCTTGCGGCAGGCGGCCGCGCCCAACACGTAGGCGTCGCGCCACATCGGCGTGAGCTCGATGGTTTTCTCGGCCCACCGCGCGCACGTCTCCAGCTCGCCGAGCCGGTACGCACACATGCCGCGGAGGAAGTGCGCGTGCGCGGAGATGGTGTCCGTCGCTCGCTCAGCGGCCCGCTCCAGGTACTGTCCGGCACGACCGTACTTGTTGAGACCGATGAGGTGAAGCCCGAGTGCGTAGGCCGGCCACGTCGCCCGATCGCCATGCGCCCGCGCTTCGTCGTGAGAGACCATCGCCGCCTCGAGCTGCCCGGCCGCCAGCTCCAGCAGACATCGGGCGGACCAGCCCGCGCCGCCGAGCTTGCACAGCTCGTCCGCCCACAGCGTCTCGCGAGCACCGGCGTCGAGCGGGCGACGGTTGCTAATCGCCTCCACCGCTGCCCAACGATGGCGTCTCGTCTGCGGTGCAGCCTCGAGCGGCCAGCCGAGTGCCCCGGCAAACGTCTCCCCGAGATAGCGCAGCGCCGGCGGCATAAAGCCGCTCGAGATCGAAAACGTCATCGTTGGCGCCGACTCGGCCAACCCGAGCGCACGCAGCTGACCCGCCACGCGCACGGGATCGTCGACGACATCGCCCTCTTCATCGCAGAAGTAGTCGAGGTCGACGTCGAGCCGAGCGCCTCGGAGTCCGGGGACCTGCCCGAGCGCGTCGACGGTGGTGATCGCGACCGAAAGCCCACCCACGTCGGCGCGCGCCCCCCAAGGCTCGACTCGAAACGAGTACAGAATCTCGCGTCCGTGGCCGGGAACGAGAGCGAGCATCTTCCACAGTGCGTTGCTCAGGCGGTCGACATCCGGGCCCGAGCTCCCAGGCGGCACGACCCACACGAAGCGCTTCACCATGCCCATCGCACCGGCCGCATAGACGAAGTCGTCGAGCCCGTAGGCGTGCACGTCGTCGTCGCGAAACGGTACGTCGCGATTGAGCATTCGAATGGCATCGGAATCCAAAGCCTGGCCGAGGCGTGCCAAGTCGTCGTCCGCGATGCGCTTGAGATCCAGATGGCGATCCAGGCACACGACGGTCTCGTTCGACCAACCGAGCTGATGCCAGTGGGCGAGGACTTCGCCGTGCTCCTCGAACGAGAGGGCTGTGTCGCTCATCGCCCGCTCTCCATCAGCCCCATGCCGATGAGGCGCTGGGCCGCGACGACCATCGCTTCGGGCGGGCTTTCACCTTCGGCGGCAAAGCGTTCCTCCACCAGCGCCCACGAGCCGGCGCGCAGCAGCTCGACGACGGCGGTCGACACTGGGCCGCTGACGAAGCCACGCTCGGTTGCAGCGTAGAGCACGGGTGTGGGCACCTCGCGTTCCCACTTCGGTTCGATCGCCGCAGCCGCCTCGGGCTCGTAGGTCGCGATCACATAGCGCGCGGCCGGCCCCTCGCTCAGCGCGGGCTCGGCGACGTCGAACACAGGATCGGGATTGACGGCCAGCACCGACAGCAGCGCGACCAGAAACTCGTGCCGGAGCACCGCCCGCGCGGGCACTGCGTCACAGCCCCAGTCCTCGGCGGTTCGAACCATGTAGCGATAGAACGCCTCTTCGGCGCACCACGCCGGCGCCCCCGTGGGCAACTCGCGAAAGCGAACGAACTCGGGCGACCGGAGGTACGCATCCGCGAGTGCTCTGACATCGACATTCGCCGCCTGCAGAGCCGCCAGCGTCCGTTGATACGCGCTGCCGAGGCCACCCGCCATGTCGCCGCTGCCCGACAGCAGGTCGCGACGAATTCGACCGCACGCATCGCGGAGCTCGTCGAGCTCGATGACCGCAAGGGCCCGCCGTTCGTCCTCGTCGGCGGTTATCGGTTCCCCGGCCAGGAAGCGCCTCTGCGTCTCGCCTTCGTAGAGCAGGTCGTACAGCAAACGCCCCAGCGGCGAGTGAAACGTGTCTAGCTCAGGCGGCATGGGCCGCGCTCCACGTCTGGGCGATCGACTGCAGCCGCTCGTAGTTGCCAATCGCCTTGCGAACCAGGGTCCCGTCTTCACGGTACTGCGGGTCCTCGTACGTGACGACCTTGAGGTTGGGACACCGCGCAATCAGCCACTCGAGTAGGTCGAGCTGCTCGTCCAAAAGCACGCCGTGGTGAAGGTCGCGAAACTTGCCCTGTGTGATCTGGCAACCAGACAGGTGAATCTCGAACGTGTGGTCGAAGGGAAGCGCTTCGAGCCCCTCGAACATCGCGTCGCCGGCCTTGCCGCGCATCCACTGGTAGCTCAGCAGGTGGCCGGTATCCAGCGTGGCCGGGGACTCGCTCTCACGGACGACCGCGCTGAAGAACTCGTAGGCGTTCATCTCGCCGACGACGACCGAGAGCCCCTCGGAAAACCCGGGAAACTCGACGCAGAGCGGCACCGCGAGCTCGCGCTGGTAGAGCCGAACGCGCTCGATGCAGCGCCGCAAGCTCTCCGCGGTGAGCAACGGCGGCAATGGATAGGGAAGCGCCTTGCCCTGAATCGACCAGATACCGAGGTCTTCGACGATCCACCGAAAGTCGTACTCGTCGCACAACGCGTTGGTGAACGCGATGATCGAGCGCGGGTCGTAGGCATCCACGGCGCCCATGTTGAGCATCGTGTGATGAAAGCCGCGAACGGGAATGTCCGGACACGCCTCGTAGAGGCTGTCGTACGCCGCGCGATAGTTGTCCAGACTGAGGCGGCAGCGATCCTTGGGCTGGTACGCAAAGAAGATCGTCGACAACTCCCCCTGGTACTTCGCCAGGAAGTTGCGGACCTTCGGGGCCACCTGTCCCCCACCGGTGCGACGAAAGCCGATCTTGTCGGGACGCCACGGAAGATCCATCCCGACCCCGAGGCCGAGAGGCGTGACGACGTCAGGAGCGCGGTAGCTCATGGATTGCCTCACCGAGTGCACGCGCCGAACGGGGCGCTTGGTTTGAGAGATGGACGGGGACGAACGGCTCGCCAAGCTCGCGAGCCGCCAGCTGAGCGACGACACGAGCCGCCCGCTCAGCTGCAAGCATGGGAAAGCAGAGCTTGCCCTCGCGGATGACGGCACCGGGCAAACGAAGGAAACGCTGCCAGCGCAGGTCGGCCAGCACCGGCGCGTCCTCGCCCGCGAGCAAGACAATCCAGGGGTGCATCGTCAGCTGCGTCGCGTCGGGGTCGACCGGCGCCATCGCCCGCGCCTGCGTGCGGCGATCAGGACTGACGTCCGTGTTCTTCTGCGGCAGCACCCGTTCGTACGACCCCGCGAAGTCGGCCTCGCGCTCGGCGAACTGCGGACCCTCGCGGTACGAGAACGCAGGACCCATGCGCCCCATCCCGTAGTTGAGCCGTTCATTGCCGCGCAGCGCATCCGCTTGGACGAGCTCGAGACCGTGAGCGGCGGGATCGTCGTGCAGCAGGGTGCCCTTCTCGAGCACGAGCAACTGCATGATGTCGATTCCGATCTTGTCCTGGTTGTCGCGCAGGAAGGCCTCGGAGGCGCGCGCGTCCGCTTCGGTCTCGCCGGGAAGCCCGCCCATCACCGACAACCGCAGGGTGATCCCCGCCGCGTGCACGTTGTCGATGATCTGCTGGTAGTGGTCGGCGCGAACGCCCTTGTTCACCTCGTCGAGCAGGCGCTGCACATTGGTGTCGTAGCCACACGACATGAGTACGCAGCCGCGCTCCGCCAGCTCCTGGCACAGCTCCCGGCGAAGCAGGATCGACTCCAGCCGATTTCGCGTACTGAAGGTGATCCGAATCCCGCGCGCATTGAGCTTGCGCATCGCCTGCAGCACGAGACGCAGGTTGGTGTTCTCGTCGACGAAGTTGATCCGCGTGATGCCGTGGCGCTTGACCAGGGTCTCGCAGTCGCGGGCGATCTGCTCGGCCGACGCCTGCTGGTAGCCTTTGTTCTTGAACGAGCGATTGCCGTACGAGCAAAAGGTGCAGCGGCCCCAAAAGCAACCCACGCAGGTCGTGATCCCGAGCTCGACGTAGCTCGAGACGTACCGCGTCACCGGGAGGTCAGAGAAGTCCGGCGTGGGCAGGTCGCGAAAGTGGACGCCGCGCTGAGGCGGGCGCTTCGCGAGCACGTGCGGCTTGTTCGACGCCGTCCACCACGCATCGCTGACATCATCCGGGCGGCGCTTGCCATCCGCGACCTGGCACAGCTCCTCCAGCGTTGCCTCGCCCGCGGCGATGCCCACGTGGTCGACCAGCGCACGAAAGTCGTCGATGCGCAGCAGGTCCTCGCCGTGCAGCATCAGCTGCTGGCCACCAACGATGATCCGCGCATCCGGGGCGTGCTCGCGAACCCAGCGGCAGGCAAGCAAGGTCGGCAGCAGCTGGCTGTAGTAGGCGACCGAGACCGCGACGATGCGCGGCTTGTGCTCCTCGAGCAGCGTGACGAGCTGGTCGCGCGCCATCTGGGTCGCGATGTCCTGCGGGTCGATCGCCGCGGCGGCGTGCTCGACGATCGCTGCGAGGCTCCGGCACTTCCGCGTCAGCAAACAGTCTTCGTAAAACAGCTCGATCCCAGTCTTGACGGCGCGGACGTCGTCATCAGACGCGTCGTTCTTGCCGAA
>JGI12316J15310_10000048_pt5 | contig 20360 bp, 18 predicted proteins | sample MarCyaLeptolynsp_FD_15310 | JGI IMG/M metagenome (IMG submission 15310)
CGACCGACTGCTTCATGTCGAGCCACCCGTGCCCGCCGGGCTTCCAGCAGTGGAACCGGGTGTCGCCGAGGTCCAGGTGACCGGGGCAGAAGAACCGGGTATCCGGGCCGGCCAGGCCGGACTCCAGCGCCGCCAGCACGACCAGCATCTTGTAGGTCGACCCCGGCGGATACTGGCCGGCGACCGCCTTGTTGTTCAGCGGTCCGCGCGGGTTGGCCAGCAGTTCCTCCCAGTCCTTGGCCGACAGTCCCCGGTTGAACGGGTTCGGGTCGTAGCCGGGCACCGAGGCGAGCGCGCGCAGTTCGCCGGTATGCACGTCCATGACGACGACCGAGCCGCTCTCCGCCTCGACGACGTTGCCCTCCTCGTTCACCAGCACGGTCGGGCGGCCGACATAGGCCTCGCGCAAGGCCGGATCCGCCTGCGCCAGCGCCAGCTGGGCCCGTGGGTCCTCGGCCGGCAGCCGATCGGCCTTGCCGCGCGCGAGACGCTCCGTGGCGAAGCGCTGCAGGTTGATGTCCAGGGTGAGGCGGATGTCGCGGCCGGGCTCGCCGTCCTCGCCCGGCAGTTTACGGATGATGCGGCCGAGCGCGTTCACCTCGACCTGCCGGCGGCCGGCAGTGCCGCGGATCTCCAGGTCGTGCAGCTTCTCAACGCCGCTCTTGCCGATGCGGAAGTCGGGCAGTTCCAGGACCGGGTCGCCGGTCAACTCGCTCTCGGAGACCGCCGCCACATAGCCGGTGATGTGCACGGCGGTGTCGGCGAAGGGATAGCGGCGGGATCGGCCCACCTCGATGCGGATGCCCGGCAGGTAGGGCGCGTTGACGGCGACCCGGGCGATCTCCTCGCGGGTCAGGTTCTCGACCACGGTGACCGGCACGAAGGCGCGCTTACGCTTCACCTCTTTCAGCACCCGCCGCACGTCCCAGTCCGGGACGTCGATGATCGAGCGCAGCGCGGACAGGGTGGCGGCCACGTCGTCGGTCTGCTCGCGCACGATCTCGACGCGGAAGTTGTCCTGGTTGTCCGCCAGCGCGACACCGTTGCGGTCCAGAATCCGCCCGCGGACCGGCGGCAGCAGCTCGAGATTGAACTGGTTGTCCCGCGACAGCAGCTCGTAGCGGTCGGCCTCGACCACCTGCAGGTAATAGAGCCGGGCGCCGAGCGCGCCGATCAGCGCCAGCTTGCCGCCCGCCAGCACCAGGGCGCGGCGGGTGAAGACCTTCTGGACGTCCTGCTCGCTCGCCTTCAGCATCGCCGCCTACCGCACCACGTAGCGGTGAATGCGCACGAATGCCCAGGCGACCACCGGGAAGCCGAGCACCGTCACCAGATACTGGAACACCGCCGGTTCCGGGCCGATCAGCCGGAATTGCAGCGCCGACATCATCACCCAGGCGAGTACCGCCACCGGCAGCAGGATGACCATGAAGCCGACCCAGGTCAGCAGGAACGGCTTGGTCACCAGCGCCCGGCGCTGGGACAGCGCCAGGGCGTGCAGCAGCAGCAGACTCACCGCCGTCAGGCCGAGCGGCGTGCCCGTCAGGATGTCCTGCAGCACGCCGATCAGGAACAGCGCCGAGGCCGGCTGCAGGTCCGGGCGGAACACCGCCCAGTAGAACGTCGCCATGGCGGTGAAGCCCGGCACCACCGCGGAGTATCCGGGGATGCCGATCGTGACCACCGACAGCACCGCCAGCACCGCGGTGATCGCCATCGGCGTCGATTGCCGCAGCCACAGGTCCAGACGCTGGCTGGCGGTCGGCCGCATCATTGCTGGGAGGCTCCGCTGCGCACGGTGGTGTCCGGCCCCATGACCGAGAACGGCGGCAGGTTGGCGCTCTCCGGCTGCACCACGCCGTCGGTTCCGGTCATCATGATGCGCACGTACTCCAGGCGCTCCCAGTCGACGAACGGCGTCACCCGGATCGAGCCGTCGGTGATCGTGGTGACCATGCCGACGGCGAGGCCCGGCGGGAACACGCCGCCATGACCGGAGGTGACGATCCGGTCGCCCGGCACGACCTGGGCATTCTGCGGCAGGTAGACGATGCGCGGCGCCCGGGTGTTGTCGCCGGCCAGCACCGCCGGGTCACGGGTCCGTTCCACCACCACGGGGATCTGCGAGTTCAGGTCGGTGATCAGCAGGACACGGCTGTGCGCGTCGCCGACCTCGACCACGCCGCCGACGAGACCCTCGCCGCTGACCGCGGCATTGCCGAGCGCCACACCGTGGCGGTCGCCGGCGGTGATCATCACGCTGCGCACGAAGGCGCCGCCGGCATCGGCGATGACCCGGGCGCTGACGAAGTCGACATCCTGCGGCGGCACGAAATTGGTCAGCGCCCGCAGCGCCCGGTTCTCCGCCTCGAGGCGGCGGGCGACATGCTGCCAGCGCTCCAGACGGTCATTCTCGACGGCGAGACGGGCGTTCTCCGCCCGCAGGTACCGCAGATCGCGGACGTTATCCATCATGTCCGAGACAGTCGCCGCTGGCCGCGAGACCACCTCGATGACCGGAGCAAGCGCGTCGAGCACGACGACCCGCGCGCGGTCCACCAGCAGCACGTCGGCCTTGCCCAGCAGCATCAGGCCGAACGCGGCGGCGATCAGGGTGGCGAAGGCAAAACGGCTCCACAGTGAGCGCACGGGCTGTGCCACGCTGCTGAAGGATCCGGGGCGTTTCGCCATTGTTGCCGGTCACCTCAAGGTTCGACAGGGCCGCCTGTTCGGCTCGGGATCCGGCTCAGTAGGCCCCAATGAGGACGTTGCGCAGCACCTTCATCTCCTCCAGGCAGCGCCCGGTGCCGAGCGCCACGCAGGACAGCGGGTCGTCGGCGATCATCACCGGCAGCCCGGTGGCGTGGCGCAGCACGAAGTCGAGATTGCCCAGCAGCGCCCCGCCGCCGGTCAGCACGATGCCCTTGTCGACGATGTCGGCGGCCAGTTCCGGCGGCGTCTGCTCCAGCGCCACCTTCACCGCCTCGACGATCTGGCTGACCGGCTCGGCCAGGCTGTCGGCGATCTGCGACTGGTCGATGATGATTTCCTTGGGCACGCCGTTCATCAAGTCGCGGCCCTTGATCTGCAGCCCCTTGCCAGTGCCGTCCTCCGGCGGATAGGCGGAGCCGATCTCCTTCTTGATCCGCTCGGCCGAGCCCTCGCCGACCAGGAGGTTATGGTTGCGGCGGATATAGGCGATGATCGCCTCGTCCATCTTGTCGCCGCCGACGCGCACCGAGCGCGAGTAGACGATGCCGCCGAGTGACAGCACCGCGACCTCGGTGGTGCCGCCGCCGATATCGACGACCATGGAGCCGGTCGGCTCAGTCACCGGCAGGTTGGCGCCGATCGCCGCCGCCATCGGTTCCTCGATCAGGAACACCCGACGGGCGCCGGCGCTCTCGGCACTCTCCTGAATGGCCCGGCGCTCCACCGCGGTCGACCCCGACGGCACGCAGACGATGACCTGCGGGCTGGCGAAGGAGCGGCGGTTGTGCACCTTGCGGATGAAGTGCTTGATCATTTCCTCGGCGACTTCGAAGTCGGCGATGACGCCGTCGCGCAACGGCCGGATCGCCTGGATGTTGCCGGGGGTACGGCCGAGCATCTGCTTCGCTTCGTCGCCGACGGCGAGCACCTGTTTCTTGCCGCGGACCGTGGCGATGGCGACGACCGATGGCTCGTTCAGGACGATGCCGCGTCCCTTGACGTAGACCAGGGTGTTCGCCGTGCCGAGGTCGATGGCCATGTCGGCGGACAGCATTCCGAGGAGATTGGCGAAGAACATCGTTTTCCGTCCCGTTCGATACGGCGACCCGGTCTCGCGGGTCGATCTTGCGAATCCTTTGGAGCCAGCCATCCAATCGGACGCCCGGCCCGGCTCTCGTTCAGCGTGTCGACGCTCCACCTCCAACAAGGGAGGCACCGTTCGCGTCGTCCCGTCCGCTTTGGTCTGCTCCGATACGCTACATCTAGGACAGTATCAGGATTCGCAGGCTCTTACAAAGCGCCGTTGACGGCGATTCGCTGTAGATTTCAGGACAAATCGGGCGAAACGACGACATCCGAGTCGGTTAGCAGTCCGATCCTCTCGACCGGCCGCGCGCGGGTGGTGAAGCGCATGAACGCGGCCAGATCCCGAATCGGGCCGGCGGGCGAGCGGAACGCGGCGAACGCGGCCGCGATCTCCTCGTCGTCGGGCGCACCGATCCGCGCGGCCGGCCGTTCAGGCTGCAGCCCCGCGGCCCCCAGCGCCGCCGACGTGGATGACGCCGATCACCCGGCCCTTGCCGGGACCGTGTGCCCCGAAAACCAGCCGGCTCAACCGCGTGTCCAGGGTGGCGGCCATCGCCGGATCCTGTCCCTCAAACGGCAATGCGGCGCCGGGACCCCGACGCCGCATCAATGCCAAGGCCGCAGCGGCCTCAGTTCTTGGTCTGGTCGACCAGCTTGTTCTCGGCGATCCACGGCATCATGGCGCGCAGCTTCTCGCCGACCTGCTCGATCGAGTGATCGGCGGCGCGGCGGCGCATGGCCTTGAAGGACGACTGGTTAACCTTGTTCTCCAGCATCCAGTTGCGCGCGAAGGTGCCGGACTGGATGTCGGCGAGCACGCGCTTCATCTCCGCCTTGGTCTCGTCGGTCACGATGCGCGGGCCGGACACGTACTCCCCGAACTCCGCGGTGTTGGAGATCGAGTAGTTCATGTTGGCGATGCCGCCCTCGTAGATCAGGTCGACGATCAGCTTCACCTCGTGCAGGCACTCGAAATACGCCATCTCCGGCGCGTAACCGGCCTCGCACAAGGTGTCGTAGCCGGCCTTGATCAGCTCGCACAGGCCGCCGCAGAGCACCACCTGCTCGCCGAACAGGTCGGTCTCGCACTCTTCCTTGAAGGTGGTCTCGATGGTGCCGGCGCGCCCACCGCCGATCGCCGAGGAGTAGCTCAGCGCGACCTCGAGGGCGTTGCCCGACGCGTCCTGGTCTACCGCGACCAGGCAGGGCACGCCGCCGCCGCGCAGGTACTCGGAGCGCACGGTGTGGCCCGGGCCCTTCGGCGCGATCATGAAGACGTCGATGTCGTCACGCGGCTCGATGAAGTTGAAGTGGACGTTGAAGCCGTGGGCGAAGGCGATCGCCGCGCCCGAGCGCATGTTCGGCTTCAGGTCCTCGTTGTAGATGTCGCCCTGCAGCTCGTCCGGGGTCAGCATCATCAGCACGTCGCCCCAGGCGGCGGCCTCGGCCGGCGTCATGCACTTGAAGCCGGCGGCCTCGGCCTTCGGGCGCGAGCGGGAGCCTTCCTTCAGCGCGACGACCACGTCCTTGACGCCGCTGTCCTTCAAGTTGTTGGCATGGGCATGGCCCTGGCTGCCATAGCCGACGATCACGACCTTCTTGGACTTGATCAGGTTCACGTCGGCGTCGCGGTCATAGTACACGCGCATGGGTCTCTCCCTCCTTCGGGTCTTCGCTAAAGATTCGGTTTATCGGTGCGGTTTCGGATTTTGGCGACGGTTTAGCCGGACGGCCGCCGTCGGTCCAGGAACTTGGCGGAGTCGCGGGGTCAGCCGGCCTTCTTGGCCTTGCGCTTGGCCGGCTTCGCCTTGGCCTTGCGGACCAGCGGCATGTGCACGTCCTCGCCGCGGGCGATGGCGACGACGCCGGTGCGCGAGACCTCGACCTCGCCCAGCGAGACCATCAGGTCGATGAAGGCGTCGATCTTGCCGGTGTCGCCGGTTAGCTCGAAGACGAAGCTCTCCAGCGTGCTGTCGATCGCGCGGGCCCGGAAGGTGTCGGCGATGCGCAGGGCCTCGATCCGGGTCTCGCCGGCGTTGCGGACCTTGACCAGCGCCATCTCGCGGGCGACATGCGGACCTTCCATGGTCAGGTCGTGCACGTCGTAGACCGGCACCAGGCGGGCCAGTTGGGCCTTGATCTGCTCGATCACCATCGGCGTGCCGGAGGTGACGATGGTGATGCGCGAGCGGGCGTTGACCTCGTCCACCTCGGACACGGTCAGGCTCTCGATGTTGTAGCCGCGCCCGGAAAACAGCCCGATGACCCGGGCCAGCACGCCCGGTTCATTGGCCACGAGCACGGCGATGGTATGCCGTTCGATCACTTGTTCGGTGGTACTCACGTCGGGTCTCCAAAGGCGGGCGGCGGCACGGGCGGCCGGCGCCGTTCACGGGAATGGCCGGGACGGCGGGGACGGAACGGCCGCCGGAGAGTTCCGGCGGCCGCGGAAGCCGTCAGACCAGGGCCAGGCCCTTGTCGGTCACGCCGGGACGCTCCTTGTCCTCGTCGGCCAGGATCATCTCGTTGTGGGCGCAGCCGGACGGGATCATCGGGAAGCAGTTCTCGTCCTTGGTGACGCAGATGTCGGCGATGACCGGGTGCGGCGAGGCGATCATCTCATCGATGACATCGTCGAGTTGGCTGACCTCGGTCGCCCGCAGGCCGACGCCGCCGAACGCCTCGGCGACCTTCACGAAGTCCGGCAGCGCCTCGGAATAGCTCTCGGAGTAGCGAGCGCCATGGATCAGCTCCTGCCACTGGCGGACCATGCCCATCCACTGGTTGTTGATGACGAACGCCTTCACCGGCAGCCCGTACTGCCGCATGGTCGATAGCTCCTGGATATTCATCAGGAAGCTGGCCTCGCCGGCGATGTCGATCACCAGCGCGTCCGGATGGGCGATCTGCACGCCCATGGCCGACGGGAAGCCGTAACCCATGGTGCCGAGCCCTCCCGAGGTCATCCAGCGGTTCGGCTCGTCGAAGCCGTAGTACTGGGCCGCCCACATCTGGTGCTGACCGACCTCGGTGGTGATGTAGCAGTCCATTCCGGCGGTCTTCTCGAACAGCCGCTTGATCGCGTGCTGCGGCTTGATCTCCTTGGCGGCCGGCTTGAAATCGAGGCAGCGGCGCGCCCGCCACTTGTCGATCTGGCGCCACCATCCGGCCAGCGCCTTCTCGTCCGGCTTGTAGGACTTGGCCTTCCACACCGCCAGCATCTGCTCGAGCACGGTCGCCGCGTCGCCGACGATCGGCACGTCGACGGCCACGTTCTTGTTGATCGAGGACGGGTCGATGTCGACGTGGATCTTCTTCGAGTTCGGCGAGAACCCGGACAGCAGGCCCGTGACCCGGTCGTCGAACCGCGCCCCGATGCAGACCATGACGTCGCAGTCGTGCATCGCCAGGTTGGCCTCGTAGGTGCCATGCATGCCGAGCATGCCCAGGAACTGCTTGTCCGAGGACGGATAGGCACCGAGCCCCATCAGGGTCAGCGTCGCCGGATAGCCGGTCTTGCGTACGATCTCGCGGAACAGCTTGGAGGCCTTGGGGCCGGCGTTGATCAGGCCGCCGCCGCCATAGAACACCGGCCGCTTCGCCTTGGCGATCAGCTCGACCGCCTTCTCGATCGCGCTGTCGTCGCCCCTGACTTGCGGACGATAGCTCTTCGGCTCCACGTCCTTGCCGTTGGTATAGGGGCAGTCGGCGAACTGGATGTCCTTGGGCAGGTCGATGACCACCGGGCCCGGACGGCCGCTGCGCGCGACGTAGAACGCCTCGTGCATGATCTCGGCCAGCCGCTCCGGCTCCTTCACCAGATAGTTATGCTTGGTGCAGGGCCGGGTGATGCCGGTGGTATCGGCCTCCTGGAAGGCGTCGTTGCCGATCAGGTGGGTCGCCACCTGGCCGGTCAGGCAGACGATCGGGATCGAGTCCATAAGCGCGTCGGTCAGGCCGGTTACCGCGTTGGTCGCGCCGGGACCGGAGGTGACCAGCACGCAGCCGACCTTGCCGGTCGACCGGGCGTAGCCCTCGGCGGCGTGCACGGCCGCCTGCTCGTGGCGCACGAGGATGTGGCGGATGGCGTTCTGCTTGAAGATCTCGTCGTAGATCGGCAATACCGCCCCGCCGGGATAGCCGAATACGACCTCTACGCCCTGATCCTTGAGCGCACGGAGAACAACCGCGGCGCCCGACATGATCTCGGGTTTGGCCGCCTGGGGAGACGACGGGGTACGGGGGGATGTCTTGCGGGGATTGGCCACCGTTCCGCTCCTTCACTGTTGCGATCTCGCTACCGGCGCCCCGGTTCCAGCGGGGGCCGATCAGGATCAAGGTTGAAAAGACACGACCGGCGCGGGAACCCTCCCGCGCCGGCGGGCGGAACCTAGTCGCTCAGGAATCGGGCGTCAACACGAAGCTGCGAATTTCCGAAAAGATTTCGCCAGACCCGCTTTGCGAATATTGCGCATCGATTTGGATATCCGACACGAACTGATTACGAAACCAGGTCCTCTGGCGCTTCGCGTATTGCCGCGTGGCGATCACCGACGCCTCCACCGCAGCGTCCAAAGTGATCTTTTCTTCCAAATAATCAATAAGTTGCGGAACCCCGATCGCGCGCATCGCCGGCAGGGAGCGGTCCAGGCCGAGCGCGGCAAGCCGCCGCACCTCGTCAACGGCCCCGTCATCGATCATCCGCCGGAACCGGGCATCCACGGCCTCGGCCGACACCGGCCGGGGCGGGAACAGGAGAACGCGCCGGAACGTCAGATCCGCGCGCGCGCCATGCGACTGCGCCTGCCAGTCGGACAGCGGCCGCCCGGTCGCCCGCGCCACCGCCCAGGCCCGCTGCAGGCGCTGGGAATCCCCCGCCTCGAGCCGTGCGCCGAGAACCGGATCGAGCGCCCGCACCTCCTCCCTGAACGCGGCCCCGCCGATCGCGGCGTGGCGGGCCACCGCCGCCGCGACGGTTTCCGGCGGGACCGGCGGCACGTCGGCGATGCCGCGCATCAGCGCGTTCAAATACAGGCCCGTGCCGCCGCACAGGACCGGCACGCGGCCGTAGGTCAGGGCCGCGTCGATCGCCACCGACGCGGCATCGCGCCACCAGGCCGCCGATCCCCGCTCCGACGCCGGCAGGACGCCGAACAGCCGATGCGGCACCCGCGCCTCGTCCTCGGCCGTCGGCCGGTCGGTCAGGATTCGCAGGTCGCGATAGACCTGCATGCTGTCGGCGTTGATGACGCAGCCCCCCAGCGCCTCGGCCAGATCGAGGGCGAGCGCCGTCTTGCCGCTGGCGGTCGGACCGGCGATGACCAGGACGGTTTTGCGGGCGGCGAGGTCGTCGACGCTGGACATGGCTCGGCGCTACGCGATAAGTCCGCGCCATGCAACAGGTTCTGACACTCTGCGCCGCCCCCGGCGCGCTTGCCGCCAGCCATCTCGCCACGGCGCGCGACGCCCTCTCCGTCCCGGTCGGCGCGCCGGCCTGGCTCGCGCCGGACGAGGCCGCCGACATCCCGTTCGAGGCCGAGGACCCGGCAGCCGTCGGGGAGCGGGTGCGCGCCGCCCTCGCCGGCGATCCGGTCGACGTGAATGCCGGCCCGGCGGAGGGCCGGCGCAAGCGCCTGCTGATCGCCGACATGGACAGCACCATGATCATCGGCGAATCCCTCGACGACCTGGCCGAGCATGCCGGGATCCGCGACCGGATCGCCGCCATCACCGCCCGCGCCATGCGCGGCGAACTGGACTTCGAGGGGGCGCTGCGGGAGCGGGTGGCCATGCTCAAGGGCCTGCCGGCCGCGACCATCGACGCCGTCGTCGACGGCCTGCGCCTGACTCCGGGCGCCGAGGAGCTGGTGGCCACGATGAAGGCGGCGGGCGCCTATTGCGCGCTGGTTTCGGGCGGCTTCACGCCGATGACCGGCGCCATCCGGGCCCGGCTCGGTTTCGACGAGGACCGTGCCAACACCCTGCATGTGGCCGATGGTGAACTGACCGGCACCGTCGGCGAGCCGATCCTGGGCCGCGACGCCAAGCTCGCCACGCTGCGGGAGCTCTGCGCCGCAAAGGGTCTGTCGCTGGCCGCCACCGTGACCGTGGGCGACGGCGCCAACGACCTCGCCATGCTCGAGGCGGCGGGGATGGGCGTGGCGTTCCGCGCCAAGCCCGCGGTGCGCGACGCCGCCGGCTTCCGCATCGACCATGCCGACCTGCGCGGCCTGCTGTATCTTCAGGGGTTCAGCGCGCGGGAGATCGCGGCTGGTGGCGATCGCCTGCAATCGATTTAGGGTCTAGCCGGTCGGCCGAACCACCGGCAGGGAGCGGTTGAGCCAGCCCGGCTGGACGCCGGTCTCGTCCTGGCGGCCGAACATGCCTTCCTTGATGTTGTAGACCCGCGTGAACCCGGCCTCGATCAGCCAGTCCCGCGCCCGGGTCGACCGCACGCCGGTCGCGCAGATCGTCGCCACCGGGCGCGTGAGATCGCCGCCGACCACCGCCGTCGCGGCGGCGATGAACCCCTCGCGCCCCGTTGGGCCATGGATGCTGACCCCGAGGGCGGCCGCCGGCATCCCGGTCTCGCGCCATTCGGCGGGGCGGCGCACGTCGAGAATCACGATCTCGCCGCGCCGCGCCATGTCATGGGCCCGCGGCGCCGACAGACGGTCGTCGCCCGGCGACAACGCCTGCGCGGCCATGAAGCCGGCCGAGATGAAGGCGAGGAGAAAGGCGGCGGCGATGATCAGGCGGCGGGAAATCATGGCGGAAGCCTAGCGCAGTCGGCACCGCCGGCGCGCGATGAATCTCGCCGTGAAAGTACAATTTTCCAGAAACAGGAACGGCTTTCCAGAAACAGGAACGGCGCCGGTCCGCTTGGAACCGGCGCCGCCTCCTCACTCCGCGATAAGGGCCTGGGGGGCGGGGGGATCAGCCCTTGTCAATACGGAGCGGGATAAACCGCTGCTCGCCCTGACGGCTCACCAGCAGCAGAATCGTTTTCTTACCGTTCAGGCGATGATCTTCGACCAGCCGGCGCACATCCTCCAGCGAACGGACCTCGTCCTGTGCGACCTCCACGATGACATCGCCCTCGCGCAGGCCCTTGTCGGCGGCATCGACCGCATCGTCGACCTCGGTGACGACAACGCCCTCGACCGCCTCCTCAATCCCATATTGCTCGCGCAATTGCGGCGTAAGCGTGGCGAGTCCGAGACCAAGCGAGTCAACCCGGCCCTCCTCGATCGGACCCGGCGTCGCCGACGCCGTCAGCAGTCGCGCCTCCTCGGCCTGCTCCAACTCGCCGAGCGTTGCCGTGACCGTCATCGCGCCGCCATCGCGCCAGACATCGACCGGCACCTCCTTGCCGACCCGGGTCTCCGCGACGATGCGCGGCAGGCTGCGCATCTCGTCGACCTCCTGGCCGTTGAAGCCGGTGATGATGTCGCCCGGCTTGATGCCGGCCGCCTCGGCCGGACCGCCGGCGGTGACGTCGGCCACAAGCGCGCCCCGCGCGCCGTCCAGGCCGAACGACTCGGCGATCTCCGGGCTGACCTGCTGGATCCGCACGCCGAGCCAGCCGCGCCGCGTGCGCCCGAACTCGCGCAACTGGTCGACCACGCCGACCGCCAGGTCCGAGGCGATGGCGAAGCCGATGCCGACCGACCCGCCGGTCTGCGAGAAGATCGCCGTGTTGATGCCGACCACCCTGCCGTCGAGGTCGAACAGCGGCCCGCCGGAATTGCCCCGGTTGATCGAGGCGTCGGTCTGGATGAAATCGTCATACGGGCCCTGGCCGATATCGCGGCCGCGCGCCGACACGATGCCGGCGGTCACGGTCCCGCCGAGACCGAACGGGTTGCCGATCGCCACCACCCAGTCGCCGACCCGAAGCGTATCAGAGGCGCCGAACTCGACGAAGGGCAGATCGCGATCGCCCGGGTCGATCGACAGCACGGCCACGTCGGTTTTCGGATCCTTGCCGATCAGCGTCGCCTCGTACTCCGTGTCGTCCTGCAGGCGGACCTTGATCTCGTCCGCCTCGGCGATGACGTGGTTGTTGGTCACCACGATGCCGGACGGGTCGATGATGAAGCCGGAGCCCAGCGACTGGGCCGAGCGCGGCCGCTGCGGTCGCTGACCCTGGCCCTGGTTGCGCTCGAAGAAGTCACGGAAGAACTCCTCGAACGGCGAGCCCGGCGGGAACTGCGGCATGTCGGGCATGCGCGACGAGTCGACCGTCTGCGTGGTCGCGATGTTCACCACCGCCGGCAGCAGCCGCTCGGCCAGATCCGCGAAACTCTCCGGCGGCGCCTTGGCCCCGGCCGGCGACGAAACCGCCAGCATCATCGCCATCGCCCCGGCAGCGGCACCGGCGATCAGCCAGCGCGCCATCCCATCCACCGCGCCGGCGCGCTCAGTCCTGGCGCGCGCGCGGGCGGTGCTCGAAGAGGTCATCAGGCCCATCTCTCGTATCGTCCCTCGTGTTTCGAACCGGAATTGCGAAAACAGCATCGCGGCTCTCGCGTCACCGCACAACAGGTGGGCTCTCCTGGGCGACAGTCAACGGCGGCGACGAATAGTGGTAACGAGCGAAGGCGCCGCCGCAAGCCGGTCCCATGAGACCATATGGTGGTTCTTGAACGCGGTTGCTCTCACATTCCGGCGATCATCCGCGAATCAGCCAGAGGAGAAGCACGCCGATCGTCGCGGCGGCCAGCCCCGTCACGCGCATCGCGGAGGGCGGCTGCGTCAACATGACCGCGAGCGCGCGGCGCAACGTCTCCGGCGCCGCCGCGTAGACCAGGCCCTCGATCACCAAGACCAGGGCGAGGGCGGCGAGAAAGTCCTGCAAGACTTCACCCGCCGCCCGGTTCCGTCATCGGGTCGGCGCCGGGAGCCCGCCCGTCATCGAGTTGAAGTACTGGAAGAAGTCGCTGTTCGGCGACAGCACCATGGTGGTGTCTCCCGCGCCGTCGCCGACCACTCTCCGGTAGGCCTGCATCGAGCGGTAGAAGGCGAAGAACTCCGGATCCTTGCCGAATGCGTCGGCGTAGATCTTGATCGCCTGGGCGTCGCCTTCACCGCGCAGCGTCTCGGCCTGCTTCTGGGCCTCCGCGACAATGATCGTGCGCTGCTTGTCGGCATCGGCCCGGATTTTCTGAGCCTGCTCGTTGCCCTGGGCGCGGAACTCGCGGGCCTCGCGCTCACGCTCGGAGGTCATCCGGTCGAAGATGTTCTGCCGCGTGGCGTCCGGGTAGTCGGCGCGACGGATACGCACCTCGATGATCTCCACGCCGAAACGCTCGGCGGCGGTCTGGTTCACCTCGGAGCGGATGTCGGTCATGATCCCGGCGCGCTTGTCCGACAGGATGTCGAACAGGGTGGCGTTGCCGAGCACCCGTCGCAACGAAGAGTTGATCACCACCGATAGCCGCGACGACGCTTCGCGCTCGGTCCGCACCGCGCGGAAGAACTGCAGCGGGTTGATGATCTTGTACCGGGCGTAGCTGTCGACATCGAGGCGCTTCTGGTCCGCCAGGATCACCTGCTGGCGCGGCGGATCAACGTCCAGGGCACGAGCCTCGTAGTAGACCGTGTTCTGGATGAACGGGATCTTGACGTTGATCCCCGGTTCCCGCACCTCGCGGCGGGGCTCACCGAGCTGGAGCACCAGGGCCTGCTGGGTCTCGTCGACCACGAACAGGGCCTGGCTGAGGACGATGCCGCCGAGAACGACGACGGCGCCGACAATGGCCAACATACGGTTCATCAGTTCGTTCCCCGCTGCGTGTTGTTCATCCGGTTCTGGACCTCGGGAAGCGGGAGGTACGGCACGACGCCCGACCCTCCGGCCTCGTCATCGATGATGACCTTGTTCACGTTGCCCAGGATCTCCTCCAGCGTTTCCAGATAGATCCGCTTGGTGGTCACGTCCTTGTCCTGGACATAGGCGTTGTAGACCGAGTTGAAGCGGTTGGCGTCACCCTCGGCGCGGTTGACGACCTCTTGACGGTAGGCGTCGGCGCCCTCGATCAACTGGGCCGCCTCACCGCGGGCGCGCGGCACGACGTCGTTCCGATAGGCCTCGGCCTCGTTCTTCAAGCGCTCCAAGTCGGCCCGGGCTCGGGTGACCTCGTTGAAGGCGTCGATCACCTGGCTCGGCGGGTCGACCTTGTCGAGCTGCACCGACAGGATCTCGATACCTGCACCGTATTCGTCGACCAGCAGCTGAAGCTGCGTCTGCGCCGAAACCTGGATCTCGCCGCGGCGTTCGGTCAGCGCGTCCTGAATCCGCATCGAACCGATGATGTCGCGCATCACCGCTTCGGCGGAAACCTTCACCGTCTGCTCGGGGTTCTGCAGGTTGAACAGGAAGTCGCCGGCATTGCGGATGCGCCAGAACACCACGAAGTCGATATCCACGATGTTCTCGTCACCGGTGATCATCTGGCTTTCCTCGGCGACATCGCGGCCGCTGCCGCTGCGCGAGTCGATGCCGGAGCGGAAGCCGACTTCAATCCGATTTTCTCTGGTCACATCCGGTCGGTAGACCTGACCGATCGGCGAAGGCCAGTTCCAATGCAGACCGGGATCGGTCGGGACGCCGGTGTAGCTACCGAACACGAGCTCGACGCCCTGCTGGTTCGGCTGCACGCGGTAGAGGCCGCTGAAGGCCCAGAGCAAGACCAGGGCCAGCACGCCGAGCGAGATCAGCTTCGGGCCGCCGAAGCCACTCGGCATCATCCCCTTGAAGCGCTGCTGCTGACGGCGGAGCATCTCCTCGATGTCCTTCGGGCTCGGCCCCTGGCCGCCGCCGCCACCGCCACCGCCCCGGGGCCTGCCCCAGGGCGAGTTGCCACGACCGCCGCCGCCGCCATTGTTGCCGCCACCGCCGCCCCAGGGGCCCTGTCCACGGCCCCCCTGATCGCTCCAAGGCATGGCTTGTCCTCTCTGTTCAACTGTCGCCGGGGACGTAGCATGCTCCCGGCGCGTTGCAAAGCGCGCCCCGGCACTCTATGTCCCGCGTGCGTGCGGGAGTTTCTTTTGGTTCCCGGTATGTTGTCGAGTTCGCGGGGATTTCAAGCGATGCCACCGATATCCGAACAGTCCGTCAGGGACGCCCTATCCGGCGTGACCGACCCCGCCTCCGATGCCACGCTCGACGAGCTGGCAACGGTATCGGGACTGGTCATCAAGGACGGCAATATCGGTTTCTCGCTCGAGGTCGATCCGGCGAAAGGCCCGGCGCTGGAAGGCTTGCGCAAGGCGGCTGAGAACGCGGTGCTGGCGCTCGACGGCGTGACCTCCGCCACCGCCGTGCTCACGGCCCATCGCGCCGGCTCGCCGTCGCCGCAGGCGGCGTCGCAGCCGGGGCCGCGCGGCAACGCGCCGCAGCAGGGGCGGATGCCGACCCGCCCGGACCTGCCGGGCATCAAGTCGGTGGTCGCCGTCGCCTCGGGCAAGGGCGGGGTGGGCAAGTCGACCGTCGCCACCAACCTGGCGCTGGCGCTGGCCGGCCAGGGTCTGGAGGTCGGCCTGCTGGACGCCGACGTCTACGGCCCGTCGCTGCCCCGCATGATGGGGATCGCCCGCAAGCCCGAGAGCCGCGACGGCAAGACGCTGATCCCGCTGCAGAATCACAACATCAAGTGCATGTCGATCGGGTTCCTGGTGGCCGAGGACACGCCGACCATCTGGCGCGGCCCGATGGTGATGAGCGCGCTGGAACAGATGCTGCGCGACGTCGAGTGGGGCGAACTCGACGTGCTGGTGGTGGACATGCCGCCCGGCACCGGCGACGCCCAGCTCACCATGGCGCAGCGCGTGCCGCTGGCCGGCGCGGTCATTGTCTCCACACCCCAGGACATCGCGCTGCTGGACGCGCGCAAGGGGCTGAACATGTTCCGCCGGGTCGACGTGCCGGTCCTCGGCATCGTCGAGAACATGAGCTACTTCCTGTGCCCCCATTGCGGCGAGCGCAGCGAGGTGTTCGGCCATGGCGGCGCCCGCGCCGAGGCCGAGAAGCTCGGCGTGCCGTTCCTCGGCGAGGTACCGCTGCATCTCGACATCCGCATCGCCGGCGACGGCGGCACGCCGATCGTCGCCGCCGACCCGGCGGGACCGCATGCCGGCGCCTTCGCCGCGATCGCCGAGAAAGTCAGCGACGCCCTCGCCGGACCGGCGCGACAGAAGGCCGCGCCGAGCATCGTGTTCGAATAGAGTGGGCGTCGGGATGTCGGCGTGACCAAGCGCTACCGCCAGACGTAATCGGCGAAGGTGAAGGCGGGGGCTCCGCCCGCGGCCGGATGCGCCTCCCGCCAGGTCTCGCGCCACGCGCTCCAGTCGATCGCGGGAAACCGCACCTCGCCGTCGGCGGCCATGTGGACATGGGTCAGGCGCAGCGCTCCCGCGTCGGCCAGGGCCAGCGCGTAGATCTCGCCGCCGCCGGCGATGAACACCTCGCCCGCGCCGGCCGCCGCCACCGCCGCGTCCAGACCGTGCGCCGTCTCCACGCCCGCGGCCGACCAGCCCGGATCGCGGGTGACGACGATCGTGCGGCGGCCCGGCAGCGGTCGGCCGATGGCCTCGAAGGTGCGCCGGCCCATGATCAGCGTGTGGCCGAGCGTCAGGCGCTTGAAGCGCGCCAGATCCGCCGGCAAGGACCAGGGCAGTCGCCCGTCGCGATGGCCGATGACACCGTTATCGGCGACCGCGGCGATGACCGTGGGCTGTGACATTGCGCATTCCGACAGCGTGGGTTCCGGCCAACGTGACACCGTCGCCCGCTCTCGGGCAAGATCAGGCCATGACGTCGAGCAACGACGACGGGGACGATCTGGTGGCGGACATCGCCCAGATGCTTGAGACAGCGCGGGAGATGGCCCGCGCCGGGAACCTGACGGCGGCCCTCCGTCTGCTCGAGGACCAGGCCAACCGCGGCGCCGATCAGGCGCCCGCGATCTTCGAGATCGGCAACCTCACCAAGGCGGCCGGCCTGCTGGACCAGGCGGAGGCGGCGTTCCGCCGGGTCATGCAGCTTCGGCCCGGGTCGATCGAGGCGGCGACCAACCTGGCGAACGTGCTGGCGGCCAAGGGCCAGACGCGGTCGGCGATCGCGGTCCTCGGCAACGTTCAGGCGGCCGCGCCGGGCAACCCGCTCGTCGATGTCTCCCTGGCGGACGCCCTGTTCGCCGACGGCCGCGTCGAGGAAGCGTTGGCCGTCTACGGACGCCTGCGCGACGCGCATCCCGACTACCCGGCCCTGCATGCCAATCTCGGCGAGGCGCTGGCCAGGCTCGGACGCCATCGGGACGCGATCGCCGCCTTGGACCGGGCCGCCGCCCTGGCTCCGGGCAACCCCGCCATCGTGCGCAACCGGGGCTTCAGCCGCCTCGCCCTCGACGATATCGCAGCCGGGCTCGCCGATTACGAGGCCCGGCTCGATCCCGGGCTGGCGGACGCGCCGATCCGCACCGGCCTCGAGGCGCCGCGCTGGGACGGGACGCCGACGCTGGACGGCCCGCTTCTGGTGGTCGCCGAACAAGGTCTGGGGGACGAGATCCGCTTCGCCGCCGCCCTGCCCCGCCTGATCGATCGGGTCGGTCCGGTGATCGTGGAATGCGATCCCCGCCTGGTGGACCTGTTCGCCGACAGCCTGAGCGGGGCCGAGGTGATGCCCCATAACCGCCGCCGCGACGGCGCCCGGGCCGTGTTCGACTACGGCCATCTGACCGCGCGGCCCGCCGCCTGGATCGAGGCCGGCAGCGTGCCCCTGCGCCTCGGCCTGCCTGCCGGGGTGCCGATGGCGACGATGGGCTTCATCCTGGCCGATCATCAGCGTGCCTGCCTGATGCGCGCCCGCCTCAAGGCCGAGGCGGCCGACCGGCCGCTGGTCGGCTTCTGCTGGGGCAGCGGCGCGGTCGAGCGGCCCCGCACCCGCTTCTATCCGCCGCTGGAGGCGTGGGTGCCGATCCTGCGCGACCTGGACGCGACCTTCGTGGACCTGCAATACGTCACCTCCGATTCCGACCGGGCGATCCTTGAGGCGGCGAGCGGCGCCGAGATCGTGGGCACCGACGATGTCGACAAGCGCAACGACCTGCCGACGGCCGCCTGTCTGGCGGCGGCCATGGATGTGGTGATCGGCGTGTCTAGTTCGGTCGCGGCGATGGCGGCGGCGGTCGGCACGCCGACGGTGGAGGTGACGCCGGAACGCACCTGGGTGCCGCAGGTCGGGGGCCGCGACGCCTGGCTCGGGTCGATCGTCTGCGCCTATCCGGACCGGCCCGGCGACTGGGACCAGGCGATGGCCCGCGGCCTCGCCGAGATTACCGACATCCTGGAATACACGGCCTGATCCCGCGGCTCAGCCCCCGTCGAGGGCGCGGCGGAGCTGCTTGACGGCCTTTTCCCAAGATCCGTCATGGTCCTGCCAGTACAGCCGCGCGGTCGGGTACCAAGCGGTGCGAGCCTTGCCCAGGCCCCAGCGCGCGTCGGCGCCGTTGTCCAGCATGATCCTGGTGTCGATGCCGAGCGCCGCGCCGAGATGGGCGACCAGCGAGTCCACGGTGACGATCACGTCGCAGGCGGCGACCCGGGCGGCCATGGCATCGACGTCGGTCGGGTCCGGGTCGGGCTCCAGAAGCAGTTTCTCGGAGGCGATGTCGCGCTCCTCCGGGGTCATGCCACGCTGCAGCGACACCACCGTGCGACCCGGTAACGCCACCGTGTCCAGGATCGCCTCGAGCGGAATCGACCGCCGCGCCGCCTCGGGATCCGGATGGCGCCAGGCCAGTCCGATCACCCGGTCCTCCCCGCCCTTCCAGCGGTCGCGCCAGGACGAGGACTTCGTCATGTCCGCTTCCAGATAGGCCTTCGAGAGGCCGGCATAGCCGTCCTCGAAGACCCTCGTGCGCAGCGCCAGGCCGCCGATCGCCGACTGAAAGTGCACGAGCCCGCCGGTGATCGCCTCATCCGGCGGCGAGGTGCGGGCGACCACCTGGGCCCCATCGAAAGACCGCTCGAACAGGGCCTTCAGACGCGGGTCGCATTCCAACACGAGCGGGCTCGGATCGCGCCGGATCATGTCCGGGATCAGCGCCGCGAACCGAATCTCGTCGGCCGGCGAGCCCTCACCCCAGATCAGGATCGACTTGTCCGTCAGCGGACCACCATCCCAGTGCGGCATATCGAACTCACGGGACTTCGCGCCGATCCGCCGGTCAAGATTGTGCGCCTCGAACCGTGCCTCATAGGCGGCCCACCCCTCGCCATCGCGGCCGATCGCCAGCAACGCGTGGCCCATGATGGTGCGCGCGACCGGGTCGTTGCCCGACAGCTCCAGCGCCTTCTCACCGGCGGCGACCGCCTCCTCGGGGCGCCCAAGCTTAAGGCAGACATCGGCGATGCCAGCCAGCGCGCGGACCGATTCCGGTTCGAGATCGGTGGTGTTGCGATAGGCGTCCTCGGCCTCGTCCAGGCGGTCGAGCGACATCAGCACGTGGCCGAGCGCCAGCCAGAGGCTCGGCTCGCGCGGGTCGGAGCGCAGCGCACCGCGCAGATCGTTATAGGCTTTGACCGGCTGCTTGCCCGCCACCAGCGCCTCGGCGCGCTCCGCCTGGGCCCGGGGCCACAAGGGATCGCCGCGGCGGATGCGATCGAGACAGGCGAGCGAATCCTCGACCGCGCCGACCCGCCATGCGATCCGCCCCATCAGCAGCAGCGCCTCGGGCGCGTTGGGGGCGATGCGCCACGCCTCCTCGGCCAGCACGAAAGCCTGGTCCTGCTGGCCGAGTTCGAGGGCCATGTCCGCGGCCCGAGCGCGCGCGGTGATCGGCGCGCCGTCGATCGCCGCCTTGAAACTGGCGAACGCCGCCTTGGTGTTGCCGTTGGCGGCGAGCTTCTCCGCTTCCTGAAGGGGATCACCGGAACCGGACACGGACACCGCCTCGCTCACCAAATGCGCATTCGAGATCGTTTTCGACAGTGGATCGCATCGTCTCTCGAACATCCACCCTTTAACAGTTGTTAATAAGGGCTTATATCTCGGGGCGTCGGCCTCGGTCGACTATGGCGATAAACGGCGCTCGGAATAAGCGTTGCGGACCCGGGGGCAGTACCCGGCGCCTCCACCAAAATCCCCGTACACGGTTCGACACCATACGGGGCCTTTCATGGGGGCGAAACAGGATCGACGCGCGTGGTAAAGGACCGCTTTTCGCTCGGCATGGTTCCGCCGTTATCGGGCCATAATGTAGTTGCGAACGACAACTATGCTGAGGCGCGCCTGGCTGCTTAATGCAGCTCGGTAGTCTCGACTAATCCGTTGCGGTTTGCATCGTAACGTGGGGCACGCGGGCCGCCTAGCAACAGAAGGCTCGCACCCTACTTCACGTCCGGGCATTTTTCCCTTGAAGCGTTGCAGGGGCGTGGTGTTCATTGCCAGAACGTCCAATGCTCGGGAACCCGATGGCTGACGATCTGTTTCGATACGACCTGATGGTCGAGACGGCCCTGCGCGGCGTGGTGCGCGATGCCCTCAGACGCGCCGCCGA
>JGI12316J15310_10000041_pt26 | contig 20338 bp, 15 predicted proteins | sample MarCyaLeptolynsp_FD_15310 | JGI IMG/M metagenome (IMG submission 15310)
GCTTGCTGAGCGTCCGACCTCGAAACGGGGGCTCCCCCTGCAGCGCCTCCCACAGCGCGACGCAAAAGCCGAACTGATCGGTGCGCTCGTCCACGGTGCGGGCATCGTGCTGCTCCGGCGCCATGTACAGCGGCGTGCCCATCACGAGCCCGGTCTGGGTCAGCTTGGTGGGCCGCGAGCTGGGGCCGCTCTCACTCGAGGACACTTCCCCGCTGTCGGTGCTCGCGCCGGTCGAGGTCCCTTCGCCGTAGGCCAGACCGAAGTCGAGCACGACGACCCTGCCGTCGCCGGCGAACATCACGTTGGCGGGCTTGAAGTCACGATGCACCACGCCGACGCCGTGCGCCGCGGCCAATCCTGCACCCGCCTGCCGAAACGCCGCGAGGATCTCATCGACGGAGCGCTCCTTCTCGAGCCAGCGCCGAAGCGTCACCCCCTCCAGCAACTCCATCACGATGTAGAGGTGAGGCGCGCCCTCGACGACGTCGCGCCCGACGTCGAAGACCTGGACCACGTTGCGATGGCCGAGCTGCGCGAGCGCCCGCGCCTCACTCGCCAATCGCTCCTCGCCTTTGACGGTGGCAGCGGCGGCGACGTGCTTGACGACCTTGAGTGCGACGTCGCGGTCGAGCTTGGGATCGTGGGCGCGGTACACCGCCCCGAAGCCGCCTTCGCCGAGCTGCTCGTCGAGCTCATAGCGCCCGATCTCGACGGCCCGCTTGCGACCGGTGAGGCGCGACGCGACCGCTGCGAACGCACGATGGCCCTCGAGATCGAGCGACGGCGTGGTCGACCCTCGATCCAGCTCCACTGTGTTTACGCGGTCACCGGGCGAATCCAACAGAGGAAGAATATCGCGATCGTCACTCGTTGAGCAGCTCGCAGGCGTCGACGAAAGACGGTTGCTCGGACGGACACGCTTGCCCGACCTGTAAGGCCATGCACACACCGCGCTGGTCGGCGACGGACAACTGCTCGATGCAGTCGAAGAAGATGGGCGAGGTCTGGTCGCCACTCGCATATCCCGTGCAGACAACGCCGCCCGGATCTTGGTGCGTCTCGTGAGCGCTCGGGTTCCAATCTGTGGATGAACCGATGTCTGCGCCCGAAACTGCGCGCCAGATGCCGTCCTGGTCCTGCACGCAGTCCATCGGGGTGAGCACGTGCGTTTGGCAGCAGCGGCGGTTTTCCCCACATACCACGTCGATCGACTCATCATCCCAGGTCGGATTGCAGGGAATCGGGCAGCTCGCCGCCGCGGCCTCGATCAGCGCTGAACCGAAGGGAATGTCGCCCGTCCGCACGCACATGCCCCACGTGCCGAGCTCGTTGTTGTCTCCTGAGAAGTAAGGATTGCCGCCCTGAATGTTCTTGCCCGCGTAGCTCGGCAGCCCGCCGCCCTCTGCTGCGGGGTCGACCGAACAGCAGTTGTAACCGTTGGCATGGAGGCCACCGTCCGCGCGTGGGTTGCAGGCAAACTCTGGAAACCCGGTCGGAGCCAGGTCCCCGCCGGCGACCATGGGTCCGCCGGGCGGGAGGGTCGAGCAGTCCACCATGCCGTCGACCACCATCCCTCCGTCGCCCGGCTCCATCCCCCCAGCACTATCGTCATCCATGGGCGCATCCGCACCGCCATCTTCCGAACCATTGGCGGTGTCCCCAACCAGCTCGATGGGCGGTGGAGCGCACGCTGCAATCACCATCACCAGAAACACGAGCGAGCTACGCATTGTCATCACAACCGTCCTCGTCTCCGCCCGGCAGGTTTTTCTTGTCCGACGCTCACTCTTTTTTCTCGCAGTGGGTCGCGAGCAGGCGTGCGGCTTCGTCGCCGCGCAGTGCCCGAGCCGCCCGCTTCGCGGCCTCGACTCGCCCCCGACTGCACTCCGCCTTGACGAGCACGACGCGTGCATCGGAAGCGATCTCCCCGTCGGGGTGCGCCTGCAGCAGCTGCGCGGCGTGACGAGCCGCGTCGACATAGCGCCCCGCCGCGTAGGCACGGTGCGCGCGCCCGAGCTGCTCGAGCTCAGCTCCGCTCAAACCGTCATCGCTCGGCTTCGCGGCAGCCGGTGGCGTGCGGGCCTTGGTCGGCCGGCGCTTCACCGGAGTCGACGTCGAGCTCGGCTTCGGTGACGCCGCAACGATCGACGCGACGGGGCTGGGCGGCGGTTCGGGCAGCACCGGTGCGCTCTCCGGCTCGGCCGGCTTCGCTCGGGCCGACTCCGGGGCACGCTCGGGTGGTGGAGCATCGTCGGTCGAAGCCACGCTCGCGGCAACGACAGCGGTCGACTCGGGCTCGGCATCCGGCAACGCAAGTCGCACTGCCCCGAGCCCCACCCCGCCCACGACGACGGTCATCGCCGCAACCTTCACGCTCGTCCAAAGTGGAATCGTCGCCGCTGCCGCCACACCCTTGCCCGCAGAGGCCAGACCGGTCTGCAGCGCGAATGCAGCCCACGCTCGGTTGACCCGCTGCTCGGACGGCGGCTCGCCTCGAGCATCTCGCAGCTGCGCTGCGGTGATTGCAGCGCCGTCCTGCTCCAGCCGTGCGCACGCCTGCTCGAACGAAGCGCGCGCCGATCGAAGCCGAGCGTACGCGGTGTTCTGATTGACGCCGAGTGCCTCGGCCGCCTCGCGACCCCGCAGCCCCTCGAGGTCGCACAGCACGAACACGCGACGCCGATCGACGTCGAGCCCATCGAGGAACCGGTCGAGGAAGACCTGCGCCTCCTTGCGCCGCAGCCACGCCTCGAGATCCTCGACGTCATCGGGGGTCTCGACCGCCGAATGTCGACGATGGCGGCGCTCCGCCGTTCGCCGCCATCGCGATGCCACCCGCCGCGCAATGCCGGCGAGCCACCCCTGCATCGAGCCCCGTCCCTCGTAGGTGTGCATTCGCCGGTAGGCGGTGACGAACACCTCCTGCACCGCGTCCTCGGTATCGTCGCGCACGCCAAAGCCGAGCAGGCACCGCCACACGAAGGCGTAGTGCTCCCGGTACAAGGGTTCGAACGAGCGACGACGAACATCGCGCGGGCGAGCGCGGCTTGGTGCGGATCCGTCGGGCACCAAGGATCATCGTCTCCGGTTGACGCCGGATTTGTGTACCGGCGGGACGATTTTTTTCAGGGCGGCGTGGCCCGGCCGCCGACGCGTAGCTCGATCCCCACCATCGCGCGAACCGCGACATCGAACGAACGGTACAGCACGGGCCGGTTTTGGCCCGAATAGCCCGGACGCAGCAGTGCGATGAAACCGTCCACCCCACCGAACAGTCCGACCCAGGGCCGCGGCAGCCAGACCACCCCGGGCGCCACGACCACGCCCGCCCAGAGGTTTCGCGCGTTGAAGTTGATGGTCCCGCCGACCCCCGAGGCCTGGACCTCGCCGAGCTCGAAGCCGGTGCACGCAGGGACCTCCAGCCGACCGAACGTCGGCACGTAGCAGCCACGCAGCCCGCCGGACCACAACGCGAGGTCGCCTCCGACGCCCGGCTCGTCATCGAACTCGCGGCGACGAGAAAACCAGTGACTCCCGTGACCCTCCGCTCGCCAGCCTCGCCCGGTCACCGCGAGTGAGACGTCGATTCCGCCACCGATCGGGATGATCCCAGCGTCGAGTCCTCCGGCGACCCGCAGCGCGGCATCGATCGGTGGTCGCTCCGCTCGCGCTCGGCCGGTGTCGAAGCGTTCGGTCTCCACGGGCTCCGGCGCCTCACCAACGGGGTCGCTCTCGGTTCGTACCTCGGACCCCCCCGAAGTCTCGTCCCCGATGGCCTCCGCCTGTCGATCCATCTCAGCGACGATGCCGTCCACCCCGAGACCGGCGTCGACGGAGATCCCGACGATGATTCCGGTCGCTTCCGCCAGCAAGGCACAGTCGTGAGAGCGAACCTGCCGCAGCACGACCGCCCCCGCGGTGTTGATCGTGAGGTCGAGCTCGAAGCCGGCCTCGTCCTCCACCAGGGTCGCCTCGACGACGGCCTCCGCTGCGACCCGCCGCCGCGGCCCGTCGAGCTCCGCCACCCGCGCCGCGATGGACTCGCGGACGACCGCGGCGTCCGGGCACGACGCCGGCGCCCTCCAGGTGAGCTGGATCTCCTCGGGAACGCCCTCCGTGGGATCCGGCACCAGCGCCAGCCCCAAAGCGATCCACGAAATACCGAGCACGGCCCACTATCCCGTCGCCATCGCCGCCGCACAAGCGGAACACCCGGGGTACCTTCTGCCTGCATGCGACGCCTGGCTCTCGTCCTGCCCTTCATCGCCCTCGCCTGCGCGGCCCGACCGACCGAGGAGGCAGACACCGACGCTGACTCGACGTCCACGGGCATGACCCCGATGCCGATGACCACCGCGCCCCAGCCCGGCACGACGTCGGATACCGGAGCGGTCGACACGACCGGCACCGAGTCGGGCGAGGACACGGCGGGCTTCATCAACATGCCGACCGACGGGGGACCGGGTGCGCTCCCCAACGGCAGCGAGTGCGGGACGAACGAGGACTGTGCCTCGATGTTCTGCTTCGAGGCATTCGGTTCGGGCGTGTGTTCCGAGTGCACGTCCGACGACGACTGCGAAGACGGTGGCTGTGCGCTGGACTTCAACCTCGGCTATGCGCTGTGCAACGACGGCTCCCTCGGCGACGGATGCGAGTCCGACGACGCCTGTACGGGCGGGCTGGTGTGCGGCTCCCCGATCGCAGGCGACCTCCCGTTCGACTTCACCGTCTGCGGCGAGTGCAATGCGAACACGGCGTGCGCCGACGGCACGATCTGCTCGCCGGTCTTCGATATGGGCTTCGGGGGCGCCCACCTCGGGTGCCTCGAGCCGGCCAGCGTCGACATCGGCGGCACGTGTCCGGTCCCGGAGCCCGGGCTCGGCGACGGCGAGGTTTGCATGAGCGGCGCGTGCTCGGTCGCGACGATCTTCATGGGCGTAGGCGAGCTGGGAATCTGCAGCGAGTGTGCGACCGACGACGATTGCGTCGGCGACACCGACACGGGCGGCGGCTCGGACACGGGCGGCGGCTCGGGAACGACGGGCGGCTCGGACACGGGCGGCGGCTCGGGAACGACCGACACCGGCGGCGACGCGGTGTGCATCCCGGCCGAAATCGGAATGGACGGCGTGTTCCCGGCGGTGTGCGGCTGAGAAAACGATGCTGACTCCATTTGCACCCGGGATTTGGCTGGCGAGCGATCCGATCCGGATCGTCGGGATGAAGCTCAGCGCGACGATGGCGGTGATTCGTCTCGACGACGGAACCCTGCTGTTGTTCTCGCCCGTCCGCCTGACGGACGCTCGGCTCCAAGCCGTCAGCGCGCTCGGCCGCGTCGCCCACATCTACGCGCCCAACACGTATCACCACACCTGGGCCGCAGCGTGGGCCGACGCCTTTCCCGACGCCTGTGTGCACGGCCCCCGCGCGCTGGCGAGCAAACGCCAGGATCTACGGATCGATCGCCACCACGACCACGATGCGTTGGGAGGACTCGCGCGGGACTTCCAGGAGATTCACGTCGATGGCTTCGCGCTCGAGGAAACCGTACTGGTGCACCGCGCCACGGGAACGCTGCTCGTGGCGGACCTCGTGCACAACATCGGGCGCCCGACGCACTGGTGGACGGTCGCCTACTCCAAGGCCATGGGGTTCTACGACCGCGTCGCGATCAGCCGGATGATCCGGCTCGGGGCGTTCAACGACCGCCGCGCGGCACGAGCGAGTATCGACCGGCTCCGTGCGTCCAGCTTCGATCGCCTGATCGTGGGGCACGGGGCGCCGCTGGCCCAGGGCGCCCATGCAGCAATCGAGCAGGCCTACGGCTGGCTCGGCTCCAATCGCGCGCTCGTCCCCGCGCGGCGTCGCCCCCTGCACGGCCGGTGTGGCTGAGTCGGTATACTCGCCGTCATGCGTAGCTTGCTGCTCGTTGCCGGCTTGGCGATCGCTGCGACCGGAGCGTCGCCGGTTCGGGCCGCGCCCAACAAGAACACCCAGGTCGTCGCCACGCCGAAGCTCGCCCGCACGGCGAACCTGAAGGCAGCCGCCTCGATCTACCGCGCCGCGACGCTCGAGCAGATGAAGCTGTTCGCCGTCACCGACCGGGTGGTCAAGCTCTCGATGGCGGGCAAGCTGCCGACCGAGAGCTCGACGGACAAGGCGATCTACGAGTATCTCGAGGGTCGATCGAGCAAGCTCGACCAGGCCACGCGTCGCCGCATCTACGGGCACGTGCTGGGGCGAGGCAACAAGGCGGCCGATCTCGAGCCCAACCGAAGCTTCGCCGGCCTCCTCACGCGCCTCGTGGGGAGCGTGAGCGCGTACGAACGCCAGGTGAAGCTCGCGGGGGGCAACGCGGCCAAGGTCAGCGCCAAGCAGGTCCACGCGGCGGCCCGCGATCTTGCGCTCAACCTCAGCAACCATGCCTACGGCGCTCCGGTCACCGCCGCCCCGCTCCTCCAGACCAAAGTCGATCTTGCGCTCGAGATCCTCTCGTCGCCCGGGGTCCGCAAGCACTACGGCGCCAAGACCCCTTGGCAAGTCGTGGAGCGGGTCGCCAAGGAGCTGGGGGCGAACGTCGACGCGACCAGGCTTCGCAAGCAAGCCGAGGCCGGCGTCGAGGTCATTGGGTGGCTTGCCGAGGTCTCGAGCGCCAACCCCAGCTGGAATGGGTCGGCGGCCGAAGATCTGGACCTCGCCGAATCGCGTGTACCTCGAGCCGTTCGCGATCTCCCTCGATTGCCCAAGGCCAAGCACGCCCCGACGGCCAAGCCGAGCGAGGTCACCAAAGTCGTCGCCGCGTGCTTCGACGCCAAGCAGCGCCTCGTGCCCTGCAAGGTCTCGTCGAAGAAGTAGGGGACTCAGGGCCCCACCGCGAGCTCGGCCTGCAGCGCCGCGAGCTGACGCACCAGCCGGTCCTCCGCGCGCAGGCCAGCCGTTTCATAATCGCGGCGGGCCTGCTTGGCGAGGGTTCGTGCCCGTTCGCGCGTCGCCGGGTCGGGCGCCAGCGCCACTGCGAGCTCGTGGCCGGTGCGCCCGCGCAGACGTGGTGATGGATCGTCTTTTCGCACCGCCCAGGCCAGCTCGAGCAACTCCGCCGCCTCGGTGTACTGCTGCTCTCCGTTGAGGGCGACGGCCAGATTGTAGCGAGTGCGTGCGAGGTCGGGATGATCAGACGGAAGCTTGGCGGCCCGAATCGCGAGCGCGCGACGATGCGATGCGACCGACGCATCACGCTTGCCCTGCTCCCAAAACAGCGTCGCGAGATTGCTGTGCGACTGGGCGGTGACGGGATGCTCCGGTCCGAACGAGCGCTCCCGGATGCGCAGCGCTTCGCGGTGCGACGCCTCGGCTCGTTCGTAGTCCTGGAGGGCACCGTAGACCCCACCGAGATTGTTGTGGGTCATCGCGACCTGGGGATGGTCCGCTCCCAGCTTGGCGACCTGCAGCCCGAGCGCCTGCTCGAGGACCCCACGCGCCTCTTCGTCGCGGCCGCCCGTTTGCATGATGCCGGCGAGCGTCGCCTGCATTTCCGCGACCTCGAGGTGCTCGCCGCCGAGTGCAGCCTGGTGGATCGCGATCGCATGGTTGATCTCCTGCTCGGCGCGGTCGAGCTGGCCCATTCGCGCGTAGACGACGGCGAGATTGTTGCGTGCCGTGGCGATCTCGGGGTGGTCCTCGCCCAAGTACGCGATCATGTCCTCGAGCACCGCGGCGATGAGGCTCCGCGCCTGCTCGAACTGGCCCTGGCGAAAGGCGACCTGACCGGCCTGCAGCCGCAGCTCGAACTCGACCGCATCCGCGCCCTCGACTTCGGGCACGGCCTGCATGCACGCGCTGGCCTCGTCATAGCGCCCTCCCGACAGCAGCGCCGTGATCTCGCCGTACAAGACCATCCGCTCGAGGGACTCGACCCCAGTGCTGGCGGCCAGCCCCGCGGCGAGCTCCGAGATCGCCAACGCATGGTCCACCTGGCGTGGGTCTCGGGCCACGAACTGCAGCTCGGCGACGAGGGCGCGGGCCAAGAGCAGGCTTTGCCCCTCGCGCGCTGCGATCCCTTGCGCCTTGCGAAGCTCTGCGACCGCCGCCTCGGGATTCTGGGTTTCGGCGAGCCACATGCCCCGCGCAAAGCTCAACCGCGCACGGACGGGCTGATACGTCAGCGATTCCAGAAGCGCGAGCGCCTCGTCGAGCGCCTCCTCGGCCTCCTTGAACCGGCCGGCGCGCGTCTGGGCGGAGCCGCGAGCCACGAGCTCGTCGATTGCCATCACCGCGTCGCGCTCGGACGCTGGCGGCGGGGCCAGATCGGCGTCGATACGATCCACGTCCGAGCACGCTGCGAGCGTGGGCAAGTGCAGGAGGAGATCGTCTGCCGACTCGACGACGTCTTCGTCGGCATCCGCCAGGACCTCTGCCGTCGCGCGCAAGTGGTCGCGAGCCGATCGCAGGCAGGCCTGCCGCAGCTCCATGTCGCTGGCAGACTGGGTCTTGGCAATGCGCGTCGCCGCACACGCATCGTCGTAGCCGGAGACCCATTCGCGGGCGTAGGTCGCGAGTCCATCGCCGACGCGGGGCGCAACGGTCTGCGCGTATGGGAGCTCCGTCGACCGCAGCGCATCTTCCACCTGTGCCCGGCGCGCGTCGTCCCATACGTCCGCGAGCACTCGGGCCCCCTCCTGGCACGGTTTGGGCTCGCGAGCATCCTCGAAGAGCAGCCACGCTCCGCCAACCGTAAACGCGCCGACCATTGCAAGCTGCAGTCGCTGGCGCTTGCGTCGCTGGAGCCCCGCGAGTGCGTCGAGCAGTGCCGCCATGTCCGGCCAGCGCTCGTCGGGATCCTTGGCCAGTCCACGCTCGACGATCTTGCGAAGCTCGGCGGGCACACTGCTCGACTTCGGCGGGGTCCGTACCTCGCCCTTGGCCACGGACGCCGCAAGCGCGGTGAAGTTCCGAGAGTCGAAGGGATGCTGCCCGACGAGCGCCTCCCACAACGCGACGCAGTACGAAAACTGATCGGTGCGTGCATCGGTGGGGCGCCCAGCGAACTGCTCCGCGGACATGTACGCCGGTGTTCCGACGAACGAGCCGTCGGCGGTCAGGTCGGTGGGGTTGTCGTCGAACGAGCTCGCCCCCGCCACCATCTGTGCATCCTCGGTTCCGAGGTCCGAGGCCACCGGTCCCTTGGTGAGTGCCAAGCCGAAGTCCATCACGGCGACCCGTGGCGAGCCGCCGCTCTTCGGCGGGCACACCATCACGTTGTCGGGCTTGAAGTCGCGATGCACGAGCCCCTCAGCGTGCGCTGCGGCAAGACCTCGCCCGGCATCGACGAACGTCGAGACGATGTCCGCGTGAGACCGTGACTCCGTCTCCAGCCAACTCCGCAGCGTGACGCCGTCGAGGTGCTCCATCGCGATGTACACCTGGTCGGCGACCGTGCCCACGTCGTAGACGATGACCACGTTGCGATGGCTCAGCCGCGCGAGCGACTGGGCCTCGCGAAGCAGGCGCTGCTGCCCCGTCGAACCTGCACCCCCTGCGCCGGGCAGCAAGATCTTGATCGCGACCTTGCGATCGAGGTCCGGATCGTACGCGGCATAGACCGCCCCCATGCCACCGCGTCCGAGCAGGTCGAGGACGACGTAGCGACCGATCGACTCACCGCGCTCGAGCGAGCGGGCCTCCACGCCGCCTTTGACGGCGACCGTATCCAGCAGCCCGGGCGTTCTCGAGCCCGACACGGTGTCCGCGTCGCCCAGGCCGCGCCCGGTCATGGTCTCAACGTACCACGCGGATCAGCGGTAGAGGCCTCCGCGCATCGAGAGCTTGTGGCCCACGGCGATGAGCGCCTCGAGGCGGTCCACAGCATCGTCGGCCGACGTCGGAGCCGGCGACAGATAGAGCTCGATCGCATAGGGGCCGATGGCCAGTCCCAGTGCGCCCTCGAGCAGCGGGGCGAGACCGGACGGCAGCTCGGCCGGAAATTCGTCCGGGCCCCAGTGCCCGTGAAAACGCGCTGCGATCGCCAGTAGCGGGCGGACGGTGAGCGCCGTACAGAGCAGCGCGCCGTCGTGATCCCAGCGCGTCTCCAGCGAAAAGGGCATGTCGTCCCGTGCCCCCCAGATGTCCATGCCAGCGACCACGAGCTCTCCGCCCAACCGTGCGGCCGCGTCGGCGAAGACGTCGACGACGTGCGCGACGGAATCGGGCACGGGAAGCTGGGCGCGAACTTCGAGCACCGCCTTGCACACGGACTCGACACTCGAGAGCTTGCCCTCGAGGGACGGAAAGCTCCCGAAGGCCATGTCGGCGGCAACGCGCAGATGGCCGTCACCGGCAGCGATGAACTTCACAGCGCCGGCGTGCGGGGCAATCGCGAGATCGAGAGCCCGCTCTTGCGCCGGTTCCCGGCAACGCAAGCGCCCTCCCTCGACCCGAAAGCCGACGTCGATCGGCCACATGCGCAGCACCGCCTCGACGACGTGGTAGAGCAGCCCGGCGCGCAACGTCACGGCAAGCTCGCCGCCGTGCAGCCGCTTGAGCAAGACGTCGTTGACGTTGTCGTAGCCGTGATCGAGCCCAACCTGAGCCCATTGGCGGCGTAGCTCCGGATTACGGAGCGCCCCACCGCTGACCATGGTGGCCGCGTGCGTGCCCACGCCTCGGCCCGGCGCCACGGTCAGCGGCACGACCAGCTCGGGTCTCCAGATCGAGCTCGCTCGCACTTGGAACGCGACCGACCACCGTGCCTCGAGGCGGCGGAGCACGATCTCGGGAAAGACGTTGAACGAGATTGGCAGCTCGAACGCAACGCCGGCGCCGGAGCGCTCGCGCCGAAGCGACACGACCCGGGACGTCACCACCTGCGACTCGGACAAGCGATCGGGGGACTCGGACATCGACCAGTGCTGGCCCTCGACGTCGCAACGCAGGGCGATGATCGCCGAGGTGTAGTGGTGGATGTGCTCGTCGTGAAATACGAACCGGCCCCGGAGCGCGCCGCCGGCCACGATGACGTCGCTATCGAGTTCGACGCTGAAGTCGGGCCAGGGCGTCTGGGCGCGGGCCACGACGGGGCGCGGCTCGGGAGTCTGCACGGGCATCGGCGTTACGGTGATCGGAAACGCCTTCGAGGCGTCCAGCCACCACGGAATCGAGACCTGCACCGAGGCGGACCAAGACACGCGAAAGGAGCCGGCAAAGCACGTCGGCGGGAGACTCGAAGGGACATCGAACGCAATCGCGACCTCGTGCGGGCCGGCGGCGAGCTCGCGTCGTTCTTCGAGCACGACGACCCGAACCGTCTCGTCGGTTTGAATCGCAGCCGAGCGAATCACCGCGGAGATCGAGCACCGCAGCTCCACCACGATCCGGTCGATGGTGACTGCCGCCGGACACACCAGGCGAACCGTCCCCACCGCCTTCGTCCCCTGCACGATGCTGGGCACTTCCCAGAAAATGCGCGGTGGAGTCTTGAACAGTCCCATCGTGCCCCGGCGAATCGAGGCTAGCAACTTTGCCAAGGCTCAGCGCACGGACACCACCACGTTGCCGCGCTTGCGGCCGGAGTCGACGTAGCGATGAGCCTGTACGATCTCGTCGAGCGTGTAGCGACGGTCGACCACGATCTGGAGCTGTCCAGATTCCACGAGCGAGCCAATGAAGGGCAACGCCTCGCGTTTGTCCACCGACATGCCCGTCAGCACCCGGCGCCCACCCCACAGCGACGTCCAAAGCGACAGCGCATAGTTGAGCAACCCCGTCGTGGCGACGAAGCGCCCTCCGAGCCCGAGCACCTTCCGGCACTTGCGGAACGAGCTCTTGCCGACCGTGTCGAACACGACGTCCCACGTACGGCCCGACGCGGTGAAGTCCTCGCGCGTGTAGTCGAACACGTCGTGGGCACCGAGCGACCGCACGAGCTCGACGTTGCGGGTACTGCAGACGCCCGCGACCTCCGCTCCGAAGTGACGCGCGAGCTGGACGGCGTAGGTTCCAATGCTCCCCGACGCGCCGATGACGAGCACTCGTTCACCCGGCCGAATCTGCGCCTTGTCGCGCAGGAAGAACAGCGCCGTCGTCGGGCCGTCCACGCACGCGGCTGCCTCCTCGAACGACAAACCGAGGGGTTTGAGGGCGAGTGAGCCCTGCTCTCGGATGCGAAAGAGCTCCGCGTTCGTCCCGATGTCGAAGCCGGCAAAGCCAAAGACCTCGTCGCCCACCCGGAAGCGCGTGACGTCGCGCCCTACGGAGCTGACGATGCCGGCCACCTCGATCCCGAGCACCTGCATGCGACGGCGCGGACGAAACAACCCCAGGATCACGCGCCCCCACAGCGGGCGGCCCCTTCGCATCGCGGCTTCGGCCGAGGTCACCGTGCTTGCGTGAACTTCGACGATGACCTCGTTCGCCGCCGCGACGGGTGGGGCGACTTCGGCCACCTCGATGACCTCGGGTGGGCCAAATCTCGTGTATCTCGCCGCTTTCATCGTATTTTTATTTTACTAGTTTATTAGTAAACTGCAAATTCGGATGCCGAGTACGCCAGCGGGCGCCACTCGGTTACGGCGAAAACTGATTCGAAAAATCTTCGCGTTCGATCGGCTCCGAGGGGTAACCGCCTCTGCTGGGGAGACATACCCACCGCCGAGCGCGCTTCACCACACCAACTCAGGGTGAGGTGCATGGCTCGGGAGGTCTGCTGATGCTTGCGAAGATGGGAATGTCAACGGTCGTCATTGGTTTGCTGTCCGCGCTCGTGGCTTGTGACAGCGGCTCACCGAGGGCGGAGGACGAAGGGGCCGAAGAAGGGGAGACGGACGACGAGGCGGATGAAGACGACGATGACGACGAGCCCGGCGACGACGACGATGATGACGACGACGCCCCGGCCGAATCCGGCGCGCTCTTCATTCTCGACAACGCGGACGGCCTCGCGTCGGTGGTGATGTACCAGCGCGACCAGGAGGGAGCGCTGGTCGAGCTCGGCTCTTTTCCTACGGGCGGGATGGGCACGGGCGGCGGACTCGGCTCCCAAGGTGGCGTGGTGCTCGCAGATGGCGTCGTCTACACGGTCAATCCCGGCGACGACACGGTTTCGGCGCTCAGGGTCTTTGACGACCACCTCTCACTCGAGGAAATCGTCCACTCCGACGGGGCGATGCCCACCAGCATCACGGTCCACGGAGACCTGCTCTACGTGCTCAACGCCGGCGGCGCGGGCAGCCTGCGGGGGTTCACGATCGGCGAGGACGGGCTCGAGCCGATCGAAGGTGCAAGCGTGCCGCTGTCGGGCGCGGCCACGACCGCTCCGGCTCAGGTTGGCGTATCCCCCGACGGCGCATTCGTGGTCGTCACCGAGCGCGCGACCAACCAGATCATCACCTACGAGATCGGAGAAGGCGGCCGGCTCGACAACCTGGTGGTCAATGAAGCGGAGGGCCAGACCCCGTTCGGGTTCGAGTTCCGAGACGACGGCGTGTTCGTCGTCTCGGAGGCCTTCGGGGGTCCCATGAACCCGGGCGCGTCCGCGGTCTCCTCACAGCGCGTTTCCGATGGCGGCACGCTCTGGACGTTCTCGAGCTCGGTGCCCAACGGCCAGACCGCCGCGTGCTGGGTCGAGATCGTTCGCGACCAGTTCGTCTACACGACCAACACCGCCTCGAACTCGATCTCGGCGTACGAGATGAGCGATGAGGGAGCGCTCACGCTCTTTCCGTCCGGAGGCGTCGCCATCGACTTCGGAGACGACCACAGCCCGCTCGACATGATCGCGAGCGAGGACGAGAAGTACCTTTACGTGCTCAACGGAGTGGCGGACGAAATCGTCGGCTTTGTGGTCGAAGACGACGGAGGCCTCACCGAAATCGCGCAAATCGAGACCCCGGAGTTCGGAATCGGCCTCGCCGGCCACTGACCGACTGCCGGTACGGAAGCGGGACGAGTTGGCTGGCCCGGCGGTCGCACTGCCGGGCCAGTTTTTTCGCCCATTGGCGACTGTCACGATGAACGACGGCTGCTTGGACGAGCAGGGTTTTGCACCCATTGCGTGCTGCCCTGGTCAGAACAGGGTAATCTCTGGCTGCTCCGGCCCGTCGGGCAAACGGGGTCGCGTCCAATTTGGGGGCGACGCGACTTCGCCGTCGGGTCGGAGTTTTTTTCACGATCGCACCGCGCTCAAAACTCGTGGAGTCCGGTCGGATCGGCGAACTCGGCACTCAGTGTTCGCGGGAATCCGGCAGCGCTCGCAAAGCCGGGAGCATGAAGCTCGAGCGTACAGGTGCCGGCTTGCTCGAGGCGCGCCGCCTGTCCGAGCCGCGAGCCGTAGAGCGTGTAGCCATCCCCCTTGTCCGGGTACACGGGAAGATCGACCACCGTGCACACGCTCGGCGTTCGGCTCTCGAGGCGAAACCACGTCGGGTCGGGATCGGAGCACAGCGGCCCGATCTTCGTCTGGGCGGTGTCGTTGAGCATCGGCGCGATCCGATTCGCCGCCCGTCCCCACCCTTGGTCGCCGTACCGCTCTCCTTCGACGAGGATGACCGGCCCAGACGCGGTTCCTGCGAGCTGAAACTCGATGGGCGCCGCCACGATGTCCTGCGCATCGACCACGACGATCGAGTGTGGCTCGCCGACCGCCGGCACGATGTCGACCGGCCCCGTACGCGAGGGCGCGATCCAGTACTGCAGCGACGAAGGGGCGCTGTGCTGGGCGTCGAACTGGCCGAACAGCTCGACGTCGACCTGCGCGGTGGGGTCGGCGTTGGCTGCGATGTAGGGCTCGCCCTGGGGGTCGAGCAGCTCGGCCGACAACCCCGCGCCAGAAGGGATAGCCCCCGGAGCGAGTGACGGGGTCTCGTCCGTGGGACACGGCATCCTGATGCGAGCGTTGGTGGCATCGTGCGCGACGACCGACAGCGTCAGCTCCAGGTCCAGCTCCGTGCCCGCCGAAAGCTCGCAGGATTCTTCTTCGAGCTCGACCGATCCCCGGCCGACAAAGGTCGTGCTCCCGCTGCGCGGCGCTTCGATTCGGATCGTCCGTGCGTCGAGCAGCTCCGCTTGGACGGTGTCCGCCTCCCCGGTGATGCTCTCGAGCTCCAGGGCGCCGACCCCCGACCCGCAAGTGGCCCACCAGACCTCCGGAAGTCCAAGCTCGAGCACCTCGGGATAGCCCGCGCCCACGGCCATGTCGATTCGTTCCCGGAGCGTGATCCGAGGGCCCGCGTCGTCCTCGACGAGCTCCGGCAAGCCGAGGAGCTGCACCTCTGTCTGCGGGCGCATCGGGATCGCAATCCGTTCGACGGGCGGCAGGCCGTCGGTTCGGTCGTCCTCCCCGGTCCCCCCTTCGTCGGTTCCGACCTCGGGAGCAGGGATCGACGAGCCACAGCCCAGCATCCAGCCCAACAACACTGCGCCCTTCCGCACCATCGAGCCTGGATTTAGCCGGGACTTGGAACTTCATCCAACTAAAGTTTTTCATGTTTGATAAGTATTTCTAATGCAGCTGACGACCGGGTCCCTGGCGGCTCTCGCCGCGGTCATCCGGGAAGGCAGCTTCGAGCGCGCGGCTGCGATCCTGGCCGTGACGCCCTCGGCGGTCTCCCAGCGGATCAAGCAGCTCGAGCAGCAGGTCGGCGCAATCCTGGTGGTGCGTTCGTCGCCGTGCGAACCGACGCCGGTGGGCCGCGCCGTGTACCGGCACGCGCTCCAGGTCGAGCTGCTCGAGCGCGACTTGCTGGCCACGGTCGCCCCCGACGACGAGAGCGATGCCCCCATGCACCTCGCGATCGCCGTGAACGCGGACAGCCTCGCCACCTGGCTGATGCCGGCCCTCAAAACCTTCGCGACCCGAACCGGCGCGCGCGTCGACGTGGTGCTCGACGATGAGGAGCACACGACCCACTGGCTCCGTTCGGGGCGCGTCCTGGGAGCGATCACATCCCAGCGCAGAGTCGTTCAGGGCTGCCGGCTGGAGCCGCTCGGCGTGATGCGCTACCTCGCCAACGCGAGCCCGCGCTTCATTCGACGGTGGCTTCCCGACGGCCCGACGCCCGAAGCGCTGAGCGAAGCGCCCTCGCTCGCCTACAACCGCAAGGACCACGCGTGCGAGCAGTTCCTCGCCGACGAGCTCGGCTACCCCGACGCTCGGCTGTCCCCGCACTACCTCCCCTCGCCCCACGCTTACCTCGACGCCTGCCGCGGTGGCGTCGGCTGGGGCATGAACCCCGAGCCCCTCGCCGCCCCGCTCCTCCGCCAGCAGCGCCTCGTCGACCTCGCTCCCGGATGCTGGATCGACGTGCCGCTCTACTGGCAGCAGTGGTCGCTTTCGTCGGCTCGACTGGACCACCTCGCGACCGAGCTGAGCGAGCAGGCGCGCGCCGAGCTCAGACCGGCCGACGAGGACTAGCTGGCGTCGCGTTACACGTCGGTGAAACGTCCGGTGCGACGCCGGCGACGCACGGCAGTGACGAGGTCGATCGACGGTCCCAACCGTTGGTCCCGCTCGCGGTCGACCGCCACCTGGTTGCCGGCAATGAGGGTGTCCCGCCGCCCCTCGAGATGCTGGGTCACTCGGTCGCACCAGTAGTCGCCATCTCGCCCGCCGTAAAAGCCGTAGGTTCGGCAGGCGATGGGGCGTGCCTCGTAGACGCGGCACTGCCCCGTGTCACGGTCGAGCAACGGACAAACGATCGGGGGCAACGGCGATAGACGCTCGATCCGGTCCAGTATCTCTTGCGCATCAGGCAACGTGTGGATCGCAGGCCATAGCAGCTCGAGCTCAGCCTCGGTCACACTTGGGATCGCACCGAGCGACCGACAACATGCATCGCAACCGGCGCGGCACGGCCAGGCACCGTGGGAGCGCTCCATCGCCGCCGCTCGAGCGTGGACATCGTCCTGCAACACGCGAAGCATGCGCCGTTGTTCGGACACCCCCTGATTTTGGGTTCACCGAGCTGCGGACCGCAATGCCCCACGATCCGGAGCCAACGTTTGGTGATAGCGTTGGGGGGCGGGTGTCGAAGCCGACCACAGCCGACCATGCCCCTACGGCCGTGCTTGGTCCTGCCCCCGCCGAACGGGCAGATTCGGGCGGAGGCTCGGTGCTGCCCTCCGATGTCGACGCGCTGACGTTGTCGACGGCCGAGGGCTCCGGGGCCAAGAAGAAGCCCGCAGACCCCAACCTCCCGCTCGGCTCGACGCTGGGCCGCTACGCGATCCTCGGAATTCTCGGCGCCGGCGGGATGGGCCGGGTCTACCGGGTCTACGACCCGAAGCTTCGCCGAGAGGTCGCACTCAAGCTGCTGCTCGCCGATGCCGAGCGCCGCGATCGGTCCGCGACCACGCGAATGATCCGTGAAGCCCAGGCCATGGCGCGGGTCAACCATCCGAACGTGATCTCGGTCTTCGACGTCGACGTCGAGGAGGGCCTCGTCTACATCGCGATGGAGTACGTCGAAGGTACGACCCTGCGGGGGTGGCTCCGCGGCGCGCGTCGACCCTGGCCGGAGGTCATCGCGATGTTCGAGGCCGCGGGTCGAGGATTGGCGGCGGCACACGAGGCGGGTCTGGTCCATCGTGATTTCAAGCCCGCCAACGTCCTGCTCGGTGACGACGGCCGCGTCCGCGTGACCGACTTCGGTCTGGTGCGCGACGTCGGCAGCTTGACCACGGACGGTACCCGCGAGAGCAGCGACAACCTCGTCACGCCGCCGCCCGACGCCCGCCTCACGCAAGTCGGCATCGTGATGGGTACGCCGCGCTACATGGCGCCGGAGCAGTCCGCCGGTACCCAGGCGGACGCATCGAGCGACCAGTTCAGCTTCTGCGTCGCGCTGTGGGAGGGCCTGTACGGTGAGCCGCCGTTCCCCGACGACAACCTCAAGTGGGCGCGAATGCAGGGGCCGCCGGCGATGCCGAGTAGCGACGTGCCTAGCTGGATCTACCGGGTCGTTGCACGCGGGCTGTCGACTGCATCCCGCAATCGCTGGCCGTCGATCCCCGCCCTCCTCGATGCGCTGGCGGACGATCCTCGCAAGCGTCGCAACCGCCGGCTCGCCATCGCGGCCGTCCCGGTGCTGCTGGGAGGCGCCATTGGGGCGCAGCGGATCAGCCGGGCGCAGGCCGAGCAAACCTGTGCGGACGATGGCGCCTCGATTGGCGAGGTCTGGGGCGCACCGAATCGCGACGGCACCAAGAACGCGCTGTCCGCTGCCTTGGGCGCATCGGGAGCATCGACGGTCGAGCTTCTGTTTCCGCGGCTTGATCGATACGCCGAGTCGTGGGCCAGCGCCCGCGAACGTGCATGTTTGGCGACCGACGTCGACAAGACTTGGAGCGCGGCGACGGGACGCGCGGCGCGGGCATGCTTGGACGAGGGTCGTAGTCGCATGCAGGCGTTGGTCGATCTGCTCGGCTCGGCAGATCGAGAGACGGCACTGCAGGCCAGTACCTCCGCCGCCCGGCTACCCCGCATCGCCCCGTGCACCGACGAGGGCTCGCTCGGTCTGCGGGCGGCCGAGCCCTCCGATGCCGAGCTGCGCGAGACCGTTGCCGACATTCGCAATCGGCTCCACAAGGCGGAAGCGCTGATCGGCGTGGCGCGTGCGGGCGAAGCCATGCCGGTGGTCTCGGCGCTCGCCACCGAAGCGGCCGCCGCGAACTGGCCCCCGCTCGAAGCCCAGGTCAACCTCGTGCTCGCTCGCCTCGCGCTGGAGCTCGGCGAGGGGCCGGATGCCATTGCGGCGTCCGAACGTGCCTTCGAGCTCGCTTTCACCGCCGGTCACGACCGACTCGCGGCGTGGGCCGCGATCAGCACCGCCGCGTCGATGCTCGCGGATCAAGATCGATTCACGGAAGCGGCGATCCACGTCTCGATCGCCGAGCAGCTGCTCGACCGCATGGGGGGCGCGGACGACTCGCTCGAGATTCACGTACGGCGCCAGCGAGGCCTGGTCGCACTCGGGCTGGGCAAGGGCGACGAAGCCGAGGTCGAGCTCAAGGCTGCCGTGGAGCAGGCGCAGAATCTCTTCGGGCCCGAGCATCCCGAAGTCGCGCTCGTCCTGCTCCCGCTGGGGTCGGTCTACGAGTTCAAAGGCGAGCACTCGCGCGCGCTCGAGGTCCATCGCCGCGCCCGCGACATCTGGATCGCGACCGTGGGCCCGGAGCACCCGCAAACGGCCGGCGCGATCAACAACCTCGCGATCGCCCACGCCAACCTCGAGCAGATGGACGATGCCGCGGCTCTGTTCCGCCGCGTGATCGACATTCGAACGGAGGCGTACGGCGAAGATCACCCCGATGTCGCCCGCGCACGCGAGAACCTGGGCCAGCTGCTGGGAACGCAGGGCAAGTTCGAGGACGCGCTCGACGAGCTGCGCAAGGCCAAGGATGTTTACGAGCGCGTGCTCGGACCCACGCACCCCGATACCGGGAGCGTCACCGACACGATCGGCCTCAACCTTGCGGGGATGGGCCGCAACGAGGAAGCGATGGCGGCATTCCACAAGGCGCTCTCGATTCTCGAGCCTGCCTACGGTCCAGACAGTCACCACCTCGCGCCGGTGCTCAACAACATCGCCAACCTCGAGGCCGAGCTCGGCAACCACGACGCCGCGATCAAAGGGACGCGGCGCGTCATCGAGCTGGTGGAGCGGACCAAGGGCCGCAAGCATCCGCACTACAGTGCGCTGCTCGGAAACCTCGCCCTGCTGCAGTTCGACATGGGCGAGTTCGACGAAGCCGAGTCGAACCTGCGGGCATCGATCGCGATCGAAGAGTCGCTGTACGGCCCAGAGCATCCCGGCATGGCCAACTCGTTCGACAATCTCGGGTTGGTGCTGCTGGCGCGCGAGGATCCGGAAGAGGCGTTTCGAAGCCACGACCGGGCACGTGCGCTGGTCGAGGCGGCCAACGGTCCCGACTCGCAGCGGTTGGTCTCGCCGCTGTCCAACATGGCGATCGCACTCGTCAACGGCCAGCGGCCGGAGGAAGCGCTGCCGCTGCTACGCCGGGCGCTCGCGCTCGGCCGCCTCGAGGACGGAAGCGACCACCCGAGCACGCCGTACACTGCCCGTACCCTCGGCAGTGCGTTGCTGGCGCTCGGACGGGCGGACGAGGCGTTGCCCCACCTCGAGCGGGCGTATCGGTACTGGAACGACCACACGGCTGCTCCGCAGGACATCGCGGCGACCGAGGTCCTGCTCGCGCGGGCGTTGTGGGACACGGGGGGCGATCGCGTCAGGGCGCGACGGCTCGCCGAACAAGCGCGCGACTACCCCACACCCGGTTGGGTCAACGACCGCATGCGAACCCAGGCTCGCGAATGGCTCGCGGAGCACCC
>JGI12316J15310_10002156_pt1 | contig 20315 bp, 9 predicted proteins | sample MarCyaLeptolynsp_FD_15310 | JGI IMG/M metagenome (IMG submission 15310)
TCCGTCACGGCACCGACATCGGCTTCATCGATATCAGACACGTTCAACGAAAACGTTTCCTGGCTCGTAGACCCGTCCGTCGACGTCGCCGTCACGACAATGTCGATAGAGCCTTCGGTTTCCGCATCGAACGACGCACCGCTGGCAACCTTCACGACACCGTTGGCATCGACCGTGAACCGGTTGTCGTCGACGCTGTAGGACACTGTGTCCGACACGTCGGCATCGCTTGCGGAGGCCGTAACGCCGACCGTGGTTCCCTCGGATGCATTTTCAGCCAAAGTGTTTGCGCTGTTGTCCGTATCCGTGACGGCTCCGACGTCAGCTTCGTCGATATCGGACACGTTCAGCGAGAAGGTCTCCTGGCTCGTCGAGCCATCCGTCGATGTTGCCGTCACAACAATGTCGATAGAGCCTTCGGTCTCGGCATCGAATGATGCACCGCTGGCAACCTTCACGACACCATTGGCGTCGACTGTAAACCGGTTGTCATCGACGCTGTAAGACACTGTGTCAGAAATGTCGGCATCGGAAGCCGCCGCAGTCACTCCGACCATCGCTCCTTCGGAGGCATTTTCGGCCAAAGTGTTTGCGCTGTTGTCCGTATCCGTGACAGCGCCGACGTCAGCTTCGTCGATATCGGAAACGTTCAGCGAAAACGTCTCCTGGCTCGTCGACCCATCCGTCGACGTCGCCGTCACCACAATGTCGATGGAGCCTTCCGTTTCTGCGTCAAACGACGCGCCGCTGGCGACCTTGACCACACCATTGGCATCAACCGTGAACCGGTTGTCGTCGACACTGTAGGACACTGTGTCCGACACGTCGGCATCGCTTGCGGAGGCCGTTACGCCGACCGTCGTTCCCTCGGATACGTTTTCTGCCAGCGTGTTCGCCGCATTGTCGGTATCGCTTACTGCTCCGACATCGGCTTCGTTGATATCGGAGACATTCAGCGAAAACGTCTCCTGGCTTGTAGACCCGTCCGTCGACGTCGCCGTCACAACAATGTCGATGGAGCCTTCGGTCTCGGCATCGAAAGAGGCCCCGTTCGCAACTTTGACCACCCCGTTGGCATCGACCGTAAACCGGTTGTCGTCGACGCTGTAGGACACTGTGTCCGACACGTCGGCATCGCTTGCGGAGGCCGTAACGCCGACCGTGGTTCCCTCGGATGCATTCTCGGCCAAAGTGTTAGCGCTGTTGTCCGTATCCGTCACGGCACCGACATCGGCTTCATCGATATCAGACACGTTCAACGAAAACGTTTCCTGGCTCGCAGACCCATCCGTTGACGTCGCCGTCACGACAATATCGACCGAACCCTCGGTTTCTGCGTCGAATGACGCGCCGCTCGCAACCTTGACCACACCATTGGCATCGACCGTGAATCGGTTGTCGTTAACGCTGTAGGACACTGTGTCCGAAATGTCGGCATCAGAAGCCGCCGCGGTCACACCGACCGTCGTTCCTTCGGATGCGTTTTCTGCCAAAGTGTTGGCACTGTTGTCTGTATCCGTCACCGCACCGACGTCGGCTTCGTCGATGTCAGACACATTCAGCGAAAACGTTTCCTGGCTCGTAGACCCGTCCGTCGACGTCGCCGTCACAACAATGTCGATGGAGCCCTCGGTCTCGGCATCGAAAGAGGCCCCATTCGCAACCTTCACGACACCATTGACATCGACAGTGAACCGGTTGTCGTCAACGCTGTAGGACACTGTGTCGGACACATCAGCATCGGACGCGGACGCGGTCACGCCGACCGTCGTTCCTTCGGTTGCATTTTCCGCGAGACCGTTGGCTGTGTTGTCACTGTCCGTGACCGCGCCGATATCGGCTTCATCAATGTCAGAGACATTCAGCGAGAAGGTCTCCTGGCTCGTAGACCCATCCGTTGACGTCGCCGTCACGACAATGTCGATAGAGCCTTCGGTCTCGGCATCAAACGATGCACCATCGGCCACTCTGACCGTTCCGTCCGCATCAACCGAAAAGCGCGCATCGTCAACCGTGAACGAAACCGTGTCCGGTCCGTCCGCGTCACTCGCCGTGGCCCGGATTCCGACGGTTGCTCCGACCGAAGCATTTTCGGCAAGTGTATTGGCAGCGTTATCGAGATCGGTAACCGGACTGACGTCGAATTCATCGACGTTGCCGAGCGTCACGGTCACGCCGCGTTCAAACGTGTTCCCACCGCTATCGGTCACAGTTACAGTCAATTGGTGGGTCGGATCAGCCTCAAAATCCAGATCGGCGCCGGTTCGAACCCGAATCTCGTCGCCAACCACTTCAAACAGCCCGGCACTGTCACCGGAAAGCGTGTAGGTAAAGGTTTCGCCGGCATCCGTATCGGTGGTCGTCAGCGTTCCAACCAGGGTACCGCCAGATGCGTTTTCATCGACATCGGTCTTGTTCCAGGCGATCGCAGTCGGACCTTCGTTCAGATCGGTCACATCAACCGAAGACGGATTCCGCAGTACCGCACCATCCGGACCGTTTGCAACCACCACAAAATCGATGACCGGATTGGTTTCGAAATCGATCTCGACATCCGGCCGGACAACGATTTGAGTGCCAGAGATTTCAAAATAATCCGCGCCCTCGCCCTCAAGCGAAAAACTGTATCCGGTGGCATCCCCCTCAATCGTCAAAGACCCGACGACGATCCCGCCGTCAGCGTTTTCTGCAAGTTGCGACGTATTGACCGTAAGAACCAGTTCGTCTCCGGCTTCATCCGATTGAACGGGATTGGCTTGCGGTTGCGCGGCGGCTGCTGGTGCCGGCTCCGCGGCGGCTTCTTCGGCCGTTGCGGTAGATTGCCCGGACGTCGCCGCAGCTTCGCCTTCGTCCGCCTGGTTTTCGCTGTCCCCGTTCGACTGCGAGCCGGCCCCCTCGTCAGAATCGCCGGCCTCAAAACCATTTGTCGCGGGGCTAAACGTCGTACCGGTGAGCATGCTGGGGACAGAGGTCCCCGGCGTCGCGTTCGTGGCGCCGGCGTCAAACGTCAGAGGCGCGATACCGAATTGGAAACCCGCATTTTGATCAATCGGTTGGCCGCCGCCAAATTCAGGGCTGGCCTGGAAGAACCGCTGCGCATTGCCAAATTCGATTGCCGCGTCAGGAACCACGATCGATGAACCGGGAACCGGGGCTCCAATGGTGAGTCCCTCGCCCTCCGGCATCTCCTGCATCTCCGGCGTACCGAAATGCATATTGCCCATGGCCGCGCCTTCAGTGCCCGACGCCTGGTCGCGCAAGGTATAATCCTTGGCGTTTTCGAGGGCCTGGCGTTCCGCGGCAACGTCGCTTCCCGTGACGGTTTCGGCGTTGGTTCCGCGAAAACCCGTTCCGGAACCGCGTCCGGGAATTGCTGTATCGATATCGGCCATGGCAACAAAAATACCCAAAACTAACTACTACCCGCCAATTCTATAACGGATACCCGTTAAATCTTTGTAGAACGGAAAATTAAAATTCAAATAGAAGAAATACCAATCCAACTGATTAACGAAATTGTAACTTATATTACTAATTCATTAACAATACTATGATTAATAAATTTATAAGACCTTACCCTGTTTTATCACATCTATATGCCACGTGCACATGAGGGGTAATTTTTATCTGGATAAAGAGCTGGAATCTCTGACATCTCGTCAGTTTCTACGAGTAAGGGAACAAACCTTTTAATCAATGAAAGCGATTTCAAGGTTCCCTGCATTTGTTTCGAGGGTCACCGATGGATTGGTCGAAGGACCTGTTCCGTAAGATTGCGTCATTCAGGCCGTTGCGTTTCATCAATTCTTCGAATGGCGAAGAAGTGAGCGAACCTGCCGTGCCTAAATCCGTGTACGCGGCATCGATCTTTATCAATTGCATGGCGCTTGCCCTGCCGTTGACGATCCTCCAAGTCTATGATCGGGTCTTGCCGAATGACGCCACCGAGACCCTGTTTTTCCTGATCAGCGGACTCGTTACCGTCGTCATGATCGACGCCCTGCTGAAATTCCTGCGATCCTATGTCATCGGCTGGACCGGAGCGGCTTTTACTCATGTCGCTTCCCTGGAGGCGTTTCGCCGTCTGATGAATACCTCCTCGCACGAGTTCGAGAAAACCTCCGTCAGTTCCTACCTCAACCGCCTGAACGCCTTGGCCAATGCCGGAGATTTCCTCGGTGGCCAGTCACGCGTGATCGGCATCGACCTGCCGTTCGTGCCCATGTTCGGTCTGATCATGTATCTTGTCGGTGGCTCGATCGTGCTGGTGCCGATCGGACTGTTTGCGATTTTCGCCCTGCTCGCAGTTTACCGGTCGCGCAAGATCCGTGAAGTGGTCGAGGAACGCGACAAACATGACAATCGGAAATACGATTTTGTGATCGAAGCGCTTTCAGGCATGCACACGATCAAAAGCATGGCCATGGAACCGCAAATCATGCGCCGGTTTGAACGGTTGCAACACCAGGTCGGTGATCTGTCGCATCGCTCGATCGTTCTCACGGGCGCAGCGCAATCCTTCGGTACGCTTTATGCCAGCCTGTCCACTGTGGCGCTCGTTGTCTATGGCGCCCATCTGGCGATCGCCGGCAGTCTGACGATCGGCGGCCTTGCCTGCTGCATGTTGCTGTCATCGCAAATCATCCAGCCGCTGCTGCGCTCCATCTCAATGTGGAGCGAAATCCAGACGATGCGGTACCGCCGACAGGAGGCGTCCCGACTGTTCGAACTGCCGGAAGCCCCAAAAGCGGAAGTCCCGATTGCGGACCTTGCCGGTCGTATCCGAACAGTCGATCTGGCCTTCCAATATGAGGGCGACAAGAAGCCGGTCCTGCAAAACATCAATGTCGATATTGCGCCTGGAGAGATCATCGGACTGAAAGGCGAAGACGGCAGCGGACGCACCACCTTCCTGCGCCTTATCTGCGGCGACCTGAGACCCACCAATGGATCGATCCTGGTGGACGGCATCAACCTGGGCGGCCCGCTCGGCGGTCGGGTGTTGCCGCGGATCGGCTATGTCGACCAGACGCCGTTCGCGTTTCGCGGCACAATTCTGGAAAACCTGACCATGTTCGGCGATACCAGTGCCCAGCGAGCGCGCGAGGCCGCCGAACTGATTGACCTGGAAGTGGAAATCAAACGCTACCCGACCGGCTTCGATACGCCCCTTGGCGACGGCACCGCCCATGACATCCCCGCGTCGGCCGCTCAGCGCATCAACATTGCCCGGACACTTGCACGGGATCCGGCTATATTGATCCTCGACGAAGCCAACACCGCCTTCGATCACAGAGGCGAGGAAGCATTTGTCAACGCCTTGCATACCCTGCGCGGCAAGATGACGGTCATCATCGCAACGCACCGCCCGTCGCTCATGCGCCTGGCGGACCGCTGCTTCGAAGTCAAAAAAAGCGGCCTGCATCCATACGACCCGAATGCACCGCGAGAAGACAAACCCAGGCGCCTGCCGCCCAGCGCCCGGCGCAGCCGGAAGGTGGCGTGATGCCGTTGCCATCCGACGATCGCATTGCCACCGAACTGGAAAAGCTCAAAACAGCAAACCGCGGCGGTGCCGAAAGCGGCCAAACCCTCATCGACCAGAGGCAGAAACTCCAGGCGGCCTTCCAGCCGAAGCGGATCGCGGTTTCGAAGGCATCCGACCAGCCTTCAAAGCTCGGTCGAGACAATCCGGGCGGTTCAACCCATGAAAAAACCGGCGAAAACCGCGTTAACAATCCGACGACCGCCCAAGACCCGACGTCAAAACAACCAAACCAGTTGGAAGCGTGTCTGAGACGGTTCCTGGACTTCATCGCATGGGATGGCGAGGACCGGCAACTCTTTGAAGCGCTTCCTCATTTCGACCGCATCGATTCAATTGCATCCCTGCAATCGGTCCTGTTCCGGCTGAATTTTCAGTCGACCCTGGAGACGGCATCCTCAATTCCAATTCATGAAGACTTCTTGCCCTGTTTTCTCATCAGGCAAGACGGGCACGCGTTCCTGCTGGAGCAATTTGTCGACGGAGAGGACGCCTACAGGGCCTATGACGGCGCAACAGGCGCGCATGTGGTGGTCACCGCTGACGCTTTGACCGGTGGAATTGTCTTTCCGGAAATCTTCGACACGGACGGCTTTGCGGACGATTATCGCAAGTTCGGCTGGATCCGAATCGCGTTTGCCAAGTTCAAGCCGCTCCTCGTTCGTATCTTCGCCGTCAGCTTTCTGATCAATTTCCTGGCACTGTTCGTCCCGATCTATGTGATGAACGTCTATGACAAGGCCATCGGAGCAAAATCCCTCGATGTGCTGCGCGATTTCTCGGTCGGGATTTGCATTGTGATCGCCGCCGACCTCAGCCTCCGCATCCTGCGCAGCAAAGCCCAGGCCTATCTCGGCGCGCGGCTCGATACGCTGATCGGCAATGCCGGATTTCAGCAATTGCTGCACATGCCGATCACAATGACGGAGGCGGCGCCCGTAGGTGCACAGATAACCCGCCTGAAACAGTTTGAAAGCGTTCGCGAGGCCTTTACCGGACCCTTGGCATCGGCGGTTGTCGACCTGCCGTTCGTGGCTGTTTTCATTCTTGCGATCGCCATCATTGGCGGTCCATTGGCCTTTATCCCTATTGGACTGGTTGCCGCGTACGCCGCCCTCGGCGTCATCACCATACCTATGATGAAACGGTCGATATCGCTCAGCGGCGATAAAAAATCCAAATTACAGAACCTGGTGGTCGAATCTCTGTCAGGTCAGCGCACGATCAGAGACCTTTCGGCATCCCAGGTCTGGATTGAACGCTACCGAACCTTGTCCGCCGAATTTTCAAACAGCAATCTGAAAACCCGACAGTTCAGCTTTCTCGTCCAGACCATCGCCCAGATGTTCATGACGATTTCCGGCGTCGCCACCCTGTCGCTCGGCGTCTATTGGGTTTTGTCGGGAGACCTGTCGCCGGGCGCATTGATCGCCGTCATGGCGTTGGTCTGGCGGGTGTTGTCTCCGATACAGGCTGCTTTTCTGAGCTTCTCCAAACTTGGACAAACCCTGCAAAGCTTCGAGCAGATCGACAAACTGATGCGGATCAAGCTGGAACGCGAACCCGGCCAACTGCCAAGTCTCTACCGCAAGTTCAGCGGCCAATTGACCGTCGAGCGCGTGGGCTTTCGCTACGCAACCCGGCAGGAACCGGCGCTTCGTGGCCTCGACTTCTCCATCAATCCCGGCGAGTTCGTGGCAATTGCCGGACATTCCGGCGCCGGCAAGACATCGATGCTGAAAGTCATCCTGGCGCTGTATTCGCCGCAAGCCGGTGCCGTGCTCGCCGACGGGCTCGATGTGCGCCAGCTCGATCCCGGCGAATGGCGCAGAGCCATCGGTTATCAGCCGGAAGCCATGGACTTCTTCTTTGGAACACTATCCCAGAATCTGCGCCTTTCCGAACCGTCGGCCACGGACGACGACCTTGAGAGAGTGATCGGCCAGTTGGGCTTTGCCGACTATGCACATCTTCTGCCGGACGGGCTTGAGACACGCCTGACGACGCAGCGGCTGCAATCCTGGCCCGATGCACTGAAACAGCGCATTCTGCTGGCGCGGGCCTTCGTCAAGGATGCCCCGATCTACCTGCTCGACAATCCGGGCAACAATCTGGATTTTGCCGGCGACGTGGCATTGTTGCGGATGATTGATCGCCTGCGGGGAAAAAAGACCGTTATCATGACCACCCACCGTCCCAGCCATATGCGGGCCGCAGATAGGCTCATCTACCTCGAACTTGGCGCGGTGGTTCAGGACGGCAAACCAGAAGACGTTCTGCCGGTTGTGTTTCCCGCTGCCTGAGTCTGCCTGATCAGAACCGTGCGTGCCAGACCGTGGAAATCGGTGTGGGTTGAGTGAGGGTTCACAGGTTTTCCACATTGTGGAAACTTCGCCGGGAAAACGGAATGACGACAAGCACGTCTTATAATTGTGTTTCAAGCGGATAACTTGATTGAAAATCTGTTAATATCCACAATATGAAAACAAAAAATCTTAGTATGATCTCTTTTTGGTGCTGTGCCGAGAAATACGGCCAAGGTGTGCCGTCTTTTCGTCTCATTTTTGGTCTTAAAGAGGTATGGGCTGTGGATGGTTGCGGAATGCCGAGATGTTGGTTCTTCCATCCTGGTATTGTCAGTCTGGCTGTGATGTGGCGTTGCCGCTGAAGTCGGGCTTGGTTTCGTCAGTCTGGCCGGAGTTTGTCTTTTCGGTCAAATTCGTCTTTCTGGAGAGCCAAAGACATGTCGCAAACACAATCATGCAACGTCCTGAGCAGGCATGATATCGACGGGGCAGATGATGGGCATGGGACGACGCGGGTTGCATTGCGCCCGGACAATCGCCTAAAACATCAATGACGCAAGCACCAATTGGGAATTGGAGGCGGATGTGTTGCGTTTTTTATTGATGACGATGTTTATGCTGACCTGCGGCTACGGATCCGTTGCCGCAACGGAGCGACGCGTTGCGCTGGTGATAGGCAACGGCGCGTATCTCCACGGAGACGCACTGACCAACCCGGTCAATGACGCCAAGGATATGGCGCTTTCCCTTGAGCGGCTCGGTTTTGAGATTCACCGCGGCTTCGACCTTGCAAAAGTTGAAATGGAAAAGCTTATCCGCAGCTACGCCAAGGCGACGGAGGGTGCTGACCTTGCACTTGTCTTTTACGCCGGCCATGGAATTCAGGTCGGCGGCGAGAATTACCTGTTGCCCGTCGACGCAGCACCGCAGGATGCGAAGGATCTCGACTTTTTCGGGGTGCGCACCGATTTGCTGATGCGCCAGATCAACAGGAACACGCGTTACCGCGTCGTTATGCTGGATGCCTGCAGGGACAACCCCTTTCCCAATACGCTGCAAACCGGCAATCAACCGCTTGATGTCGGGCGCGGCCTGGCGGAAATGTCGGTTCCGGAAGGCGGTAACGGCTCGCTTATCGTCTTTGCTACCGATCCGGGGAACATCGCTCTGGATGGCACCGGTGAGAACAGCCCGTTTACGTCCGCCCTCCTGCGCCACATCGAAACGCCAAACGTCAATATTCTGACCATGCTGACCCACGTCAATCGTGATGTCGCCGCCGAGACCAACGGAAAGCAGCGCCCATGGATGTCGGGATCCCTGACCGGCGAGGTCTTCCTCGCACGCAACAGCAGGGTCGCGGGCCGGCATCCGCTGACTCGAACCTTGTCGAAGATCCCGGTCCTTTCGAAAATGCCTGCCGTATCGACACTTGCGGCGCCAGCCCCGTTCGAAGCGTCGCCAACGGGTTCGGATTCGGTGTCTAACCAGATCGCCGCACTTGCGCCAACCCAGGAAGACCTTGCTGGCATCGACCTCAAGGAAACCGAATTGTCGCCGGAATTCATCGTCGAAAGGGATCTGTTTCGCGCCGCGCAAAACAGCGAAAAGGCGGAAGATTATCGCGCGTATCTCAGCAATTATCCTAATGGGCATTACGCCCAGATCGCCCGCAATGCCATTGTTCGGCTCAAAAACAAGCCGGAAATGTCCATCGCCAACCGTTTGACTGCGGCGACAACGGCCCTAGTTGCGGCACCTGCCGCCAAGAACCGGGACGCGCTCGAGACCATGGTCACTTCGGAAGCGACAGAAGAAGCACTTGATCTCAATTTGAAGCAGCAACGCGGTGTGCAGCGGCGACTGTCCCTGCTCGGTTTCAATGTCGGCCAACCAGACGGCGTTCCGGGACCGTTTACCCGACGCGCCATTACACGCTGGCAGGCGAAAAACGATTTTTACGAGTCAGGTTTTCTCAACAAACCACAATATGACGAACTGGTGCGGCAGGCGCGCCCAAAATACGCCAAGTGGCTGAGAAACCGTCGACAAAAACTGGCGCTGGCGCGGACGCTCGCGAAAAAACATGCAGGCGGAGCTGGTCTTTATTCCTCTCCGGTGCAGAAGTTCAAATCGTTCTTCACCAGAACGTTTCCCGTGACCAAAAAACCGGGGCCGGTGCAGGACGCTATCGCTCCCAAATAGCTGACCATCTTCGGCCCAACAGGTACGGTCCAACAATCCATAGTCCAAACGTGGTCAGAACCCGCTCAGGAATGAGCCGAGGTTTGTTCCAAGCGCCGGATTTGCATACCCGCCTTCCTGCACGATCACCGTCGGAAGCTCCAGAGCCGCAACCCTTTGCGCGATCGTATGGAACGCCTCGGTTGTCAGCGCCAATCCCTTGAACGGATCGCTTTCGTGGGCGTCGAGGCCGAGTGCGAGAACCAGGGCGCCCGGATCGAATTGTGTAATACGCAGCAGGGCGGCGGAAAGCGCTTCCGCGAAATCCACGTCGCCGCGTCCCCTCTCAAGCGGCAGATTAAGATTATACCCCTTGCCTTCACCAGCTCCGGTCTCGTCTGCATACCCCCAGAAGAACGGGTAAAACCGCTCCGGATGCGCATGAATCGAAACGGTCAGGACATCGGCGCGGGAATAGAAAATCTGCTGGGTACCATTGCCGTGATGAACATCGACGTCGAGTACGACAACGCGTTTGTGCGCGGCACGCAGCATCTGCGCGGCAATCGCCGAATTGTTGAAAAAGCAGAAACCGCCCGCCAGTTCACGGCTGGCATGGTGTCCAGGCGGCCGGCTGAGAGCATAGGCACAGTGCTCACCGCCAAGCACAAGATTCGTCGCATGAATAGCGGTCTGCGCACTCCAATAGGCACTTTCGAACGTTCGCTCGCCGATGGGAGCCGACCCGTCATACACATGGTAACCCACCTGGCCAACAGCCGATTTCGGGTATCCGCCCGCCGCTTCGCCATCGCGCGAGACCGGATGAACGTTCGGTATGGCTTCGTCGGCCGCCCCCTCGATACGCCGCCACCTGGGGAAGATGGAGGCCAGGAAATCGACGTAGCGGGTCGAGTGCACAGCTTCGATCGCATCCCGTCCGGCATCCGGCGGCGCAATGACCGGGAAGTCCATTTCCCGGATTTTGTCATGAAAGATCTCGGCACGATCCGGCATTTCGGGACAGGGTTGCCAGGCACCGCTTACCAGAAACCGCGATGGCGCATGCGCCGTCTGGCGATCATCAAACACACATTTCATTGCCGATCTCCGAATCACACTCTGTCGAGTGTCTACCCTTCCAGCAAACGGGGCCGTACGGCAAGACGAACAGGGCCGCGGCATCGGCCCCGGCAATTCTTGTGGCAGGCAAGTGTTCTGTAAAACGACTATTCAACAGACGCTCCACCGGACCGACCTTGTCGCAAGCCAGCGACTGTGGCAGAGTCGATAAACACTGAGAGGATTCCCGATCGAATGCTTGCATTCAATCACATCATATTGGAACGCCATTCGGAATTCCGGCGGAAACGGTTCGCAGGTTAGCGCAGCTTCGCGCCTAACGCAGTGCCACCATTTCGTTTCCCTCAGTTCAGGATAATCATCATGTCCGAATTTACGGATATACCGGTGCTTGACGTGCAAGCACTGTCGACCAACGTCCCTGCAGACATAACGTCTCTTGCCGCGGCTTTTTTAAAGGCTTACGGCACAACCGGTTTTGGATACATCGTCAATCACGGCATAGAACCCGACCTCATTGAAGCCGTGTTTGAGGCCTCGCGCCGATTTCATGCCTTGCCCAAGACTTCGAAACTGGCTGTCGAACTCAATCGACTGCATCGAGGTTTCATACCGATCAACACATCCACGGATGTGAATTCCAAATTGGCCGTCGTCAAGAAACCGAACCAGTCTGAATCCTTCATGATGATGCGCGAGGATGGACCCGACTCACCCGATGTGCTGGCGGGCGCCTACCTTGCCGGGCCAAACCAATGGCCGGCGCCGGATCCCGCCCTCGGTGATTTTCGCGAAACCGTAACCGCCTATCACGACGCGCTCAGCGGACTTGGTCGCAGGCTCATGCGGTTGGCGGCCCTTTCAATAGGCGCCGAACCGGAAGAGATCCTCTCCGCGTTCGAGCGGCCCACGACCTGGTTGCGTTTGTTACACTATCCGCCAAGCCCGCCAGCCAGTCCGGACGATCTGTTCGGGTCGGCACCGCACACGGATTTCGGTTGTCTCACCATCTTGGCGCAGGATGATGTCGGCGGACTTCAAGTGCAGACACCGGCGGGCGCGTGGATCGACGCGCCGGTCCTTCCCGGCGCGTTTGTCGTCAATGTAGGAGACATGCTGCACCGATGGAGCAACGGCCGGCTGTTGTCGACACCGCATCGGGTCATCAATCGCTCGGGGCGGGAACGGTATTCCTGCCCGTTCTTCTTCGACCCGAATGTCGGAACCGAAATCGCACCGCTGCCCTCATGTGTTACGCCGCAGCAGCCGGCCGCTTTCAAACCGGTGAATTTCGGCGATTTCCTGCGCTCGGAACTGGAGGCCGGATACGACAAGCACAAGCTGACCGAGGCCAAAGCCGCGCCATAACGTCCAATACGTCGCGTGAACTGCGGTGACCCGCAATTTCTAGTTAACCGAGCAAAACCTGATCAGACTCCCGGATTGGTGGCCGGACATCAGCCAGCGGCGGCTTCCGCCTTGACTTCAAGTCGTCGCTGATGAAGCACCGGCTCGGTGTACCCGCTCGGCGCCATGCGGCCTTCGAAAACAAGGTCACAGGCGGCTTTGAACGCGATGCTCGCCTCAAACTCCGGCGCCATCGGGCGATAGGCCGGATCACCCGCATTTTGTTCGTCCACGGTGCCGGCCATTCGTTTCATGGTCGCCAGTACCTGTGTTTTGTCGACAACACCGTGATGCAGCCAGTTGGCGATATGTTGCGCAGAGATCCGCAATGTGGCGCGATCCTCCATCAATCCGACATTGTTGATATCAGGAACCTTTGAACATCCGACACCCTGATCGACCCACCGCACAACATACCCCAGAATGCCCTGGGCATTGTTGTCGAGTTCGTTCTGGATTGCCTCGGCCGTCCAGTTCGGGCGTTCGGTCACGGGAATCGAAAGGATATCATCGAGACTGGCCCGGACGCGCGACTTGAGCGTGTCCTGTCGGGTTGTGACCGACACTTTGTGATAGTGCATGGCGTGCAGGGTGGCCGCCGTCGGCGACGGTACCCATGCCGTGTTGGCGCCGGCCATCGGATGACCGATCTTTTGTTCGATCATCTCCGCCATCCGGTCCGGCATCGCCCACATGCCCTTGCCGATCTGCGCCTTGCCCTGCAGCCCGCATTCAAGTCCGATGTCGACGTTCCAGTCCTCATAGGCCTTGATCCAGGCAGAATTCTTCATATCGGTTTTGCGGATCATCGGGCCGGCTTCCATCGCCGTAAAGATCTCGTCGCCGGTCCGATCGAGAAATCCGGTATTGATGAACGCGACCCGGTTTCGTGCCGCGCGGATGCACTCCTTGAGATTGACGGTGGTACGGCGTTCCTCGTCCATGATGCCCATTTTCAAAGTATAGCGCGGCAAGCCCAGCAGATCCTCTGTCCGGGCAAAAAGCAAATCTGAGAACGCCACTTCCTCAGGTCCGTGCATCTTCGGTTTGACGATGTAAATGGAGCCGGCCCGGGAATTTTTTCGCACGCCCTCCGGACCAATGTCATGCAGGGCGATCAGTGCAGTGACCATTGCGTCGAGAATGCCTTCGGGGATCTCGTTGCCGGAGCTGTCGAGAACGGCCGGGCTGGTCATGAGATGCCCGACATTCCTTACAAGCATCAGCGAGCGTCCGTGCAGGGTCAGCGGTGATCCGTCGGGTGCGGTGAAAACACGATCCGGATTGAGCGTCCGTTCAACCGTCGTTCCGTTCTTTTCGAACCGTTCGCTGAGGTCGCCGCGCATCAGCCCCAGCCAGTTGCGATAGACAGTGATTTTGTCTTCGCCGTCCACCGCCGCAACCGAATCCTCGCAATCCTGGATCGTTGAAATGGCCGCTTCCATGACGATGTCGGCGACATGAGCCGGATCGGCAACACCAATCGTGTGAGCCGGGTCGATCACAATCTCCACATGCAGCCCATTGTTTTTCAGCAATATCCCCGTCGGTGCCTGCTTCGCGCCATTGTAACCGGTGAATTGTCGCGGATCAGCGAGACCGCTTGTCGTTCCGTCCGCAAGGGTTACGATCAGTGTGCCGTCGGCGATGGAATATCCGAGAGATCCCGCATGACTGCCGGCGGCAAGCGGTGCAGCCTCGTCGAGAAAGGCCCGGGCGGCAGCGATCACCCGTTCACCGCGCACGGGATTGTAGGCGCCACTCCGTGTGGCACCACCGTCCTCGGCAATTGCATCCGATCCGTACAGCGCATCGTAAAGACTGCCCCAGCGGGCATTGGCGGCGTTCAGTGCATAACGCGCATTCGTGACTGGCACGACCAGTTGCGGCCCGGCGATCGTCGCAATCTCCGCATCGACATTGTCGGTTTCGGCGCGAAAGCTGTCGCCCTCCGGGAGCAAATATCCGATCTCGCGCAGAAACGTCTTGTAGGCCGCAAAATCGGTGATCGGTCCTTTGTTGGTCCTGTGCCATTCGTCGATTTTCGCCTGCAATTCGGTGCGACGTTGCAGCAGTGTCGCATTGACCGGCCCCAAATCGCGGACAATCTGACCAAATCCATCCCAGACAGACCGCGCATCCAGACCGGTTCCCGGAATCGCCTCCTCGACAACAAAGTCATAAAGGCGCCGATCAATCTTCAAGCCGCCGGTTTCGATACGCGGGGTCATGCAATATACTCCGAAAGGTGGATTTGTAGTGATTATGTGCTCTCATACCGCCAAATCGCTGCGAACACATCTGTCGACCGATAAACCGCGTAGCCTCGGCAAGATCAACCTGTAAGGAATGACATGCATTTTCAATTCCATGGAAATAATCCTGCGCCAACACGACTTAGCGACCGCTCTTAATACAGCTATAGGAATTTCTCTGCGGACGTTGCGAAACGGTTTCGCACTTCCTAAATTGTCAATGGTGACGCCATGCAGCGCCACCACCTTTGCCGCAACCGGGATCACCTCCCGGATATCAGGCGCGCAATATCTCCGCAGGCGCGGAACCTATCTTGGGCTCGGGGGAAACTTTGGCCAGAAATACAGTTGAGCCGGGATTGTCGTCGACAGGCGATTATCCAGATGAGATCGTCGTAACAGCATCTTCCGATCCAGTTGTAATTCCCGATGCGGCAGCGCTTTTTCAGGGTACCTACGAACAGCAAGGCTCCGACCTGGTCATAGAAGGTCCGGACGGGACGATCCTGCGCGTCCTGGACTATTACGCGACCGAAAAGGTGCCGGATCTGCATTCCGAACAGGGCGCGGTCCTCAAATCGAATGCCGTCGATCGGCTCGTCGGCGCGGAAAACCCCGTGGTCTTCGCGCAGGCCGGCGCATCACCGGGAACCGGGATTCAAACGGGACCGGAACAGATTGGTCGGGTCGTGACCCTGGAAGGAACTGCTTTCGCAACCCGCGCCAACGGGCAGCGCGTCACTCTGGAGATCGGCGACCCGGTATTTCAGGATGACCTCGTCGAGACATCGGCCGATTCCAAACTCGGATTGGCTTTCATCGACGAAACGGTCTTCTCCCTGTCCGCCAATGCCCGCATGATTCTGGACGAGCTGGTCTATGAACCGGGAGGATCCGACAATTCCATGGCCTTCAACCTGGTCCAGGGCACGTTCGTGTTCATCACCGGACAGGTTGCGCCGACCGGTGAGATGAAGATCGAAACCCCGGTTGCAACCATGGGCATTCGCGGGACGACACCAATCGTCATGATCAACGGCGAAAACGGCAACACGGAGTTTGGAATCCTCAAGGATCCGGACGGCAAGATCGGCGAGTACATTCTCTACGACAAGATTACCGGTGCAACGATTCGCAGCATTGTCGACGAAGGCAGCATCGTGCGCCTGGACAGCGTCGGGGGCGATCCGACCGAGGTCGTCGTTGACGCCGCGCGTCTTGCCGAGCGCGCCGAGGCGCAGGACAATGCCTATTTCCTTTACAATGCCGCACGCAACCAGAACACTTTGCAGCAACCGGATACCGGGCCGGGCGACAGCCCGAATGGAAACGGGCCTCCGGGGATCGACAACGGCCCCGGCTCAAGCGGGTTGGACGGTTTCAATATCAATCCACCGACGCCGCCGACGCGCGGGCAGCCGAATGAACCGCCGGACAATACCAACGATCCGCAAAGCTTCCCGGATTTCTTTGACCCGATCGGCTTTGATCCCATTATCGACACCAATATTCCTCCGATCGCGGAGGATCTGGTGTTTCATCTTTCCGAAGATGTTCCGATCGCCGAGGGAGACCTGTCGGTCGTGGATCTCGACGGAGACGATATCATCGCCTACGAGATCGTCGATCAGCCGGATTTCGGGTTCGTCTTTTCCAATGGAGACGGCTCCTTCACGTTCATATCCGACCCGATTTTCGACCTGCTGGGACAGGGCGAGGTGCTGCCCATCTCTTTCAGCTACCGGGCCGTGGATGAACTGGGTGCGGTTTCCAACGCGGGCACTGTCACGATCCTGATTCACGGGGAAAACGATGCCCCCGAAGCCGATCCGATCGTCATCGCCAGCACCGATGAAGACGGTGGCCCGTTTCCGTTCGACCTGCTGTCAACCGCGTTCGATCCGGATTACACCGATGATCTCAGCGTCGAGAACCTAACCGCCACGTCGACGGATCCCGGACGCGAGATCAGTTTTGTCATCGACAATGAATCCGGTGTTCTGACATTCGATCCGCGGCAGTTCAATGACCTCGCCGATGGCGAATCGGAAACAGTGTTCTTCGACTATGACATTGTCGACAGTTTTGGCGCTTCGACCACGAACTACGCGGAGATCACAATAACCGGCAAAAACGATGCCCCGGTTACGGGTGACGACGGCCCATTTGCCGTTGGACCGGGTGTGACCTTCAACGTCGCTTTCGCGACTTTGTTGGCTAACGATTTTGACCCTGAAGGCGACACATTTGACATCACCGACGTTTTTGGAGCGGACAATGGCGCGGTTGCGATGGGCCCAGGCAGCACGATAGATTTTACAGCTGATTACATGGCGAGTAACGGAGAATCAGCAGGTTTCTTTTATGAGGTAACCGATTCTCTGGGCGCAAGCAGCGTCGGGTATGTCGATCTTGTCATCGACAGTATGATTACGTGAGAGTTGGGCTGGCTTTCAAAGCGAAAAAACGCCTCCATGGGACGTACGAACCGATCGGAAGGACCGTAAAATTTTGTCGATTCAAGACCATGTTGCCAGCCGCAAATGACGTTGCTGTTAGTCAGACGTTTATCGGGCGGCGTTAGCCATAGATACAGATATGGGCCGATTTTGCGGAATTATTGCGGCGATCAGGAGGCAACACATTGCAATTTCACCAGAAATTTAGTATTAATTGCAGCGAACATCGTTCACAACCTGTTAAGACTTAGCTTGCCGCGACTGCCTGCAACCGGGCAGAACAATTGCATGTAGAATTTGGGGAAATTCCGGTAATTTTGAACTTAGCCGGACAATAGGGCAAAAATTTGGCGCGATTTACTGACGATCTGCAAAACAACGCAGCCGGCGAGATCCTGATTTCAGGCCTGTCGGAACGGATCGTGCTGCCCGATGCAACGGCAATGTTCCAGGGCGATTATTCACGCTCAGGTCCCGACCTCGTCATCAAGAGTCCCGAGGGCTCGATTATCCGTGTTGTCGACTATTTTTCCTCCGATCAGACGCCGGACCTCTATTCCGAGCAAGGCGCCATCCTGACCGCAGACATTGTCGGCCGGCTTGCCGGCACGCAGAATCCGATGGTCTATGCGCAATCCGGCACGCCGTCGGGCCAGGTACAGATCGGCCAGGTGGAAACCCTTGAAGGCACAGCGTTTGCGACGCGTGCAAATGGGCAGCGCGTCGCGTTGCAGGTCGGCGATCCGGTGTTCCAGGACGACCTTGTCGAAACGGCCGATGATTCCAATCTTGGCCTGACCTTCATCGACGAGACCGTGTTTTCGCTGTCGGCCAATGCCCGCATGATCCTCGACGAATTGGTCTATGAACCGGGCGGCTCCGATAATTCCATGGTTATGAACCTGGTGCAGGGCACGTTCGTGTTCGTCACGGGGCAAGTGGCGCCGACGGGCGAAATGCTGGTCGAAACCCCGGTAGCCACAATGGGTATTCGCGGCACCACGCCGATCGTCATGATCGAAGGCACAAACGGCAACACGGAATTCGGCATCCTGAAGGACCCGGACGGAAAGATCGGCGCCTATGAGCTTCGCGACAAGATTACCGGCCAGACAATCGACCGGGTCATTGACGAGGGAACCATCCTGCAACTCGATCAGGCCGGTGGGACTCCGAGTGCAATCACTGTCGACGCGGCCCGGTTGGCGGAACGCGCCGAGGCCCAATCCAACGCCTATTTCCTGCACACCGTTGCGCGGGCACGCATCAATGCCCAGCAGCAAAACGACACCCAGCAGAATCAGGATGGCCAGCCCGCGGACGGCGCCGACCCGATAACCACGGAATCGATCGGAGAGGAAGCCCCACCTGAATCAGGTGGCCTGTCTGTTGACCCCGTTGTCGTAGATGATGGGGACGGACAGGAAGATAACAACGAAGAGGGAAACGAAGATCCGAATTCGTCCGGCGAGCAACAATCAGACGGTCAATCCGGCGGATCCTCGTCGAACATCGACACGAATATCGCACCGATCGTCACCGATCAGACCTTTCAGCTCAGTGAAGATGTGGGCATCGCCCAGGGGCCTCTCGCAGTAACCGACGCCGACGGTCCCGGCACTCTGAGTTATGAAATCATCGATCAACCCGCTTTCGGCGCGGTTCTGAGCAACGGCGACGGCACGTTTACCTTCATTGCCGATCCGATCTTCAACACCCTGAAGGAAGGCGAAGTTACTGCCGTGTCCTTCACCTATCGAGCAACGGATGAAGCCGGCGGCGTGTCCGATGTCGGAACGGTTACGTTGCAGATCCTCGGCCTCAACGACGCTCCCATAGCCACGGCGATCAATGTCGGCAGCACCAACGAAGATGCCGGCCCGTTGTTCATCGACCTTCTCGGCACAGCGCTTGACCCGGATTTTGGTGATGATCTGGACACGCAAAATGTCACCGTCACGTCGTCGAATCCGGCGCGCGCCGCGATTTTTGCAATCGACAACGAAACCGGCGGATTTACCCTTGATCCGAACCAGTTCAATGACCTTGCGGTTGGCGAGGCCGAAACGCTGACGGTCGCCTACACGATCATCGACAGCTTCGGCGGTTCCACGACGAACACAGCGTCGGTGATTATCGAGGGCCGGAACGACGTACCGGTGATTACGGCGGTTAATGTCGCGGGCGCCGTCACCGATATAGCGGAAGACGCCAACGACCCTCCGTCCGCGAATGCGGGAGATCAGTCGGCTCAAGGATCAATCGATTTTGCCGATGTTGATCGCTCGGATCGACCCATTGCGACCGAGGCGACCAAATCGGTGGTTGCCCTCGCCCAAGGCGGTGGCGAGATCATTCTGACAGCCGGCCAGCTCGCAGCGATCGAGGATGCGTTCACGATTACGCCTTTGGCCGGGAACACAAACAATGGAACCGTGAATTGGGATTACACGATTCCCGAAAGTTCCCTCGACTTTCTCGGTGCCGGCGAGACCGTCACGGCCATCTTCACAATTACGATTGATGATACCAACGGTGGCGTGGCAACCCAAGATGTGACGATCACCATCAATGTCGCAGTCGATACGCCAGTGATCACAATAGGCGCCGGCGACAGCGCGGCGGAAACACTCATAGAAACCGACGGGGGCCTGTTTGTAACAGATACCCTGACAGTGAACGATGTCGATCTTTCCGATACGGTCACCGCAAGCGTGGTTTCGGTTGTGGCATCCGGCACCACACAGGGGCTTGGTCCGGACAACGCGGCTCTTTTGGCCATGTTCACAGTCACGGCGACACCGATTGCCGCCGATGTCGGTGACACGAACAATATCGTCTGGACGTTCGATTCCGCCGCCGAGGCTTTCAACTATCTTGACGACGGCGAATCTCTCATCCTGACCTATACGGTACGGGCGACCGACGATGAACTGACCACCGACGATCAGACCGTTTCTGTGACCATCACGGGAACCAACGATGTCCCGGATATCACGGTTGCGGCAGGCGACAGCGCGGCGAAAACGCTCGTTGAGACCGATGCCGGTCTGACAGTGTCCGATACGCTCACTGT
>JGI12316J15310_10000041_pt31 | contig 20168 bp, 12 predicted proteins | sample MarCyaLeptolynsp_FD_15310 | JGI IMG/M metagenome (IMG submission 15310)
GGTACGGCCGCAAGCCTCGGAGGCGTGGGCTTGCTCGCCGGCGGCTTCGTGCGACACGCGCGGTTCGAGAATCTGATCGAAGAAAACGGAAATACAGACGAGCAGGTCGTGGAGCTGCGGGCCGAGGTCGACCGGCAACGCAACGCCATGGTCGGTGGTGGCGCCGCCCTCGCTGCCGTGGGGATTGGCGGCATCATCTGGGGTGCCGTGCGACTGTCGAAATCGCGAACGCAGGCTCGCGCGTTTCAGTTGGGGCCGCAGCTCGTCGACGGCACCACCGGCGTCGCGCTCAGCGGCCGCTTTTGAGCGCGGGCCGGCCATCCGCGGCCGTTCAGGTATGCTTGATCGCGTAGACTGAGATGTCGGTTGAGTCCTCTGAGCTCGCGCCCGATGACGACTGGGCGAAGGACCTCACGGGTGCGGTGTTGGACGACCGCTACCGCGTCGAGGGATTGCTCGGAACGGGCGGCATGGGGGCCGTCTACGCCGGTCAACAGATCACGCTGCGCAAGCCGGTGGCGATCAAGGTTCTGCGCCCCGAATACGCGCATCGGGAAACCTTCGTGCGCCGCTTTCTCCGTGAAGCCCGCGCGGCGTCGCTGATCGGGCACCGCAACGTCGTGGAGGTCACCGACTTCGGCCAGGCCGATGGAGGGCGGGTGTACTTCGTGATGGAGTACCTCGAGGGCGAAGATCTCGCCGCGCTGGTCAAGCGACAAGGACGGCTTTCTTGGCCACGAGTGCGGGACATCTTGTTGCAGATGGTTCGGGCGCTCAAGGCAGCCCACGCCAAGGGGGTCATTCACCGAGACATCAAGCCGGCGAACGTCTTTCTCGTCTCGGACGATGAAGGCGACTACGTCAAAGTGCTCGACTTTGGAATCGCGAAGGTCGCCGATTCGCTCGCGAACTCGGCGGACGGCCTCACGAGCAGCCAGCAGATGATCGGTACCGCGATGTACATGGCACCGGAGCAAGCCCTCGGTCGTCCGGTCGATGCGCGATCGGATGTGTACGCGCTCGGTGCCGTCGCGTTCCAGCTGCTCACGGGTCGCGTTCCGTTCGTGGGCGCGACCGCGTTCGAGGTGCTGATGAAGCGGGTCAACGAACCGCCGCCCACGCTGCGCCCTCACGCACCCGAACTCGCTTTGGAGATCGAGTCGATGGTTCGGCAGGCAATGGCCCGCGAGCCCTTGGCGCGCTTTCAAGACATGGCGGAGGTCGAAAGAGCGCTGCTCGACATCCCGGCCGATGCCAAAGCCGACCCTGCGGTGGTCGCGAACACAACGGACCCGAACACCGGACCGCTGCAAACGAACGAAGAGGTTCCAGGCGCGACGTCCACCGAGATCGCAACCGGCCCGCCACCGGCCCAGAGCGCGCCGCAGCGAACCCAGGTCTACCGCAGTGGCCCGGAGGCCGCCGCGTCGCCCGTCGACACGCAGCTGGCCGACACGACGCCGCCCGGCCTCGACAGCGCCGTGCCGGCCGTCTCGCTATCGACTTCGCAAGAGCACAAGCCGCAACGCGCCGGGTTGTGGATCGCGGCCGTTGCTGTGGTCGGGCTCGCGGCGGCGGGGTGGTATGCGCTGCGAGAGTCGCCCGAGCAGAGCAAGCCCGGCGTGGCCACCGTTGCCGCTCCCGCGCCGGAGCCCGCAGCCCGGCCTCCCCGTGATGACGAGGCGGTCAACCCCGAGCCGCCTGCCATGGTGGAGCCGGAAACGCCCGAGCCACAGCCAGACCCGGAACCGGAGCCGGAGCCGGAACCGGAGCCGGAGCCGGAGCCGGAACCCAAGACCAAGACCAAGACCAAGACCAAGACCACGCCCGACATCAAGACGGCGCTGCGAAAGACAGCCTCGCGGATCAAGCGACGCTGCAAGGGCGACGCCGGCACCGCCATTCGCCTGAAGTTCCTCGTCGACGGAGGGAAGGCGCGGGCACCGATTCGAACGGTTTCGAGCACCGTGACCGAGACGGTCAAGACCTGCGCCAAGGCCGAGCTCTCGGGCGCGCAGCTCCCGGACGGACAGCACGGAGTACGCGAGCTCGAGATTCGTTTCTGAGCCGGCATTGCCCGAACATCCCGGCGGCGGTAGCGTGCTCCAGCGATCGGATGGATCGAGAGCTCGAGCTCAAGCTGATCTGCAACGCGTCGTTCGACCGCGAGCTGTTGCTGGATCAGCTCGCCGAGCACGGCACGCTGCGTGCCGTCGAGCCAGCAGATCAACGCGACGTCTACGTCGACACTCCGCACGGTGACCTTCGCGCGGCCGGCCTGTCTGCACGTTGTCGCACCGTCGCGGGGCGGCGGCGCATCGACGTCAAGCCCGTCCCGATCGAGCCCGACCTGCTGATGGATCGGGCCGAGCTTTCCACTGAGGTCTCGAGTGACGCACAGATCGGCAGTGCGGTTCGCGACCTCGTGCACGATCGCCTCGGATTACCGATTGCGGCCGATGCAGCGCCGGTGGTCGAGCTGCACACGCAGCGTCGCGGTTGGCGACTGCGCGCAGCCGACTTCGAGGCCGAGCTCGTCGTCGACAGCGTCGCCGTGTCGCTGCCCGAAGAGCTCACCGCCGGCCACTTCATGGAGGTCGAGCTCGAGCTCGTGGAGGGCGATCCGAACGGGCTGGTGCGTCTGGGAGCGCATCTCACCGATCGCAACGGGCTGACTGCCTCCAACCAGAGCAAGTACGAACGCGCGCGCACGATCGTGGGGCTCCCGCCGTATGTCTACGGCGAGTCCCCCCCCGAGCTCGGGCCGAAAACATCACTCGGTCAGGTCGCGCGCGACTTCTGCTTGGCGCAGTACAGAACAATGCGCGCGCACGAGCCTGGAACCCGTGTCGGGCTGGACCCCGAGCACCTGCACAAGATGCGCGTCGCAATCCGCCGCACCCGAGCCGGGCTCGCGATCTTTCGGCGCGCGTTCAAGAAGGTGGAGCGCGAAACGTTGGCCGACGAGCTCCGCTGGATTGCGCAGCGACTGGGGAGTGTTCGCGACCTCGACGTTCACCTGCTCGCCCTCTCGCACTGGCGCGAGCGGCTGGGGCAAGAACCGGCGCGAGGTTGGGAGAGCCTCGAGCGCGCGCTCACGGAGCGTCATGCCCTCGCGCGAGCCCGACTGCTCGAAGCGCTGATGAGCTCGCGGTACCGCAAGCTGTGCACGCGCGCCGAGAGCAGCTTTGCGCCAACGTCGATGAAGCACGCCCCGAAGGGAGCCCGCAAGCCGATCGGCCCCGCGGCCAAAGACCTGTTGCGTCCAGCCGCTCGTCGCTTTCGTCGCGCCCACGATCGCTTTCACAAGACGCGGGCCCCCGAGGACGCGCACAATCTTCGCATTGCGACCAAGCGCTTGCGGTACGGGATCGAGCTCCTTCACCCGCTGTTCGGCAAAGGCGTGGGCCGACGTGGGCGCAGGCTCGGGACGTTCCAGGACGAGCTAGGGGAGCTCAACGACGCGGCTCAAGCTGGTGCGCTTGCAGCAGAGCTGTCACTTGCAGCGCTGGCGAACAACGCCGATTCCGCGTACGCACATGTGCTCGGCCGCCTCGAAGGCTGGGCGACGACCACAACCGACCACGCCGCGATGATCGTCGATCAGGCACTCCGCCAGCTCGACGTGGACAAGCTGCTCGGCGCTCTCGACTGAAGCGAAACGGCTCGCGGCAAGTGCGCTCGCCGAGCGCGAGTCCGCTTGTGCGCAACCGCCGTCGGAGCGTACCGTCCTCGGCACTGTGAAGTCGCACCGTCCCTCCCCCCTGTGCTCGGCCCTCACTGCGGCTGCGCTTTCGTTGGCTCCCCTGTCCTGCAAGGACGACAAGAAGGCGGAAGACGGCAAGGCCGAAGGCGGCGACAAGAGCGGAGACGACGGCAAAGCCGGCGGGGACGCGGCCAAAAGCGACGATGGCGGTGAAAAAGCCGGTGGTGATGACGGGGCCAAGGCCGACGATGGCGGTGGTGACGGAGGCGGCGGCCTCATCGACACCGCCCGCGATGCGGCGGGCATGGTCGCAGCGATCCGCGACTTCACCCCCGAGTACCCCAAGGACCTCGACCCGCTCCTCGATCTCGTCCCGGCAGACGCCGACGAGTTCGTCATCGTCCGCGACGTCGGGGCGCTCGTCGAGACGAGCATGGGCTACTACAACGCCACGAAGGCGAGCTTCGAGGGCCTCGCGACCGAGATCGCGAAGGAAGACCCAGGCGACGCCGCCGACCTCAAGGAAGGCTTGGCGAAGATCGCCGAGATCGAAAAGGCCCTCGCGGGCTCGGGCATCGACCTCTCTGCGGGCCTCGTGGTCGCGAAGAACAACGCCAAAGAAGACAGCAACGTCATCATCTACGGTGCGGCGAAGGCCGACGCACTGCCGACGATGCTGACCACGCTCGGCGAGGACGATCCGAAGATCAAGGACTGCGTGGCGGTGGCTTCGGCGGCCGGTTACTCGGTCTGCGCGAAGACGGCGGCCACCTCGTACGCGCCGGGAAGCAAGGCCGCGGACCTGCGCAAGAAGCTGGAGGGCGAGCTCCCCGGCATCGACCTCGACCGCGCCAACATCGTGGCCCACTTCGTCGATGACGGCGGCAAGAACGTGCCGATCGTGGTCGAGACCGGACAGGGCATGGCGCACGTCTCGTTTGCGGTTCCGCAGGCGCGCGAGCCCATCGCCCAGTTCATGTCGACCGGCAAGGCGCCGGGCCTGGGCCTCATCGGGCCGGGGCAACCCTTCATCTGGGGGCAGGTGTCGGCCAAGGCACTGACCGAGGCAGGCAAAGACGTGCCTCCCGCTGGCCAGGGCGTGTTCAAGACGGTCACCGGCGAGATGCTGATGGGCGGTCTCGCGGGCTCCAAGGGATTCGCCGTGCTCGCAGGACTCAACGATCCTGCCCCAGCATCCGGTCTAATCGCCTTGGCGAGCATGGGCCTCAGCGAGATTCCGCGTGACCTCCCCGGTGGCATCAAGCTCGACCCGAAGGTGGAGACGGTGCACGGCGCCCAGGCGCTGCGGCTCGACTTCGACCTCGGAGAGAAGGGCAAGTTCCTCACCGACGTCGGCTACACATCGGAGATCATGGGATTCGCCGCCGGCAAGTACGGCGCGATCACGTTCGGAACCTCGGAGGACGTCGTCGACGCCGTGAAGGCCTACTCCGGCTCTGGCCCCAGCAAGGACATGCTCGACGCTCTGCCCGCGCCATTGGCCAAGGCGATCGAGGCGGAAGAACCGGTGCTTGCGATGCACGTTCCCATCGATGCGATGCAGTCCGATGCAACGGCATCGATGTTCGACACGATCGCCGCGTCCGTGCCTCCTGGCGAGATGGGCAAGGTCGATCCCAAGGCAGCATTCAAGGCGTTCTCCGATTCGATGGCACCGCTGTCGGGTGCGAGCATGTGGGTGAGCCACGTGGACGAAGGCCCGGTCTTTCATCTCGTCGTGCAGGGCTTCTCCGATCCGGGCACGGAAGAGGGCAAGGCCGCCCTCGAAGCGATCAAGGCGGTGGCCGGCGGTGCGGATCGCAAGGCGACCTACGGGCCGCTGGCCAAGAAGTACGCATCGTCCCCACGCGCGTCTTCGTACAAGGCGCGCGCGGGTGAGCTCGGCGATCCGATCGGCTCGGCGATGGTCGCTTCGGGTGTGTTTGGGGCGCTGGGAGCATTCCTCTTCCTGGCGTCGGACTCCTCGACCGGCGTCATCGAAGAGCCAAGCGCGACCCCGGCCGTGGTCCCGGCCGCAGTTCCTCCTGCTCCGGCGCCCAAGTGAGTCGAACCCGCTGCTGCTCCTAGGCAGAAACCGACTTCACGGGAAATACGCAGGGCGGGGAGCGGTATGCTCCGGCGATGCGCCGCACCGCCCTCCCCATTGCCGCATGCCTCGCGCTGCTCGTCGGTTGTAACGACGCCTCGAAGTCCGAAGGTGAAGGGGCCGACAAGAGCCCCGAAAAGACCGCGGACGGAGCGACGAAGAAGAAGGAGCTCTCCGACAAGTGCAACGCGACGAAGCTGACGGCACTCGTTGGCGCGATCGATGCGGCGGAGCCACCGGCTCGGGGCAAGCTCGTCGCCGAGAAGTTCGGAGACGCGTGCGAGGTGCCCGAATCGATCCCGGCGTTCTTCTCGTTGTTCTCCGAGGCTACGGCCAACGGCGGGATGCCCGTCCCCAAGGCGGGTGAAAAGATCCATGCAGCGCTCGGTGCGGTCTGCAAAGGGCACACCGTCATCAAGCAGCAGCTGTCGCAGAGCCCCGCCGATGAGCGCGGGGGTCTTCTCTACGACCGCTGCGACTTCAAGCGGTTCGGGCTGATCGATCGCGCCGCTTGGGTCAAGGGCGAGCACATGACGGGCGTGCCGCTGTTCGCGTACCACTGGTTGACCGAGCAAGGAGCCACCGAAGCGCAGGCCAAGTCGATCGCATCGGCGATGCTGACGTACGAGGAGCGCAAGTGGGCGCTGCCTGGGCAAACCCTGGCAACGGTGACCGGCTCGCTCGCAGCCGTACCCAGGGTGCCGACGGTCTACCTCGCCACGGACCGGATCGAGTTCAACAACAAGAAGGTCGTCATGATCGACGGCGAGGGCAAGATCGACGAAGCCGCACTCCAGGGCCATCTCATCGGTCCTTTGTTCGACGAGCTCGCCGAAGAAGCCGACATGTCCAAGACGATCGCGGCCAAGGCCGAAAAGGACGGAAAGTGGGCCGGAGAGCTGCTGGTCGTCGCGGATGCGTCCTCGCCGTTCGGAAACCTCGTCGACGTGATGTACTCGGCCGGCCGCGCCGAGTTTTCAAAGTACGCATTCTTGGCCGAAACCGCGGAGTCGGGGGCCGGAGTCATCCCCATCACCCCGCCGAGATTTCGGGCGGCTGGCGACGAACCGGCCCCGCCGGCAATGCGGGTGGTCGTCGATGGTGAAGGCTTTTCGATCTACTCCAACAAGCTCGGGGAGCCGCCGGTCAAGGTGGCGAAGACCGGTGACGACTACGACTACGCGGCGCTGACCAAGGCCGCGACCGAGTTCGTCGCGAAGAACGACAAGGCTACGCGGGCCCGAGTCGCGGCCGAGACCGACGTGACCTACGGGGTGTTCGTGCAGACGCTCGTCGCCCTGCGCGGCCCGGAGTGCGCGTCCAAGAAGAACTGCGTCCTGCCTGACCTGGTGGTCGAGGCGGATGCGGGCCCCGGAGGCTTCGACCCGGAGATGATGGCCCGCAATGTCGGGATCCTCGGCATGATGGCCCAGGACAGCGGCCACTTTCTCGCTTCGCCCTACGGTGCAGCGTTTGCTGTCGGCAACGACGAAGAAGACGTCTGGGGGGGCCTGACCGGGACCGAGGTCGGCGAGGCCTTCGGCGTCGGGGGACTCGGCCTCGTCGGAACCGGATCCGGTGGCGGCGGGACCGGTGAAGGCACGATCGGCCTGGGCAACACCGGGCTGATCGGTAAGGGCGGTGGCGGCGGCTCGGGCAGCGGCTACGGTCGCGGCTCGGGGTCGGGCTTCGGCGGAAGCGGCAAGAAGGTGCCGAAGGTGCGGCAGGCGAAGGCGAGCGTGAAGGGCTCGCTCGACAAGGACATCATTCGTCGAATCGTGCGCGCGCACATCAACGAAGTCCGGTACTGCTACAACAAGGGGCTGACCAAAGATCCTGCGCTCAAGGGTCGGGTCGCGGTTCAGTTCACGATCGGGGCAACCGGCAAGGTCTCCGCCGCCGAAGTGTCGAGCACGACGCTGTCCGACGAGGACGTCGCGGATTGCATCGCCAAGGCCGTCAAGCGCTGGAAGTTTCCCAAGCCCTCGGGCGGGGGCAACGTGGTGGTCACGTACCCGTTCGTGCTCGAGCCCGGCTGAGCCGGCGGCATGACGTATGCTCCGTGAATGCGTCACCCGCTGAGCGCGATCGCAGCCTGCGTTGTGTTCGTAGGCTGTGACCGGGCACCAGAGCCCGAAACGAAACGAAACGAGCCGAGCGAGGCGCCGAGCGAAGCCCCTCGGCCGGCGCCGGAGACTCCCGTCGCGCAAGACGAGCCTCCGCCGGCCAAGACGAAGCCGACCTGGGCGCTGGAGGACCAGGTCCTCGCTTCGGTGCCGGGCGTGTCGATGCCCGTGCCCAAGGGCCCGGTCGTGTATGTCGCGAAGGACCGCGTCGAGACGGGCGCGAAGGTGCTCGCCGAGATCGACGCCGAAGGCAACCTCGGAGTCGGCGACCTCGAGCCGACCGAAGACTCAGCCGTGGTCAATGCCGAGGAGTCCGTCGTCTTCGTGATCGACGAACGCGTTCGAGCGTCGGTAGCCCGGAAGGTCGTTGCAGCGTCGATGGAGGCGGGGTTTATGCGCCATGCCTTGGTCGTGCAGGGCGGCACGGCAATCGAGCTCGCCCCGAGCGAGCCCTCGACGGTACCGAAGCGAATCCTCGACGTGCTCGTAACCCCGGACCTGCTCGTTGCGAGCGGGGGCAACGAGCCCACGCGCATCGACCCGCTCGCGGACGGTGAGCGTGACTGGGTCGCGCTGGCGACTCGGATGGAGCAGCTCCGCAAGGCTCACCCCGGGATCAAACACGTCTGGGTTCACGCCGATGACGTGGACTTCGGCACGCTCGCACGAACGTTGGCCGCTGCCCGCGGGCCCGACTGCGAGACCAAGGGCGACTGCTTGCTGCCCGTCTTGGCGCATTCCAGCCCACGGCTGAACCCCGAGGCGCTGGAGGCGGAGCCGAGCGGGCAAGGCTCGGGGTTACTCGCGACACTCGCAGCCGAGAACGAGGAGTACGGATTCGGGCAATCGGGGATTGGTCCAGGAAGCAACGGAGCAGCCGGACCCGGCACCGTCGGCGTGGTCGGTACCAGCGTGGGCGGAGCAGACGAAGGCGGCGATGAAGACTCCGGCGAGAAGGTGCCCCGCGTGCTGGCGAAGAAAATCTCCGTCAAGGGTTCCCTGGACAAGGACATCATTCGTCGCATCGTTCGCCGGCACATCGATGAGGTGCGGTTCTGCTACAGCCAGGGGCTGAGTCGCGACCCCGCCCTGCAGGGCACTCTTTCGATCCAGTTCATGATCAATGCTTCCGGCGAGGTCCCGGTCGCCATCCTTGCGCGCTCGGATCTGTCCGACAAGGATGTCGGCAAGTGCATCGCCAGAGCGTTCAAGCGCTGGAAGTTTCCCAAGACGCGCGGCGACGTCGTCAACGTGACGTACCCGTTTGAGCTCGAGCCAGGGTGATCAGCAGCGTGGACCATCGAAAAATCGCTCGGTTGGCACTCCGTGCCGAATCGACTTGGCAAGGTGTTGCGGCTCAGCTCGAGGCGAGGCTCGGAGACGAGTGCGCGCGATTCGAGATCGAGTTGATCGCCCTGGGTGAATCGGATGGCATGCTCGTGGTCGCGGGTGCGGAGGCGGAAGCGCTCGAGGAGTTCTTCGACGCGCATGTCGTCCCGTGGCTTTCCGAGCTGAGCTTGGCTCGGATGTACGAGGTCGTGACCGGTCGCCTGGCGCTGAGGATCGGTGGCGACGGCTCCGAGCTCGACGCCATGGACGATGCTGCCCGTACCGCGTACTTCGTCAACGCAGTGACCGAGACCGAGCTCGTGTGGGGTCTGTACGGCAAGTCGTGGGCGCGGGCAGAGCCCGATGGCGACGCACAAGTGCTCCCCTTTTGGTCCTCTGCCGAGCTTGCCGCTCGGTGTATCGCTGGTCCGTGGGAGTCGTTTGCCCCGCGGTCGATCGAATTGGACGCGTTTGTCGAGCAGTGGTTGACCGGCATGGTCGAGGACGGAATCGCGGCCGCGATCCTGCCCACCAAGGGCGGCGCGGGGACCAGGCTCCCGGCCGCGCGCCTGCTCGAGGCCCTCCGCGCGGCTCAGCCGGACGACGATAGTCCGTAACGACGTCGAAGTCGGGCGCACAACGCATCGAGCTCTTCGTCGGGCTCGTCCACAAAGCCCGCGATTGCTTCGATGATCTTGCGGTCGTCGCCAAACGCGAGGTGGAACGTGGCGCCCGTGTGCGACTCCCAGATCGAGGTCGTCGCCGTCGGGTTCATGTAGTGCCACGTCGCGAGGACTTCCCAGACGAGCTCCTCGACGTCGCCGCTCTTGGTGAAGACTTCCCAGCCGCCGGTCGGGCTCAAAGCAACGGAACGCGTGGCCATGTCACTTCTGACCGCGTTGAATACCCAGCACCTTCATCTTCTTGTGAAGGTGCGTGCGCTCGACGCCGAGCGACTCCGCGGTTCGAGAGACGTTCCAGCCCTGATCCTGCAGCCGGCGCAGGATGAAGGCGCGCTCCACCGCCTCGCGGAACTCGCGTAGAGACATGCCGTCGGGGGCCTGTCCGGTGCCGATGTCGATGAGGTTGGGTCCGCGATCGTCGTCGTCCTCGCTGCCGCGGATCTCGGGCGGCACGTCGTCGAGCTCGATGTCGTCGTCCGAGAGGATCACCATCCGCTCGATCACGTTGCGAAGCTCGCGGACGTTGCCTGGCCACGCGTGCGCCTGCAGAGCCCCGAGCGCGTCGTCGGAAAGACGCTTCGGCGCCAAACCGTTGTCCTGACACGTCACGTCGATGAAGTGACGACACAGCGCGGTGAGGTCACCCGCCCGGTCTCTGAGGGGAGGTACCGTGATCGGCACGACGGCAAGTCGAAAGTAGAGGTCTTCGCGAAACTCGCCCTGGCCGACCAGCTCCTGGAGGTTCTTGTGCGTGGCGGCGAGCACCCGCACGTCGACGACCTCGAGCTTGCTGCCGCCGACGCGCATGATCTCGCCGGACTGAAGCACCCGCAGCACCTTGGCTTGTGCGCCGAGCGCCATGTCGCCGATCTCGTCGAGAAAGATGGTGCCGCCGCTCGCGACCTCGAACAGGCCCTTCTTCTGTGCGGTCGCACCGGTAAAGGCACCGCGCTCGTGGCCGAATAGCTCGCTTTCGATCAGCTCGCGAGGAATTGCAGCGCAGTTGACCTTCACGAACGCGCCATCGCGACGGTCGCTCGCCTCGTGAATCGCCCGTGCGACGAGCTCTTTGCCGGTGCCACTCTCACCGCTGATCAACACGCGTGCTTTGCTGCGGCCGACCTTGGTGATCTGTGCGAGCAGATCCTGCATCGGCTCGCTGTCCCCGATGATCTCGCCGCGAATTCGAGTTCGAAGCTCGCGAAGGTGACGGTCGGCCCGATACTGCCGCAGTGCATTGCGGACACTGACGATGACGCGATCGCGAGCGAGCGGTTTTTCGAAGAAGTCGAACGCGCCGAGCCGCGTTGCCTTGACCGCGTCTTCGACCGAAGCGTGCCCGCTGATCATGATGACGGGCAGATCGAGTCCGGGACTGGCGAGCTTCTCCAAGACGTCGAGACCGGAGATGCCAGGCATCATGACGTCCATCAGCATGGCTTCGACGGCGGGGCCTTCGTCTTGAAGGATGCGTAGTGCCTCTTCGCCGGTCGCCGCCTCGACGACTTCGGCGCCTTCACCCTCGAGCACCATTCTCAGCGTGCGGCGGATGTTCTTTTCGTCGTCGACGACGAGAACGCGCCCCTGGAGGTTGGCGGGTGGGGGCGAGTCGGTCATCGGCCGAGGATGATAGCGCTCCCGCCCGTGGAGGCTGGACGCGCAAAGTCTGCAGCGGGCGCTGCGCGCCGCAATGCTCTAGGACTGGAGAGCGGCTAAGAACTACGTTCGGAAGGTCGTTTTCGGCCGATTGCGGCCGTGTGACCGAACCGGAACACACATAGTGGACTATGTAGGCGCCTGTAGGCGGGCACCTTCTTCCCCCGAGCACAACCGATGAGACTCGCGCAACTTTCTGGACTCTTCTCGCTCTTGGCCCTCGCCCTCCCTGGATGTGGCGGCGACGCAGCCACCGGCCCCGATGGTGAGGGCTGCGTCGGCGGCGGCAAGTGTGACGAGGCGGATGGCACCGTCGAGATCACCTGCCTCAAAGACCACACCGGTCTGAACAAGAACTCCTTCGAGCTCGGCGACCCGGTCGCGAAGCTGTTGTACGCGGACGGCAACTGCGAGCAGGGCTTCGAGGACACGGTCACCGCGCTGATGGACAGCGGCAAGTGCGAGAACCATCGCACCATGGCGGTTTCCGAGATCGCTCAGCGCATCGACGACAAGCCGCCGTTTTTCCGCACCGTCACCGCGATGGAGTGCGAGCTCGGCGAAGACGACAACGGCGACACGCTCTTCGGTGGAGTCTGGTTCTCGCTCTTTGCGGCCCCGGACGCGACGTCGTTCGACAACGCAGAGATCATCGCGATGGATCCCGTCAACGGGATCTTCAACTACTACGACACCTCGTCCGGCGGCGTGGAGTTCTTCGGCGACTCGATGCAGTTCATCCAGGACACGCGACCCGCTGCGCAGGCGGCGGGGAGCTCGGAAGCCCGCTGCGGCGGGTGCCACCGCGGCGGTGGCCTGATCATGAAGGAGCTGCCCGCGCCGTGGATGCACTGGGAGCCGGACTTCTTCAGCCCGGGCCATAGCGAGCTCATCGAAAACAACGAGGAGTTCATGGGCTTCGTGTCCGACGGCATCGACCTCGAGACCGACGTGGTTCGTCCCAACAACCGAGTCTGGAACCGGTCGCGAATCTCGAAGGTCGTCAACGGGCTGGGGACGACGACGGACATGAAGCTGCTGCTCCGTCCGCTGTTCTGTACGGAGGACATCAACCTCGCTTCCAACTTCGGCGACCGGGTCAGCTCGGGCCAGCTCGGCGGCGGCATCATGGTCGACCGCACGATCTCCGGGTTTACGTCGGTTTCGATCTCGCAGGACGACTACGACAACATCAAGGCCGAGTTCAAACAGAAGATGTCGTCGCAGGTGGGAAGCTTCGACGACACCGTCGGATCGCTGGCCCGCGTCTTCCGTGGCGCGTCGGACGTCAACTACCAGGACCAGCTCCGCGGGGTGAACATCACCAAGCCCGACGGATCCACCGAGAACATCTCGATCGTCGACCAGGAGTTCATCGAGGACGTCCTGATGGTCGACTTCACGCGAGCGCTGCAGTTCGAAGGCGACGATCGGTGCGAGCTGCTCGAGTTTGCGCCGAACCTCAAGGCGGACGAGCTCAACCCGGACGCCGTGCGTGCGGGCTTCATCGAGAATCTCGAGGGCGCCTCGTCGCAGGCGGCCAAGGACTTCCTGTCGTACCTGCAGGACGACAAGGACGACACGGAAGCGACGGTTCGCGCGTTCGAGAACGCCTGCAACGACCGGGACGACGATGCCGAGGCCAACGGCGAGACGGTCTCGGGAATGGCGAAGGACTACCTCTCGGTTCTGTTCCACAACCGCAACCGGGCGGAAGCCGAGCCGATGTTCGAGTTCGATGGCCTGACGATGCCGGAGACCAGTTCGTTCCCGGAGGGCACGCGACTGGACCCGAACACGTGTCAGTTGACCAAGAGCTACGTCTCGCCGGTCGTCGTCGAGCAGAGCGAGCCCGACCCGGGCCGTGGCGGCGGCAGCGGTGGGGACAGCGACTCGTGCGTGGACCGCTGCGGCGAGTTCGACGAGGACGCGGAGTGCCAATGCGACGAGGAGTGCCTCGAAAACGACGACTGCTGCGAGGACTTCCAGAGTGAGTGCCCGGACGTGACCGGCACGCTCTCCTGCGAGTTCCGCTGCGGCGAGTTCAACGACGACGTCTCGTGTCAGTGCGACTTCGAGTGCGACGACCGCGGCGACTGCTGCTTCGACTGGGGTGACGAGTGCATGGACCCCGGCAACATTCCGCCGGGCCCTGCGCCGGATCCGAAGCTCTCTTGCGAGGGACGCTGCGGGACGTTCAACCCGAGCGAGAACTGCCAGTGCAACGACATCTGCGTCGATGCCGGCGACTGCTGCCCGGACTTCGCCCTCGAGTGCGGCGGTGATGTTCCCGAGCCCGAGCCCGTCGACAACTGCCTGCACGTCGCCGAGGTCCTCTACGACGTAGCGGGTGCCGACGACGGGGCCGAGTGGATCAAGCTCTACAACGCGTGCGACGGCGAGCAGGACCTCGCGGGCATGAGCGTCGGCTACGGCGGCAAGAACTACACCTCCGGTGGGTTCGACCTCTCCGGCAAAATCGATGGCAAGAGCTGCATCATCGTGGGTGGTCCTGCCTCGGACGGCGACAACGGCGAGCCCAACGTGACGCTCGAGCTCAACTTCCGGCCCGACCTGCAAAACAGCGGCTCCGAGGCGGACGGCATCGCCATCTTCACCGGCCCGTTCGATGACGTCACCAACCTCAGCGTGCCCGTCGACGCCGTGATCTACGGCGGCAGCAACAGCAACGACCTCCTGGATGCGCGCGGCGAGACGCCCGACCCGCACGTGGCCGACGCGCCCGAGGGGTCGACGATCCGCCGGACTGGGCGCGACAGCTGGACCGTGAGCGACCCGGACCCGACGAGCTGCCCGGACTTCTAGGCTGGTTGACGGGGCGTTCGCTTCCCGAGGGGGCGTTCGCTTCCCAGCGGGCGTTCGCTTCCCGGGGGGGCGGGCGTTCGCTTCCGGGCGTTCGCTTCCCGAGAGGCGTGTCGGGTGGAGGGTGTTGGGTCGGGGGCTGAGGGCGTCTTTGAGGTTGGCGGCGGTGTTGCCGGGGCGTTTTGGGGGGCGCTTGCGCGCGGCAACACCGAGGTCGAGAGAGGAATTGTGCGGGCAACCAGCACGGACGGACGGCACTTAGGCCGCCTCCTAGGCTTCTGGTTGTCGTTGCTGGCTAGCCGGGGCCGCGGGCGACGCGGGCTCGGAAGCGGCGGGCCATCAGGTAGGTGCCATGCGGGAACTCGACCGTGTGGTCACCGTCGAGGAATGCCTCGAGGGCGATGGCGTACTCACGCCGGAATGTTTCCTCGCGGACTCGGGCCGCCTCTCGCCGTTCCGGTGTGCTCGCGGCATGGGTCGGACGGCGGTCAAAGAGTTGGCGCGGACTGGTTGGGATGTGGTTGTGGTCGATGGAGCGTGCCTTCTCCCACCCCAGTACCTGGCCACCAGTGATCGCGCGCCGGACCATCGCCTCCAGCTCCAGCCGCACCAGCTTTCGCGCGATCATGGTGCGTAGCTCATCGGGCTGCATGTGTCCGAAGCCTGGCAGCTTGTGGAGCGTGAGGCTGAACTGATCGGGCGTACGAGAATGTCCGACGTATTTTGAACGTCCGCTGCGGTCCGCTGCAGCAGCATTGATCTTCCGCATCCGGTTCGCCCAGATCCCCAGCTCCGGCTTGACCACGGTCGACTTCTCACCGTACGCCAGATTGCGGGAGCTGCAGTGCTTCCACTCCGCATTCGTGCGCGTGAGGCCGGCTGCAACCGCCTGGTTCTGGATATAGAGGACTGCCTCGAGGATGCGCTTCGTGTCATCACGGTCGATGATTTGAACCGTGTAGCCTTCGAAATTGCTGCCCGAGATCCCTCGGTGCTTGTTGAGGTTCTTCGTCAGCATGCCGTCGAGGTAGCGCATGAAGTCCGGCAGCACCCCCCTGCCGTTGTCCCCGAGATCGGTCGCAAGCAGGTGCAGGTGATTGGACATGAACTCGTACTCGTGCAGCAGGATCTTTCCCTCGTAGTAGGTCGCGGCGGCTCGAATGCAGGCTTCGCAGATCTCGACGACCTCATCGGTCGGCACCAGGCGAAATAGCCGGGCGACGCACGTGGCAGAGACCTGCACGAGACTTCCGGGCGGAAGATAGATCGGTGGTGTCACGCCGCTGAGGTCGACCACGAGCAGCCACCGTTGCAGGAGTTTTCAGCTCGGTGCTCATTTTCCGTGGCAACACCGCTACAGCGGACGAACGTTGCGCTCAGCGAAACGAACTCAACTCACCCCAGCGTGTTCCCCAGGTGTTGCACGCTCGAGCAGCTGCGCAGCGTTCGCGATTCGCCGAAAACACGCAACAACCGCCCCCACTCAAACATCCTGACCGACACGCCTCTCGGGCAGCTATTCCCCGGCTCTGACCGACACGCCTCTCGGGCAGCTATTCCTCGCTATTCCCCCTCCCGCGGGCAGCTCCGCCTACTTGCAGACCTTGGGCACGTCTGCCTCGCGCCCGGTGGGCGCGTCCATGCTCGAGAGCCGGCGCGCGTTCGGGAAGAGGTCGTTGCCGTGCCGGTCCACTTGCGGCAGGCCGCGGCGGTCCCACTCGTCGAGGGCGTCGCGCAGGTTCTGCTGGGCGCGCTTGATCTCGTTTTCGTGGGTGTCCCAGCCGCGGCTGCCGGGGCGCATGGCGCCGGTGATCTGCTCGCGCACGCGATGAATGATGCCGTGACGCCCTGCCCCGCCGTGCTGACGCTTGTTGCGGTACATGACCTCGTGAATGTGCTCGAACAGGTCGTGGTCGCCGAGGTTGCGAACGTTGACCAGGCCCCACGGATCGAGGCCAAAGAATGGGTCCGCGACGTATGCGTAGAAGTGCAGACCCGCAAGCAGGCCCAGCGGATCCGCCGACAGATACTGCTGGGTCTGCGGGTCGAAGTAGCGCCAGCGGTTGTAGTAAAGGCCGGTCTCTTCGTCCTCATACTGCCCGGGCCAACGCCACGGACAGTCCGAAGGCACGCCCTCGAACACGGCGTGACCGAGCGCGTCGAGGTCCATTCGCCAGCGGCGATTGCCCGCCGAGTCGAACATCGCAGTGGGCGTACCGAGCTGGTCGACCACCACCGAGTCGACCAACCCTGCCTGCTCGCGCACGTCGGGTGAGAACGTCTCCGGGCTCCAGAACCACGTGATCGGATCGGCATCCGACGGCAGCTCGTGCACGACCGAAGCGTCGTCCCACACGAACGAGGTCGAGCGCAGCTCCGTGTCCTCCCGCGTGACGAGCTTGCGGGTGCGCCGACCCATCGCGTCGTACTCGAACCGCACCACGTCGCCGTCGGGACGCTCAACGGCCGTGAGCAGCCCGTGGCCGTTCCAGGAGAACCGCCACGTCGCCCCGTCCGGCTCGACGCGCTCCACCAGCTGACCGTCCTCGTCATGCCGGTAGTGCGTCCCCCCACGACGGACGATTCGCCCGCAGCCGTCGTACGTGCGGTCCGAGCCGTCCTCGCGCTCGTACACGTTGCCGGTCGCATCGAGCACGCGACGCAGCGTGTCCTCGGCGCGCTCCTGCTCGACCAAACGCTGCCGACGATCGTGCTCGAGCTCCCACGTTCCGGTCTCCGAATCCGAAATCCACGCGAGCCGATCCCAGCCGCCCCAACCCCACTGCCGCACCTCGAGGTCGCGCGTCCCCCCGTCGGCGTGCAGCCCAATCCGCCGCTTGGTCTCCCGGGAGCCGGCGTCGTAGTCCCACTTCACGAACACGCCGTCGCCGAACCAGTGCTCGGTCTCACGCCCCATCGCGTCACGACGCACCGTCGTCCGCCGGGTCGAGAGCGGCGTCGCCCCTTGGTCGAGCGCCGTGTGCTGCCCCAACCCGTCGCGATCGATCTTCTGCTTCGCGCCCAGGCTCGTCTCCATCTGCACGCGCGCGTCGCTGCCTCGGTACCACGACGCCACGTGATGCTCGCCGAACGTCTCCTTGACCACGCGGCCCATCACGTCCCGTTCGAGCAGCAGTGCGCCTGTCTCGTTCTCCGCCTTGACCAACGCACCATCGGCCCCGCGCTCGAACGCCACGAACGTCCCGTCCGAGTGCTCGACCCTCGCGATTCGGCTCATCACATCGTAGCTGACCTGCGTCTGCTTTCCGCTCGGATGGAACACGGTCGAGACCCGCCCGCCCTCGTCGCGCAGGAACTCCCGCACGATCCCATCCGGAGCGATCTCCCGCGCCACGTTGCCCCCCGCGTCGATCTCGATCACGCGACGGTTGCCCGCCTCGTCCACCGTCTCCACGAGGTTGCCTTCCGTATCCCACCCGAGTCGGATCGTCGCGTCCGCTTCTCGACGCTCAATCAGCCGCCCCGCGAGCGAGTAGCGATATTCCGCCCGCCGACCGGGCGCCTCGACGAGCACGAGGTTGTCCTCCGCATCGTACGAGAACCGCTGAACGTCGCCAGTCGGCAGGTCGAGTCGAACGAGATTGCCCTCCGTGTCGTACGAGGTGCCCAGCCGACCACCGTCCGCCTCGACCCGAGCCGTCCGGCGTCCGCGCCCGTCGAACTCACGACGAACCTCCGCCCCATTGGGTCGCTCGATCCGCACGAGGTTCTTCGCGCCGTCGTGTTCGAACCGCGACCGGTTCCCAAGGCCGTCGTCCTCCCAGCTCGGCAACCCCTTGTCCCAGCCGTAGCGCTCCGTCACGCCATCGGGAGTCCGTCGCGCGATCGTATTGCCGGCCCGGTCATAGTCCCACGCCCACTGCCCCCCGATGACGTCTGTCCCCGTCGTGGGGCGTTCGAATGCCGCGTACGCGAGCTCGATCTTCGCGCCCTGTGGCGTCTCCACCGTCGCGAGTCGCCCGACGTCGTCGTACGTGCTCTTGACCGTACTTCCGAAAGCATCCGAGGCCGACACCCGCTGGAGCGTCTTGGGATCGTACTCATAGGCCGCCTCCGCCCCGAGGGCATCCACGGTCTTGATGACCTGCCCCAGCGTGTTCATGAAGAAGCGCACCGTATTGCCGAGCGAGTCGGTGACGAAGGTGACCTTGTTGTCCTTGTCGTAGGCGATGACGTGGTCGAGCTCGCCGCCGTCGCCCCACGTCCGCACGCACCAGGCGTCCTCGCCCATGCCGTCGTATTGGAAGTACCAGGACATGCCGTTGCGGTCGGTCTCCCGCACCAGCAGATGACCCGCATACTCGAAGCGCCACACGCCACCGCGGCTGTCGGTGATCGCAACGAGATCCCCGGCCGAGTCATAGGCGTAGTGGCGATGCCGAACGTGGCCGTCACCACTGGCCGGCGGCAGATACAGCTCCGCCACGAATCCGGCCGCGTCCCATCGCACGCCGTAGGCCCGCCCTCCGCTGTCGTAGACCCAAGCGAGCCTCCCGCGGTCGTCATATCGGAACGAGATCTCGTGGTTCCCGCAGCGGGAAACGATCCGTTGGATCATCGCACGCCCGTCGTTCCGACCTGGGACCGGGGCGTAGTGCCGCGTGGTCCCGTCCTCGGAGACGATCCGGAACCGATCGTGGCGTTCGCAGTACAGCGTCGAACGCTCGTAGTCGCTGCGCACCGATTGTCCCGGCGCGATCTGGTGCTCGGCAAACTCGAACGTGTCGAACTCGATCTCGCGCCCGTCTTCTGTGAGCTGAACCACCGCGCCCCGCTCGCGCCAAACCGCCTGATCGAGCGACCAACTCCACCCGTGACCGAGGGGTCCTCTGCGTGAGCCGAACGCCGAGCTGTAGATCCGCTCGACCTTCATCGGCAGCGGCCCCGGCAACTCGGCATCCACCGCCTCGGTCAGCACCCGCCCCGTGGCGACGTCCACCGGGTGGCCCGTCAAAAAGCAGACCGCCCGGTGCAAGAAGTTGCGAAAACGGCTGGGCTTGAGCCGCGAGAGCGCAGCATGCAGCGAGTCCGATACGAAGCGCGTACGCAACGACGCCAGGATCGCCGCCAGAATGTCGAGCGAGGGCGGTCCGCCGATCAGGATCGGTGCGCCCTTGGGAACCGCAAGCACCACCGACGACGGCAGCCGCACCGGCTCGCTACACGACAACGCCATGTCGCCCAACCGCACCGCATTGCTGCCCATCACGGTGACGGTCTTGCTTCCGAAGATCACCACCGCGTCGTTCTCGGGCGATACGGGGTTGGGCGGCTCCGGGGTCTCCCCCGGGTGAATCACCGGCTTGGGCGTCTTGGGAAACGGCGCCCAACCAGTCCCCGGCGGGATGATGATGTGTCCCGGAACGTGCTTGGCCTCGGTCCCGGTGTTGGTCGCCGGGAATGCGGTCCAGTACATCACCGGTCCCTGCATCGGAGCACCGAGCACCGCAGACACGGCCGCCCCGATCACCAACCCGACGGCGAGCCCCACCGGGTCGAAGACGATGCCCGTGAACGGATTCGGAATCGGAGTGGGCGTCGGCGCCGGCATCGGCACCAGCTCGAAGTGCACATCGACCCCGAGCACCGGGTCCATGAAGCTGCTCCCGATCACTGCGCCACTCCGATCCCCATCTCGTCGTCCCAGTACGGCGGCGGATCGGCCGTGGTCAGACGAGAAACCAGGCAGGTGCGCCGCGGCCCCCACACCGCCGGGA
>JGI12316J15310_10000069_pt28 | contig 20160 bp, 24 predicted proteins | sample MarCyaLeptolynsp_FD_15310 | JGI IMG/M metagenome (IMG submission 15310)
CGCCCTGCCGCATGGCCAGACCCGCGGCCGCCATCGCCGCCTTGGCCTCGCCGATGCGATAGGTGCCGAAATGGAAGATGGAGGCGGCAAGGACCGCGCTGGCATGGCCGTCGCGGACCCCCTCGACAAGGTGATCGAGAGTGCCGACGCCGCCGGACGCGATCACCGGCACCGGCACCGCGTCGGCGATCGCCCGGGTCAGGGGCAGGTCGAACCCCTGCTTGGTGCCGTCGCGGTCCATCGAGGTCAGCAGGATCTCGCCGGCACCGTACTCCGCCATTCGTTGCGCCCAGGCAACGGCATCCAGCCCGGTCGGCTTGCGCCCGCCATGGGTGAACACCTCGAACTTCCCGTCCCCGACGGCCTTGGCATCCACCGCGACGGTGATGCACTGGCTGCCGAACTTCAGCGCGGCCTCGCGCACGAACTCGGGATTGGTGACCGCCGCGGTGTTGATCGACACCTTGTCGGCGCCGGCCAGAAGCAGCTTGCGGATGTCGTCGACGCTGCGCACGCCGCCGCCGACGGTGAGCGGCATGAAGCACTGCTCGGCCGTGCGGGCGATAACGTCGAAGATCGTGTCGCGGTTCTCGTGACTGGCGGTGATGTCGAGGAAACAGAGCTCGTCGGCGCCCTCGGCGTCGTACAGCCGGGCCTGTTCCACCGGATCGCCGGCATCGACCAGGTCGACGAAGTTCACGCCCTTGACCACGCGGCCGTCCTTGACGTCGAGGCAGGGGATGACGCGGACCTTCAGCATCACACGCCCTTCCCCGCCAGCGCCGCCACAGCACCGGCGACATCGACGCGGCCGTCATACAGCGCGCGGCCGACGATGGCGCCGGCCACCCCATCGCCCTCGAGCCTGGCGATCGCCCGCAGGTCGTCGAGCGACGACACGCCGCCGGACGCGATCACCGGCGTCGACAGCGCCCGCGCCAGCGCGCCGGTGGCCTCCAGGTTCGGTCCCTGCAGGGCGCCGTCGCGGTCGATATCGGTGAAGATGATCGCCGCCACCCCCGCATCCTCGAACTTCAGCGCCAGATCGCGGGCGGCAATCTCCGAGGTCTCGGCCCAGCCCTCGACCGCGACCTTGCCATCGCGGGCGTCGATGCCGACGGCGATCCGGCCCGGATGGTCGCGGCAGGCGGCGATCACCAGATCCGGGTCGCGCAGGGCCACGGTGCCGAGGATCACCCGGCTGAGACCGGCCTCGAGCCAGGCGTCGATCATCGCCCGATCACGGATGCCGCCGCCGAGCTGAACCGGCACGTCCACCGCCGCGAGGATCGAGCGCACGGCCTCGCCGTTCACGGCCGACCCCGCAAACGCCCCGTCCAGGTCGACCACGTGGATCCAGCCGCAGCCGGACTCCTGGAACGCGCGGGCCTGGCCGGCGGGATCGGGATTGTAGACGGTGGCGGCGTCCATCTCGCCGCGCAGCAGCCGGACGCAGGCCCCGCCCTTGAGGTCGATCGCGGGATACAGGATCACGGCGTCTGCGACTCCCCGCTCGCGGCGCTTCCGGCGGCCGCCAGATGCTTGGAATAGAACAGCCCCCGCACATACCCGTCGCGGGTGCGGGCGTAATACGGATGCTCGCCGAACTTCTGGTAGCCGAGCGCCTCGTACAGGCGGATCGCCGCGCGTTGGGTCTCGCGGACGTCGAGGTTCAGCACCTCGAAGCCGAGCGCGCGGGCATGGTCCTCGGCAATCTGGGTGAGGTCCCGCGCCAGCCCGTGGCCGCGCGCCCAGGGGGCGACGAAGGAGGTGGTGAACTGGCAGGCGAAGCTCTGGGCCTCGTTGTTGCGCGGCGGCCTGTGAAGCTGCGACGAACCGGCGATCACGCCGTCGAGCCGGCCGACGAACAGATCGCGCTCGGGGATCAGCAGCACGCCACGCCAATAGGCCTCCAGCGTCTCGCGCGGCGGCGGCGTGAGCCAGCCGAACCCGCCGCCGTCGATGATCGCCGCCTCGGCCGCGTCGCAGAGGTCGTTCATATCGCCCGCCGACAGCGCGGTGACGCGCTCGACCGCGGTCTCCGGCGGACGGATGAACTGGGGCTGCTCGGTCATGGGGTCCATCCAAGGAAGTTGGCGATGAGCCGCAGGCCGGTCGCCTGGCTCTTCTCCGGGTGGAACTGGGTGCCGACCAGGTTGTCTCGGCCGACCATGGCGCAGATCTCCCCGCCGTAATCCGCCGTCGCCAGTTCCTGGGCGTCGTCGTCGAGCCGCATGGCGTAGGAATGGACGAAATAGGCGTGGTTGCCGTGCGACAGCCCGGCCAGCACCGGGTGGGTGGCGCCATGAATGGCGAGCGGGTTCCAGCCCATGTGGGGGATCTTGCGCGGTCGGCCGTCGGCCTCGTCGGCCGGCTCGATGCGCCGGACCTCGCCGTCGACCCAGCCGAAGCCCTCGGTCGTCACATGCTCGAACCCGGCCTTGGCCATCAGCTGCATGCCGACGCAGATGCCGAGGAACGGCACGGCGTCGCGGATCACCCGCTGCTCCAGGGTCGCGCGCAGGCCCTCGACCCGGTCGACGCCGGCGCGGCAATCGGCGAAGGCCCCGACCCCCGGCAGCACGATCCGGTCGGCGCGGGCGATGGCATCGACGTCGTCGGTGACGGCGATCTCGGCATCGGCGCCGGACTCGCGGGCCGACCGCTCGAACGCCTTGGCGGCCGAACGCAGATTCCCCGAGCCGTAGTCGATGATGACGACGTTCTGCATGGCCGCCCTCAGTCGCTCCGCAGCGCGCCCTTGGTCGACGGCACGGCGTCGGCCTTGCGCGGGTCGATCTCCACCGCCTGGCGCAGGGCGCGGGCGAGGCCCTTGAAGCAGGTCTCGGCGATGTGGTGGCTGTTCTCCCCCTTGAGGCTGTCGACATGCAGGGTCGCCCCGGCGGCCTGGGCGAAGGCCCGGAACCACTCCTTGAACAGCTCGGTGTCGAAATCGCCGACCTTCTGGGTCGGGAAGTCCACGCCCCAGGAGAGGAAGGGCCGGCCGGACAGGTCGATGGCGACCCGGGTCAGCGCCTCGTCCATGGGCAGCAGGCAGGCGCCGTAGCGGGTGATGCCGCGCCGCTCGCCGAGCGCCTGGGCCACGGCCGCGCCGACGGCATAGCCGGAATCCTCGGTGGTGTGGTGGGCGTCGATGTGCAGGTCGCCCTCGGCCGTCAGCGTCAAGTCGATCAGGGAATGGCGGGAGAGCTGCTCCAGCATGTGATCGAGGAAACCGATCCCGGTCGCCACCTCGTAGGTTCCGGACCCGTCCAGCTCGACGGCAGCGGAAATGCGGGTCTCATTGGTATTGCGCTCGACGCGCGCGCTGCGGGCCATTCACCCTCTCCTTGGGCAGTCGTGCCGTGGGAAGGGCGCTGTTTACCAGGAAGGTCGCGGCGGTGCCAGTGTGGCCTGCCCCGATGCGCCGACCCGTGAACGCGGTCAGTCCAACGCGGTCCAGGCGCCATCGCGCCACGACCAGTGCTGCACCGGCTTCTCGAAATTGGCGTAGAAGGTCGGGATCGCCCCGGCGGCCGCCACCCGGAACTCGTAGGAGCGCCGCCGCGCGTGCGGGCCGGCCATTTTCTGGGTGGAATGCAGGACGAACTGGTTGAACAGCACGGCATCGCCCGGCGCCAGGACAGGCGTGAGCAGCGTCTTGCCGGAAACGGCGGACAGCGCGCTGTCGATAAAATCGTCTCGGAATCGAACCATGTGCATCGGCCGGCTCGGATCCTCGGCCAGCCGCATCTTCGACTGCCAGATCTGGACCAGCGGCCGGCCATCCACCTCGGGATCGAGGAACGTCAAGCCCGGGCTCGTTTCCCCGACCGGGTCCAAGGGCACCCAAACGTTCACCGCGAGATGGGTGGTGCCGATAAAATCGGCATCGAAATGAAACCGCAACCGGCTTTCATCGTTCCCCGATTCGTGAAACCGCAAGGAGCAATTGTCGACCAGGAACGCCAGGTCGTCACCAAGCAGCCAGCGCAGCCGCTCGCCGGCCGGCGAGGCAAGCATCGCGGTGATCGCCCGGTCGATCACCGGCCGCCGGTCGCGGCGCGCGACATGGCCGAAACTGATCGAGTTGTGCAGCCCGTCGCGCTCGAGCCCGACCGCGAAGGCCTGGTCGAAGCATGCCTCCAGGGTTTCGAGGGCCGCTGCGCCGAGCAGGCCCTTTTCGATCAGGGGCCACTTGCGGCCGTCGGGGGCGTGGGCGAAATGCACGGGTCGGGACCTCTTGCTTGAAGTGATCGGGCGCGACATTACATTCGCCGGACCAGCGAACCAAGGCGGGCTTTCATGACAGACGATCCGACCCAGTGGCACGGCACCACGATCCTGGCCGTGCGGAAGGGTGATCGCGTGGTCGTCGCCGGCGACGGCCAGGTGACCTTCGGCAACACGGTGATGAAGGCGAGCGCGCGCAAGGTGCGCCGGCTGTCCGGGGGCTCGGTGATCGCCGGCTTCGCCGGCGCCACCGCCGACGCCTTCACCCTGTTCGAGCGCCTTGAGGCGAAGCTCGAGCAGCATCCGGGCCAGTTGACCCGCGCCTGCGTCGACCTCGCCAAGGACTGGCGCACCGACCGCTACCTGCGCCGCCTGGAGGCGATGATGGCGGTGGTCGACAGCGAGGTCAGCCTGGTGCTGACCGGCACCGGTGACGTGCTGGAACCGGAGGACGGGCTGATCGGCATCGGGTCCGGCGGATCCTTCGCGCTCGCCGCCGCGCGGGCCCTGGCGGACCGCGACGACATGGACGCCGAGGCGATCGCCCGACGGGCCATGGCGATCGCCGCCGACATCTGCATCTACACCAACGCCAACCTGACCATCGAAAGCCTATGACCGACTTTTCCCCCCGCGAGATCGTCTCCGAGCTCGACCGCTTCATCATCGGCCAGCAGGACGCCAAGCGCGCGGTGGCGATCGCCTTGCGCAACCGCTGGCGCCGCCGTCAGCTGGAAGAGGGCCTGCGCGAGGAGATCCTGCCGAAGAACATCCTGATGATCGGGCCGACCGGCGTCGGCAAGACCGAGATCGCGCGGCGCCTCGCCAAGCTCGCCAACGCCCCGTTCCTCAAGGTCGAGGCGACCAAGTTCACCGAGGTCGGCTATGTCGGCCGCGACGTCGAGTCGATCGTGCGCGACCTCTTGGAGTCGGCGATCGTCATGACCCGCGAGAAGATGCGCAAGGCGGTGCACGCCAAGGCCGAACTCCAGGCCGAGGAGCGGGTGATCGACGCCCTGGTCGGCGATAACGCCAGCGCAGATACCCGCCAGAAGTTCCGCAAGATGCTGCGCGAGGGCACGCTCGCCGAGCGCGAGATCGAGATCGACGTGACCAGCAGCGGTGGCGGCGGTCTGCCGACCTTCGACATCCCCGGCATGCCGGGCGCGCAAATGGGGGTGATGAACCTCAACGACATGCTGGGCAAGGCGCTCGGCGGACAGCAGAAGCGCAAGCGCCTGTCGGTGGCCGAGAGCTACGAGGTACTGGTCCGCGAAGAGGCCGACAAGCTGCTGGACGAGGAGACGGTCACCCGCGACGCGATCGAGCTGGTCGAGCAGAACGGCATCGTGTTCCTGGACGAGATCGACAAGATCGCCCGCTCCGACGAGCGCGGCGGCGGCGATGTCAGCCGCGAGGGCGTGCAGCGCGACCTGCTGCCGCTGATCGAGGGCACGACGGTGGCGACCAAGCATGGGCCGGTGAAGACCGACTTCATCCTGTTCATCGCCTCGGGCGCCTTCCATCTGGCCAAGCCGTCCGACCTGCTGCCGGAGCTGCAGGGCCGGCTGCCGATCCGGGTCGAGCTGAAGGCCCTGACCCGCGACGATTTCCGCCGCATCCTGACCGAGCCCGAGGCCAGCCTGGTGACCCAGTACAAGGCGCTGATGAGCACCGAGGACGTGACCCTGGAATTCGCCGACGACGCCATCGAGGCGCTGGCCGACATGGCGGTGGAGATCAACCGCACCGTCGAGAACCTGGGCGCGCGCCGGCTGCACACGGTGATGGAGAAGCTGCTGGAGGAGGTGAGCTTCACCGCCTCCGACCGCGGCGGTCAGACGGTGACGGTGGACGCCGCGATGGTGACCGAGCGAGTCGGTGGCCTGGCCAAGGACGCCGATCTCAGCCGGTTCATCCTGTAACGGTCACTCGTCGTTCAGCTCCGCCAGCAGGGTGTCGATCCGGCTGTCGTCCAGGTCGCGGATGCGGGCGGCGAGACGGTTGGCGAGCTCGGTCGCCTTGGGGCTCAACCCCGCGGTATCCAGCAGGACACGCGGGCTGGAGATCTCGGCAAGACGGCGCAGTTCCTCGGCCTCCTCCCAGTCCAGGTTCAGGCAGGCATTGACCAGCTCGAGGAAGCCGCTGCGCGGCCGCGCCCGCTTGCCGTGCTCGACGGCGGAGAGATAGGCGGCGGAGACGCCGAGGGCGGCCGCCATCTGGGCCAGGGTCAGGTCCCGGTCGACCCGCAGGGCCCGCAGGCGCGCGCCGAGCGGGGTCACGTGCCGCGTTCCCGGCGGCGGCGCAGCAGGATGTACCAGGCACCCTTGCCGCCGTCCTGGGGCTGGGCCGGCGCGAAGGCGAGCACCCTCTCCTTGTTGGGGTAATCGGCAAGCCAGCCCGGCAGGGCGCGGCGGATCACGCCGATCTCGCGCCCCTCGCCGCCCCACGGCGTGTCAGGGCCGGGCCGGTGCCAGTCCGGCCGGCCCTTGCCGGTGATGACCAGCACGCAGCGCCGGCCCAGCGCCTCCTGGCGGGCGAGGAAGCCGTTCAGCGCCACATGCGCCTTCTCACGGGTCAGCCCATGCAGGTCGATCCGCGCCTCGATCGGCAACTGGCCGCGTTTGAGCCGGAGCTGCAGGCGGCGGTCGACTCCGGGTGCGGCGCCATGGGCGTGATCCTGCAGGTCGGACGGGGCGATCGGCGACGGTGGAGCGGGACTGGAAGGCCGCCTGTGTCCTGCAGGTTTCTGCGGGGTTGGGCCGATTTGAGGCGGTTCTTCCGGCGGTGGCTCCGGCCCCCAATCCGGGTTTTCCGCGTGCTCGGCATAGCGGTCGCTGTCGACCGGCCTCGCATCCTTCAGGACCTTGCCGAACAGACTCAGTTCCTCCGCGCTCGGCCGCCGGGGTTTGCGCGGGGCGGCCATGGCGGATCTCAGTCGGCGACGAGAATGACGTGCAGGCGGCGGGGTCCGTGCGCCCCCATCTGGATCTTCTGCTCGATATCCCCGGTGCGCGAGGGACCGGTGACCAGGTTGACGGTCCGCGGCATGTCGAACCCGTCCCGGTCCGCCGTCGCGCGGGCCGCGCGGAACCGGGCCCAGGCGTCCTCCAAGGGACCAACTACCTGGCTTTGCCGAACGATCACTACATGGTTTTCCGGCAAGAAGTTCAAGCCGGTAGGAGTAGTGCCGTCGGAGGTCAGCATCACCGTCCCAGTCTCCGCCACAGCCGCGAAGACCGGCGTCACGCTGGTCTCTTCCGAGCCATCCGCGGTACCGGTCTTGACCTCCAGCGTCGGCGCGCCCGACCAGTCGAGCCCGTCGGCGAGGGCCGGCGCCTGAACGATGCGGGCCGGCAGGTTCTCGCGGGACAGATAGTCCCGGACCACCGCGGGCACAGCGTCCAGGCCGTCGACCTCGTCGATGGTGCAGGCGACCTCACGCGACTTGTCGGCGAACTGCGCGCACAGGGCTTTGGTGTCCTTGCCGGCGGTCCGCTCCGGGATCAGGTTGCGCGCCGGCTGGGCGAGGCGTTGGCGCAGCTGGGCCGCCGGATCGCCGGTCAGCGGGCCGCGACCGAGCGACTTGCGGATCGAGCCGAGAATGTCGTCGCGGGCGCTCATCCATCGCTCCCGGCGCGGCGCGCGCGGTACAGGTCGTGGAACGTGCCGCCCTGCGGCGCCGGCATGTCGCGCACCGAGGTCCAGCCGCCGGCCAGGGGCAGCGTGCGGAACCGCCCCGTCGACCGGCCGAACCGCCCGAGCAAACCGGTAGCGATCCTGGTAGCGAAACGGTACAGGCCCGGACGCGTCGCCAGGTATGACCATAGCGCGAGACCGGCTTTAGCTTTCTGGGGTGCCAGGCCTTTCTCGAATTCCCGCTGTCGGTAGTGGCGCATCATCTTGGGCAACGGGATGCGCATCGGGCACACGCTTTCGCACCGCCCGCAGAAGGTGGAGGCGTTGGGCAGGTGCCCGGCTTCCTCGACACCGATGAGCGACGGGGTCAGCACTGAGCCCATCGGGCCGGGATAGACCCAGCCATAGGCGTGGCCGCCGACCGCGGCATAGACCGGGCAGTGGTTCATGCAGGCGGCACAGCGGATGCAGCGCAGCATGTCCTGGAACTCGGTTCCCAGCATGGCGCTGCGGCCGTTGTCCAGCAGGACCACGTGGAATTCCTCGGGCCCGTCGAGATCCTCGGGCCGGCGCGGACCGGTCGAGAACGTCGTGTAGACCGACATCTCCTGGCCGGTTGCCGAGCGGGCGAGCAGGCGCAGGATGGTCGATGCGTCCTCGAGGGTGGGCACGATCTTCTCCAGGCTGGCGACCACCACATGGGCCTTGCCCAGCAGCTGAGTCATGTCGCCGTTGCCCTCGTTGGTGACGATGGCCGTCGAGCCGGTCTCAGCGATCAGGAAGTTCGCCCCGGTGATGCCCACATCGGCGGCGAAATAGCGGTCGCGCAGTTTGGCCCGCGCCTCGTCGGTGAAATCGCGCGGCTCCTCCAGCCGGCGGTCGGGATCCAGATCGGTGTGGTTCCGGCGGAAGTCCTCGGCGATCTGCTCGCGGGTCACGTGGATCGCCGGCGCGATGATGTGGCTCGGCGGCTCGTCCCGCAGCTGGATGATGTACTCGCCGAGATCGGTCTCCACCGGCTCGACGCCGTTCTCCTCCAGATAGGCGTTGAGGCCGATCTCCTCCGCCACCATGGACTTGCCCTTGGTGACCGTCTTCGCCTCGCGCCGGCGGCAGATCTCTAGGATGGTCTCCCGCGCCTCGGCCGGGGTCCGGCACCAGTGCACGTGGCCGCCCCGCGCGGTGACATTCTCCTCGAAGCGCTCCAGGTAGAAGTCGAGGTTGGCCAGCACATGGTTCTTGATGTCGCGGCCGGTGTCCCGCAGGGCCTCGAACTCGGGCAGCGCCTCGACCACCTGGCGGCGCTTCTCCTGGAAGCCGGTCTTCACGTTGCCGAGCGCGCGCTGCAGGGTGGCGTCGTTCAGGGCGCGATGGGCGTTGTCCTTGAAGTTGCGGCTGGACGACTGCATCGGGCTACCTTCTCTCCGGTTCGCCGATCGCCGGCGTGTCGGTCATGCCGGCCAGCACCTCGGCGACGTGGCGGACCTCGGTCCCGGCCCCGAGCCGCTTCAGCTTGCCGGCCATGTTCAGCAGGCAGCCGAGATCGCCCGCCAGCAGGGTATCGGCACCGGTGGCGACGACCTCCTCGGCCTTGTTGGTGACCATCTTGTCGGAGATCTCCGGGTACTTGACGCAGAAGGTGCCGCCGAACCCGCAGCACACCTCGGCCCCCGGCAGCTCCGTGAGGGACAGGCCCGCGACTCCCGCGAGCAGGCGCCGCGGCTGCGCCTTGACCTCGAGCTCGCGCAGGCCGGAGCAGCTGTCGTGATAGGTGACCTTGGCGTCGAGCCGGGCCTCGACCTTGGACACGCCGAGCACGTCGACCAGGAAGGAGGTCAGCTCGTAGGTCCGCTTGGCCACGTACTGCGCCCGCTGGGCCATGGCCGGATCGTCGGCGAACAGCTCTGGGTAATGCTCGCGGATCATGCCGGCGCAGGAGCCGGAGGGGGCGACCACGTAGTCGACGCCCTCGAAGGCAGCGATCACCTGCCGGGCGATGGCGCGCGCGTCCTTGTTGTCGCCGGAATTGAAGGCCGGCTGGCCGCAGCAGGTCTGCTCGGCCGGCACCACGACGGTGCAGCCGGCATCCTCCAGCAGCTTGAGGGTGGCGAAGCCGATCGAGGGCCGGAACATGTCGACGAGACAGGTGACGAACAGGCCGACGGTCGGGGCCTTCGCGGCAGCGCCTTGTGGCTCGGTCTGGACCATCGGGGCCCCTTCGCACGCGGTGAAACGGTCAATCATTTGAGCTATCACGCGGGGTGGTAGGCGGCAAGGTGCGGGAGCTTCTGCGGGACCCGATGACGCGGCTCGCCAGGCGGTCGGCCTTGGCAGCCCGCAGCACGCGATAGGCCGTGGCGGAGATCCGGGCGTGGCTGCTGGGGAGCCTGGGTCGGGCGCAGGCGCAGGAGGCGGATACGCTTCACGACTTCCTGGATGGCCAGGAGGGACGATCCAGGACCCATGCCTCCAGACACACAGGGTGGGTCCTGGCTTTCGTCAGGAAGTCGGGTGGGGAGGGTGATTGGGGTACCTCATATGGAAAGGGCCGACGCGAAGGCCGGCCCGTTCCGTACTTACCACTGACGATGAGATCCGTCAGGAATTCATCTGGTCGAAGAAGTCCTGGTTCGACTTGGAGTGCTTGAGCTTGTCGAGCAGGAACTCCATGCCGTCGACCGTGCCCATCTGCATGAGGATGCGGCGCAGGACCCACATCTTCGACAGGGTCGCCTTGTCGACCAGCAGCTCCTCCTTGCGGGTGCCCGACTTGGTGATGTCGATCGCCGGGAAGGTGCGCTTGTCGGACAGCTTGCGGTCGAGGATGACCTCGGAGTTACCGGTGCCCTTGAACTCCTCGAAGATCACCTCGTCCATGCGCGACCCGGTGTCGATCAGGGCCGTGGCGATGATTGAGAGCGAGCCGCCCTCCTCGATGTTGCGCGCGGCACCGAAGAAGCGCTTCGGGCGCTGCAGGGCGTTGGCGTCGACGCCGCCGGTCAGCACCTTGCCCGAGGACGGCACCACGGTGTTGTAGGCGCGGGCGAGGCGGGTGATCGAGTCCAGCAGGATGACCACGTCGCGCTTGTGCTCGACCAGGCGCTTGGCCTTCTCGATCACCATCTCGGTGACCTGCACGTGGCGCGAGGCCGGCTCGTCGAAAGTCGAGGAGATCACCTCACCCTTCACGGAGCGAACCATGTCCGTCACCTCTTCCGGGCGCTCGTCGATCAGCAGGACGATCAGGTAGACCTCGGGATTGCCCTCGGAGATCGCGTGGGCGACGTTCTGCAGCATCACCGTCTTACCGGTGCGCGGCGGCGCGACCATGAGCGCGCGCTGGCCCTTGCCGAGCGGCGAGATCAGGTCGATCACCCGCGAGGTGAAGTCCTTGTTCTCCGGCTTGAACTCGGTCTCGAGCTTCAGCTTCTCGTTCGGGAACAGCGGCGTGAGGTTGTCGAAGTTGATCCGGTGGCGCACCGCCTCCGGATCCTCGAAGTTGATCTGGTTGACCTTGAGCAGGGCGAAATACCGCTCACCATCCTTCGGCGCCCGGATCTGGCCCTCGACCGTGTCGCCGGTGCGCAGGCCGAAGCGGCGCACCTGGCTCGGCGAGACATAGATGTCGTCCGGTCCCGGCAGGTAGTTGGATTCCGGCGCGCGCAGGAAGCCGAACCCGTCGGGGAGGATTTCGAGGACGCCCTGGCCGGAGATCGGAACGTCGTTATCCGCCAGCTGCTTGAGGATCGCGAACATCATGTCCTGCTTGCGCAGCGTGCTCGCGTTCTCGACTTCAAGCTCCTCGGCATAGGCCAGGAGATCGGCGGGGCTTTTCGCTTTGAGTTCTTGGAGATTCATCTGCTGTGAAGTGCCTTCGGGGAAGGGGCCGGAACACGCCCGACGCGCAGGGCTTTCGCTTTAGCCATGAGCCCGTCGATACGGGGCCCGTCTGCAAACACGCAATGTTCCGGAGAAAGGGCGGCCGCGCCCGGCGACCTGGTAAAGCCCTTACCCGAGACGTGGGGCAGTGTCAACGGCGTTAACCGTGCGCCGCCAGTCAAAACGGTTTCATGATCACCAGAAACACGACGACGACCATGATCAGCGTCGGAACTTCATTCGCGATCCTATAATATCGGTCGCCACGGGTGTTGCCGTCGGCCGCGAACGTCTTGCGCCATCGCCCCATGACATGGTGCATCGCCGTCATGACCAGGACCAGGAACAGCTTGGCGTGCATCCAGCCGTCCTGCATCCAGCCCGGCGTGAGCCACAGCATCGCGATGCCGAACACCCAGGTCGACACCATGGCCGGGTTCATGATCGCCTTGTATAGCCGCCGTTCCATCACCTTGAAGGTCTCGGAGGTCGCCGAGCCGGCGGGCTCATTGGCGTGGTAGACGAACAAACGCGGCAGGTACAGCAGGCCCGCCATCCAGGCGATGACGCTGATCACATGCAGCGACTTGGCAACCCCGTACCAGTCCATGACCGACCTCAGCCCCGGATCCGCTTTATCAGAGCGGTGACGTGCTCCGGCGGGGTCTGCGGCACGATGCCATGGCCGAGGTTGAAGATGAACGGTCCGCCGGACAGCGCCTCAAGGATGCGGTCGGTCTCCGCCATCAGCGCGTCTCCGCCGGTCACCAGCGCGATCGGATCGAGGTTGCCCTGCACCGGCCGGTCGGCCTGAAGCGCGCAGGCCATGGCGAGTGGGATCGTGCTGTCCAGCGCGAGGGCGTCGATCCCCGTCGCCTCGCCATAGCCCCGGGTCATGGCGCCGGCGCCGCGGGCGAAGCCGATCACCTTGACCGTCGGGTGGCGCTCCTTGACCCGGCGGACGATCTCCGCCGTCGGCGCGACCACGGCACGGTAAAAGACCGATTCCGGCGCCGCCCCGGCCCAGCTGTCGAACAGTTTCACCACCTGGGCGCCGGCCGCGATCTGCCGGTCCAGGTACTCGACCGTGGTATCGACCAGAAGGTCCATCAGCCGGGCGAAATCGTCCGGCCGGCCATAGGCCCAGCTTTTGAGCGTGGCGTAGTCCCGGCTGCTGCCGCCCTCGACCATGTAGGAGGCGACGGTCCAGGGGCTGCCAGCGAACCCGATCAGCGCGACCTCGGGCGCCAGGGCGTCGCGCAGCCGGGCGACGGTCTCATAGACGTTGCCGATGCGGGCGTTGAAGGCCTCGGCCTCGAAGACCGGGAGGGCGTCGCCGCTCTCGATCGCCGCCAACACCGGACCGCGACCTTCCTGGAACTCCAGGTGCTGACCGAGGCCATAGGGCACCATCAGGATGTCGGAGAACAGGATCGCCGCGTCGAACCCGTAGCGCCGGATCGGCTGCAAGGTGACCTCGCAGGCGAGCTCGGGATTGAGGCACAGGTCGATGAATGTCCCGGCCTGCTTGCGGGTCTCCCGGTACTCCGGCAGGTAGCGGCCGGCCTGACGCATCAGCCAGACCGGCGGAGGTGATCCGGTCTTGCCATTCAACGTATCCAACAGGGCGACGCCCGACATCGCTTGCTCCCTCACGGTCTGGATAACCTCTCTACCCTAATATCTTTTTTAATAGATAGAGGGGAGCAGTGGTTGGCGGGTGGAATCATGGGGATCAAATCCGATCCACAGTCTGTCCACCGATCTGTCTCATTGCGGAGTCAGGGTGGGGGATTGGGGAGGAATTCCGAAACAACCGGGTGGCGCGGCGCGGACTCCCTCGACCGATCTCCGGACTTGAATGACGGGGATAAGGTGGACAGTCTCGCCAAGTGATCCGCCGGCGCGGTTATCCGACGCCGTGGATGGAAGTTGTTGGCCCCCGAACAGCGTGGGGCAGCGAATCGAGGTGAACGTTGAGCGAATCAGACACCCTCGCCGATCGGCCGAGTTATCCCGATGGGGCGACCGGTTCTCCCCAGGAGCGCGGTGGATGAGTTCGGCCGACATTCTGCACCTGCACCTGGTATCCGACGCGACCGGCGAGACCAACCACCAGATCGCCCGCGCCTGCCTCGTCCAGTTCGAGGATGTGCGCGCCAAGGAGCATGTCTGGTCGCTGGTGCGGACCTCCAGCTATCTGGACAAGGTCATCGCCGGCGTCGAGTCCAATCCCGGGCCGGTTCTGTTCACCCTGGTCGACCCGGAGCTGCGCCGGCGGCTCGAGGAGGCGTGCCGGCGGCTTGAGGTGCCGTGTCTGCCGGTGCTGGACCCGATCGTCATGGCGCTGGCATCCTTCATGGGGCGGGAGTCGCATCCGCGGCCCGGCCGCCAGCACGAGATGGACGCCGCCTATTTCCGGCGGATCGAGGCGATGGACTACACGCTGGCCCATGACGACGGTCAGTTGGTTCACGATCTGGAGGAGGCCGACATCCTCATCGTCGGCGTCTCGCGCACATCGAAGACGCCGACCTCGCTGTACCTCGCCAATCGCGGATTCAAGACGGCCAACGTGCCGATCGTCCCCGACGTCCCGGTACCGGACGAGATCTTCAACCTCAAGCGCCCGCTGGTCGTCGCCTTCACCACCGATCCGGCCCGGCTGATCCAGGTGCGGCGCAACCGGGTGCTGATGCTCAAGCAGCGCGAGGAGACCGACTACGTGGCGCTGGAGCAGGTGCGCAAGGAGGTGGCCGAGGCGCGGCGCATGTTCGTGCGCAACGGCTGGCCGGTGATCGATGTCACCCGACGGTCGATCGAGGAGACGGCGGCGGCGGTGCTTCAACACATGGAGGCCCGGGAGGCGGACAATGGATGAGCCGTTGCCGGCGCTGGCCGGTCCCCATGCCGCCACGGTGCCTGTGGTGCTCGCCTCCGGCAGCCGGTTCCGCGCCGCCATGCTGCGCGATGCCGGGGTGCCGTTCTCGGTCGACGTCCCGGGTATCGACGAGGGGGCGGTTCGCGACTCGCTCAAGGCCGAGAACGCGACCACCGAGGATGTCGCGACCATGCTGGCCGAGCTGAAGGCGGTGGCGATCTCGCGCCGGCACCCGGACGCGCTGGTCATCGGCTCCGATCAGATGCTGGACTGCAACGGGGTGTGGTTCGAGAAGCCGGTCGATCGCGACCATGCCCAGGCGACGCTGACCGCCCTCTCGGGCAAGACCCATCGCCTGGTCACCGCGGTCGTCGTGGCCCGCGGCGGCACCCGGATCTGGCATGCGATGGACAGTGTGACGATGCGCATGCGGCCCCTCAGCCCCGCGTTCATCGACCGATACCTGGACGCCATGGGCGACGAGGTCTCGTCCTCGGTCGGCGCCTATCAGCTCGAGGGTCTGGGAGCGCAGCTCTTCACCGGGGTCGAGGGAGATTACTTCACGGTGCTGGGCCTGCCGCTGCTGCCGCTGCTGGATTACCTGCGCACCCATGGTGTGCTCGCGGCATGACGGTTGTCGTCGGCCTCACCGGCTCGATCGGCATGGGGAAGAGCACGACCGCCGACATGTTCCGACGCCTGGGGGTTCCCGTGCACGACGCCGACGCGGCGGTCCACGCGATGATGCGTGCGGGCGGCGAGGCGGTGGCGGCGGTGGCGGCCGCCTTTCCGTCGGCGGTGCGCAACGGCGCGGTGGACCGGGCGACCCTGGGCGGCCTGGTCTTCGGCGACGCCGCCGCCCTGGCCCGTCTCGAGGCGATCGTTCACCCGCTGGTCACGGCCCGGACCCGCCGGTTCCTCGCGTCCTGCCGGCGCCATCGTCGCTCCATCGCCGTGCTCGACGTGCCGCTCTTGCTTGAGGGCGGCGGCTACCGTCGCTGCGACCTGGTGGCGGTGGTCAGCGCGCCGGCCTTTCTGCAGCGCCAGCGGGTTCTGTCCCGGCCCGGGATGACGACGGATCGGCTGGCGCGTATTCTGGCCAAGCAAATGCCGGATGCCGAGAAGCGGCGGCGCGGTGAGGTCGTCATCCCGACCGGTCTCGGACGGGCGGTCGCCATGCGGCGGGTGACACGGCTGGTCGCGGCGCTGCGGCGCGACCCGAACTGGGGAAAGAAGACAGCATGCGTGAGATCGTGCTCGACACGGAGACGACGGGCCTGGATCCCGAAACCGGCGACCGGGTCGTAGAGATCGGCTGCCTGGAGCTGATCAACCACGTGCCGACCGGGCGGACCCTGCACCACTATTTCAATCCCGAGCGCGACATGCCGGAGGAGGCGTTCCGGGTTCACGGGCTGTCGGCCGAGTTCCTGTCGGGCTACCCGAAATTCGAGGCGCTGGTCGACGAGATCCTGGCGTTTCTCGGCGATGCCAAGCTGATCATTCACAATGCCAGCTTCGACATGCGGTTCCTGAACAAGGAGCTGGAACTGATTCGCCGGCCGCCGCTGCCGATGGACCGGGCCCTGGACACGGTGGCCCTGGCGCGGCGCAAGTACCCGGGCGCGCAGGTCAGCCTCGATGCCCTGTGCCGGCGCTTCGAGATCGACAATTCCAACCGTGAGCTTCACGGCGCGCTGATCGACGCCGACCTTCTCGCCTCGGTGTATCTGGAGCTGATCGGCGGGCGCCAGCCCGATCTGATGGCACCGCCGGCGGGCGACGATCATGCGGCGCGATCGTCGGGATCCACGGCGCGCGAGGTCGAAACGATCGAGCGAGCATACCGGGAGACGCGCCCCCACGCGCCGAGTGAGACGGAGGCGGCGGCGCATGCCGCGTTCGTCGCCCGGCTGTCGAACCCGATCTGGACCGCCGGGTCGGCCGACTGAGCGCGATCAGCTTGGCGTGGCGATCGGCGTGGCCTCGGCCGACTGGTGGCTCTGACGGTACATCGCCGCGAAATCGACCGGCTGGATGAGCAGCGGCGGGAACCCACCGTCGCGGGTGGCGTCAGCCACGATCGCGCGGGCGAAGGGGAACAGCAGCCGCGGGCATTCGACCAACAGCGTGGCGTGCAGCGCGTCTTCGTCCATCCCCTGCAGGATGAACAGGCCGGCATAGGTCAGGTCGGCGAGGAACAGCGGCTCGTTCTCCGCCTTGCCGCTGGCGGTGATCTTCAGGACGACCTCGTAGACCTCCTCATCCTTCGAGACCTTGGCCGCCTGCACGTCGACGTTCACATCGATCCGCGGCTGCGAGCTCTGCGGTCTCAGGCTGGCCGGCGCGCGCGGGTTCTCGAAGGAAAAGTCCTTAATGTACTGAGCGTTAATCTGCAGCGGCATCGGCGTCGCCGGCATCGGGGAGGCGTCAGTCGCGGGAGGAAGATCGGCCATGAGAGTTCCTAAACAACAGGTCAGTCGACGGACGAGGGAAGTCGCGCTTCGCTATCACGACTGCGGGGTGTGGACAATAGCGCCGAGGAAGCCCCGGTCGAGGGATACAACGGTCCCGTTGCCCACCGTGAGACCGGTCAGACCCCGGATGAACGCCCAGTGGCTGACGAACACCGTGTCGTCCCAGGAGGCCGTGGCCGAGAGTTTGTCGCGGAACGCGGCGCAGCGCAGCTCCAGCTGAGCCTCGTCCTCGCCGCCCTCGGGCCACCATCGCTCCGGCAGATCACCGAAGGAGATCGCGGGCCAGTCGGCGCGCAGCTGCGAGGCGGCGGTCCCGATATCGCAGACGAACCAGCAACGCTCCCGCACCAGCGGCTCGATTTCGATCGCCGTGCCCAGGCGTCCGGCGACGATCTCCGCGGTCTGAAGCGCCCGGCGATAGGGGCTGGCAACCACCCGGCGGATCCGCCGGCCGGCCAGATGCTCGGCCGCGTCGGCTGCCTGCGCGCGGCCGCGATCGGTCAGGTGCGGATCCTCGATGCCGGGATCGATCCGGGTCTGCGAGAAGTGGACGTTGAATTCGCTCTCGCCGTGGCGCAGCAGATACATCACTGGCCGTCCCGTGGCCGGTCAAGCGTCCGGTCGGCACTCGGACCCTCGGGCGGTGTCCGCGCGCCATCGCCGGACGGCCGTTCGGAGATGTCCTCGAACTCCCCGTCAATGACACCGCCGGCCCCCGGACCCTGTCCTGGCGCCTGTCCCGGCCCGCTTCCCCGGGCCCGCAGGTCGACGAACATGGCGGCACCCCCGCGGGCCACGATGTAGGCGATCAGCAGCGAGGCGAGCCAGCGGCGCAGCGGCGGGATGAACAGGAGGAATCCCAAAGCGTCGGTGGCGAAACCCGGGATCAGCAGAAGCAGTCCGGCGAACAGCAGCCCGAAGCCGGACACCGCCTCGCCCACCGGCGTCTCGTTGCGTGCGACTTGAGCGCGCAGGCGCTCCATCGTCGCCAGGCCCTGAATCCGGAACAGCATCGTTCCGAGCACCGCGGTCAGGATGATCAGCGCGATCGTGGTCAGGGCACCGATCTCGGTGCCGACCTCGATGAGCAGCCAGAGTTCGCCGGCGGGAACGCCGATCAGAATCAAAAGAACGACTAAGCCCATGCTTGCCCTTCGGATATCGAGGCCTTATCTGTTGCCCAGGCATCGGTTCCGGCGCCGGATGCCTGTAATATCACCGCCCGTCGCCGTCCTGGTCGACCCGGCGCCGCGAACACCGACGGCTCCGCAGTCCGGGGCGGGCACTCTAAACGCGAGGGTGCGGCTCGGTCCACCCGAGGACGCAGCAGGCATGGGAAGCAGTTTTTCGATAATCGAGATTATTGTCTATGCGATGGTCGCCGGCTTTCTGATCCTGAAGCTGCGCAGCGTGCTTGGCCGTCGAACCGGCCATGAGAAGCAGCAGCCGGATCCGTTCAGCGCCCCGGCGGAAGCCGCCAACGAGAGCGAGCGCGACAACGTGATCGCGCTGGCCGACCGGTCCGCCGTGGACGAGGCCGAGATCGACGAGCGCGACCCGCTGACCGCCAGCCTGATGCGAATCAAGCTGGCCGACCCGGATTTCGATGACAAGGAGTTCGCGGCGGGCGCTCGTGGCGCCTTCGAGATGATCGTCCAGGCCTATGCCGCCGGCGACGTGGACACCCTCAAGGCTCTGGTGTCGGGCCCGCTCTATGGCGGCTTCGTCCAGGCGATCGAGGAGCGCGAGCAGGCGAACGAGACCCAGGAAACCACCATCGTCACGTTCCGGTCGTCGGAGATCACCGAGGCCGAGCTCGACGGCAACGAGGCGCGGGTCACCGTCGAGTTCGTCACTGAGCAGGTCAAGGCCACCCGCGACGCCGCCGGCAAGGTGGTCGACGGCGATCCGGACAAGATCGAGGTGCTGACCGACATCTGGACCTTCGAGCGGGACGTCCGGGCGAGCGATCCGAACTGGGAGCTGGTTGCCGCCCGTGTTCCCGAGGAGTGAGCGCGGCACCTTTTTAGTTGCGTGCACCGCCGCGCTTTTCGCTCTTGTCGGGTGTTCCCAGGAACCCGATGTCCCTCCATCTGCGACCGATGTTGCCCTGATCCTCGAGCGGTCGTCGTTCGAGGCACTTCCTGGATGGCGGGAGGATGATGTCTCTGCCGCGCTGCCGGCGATGCGACGATCCTGTCCGCGGCTGTTGCGCGGTGACGACGCGCGGTCGATCGGTCCCGGAGGCCGGTTCGGCACGGTCGGCGACTGGCGGTCGGCTTGCGACGCGTTGACGGGACTGCCAGAGGGCGATTTGCAGGCCGCTCGGGCCGCCTTCGAGGCGCATTTCGCCGTCTGGCGGGCCTCCGACATCGCGCCCGATGACGACCTGTTCACCGGCTATTACGAGCCCGAGCTGCACGGCGCGCGCGTGCGCGACGCGACCTACGACACGCCGGTCTATCCCCGGCCCGAAGATCTGGTTCTGGTCGATCTCGGCGATTTCCGCGAGAGCCTGAAGGGCGAACGGATCGCCGGGCGGATGCAGGGCTTCCGCCTCAAGCCGTATCACAGCCGGGCGGATATCGAGGCCGGCGTCCTGGACGGCGAGGTCGAGCCGATTCTCTGGCTCGACGACCCGATCGACTCCTTCTTCCTGCACATCCAAGGCTCGGGCCTGGTGCGGCTCGACGACGGTACGCTGACCCGGGTCGGCTATGACGGCCACAACGGCCATATCTACTTCGCCATCGGCCGGTACCTGATCAGCGCCGGGCATGTGGCACGCGAGGACATGTCGATGCAGGCGATCCGGGCCTGGCTGGAGGCGAATCCGGATCAGATGTCCGCCGTCATGAACCGCAACCCGTCTTACATCTTCTTCCGCGAGCTGACCGGCGACGGGCCTATCGGCGCCCAGGGCGTGGCGCTGACGGCCGGGCGGTCGTTGGCGGTGGATCGCACCCGGCACGCGCTCGGCGTGCCGGTCTGGGTCGATATCGACTATGGCGAGGGCCTGCGCCGGCTGATGGTGGCGCAGGATGCGGGCGG
>JGI12316J15310_10000626_pt5 | contig 20146 bp, 16 predicted proteins | sample MarCyaLeptolynsp_FD_15310 | JGI IMG/M metagenome (IMG submission 15310)
GTCATTGAAGGTCCACAATCCAACGCGTCGCTGCAGCGTCGTGCTGATCTGCGGAACAAGGAGCCCCCAGGGTCGTCCGGGCCAGCCGTCCTGAGAAAACGCGACAACGCCCATCGACGAACCGAGGGCGCCGACTCGAAGCAACCCCTGCCGCGCCGGTCCCACGGGCGCCCCGAGCCTCCAGCCGGTGGGTTGAAGGCCTTGCTGCAGCGCATCGTTCGGCGATTGTCCGCCGAGCTCGAAGGACAAGAGGTAGCGCCGGGGAATCAAGAGACAGCTCCTCGGCAAGTCGCGCTCGGCGTGCACATGGCCACGTAGTATAGGCGGTGCCGGCTGGCTCCGGCTCAGCTTTCGCCGGCGGCGTCGTCGAGCATGCCGAGCCGCTTGGCACGCTGGTGCCACTTCTTTCGCGCCAGCTCGCGGAGGTCGGCGACGTTGTCGGCCTCGTCGACGATCTCGGTGCCAAAGAGCGTCTCGACGACGTCCTCGAGCGTGACCAGGCCAGTGGTGGTCCCGTGGCCGTCGATGACCAGTGCCATGTGGGTCTGGTGCTCGAGCAGCTGCTCCAAGAGCTCGGACAGCGGCTGCTCGTCGGCGACGGTCTTGAGCTCGCGGCGCAGCTCGGCCAGCGGCGTGTCGTGCTCGTCACGAGCCGCCCGCAGCAGGATGTCGCTTCGCAGCACGTAGCCGGTGACCTGGTCGAGGGTGCCTTGGTGGATCGGGATGCGAGAAAAGCGAATCGCCTCATCGCGATCGACGAGCGCACCGACGGTCTCGGTCTCGGCCACTGCGAAGATCACCGTGCGGGGCGTCATCACGTCGGTCGCCCGCACGTCGCCCAGGCGAAACAGATTGTTGAGCACGCGTCCTTCGCTGCCGGCAAAGACGCCCTCCCGGGCCCCGCGTTCCGCGATCGCGCTGATCTCCTCGCGGCTCGGCTCGGCGCCGTGTTTGCCGCCCCCCATCTTGCGCGTGATCCAGGCCGAGACGGGGACAAAGCCGGTGATCGTCATGACGAACGTGACCGGGACGAGCGTGGCCGCCACCGCCGGCGCCAGCTTCTTCCAGTACGTCGCGCCCAACGACTTGGGCACGATCTCCGACACGAACAGAATCAACACCGTCAGCACGCCGGAGATGATCCCCATCGGCACGTTGGCGAACACCTTGGCCGACTGGGCGCCGACCCCCGCTGCACCCACGGTGTGCGCCACCGTATTGAGGCTGAGGATCGCCGCCAGCGGACGGTCGACGCTCTTCTTGAGCGCGGTGATCCGCTCGGCGGCTGCGCTGCCTTCCTTTTCGAGGGCGGCCACGTAGCCCGGCGTGATCGACAGCAGCACGGCCTCGAAGATCGAGCAGGCGAACGAGACCCCCAGCGCAAGCGCGAGATAGAAGACGAGCAGGCTGACGTCGGCGCTCATGCGGTGGGCCAGAGGATAGTCTCCGGCGCCGCCCGCTGGAAAGCATCACGCGCTTGTTTGGGTACGAGCCCCTGCGATGCGTTTGTCGAGCACACGGCGCGAATGACATGCTCAATGAGCACGATGGCGTGGCGCCACTTCACGTGGATCGAGGGTCCCTATCGCCTCTCGATCATGCAGTGTCCAGATGGCTCGAACCTCGATCGAGACCTTGTCGAGCTTCGCGACCAAGGCGTCAACGTGCTGGTGTCGGTGCTCGAGCCCGACGAGGCCGCGGGCTTGGGACTCGGCGACGAAGCAAGCGTGTGCGCGCGGCACGGCATCGAGTTCCTCAGTTTTCCGATACGCGATCACGAGGCGCCGACCTCGGCGGAGAACGCAATCCGCTTTGCTCGCCAGTTGGCCGCGAAGCTCGAGTCGGGCAAAGGCGCAGTCATCCACTGCTTCGCAGGGCACGGCCGCTCGGCGACCATGGCGCTGGTCACTTTACGGCTGCTGGGTTGGCCTCTCGACGATGCGGTGCAGCGGCTCAGCCGAGCCCGGGGTTTTCCGGTGCCGGAGACCCCGCAGCAGCTCCAGTGGCTCGCAAACCTGCCACCCACGCTCTTGCGCTCCGAATAGTGGTTCGGGTCGCTCGCGTGAAGGCGGGCCCGTTCACCGCGCTTGCAACTCCCCATGGCGTGGCCGCTGGGGCAGCCTCGAGTACCAACTGAGCTTGGCACGTCCGGAATGTCGGTTGACACGTTGGGCGACTGTCCGATTCCGCGGGGAGCTCTAGTTTGAAGGCATCGAGCAAAGGAATCGGCATGGCGTTTTTCAAGCACATCCTCGGAATGGGACCTACGGCAGAACGAAACGGCGAGGGCTACATCCCCTCCCCGCTCGGTCGGCTGCTGGGCGTCGACAGCAAGAGTGGGTTCAAGCCCGCCGACTTCGGCACGAAGTACGCGGGAGACAAGAAGGTCTTGGTGCTGTGCACCGAGCTCCGATACCTCGAGATGACGAACGGTAAGAAGTTCTCCACGGGCCACAACGTGCAGGAGACGGCGGTGCCGCTCATGCACCTGGCGCGGGCCGGCTTCGCGTTCGACGTCGTCACCCCGACCGGCGCCCCGGCGGTCCTCGAGGATTGGTCCGTCCCGAGAAAAGACCAGCCCGTCCTGCAGTTCATGGAGGACAACCGGGCCAAGTTCGTCAATCCGCTGTCACTGGCGAGTCTCACGGCTGAGGGTCGTCTCGACGATGCGTCCCCGTACGTCACCCTGTTCCTGCCCGGGGGGCACGGCGCGATGATCGGGCTGCCCGACGACGAGGGCGTGGGTGACCTGATCCGTTGGGTGCGGGACTCGGATCGCTACCTGGTCGCGGTCTGCCACGGTCCGGCCGCGCTCATGGCCGCCGCAAAGGACGGTGCGCCGCATCCCTACGATGGCTACGAGATGTGTGCGTTCCCCGACAGCTTCGACAAGCGGTCGCCGTCGATCGGATACCTACCGGGCATGCTCCCCTGGTTTCAGTGCGAGAAGCTCGAGCAGCAGGGCATGCGGATCTTGAACGACGACATCACCGGAGCCACCCACGTGGACCGCAAGCTCTTCTCCGGCGATAGCCCGCGAGCGTGCGACGACCTCGGCAAGCTGATCGCGAAAGCCCTGCTCGAGGACGAGGCGCAGCAGCTGAAGGCGGCTTCCTGAGCCGGGCTCGAGCCGCTTGCACGCGTGCGAAAGCGGCCGGGCGTTACCAGTTGAAATCGCCACCCCGCGCGTGCGCGGTTGAAGCTGGTCCTGGTGCATGTCACGTTGCCTCGACGGGTGTCGGGCGTGCGTGTCATCAGGGCGGTCTGCTCGCTCTCGGCGGCCTGGCTGTTGGCACCGCTCGGCTGTACCGGCGACGGCACGGCCGTCAGCGATTCGGAGACCGACGCAGACGACGGGGCGCCCCCAGGGTCGGGCAGCGATGCGGGTTCGACTGGCGATTCGGCCCGCCCGGGCACGACCAGCGCCGGTGAGACCGGCACGGCGCAGACGGGTGACGACGCGGCTGACGGCACCGCTGACGATGACGACGACACCGGCGACGACGACGATGACGACAGTCCCCCCAGTGTCGTCGCGGCGACCGGGCAGACCGAGTGCTTCGACATCGGCGGCAACGCGATCCCCTGCGCCGGCACCGGCCAGGATGGTGAGTTTCAGAAGGGCGTCCCCCACCCCAGTCCGCGCTTCACCGATCTCGGCGACGGCACGGTGCGCGACAACTTCACCGGCCTCATCTGGCTCCGCCACGCCAGCTGCCTCGGGAAAGTCGGATGGTCGGAGGCGCTGTCGCGGAGCAACACGCTCGCCAATGGAGATGCCGACTGCGAGCTCTCGGACGGGTCCGCCCCCGGCGACTGGCGACTGCCGAACATCCGCGAGCTCATGAGCCTGATCAGCGTTTCGGTGGCCTACCCGGCGCTTACGGAGGGGCATCCGTTCGTCGAGGTTCGCAATGAAATGTACTGGACGTCCACCAGTCGGGCCAGCGGCGGCGACTCGGCGTGGACAGGCAGTCCGTTTGCGTCGGGCCGTTTCTCGTCCGGAACCAAGTCCGAAGACCAGTGGTGGGTGTGGCCCGTACGGAGCGACCCCGATGGCGGCGCCCCGCCACTCGCCGTGATGGCCACGGGTCAGACCGAGTGCTTCGACGACGACGGCACCGTGATCGACTGCGCCGGCACCGGACAAGACGGAGAGGTCCAGGCCGGGGTCCCGATGCCGAGCCCGCGGTTTTCCGATCCCGGCGACGGCACGGTCATCGACAACTTCACGGGTCTGGTGTGGCTCAAGCAGTCCGACTGCCTCGGAGAAAACGGATACGAGGAAGCGTACAGTGCCAGCGCAGCGTTGGCCGACGGCTCATGCGGTCTCAGCGACGACTCCGCGCCTGGAGACTGGCGCGTGCCCAACTACAAAGAGCTGCAGAGTCTCTTCGACCTGTCGCGCGTCGAGCCCCAGCTTTCGGACGGCCACCCGTTCACCGGGATCCAAAACGGCCTGCACTGGACATCCACGAGCCTCGCCAGCGGCCCGGACGGCGTGTGGAAGATGAACGTTTTCTGGTCCAACATCCACGGCGGCGGCAAGGACAACGCGCACTACACCTGGCCGGTGCGAGACCCCTGATCGGCGGCACACCGTCAGGGCATGCTGCCGCCACGTTCGCCGAACCCGCCCCCGGTTGAAGAACGCCGCGGCCGCGTCCGCGGAGTCGAGGTCGAATCGCGTCGACCACGGCAGGTCGCCGATCGCAATGACGAGCGGTTACACCGAACTCGACTCTGGGGTGGTGTGCTCCGGTGCGACCGCAAGTCCGCACGTGTGGTTCGAACGCCCCGCCTGTCGCTGACAACGATCCTCGAACGGGGGCGCGCCCCCTCGACCGCATCCGCCGGTCGCTGGTTTGTCTCGACACGGGCCCCTGCGTCTTACAGAGAAAACAACGGTGACTCGGCTACGTTGTCGGAAGTTCGGAGGGTGGTCGATGCGAGTGACGGAACGAGAGACGACAAAGGGTTCGAGCAACGCCCATGTGCGATGGCTGCACGCCGGACTGTTGGTGTGTGGTCTGTCGTGCACCGACGACGCCGCAGCAGAGGGCGACGCCTCATCGGCGACCCAGGGCACCGGCGATAGCGATGGAGCGAGTGCGACAGACAGCCGCGGCAGTGCGGACGGATCCACCGGAGCGAGCGGTGCGAGCAACACTGCGACGGACGGCAACACCGATACCGACAGCAACGGCGACAGCAACAGCGACACCAACGGCGACACCGAGGGGTCCGACTACCCCTGGATCCCAGGCATCGCAGGGACAGTTCAGGACGAGCTACCCGGCGCAGAACCGCTGGCGTGCGAGTGGGACTGGACGATCCGTCTGCTCGCGCCCTTCCCCAACTACGGGGCGGGACACGCCCCGCGCCGCATGTACTTTGCCAGCTGCGACGCCGATACGCCTTCGCCGCGGCTCCTGTCGTCCTATACGGTCGGACCCAAGAACACCGAGGGGCCCATCGATGAGACCTCGGGCGGGCTCACCATCAGCGCGCTCAATCCCGAGACGAACGCCCTCGAGGTGGAGTCGACCCACCACTTTCCGGAGTGCAAGTCGATGCACGGCGTCGCCGCAGCGGGCGACTGCTCTACGGTCGCGGCGCTGTGCCGAATCGAGAACACGGCCACGGGCTGGGATCACGATGCCATCGCGGAGCACCCGAACGCCGACTGGCTCACCAACGAGAACGAGTGCGGCAACACCAACAAGATGAACGATCACATGTGGCTGTACGAGTGGCCGGACGGGGACCTGTCGAAGGAACCGACCAAAGTCATCGTGCACAAGTCGATCGGGAGCTGGGAGTACGGGCAGAACACCCTGCGCTACGGTGAGGACGACGGGACGTACGGCATCGCGCTCAAGACGACGACGGGGCCCACCGGCAATTGCCACGAGGCCGACTCGTTCATGATCCTCGATCGCAGCGACTTCTCGTTCATCACCGATCGCGGATGGGACTGGGCTTGTGCGACCGGACACACCACGCACAACCGGTCGGCGTACAACCCCGCCACGCAGATGTACGCGATGCTGTGCTCGACCGACTGGAACGACGACGGGGTGCCCGGTCAGAGTGCGATTTCATTTCGCATGGAAAACGCGAGCTCGGATACGGAGTTCCACTACTCGCCGCTGTACAGCAACATCTGGATCAAGGGTGGTGCAGGGCCGTTGCTGCCCCGGCCCGACGGCGGGTTCCTCGGCTTGATCGTCGGCGAGCCGGCCCCCATCGTCGCGGGGTACGACGACACGATCCCCGTCGAGGTTGGATTGGTGCGCTTCGACGCGTCCGGCAATCAAGAGGGCGACATCGTCTGGGTCGCGTCGCACGACGACTCGTACTATGCGTGGCCGCAGATTGCCCCGCTCGGCGACGATCGCTACCTCCTCGGGTGGGGCGCTGGTCTCCGGGTCAGCGACATCGGCAGAGGCGATCGCGACCGGAGCCTGCGGATCCCATGGACGTACTGGTTGATGGAAATCGACGGCCAGGGCAATCCACTGACCGAGCCGTCGGAGATGTCGGACGTCGGATGGGGCGAGGTCAACGAGATGGTGCCGCTGGGAACAGGCCGCGTGGCCTGGTCGTATGCCCCCGACGCAGTCCTCGCCCCCGAGACAGCCGAGGTTCCCGACTGCAATCAGGACTCGCTCGTGCACTACGTGTACACCTCCGAAACACCACCACCCTGAGCAGAAGGTTCGACGATGAGCGCAGACATGGACCCACGACGCAGCGGCGCGGATGACCGCTTGCTCCCCACCGCGACGCCAAGGCGTGATGATGGTGTGATGAACGGCTTGCGGTGGTGCTCGGCAGGCGGGCCGAGCATCGTGCTGCTCCTGTGGGGTGGCTGCGCAAGCCCGAACCCAATGGACGAAGCGGCGACGGGCACGGGCGGGACGACAGCCGCGCCCGTCACCTCGTCCTCGTCCTCGTCCGGGGTCGACTCTCCTCCGGGAAGCGGCGTCACGAGCCGAGCGGACACCGGCGCGACCACCAGCGTCGGCGACAGCACAGGCGGCGGTGACACGACCGCGGACTCGACGGGAGTCTCCCGCCAGTGGATCCACAAGAGCCTCGTGATCGCGGTGGATGGGCTCCATGCCCAAGCCTTTCAGGATGCGGCCACGCCGGCGCTCGACAGTGTCATCGGTGGGACGTGGGCCGACGGCTATGGCGGCGCCGTCGCGACCGACGCGTTCGTTCTCACCGACGCGGCCTCCGTGAGCGGACCCAACCATTGGGCGATCATGACCGGCGCCGTGGCCCGGCAGCACGGCGTGCAGTCCAACGGCGAGACCGGGCAAGGGGACGCCGACGCGTTCCCACACTATTTGAGTCTCCTCGAGCGATCGGACCCGAGCCTCGAGTCCGCGTACCTGGTGACCTGGAGCCCGGACCTCGACATCCCCTGCGAGGCCGACTACCTCAAGGATGGCGAGGACGACAGCAACACCGAACGCGCCGTTCAGATCCTGGCCGGCACGTTCGAAGACGCCGCGGGAGACCTCGGCAGCGCCTGGGTGGCGGGCGGTGATCCGGACGCGATCTTCATTTTCCTCGACAACGTCGACGGAGCAGGTCACGCAAACGGCTTCGGCGCGTCCTTCCCCGAATACATGGCCGCCGTCGAGCTCGCGGACGAACGGATCGGGAACATGCTCGACGCCCTCGTGGCGCGACCCACCTTCGCCGAGGAAAACTGGCAGGTCGTGGTGACCACGGACCACGGGGGCACCGCCGGTGGAACTCACGGCGGTGACACGCTCGAGGAGCTCACCGTGCCGTTCATCATCGGCAGCCGCACGGTCGAGTCGGGACCGCTCCCGGCGGGAGCCGACGACGCGGGGACGAAGATCGTGGATGTCGTCCCCAGCGTGCTGGACCACATGGGGGTGGAGATCCCGGCCGCGTTGACCGGCCTCTCGCGCGCGCTCGGAGCTCCCTGACGCACCCACGTGGGTTCGTCGATGAGCCGTGGGTCCGCGCGAGCTTCCGGGCCGACCATGGCGGCGGACGGGGGCGCGAGGGGTGCATCGAAAGGCCGGGCGCCGCTATGTGCTCGAGGCCGTCCGGGGACCATCCACCGGCGCGCCGGAACTCTCGCCTCGGTAGCGTGCGAGCAGCTCGCCCAGCTCGGCGACGAACGATTCGGACCCCTCGACGAGGAGCAGCCGCAGGAGATCGCGATCGATCTCCGACGGCGACGCCTGCGGGCACAGGCCTAGTACACGCGTCGAACGACAAGCCGAGTCGGGGGATGAAGACGTCACAACAGCGGGAGTGACGACGCCCCGGGTTTCCATTCGCGCGCCGCTCGTTTTTTACGGACCGGCCGAGAATTCCACGTGTTCCGCGCAGCTTCGGTGTCGTCGGCTTCGACCACGCGTCTGTGCTGACGCACTCGAATGCTGGGCAACGCCTGGAGCGCCCGCTTCGGCCGAGCTCGTTTGGAAGCCCTTGCATGGATCACGTGGTGGTCTTCTTCGCACAAACCGCAGCGTCTCAGAAGAGGAACGCGTCACGAGAGCGGAAGTGACCACGAAGGATCTTCCAACCCGCGGCCCGATAGCGCGGGCTGTTCGGCGCCGGTAGCATCCCGGTCGATGTCATCCGAGCGTCTTTCGATCGGGGTTGTGGGCGGCTCGATCACTGGGTGTGCCGCGGGCGTCGAGTTGTCGCGGGCAGGCCACCGGGTGCGAGTGTTCGAGCGGTCGACCCAGCCGCTCGTAGGGCGAGGAGCTGGCATCGGCACCCCGACAGCGATGCTCGGGCGACTCATCGAGCGCGAGATCCTGGACGTCGACTTCCCTCATTTCGTCTGCACGGAGTCACCGTTCATCGGGCGGCGGGGTGACGACGACGAGCTCGGAGCGGTTCCATGGACGTTGCCGCTGAACATCGCGTTGCTGCACTGGGGCGACCTCTACCGTGCGTTGCGTTCACGGGTGCCCAATGGCGTGTACCAGGCCGGGCGCCGGGTCACCGGCTTCGAACAGCGCGAGGGAGAGGTCCAGCTCCAGTTCGATGCCGGGCAGGAGGAACGGTTCGACCTCGTCATCTTCGCGGACGGGTACCAGTCGCTGGGACGACAGGTCCTCTTCGAGAGCGTCCCGATCGAGTACCGCGGATACGTGTTGTGGAGAGGGGTGGTGCCCGAGCGCGAGCTGTCGTCCAGCGAGCCGCTCGAGGGGCGATTGCCGCGGTTGGCCTATGGCGATCTGCCTGGCCATACGGTGCTGTACTTCGTGCCGGGCACGGATGGGTCGACCGCCCCCGGCGATCGAATCGTCAACTGGGCCGCCTATGTTCCCTGGGCCGAGGATGCACTGCCCGACTTCCTGACCGACCGCAATGGGAAGGTGCGCCGCGGCTCGCTACCGCCGGGCGCGATGCGACCCGAGATCGAGCAGCAGCTGCGCGACACCGTGTTCGGTCGCCTCCCCGGCTACTACGCTCGGATCGCGCAGCAGACCCACGACTCGTTCGCGCAGCCGATCTACACCGTCGACATGCCGGCCTATCATCGCGGACGCGTCTGCCTGATGGGAGATGCGGGAGCCGTGGCTCAGCCGTTCACGGGCAGCGGCGTGTTCAAGGGGGTGACCAACGCCATCGAGCTCGTCGAGGCGCTGCAACAGCATGATGATGCAGACGCAGCGCTGCAAGCGTGGGACGGCGAGCAGGTCGCTCGTGGCAAGCGCCTGGTCGCTCTCGGTGCGCAGATGGAAAAGGCCTTCATCTGGGAGCCCTTGTCCTACGCGACGGCCACCGGGGCCGAGTGCAAGCAGTGGTGGAACGCCGCTGTGACCTTCCCTGAAGACTTCACCTACGCCGCCCGATAGCCGGGCACCCCATCAGGGCAGCGTGCACGCGCCGCCGGCCCAGGTGCCGCCGATGACCTCGACGCACTGCCCTTCTTCGTCGAAGACCTGGTCGTAGACCTTGAAGTCGTCGAGCACGAAGTTGGTGTCCCACCCCAGGCGAAAGTCCTCGGCCTGGGCCGCCGAGAAGGTGACGTTGCCTCCCAGCGGTAGCGTCGATGCCCCGCCGGTGAAGACGCCGTCGACCCAGACCTCGAGGCTGCAGCCGTCGGGTGCCATCGTCCCGTCGCCGTCGCAGCGAAAGAGCACGTGGTGCCACTCGCCGGGGAGCACCAGATCGGCGTCCACCGAGCGGCAGGTCCCGCCGGCGGGCGTCGTGGAGGCGCAGGTGGTGAGGGCGTCGGACGCTGCGCCGTGGTAGCTCTGAAAACCGCCGCCGTCGACGCCCGAGGGGCCGGCGCGAAAGTCGAGCAGCGTCCCCTGGTTGATCACGTCCTCTTCGTAGACCCACACGCCGATCGTGTAGTCGGCGGACATCGTGAGCACCGAGATCGAGTCGACGATGTCGACGTAGCTGTCTTGGCTGCTGCCGAACGCGACCGCCGTCGCGCACTTGCCCTCCACGTAGTCGACGTCGGAGGCGCTCGTGTCCACCGAGGCGCTGCTGCTGCCGATGTTCTCGGCGTCGTCCTCGAAGCGCAGCCAGATCAGCGGTTCGACGGTCTGCAAGCCGTTGTCGCAGTCGTCGACGATCGGCTCGCCGGTCGTGCTGTCGCTGGACTCTTCCCCCGGCTCGTCGTCGGGCCCGTCCTCGGTGTCGCCAGTGTCGCCAGTGTCGCCAGTGTCGCCAGTGTCGCCAGTGCCCGTCGTTGCGTCGTCGGTTGCGCTGTCGTCTCCGGGCGCATCGTCGGCGCCCAGGGTCGTATCCCCGGCCGTGTCCGTGCTCATGCTCGTTCCCCCGGACGTCTCGCCGACGTCGAGACCCCCGCTGTTCTCACCAGAATCCCCGGTGCTCGCCTCGCCGGTGGTGTCTTCGTCCAGAGCGTCGGCGTCGTCAAAACAGCCGGCGCAGGTCACGAGCAAGGCCAAGAGGGATAAGCGCAAGGGGATCATATCCAGGTGGACACGGCCTGCTCGCCCGTGCTCCGTGCTCCGGTGCACTTTGGCGATCTTTTTTCGGCGCCACATCGCCGCACATGTCGACGCGCTGGACGGGCCCGGCGAGCGGCGCTTTGATAACCCAGGCGATTGGCCGTGGTCCCTCCCTCCTCACAGCGCAGCGGATGCCTCTCGGACGCGACGATCCTGTCGCTCGGGCGCGGCGACGGTCGGCCCGGCGAGCTCGACGCGGCGCTCTCCCACCTCGACGCGTGCCCCGACTGCGCGGCCCTCGTGGCCCACGCGGTGCGGCACTCCGACCCCGACACCAAGGCGCTCGGACGCTACCAACCGGTCGCGCCCCTCGGCAGCGGAGCGATGGGCGACGTCGTGCTGGCCTTCGATCCCGTGCTCGACCGTGCAGTCGCCGTCAAGATTCATCGCGAACGCGGCTATGGGCGTGCGCGGGAGGGCGGCATGCTCCGCGAGGCGCGGGCGATGGCCGCGCTCGATCACCCCAACGTCGTCAAGGTCCTCGACATCCAGGCCACCGGCAACGAGCTGTTCGTCGCGATGGAGTACATCGAAGGCCAGACGCTCGGCGCGTGGCTGGACGCAGACCGGTCGCCCACGGCGATCGTCGAGGCCTTCATCGCGGCGGGCCGAGGTCTCGCCGCCGCCCACGCGGCCGGGGTGGTGCACGGCGACTTCAAGCCCTCGAACGTGATGGTGTCCACCGCCGGTCGCGTCGTCGTCGTCGACTTCGGTCTGGCGCGCCCCAACGCGGCTGCATCCGCGCCGGCCGACGCCTCATCGGACGCCGACACCCCGACGACCCAGACCGCGACCGACTCGGGCTCGAAAGCCGGCGCCGGCACGCCGCACTACATGGCCCCCGAGCAGTACACGGGCCGGGCGAGCTCCGCGAGCGATCAGTACGCGTTGTGCCTGGCGTTGGGCGAGGCGCTCGCCGGCCGCCCCCTGTTCGGCGCCGAGTCGCTGGCCGAGCTGGCCGCGGCCAAGGTGGATCAACGCTGGGACGTCGAGGCGGTCGCGCGCCTGCCCCGGCGGTGGCGCCACGCCGTGATGCGCGGGCTGTCGGCATCGCCGGCCGATCGGTTTGTCTCGATGGACGCGCTGTTGCGGGAGCTGACCCCACCGGCAGCTCGGACCGGGCGGATCGCGGTCGCGGCCGCAGCCCTCGCCCTGATCGGCGTCGCGATCGTCATGCCGACGCGTCGGGCCGACCCAGCGCCGTGCTCGGACGCTTCGGCCCACCTCGATGGGGTCTGGGACGAGGCCCGTCGAACGTCGGTCACCGATCATCTCGGCGCCGACGCACCCGCGGTCGCGGCGTTGCAACGCTACGCCGACGCCTGGCTGCACGCCGCCGAGACAGCATGCCGTGACGCGCTGGACGATCCGGACCGAGCGGCGACCACCCTCGACCCGGCCATGCGCTGCCTGCAGCGTCGACTCGACGGTCTGCAGCGCACGACCGACGCGGTACTCGGCGCTGCCCCGGACGACGAGGCCGCCGCGGCTCGCGTGGACACCCTCGCGGGCGTCGACGACTGTCTCGACCCGCGCTACGTCGCGCTTCGTTTTCCGCTGCCGGGCGACCCCGCGATCGCCGAAGAAGTGTTCGCACTCGAGCGCCGGGTCGACGCCATCGGCGAGGAGCTCATGCTCGGCAACTTCGAGCGCGCCGAAGCAGAGGCGACCGCCGTGGAGGCTCGCGCTCGTGCCCTGCCCTTCGAGCCGCTGCTTGCCCAAGCCCTGTGGTGGAAAGCGGAGGCGCTCGCCGGTCGCGACGACGATGCGGCGCTGGCCGCCGCGAGCGAAGCCTACGAGGTCGCCCAGGCCGCCGAAGACGACCTCACCGCGAGCCAGGCGTGCATGACGATCATCGGGGTGCACAGCGATCGCGGAGCCCACGACGCGGCGAAGCGTTGGATCGGGCTGGCGCGCATGCACATCGAGCGCACGGGCGAGGCCCGGTCCGGCATGCGGCTGTCGCTGCTGGAGGGAGCGTTGGCGATGGAGCTCGGCGAGATCGATCAGGCCATCGCCCACGCCACCCGTGCCCTGGAGGGCGTCGCCGCCGACGATCCCGAATCGCTGGCGCACGCGACCATTCTCGTCAACCTCGGTGGGTATCTACGCACCGCGGGGCGCGACGCCGAGGCGATCGACAGGCTGCAGGAGGCCGAGCGCATCACCATCGCGGCGGCGAGCGAGGAGCACTTTCTCGTGCCTACCATCAACTCCGAGCTCGGGACGCTGCACAGCCAAGCGGGTGAGCACGAGGCGGCGATCGAACGGTGCCGCCGTGCCGTCGAGCTCGACCTGCGACTGACGGGCGGCAAGACCCGCTACTCGCTGCACTACCGGCGAGCGTTGGCCGTAGCCCATCGGGTGGCGGGGCAGCTCGCGGAGGCACAGGAGCAGCTCGAGATCACGCTGCGCGAGGTGGACCCGACGCTGGTCGACGCCCAAGAGCTGGCCTCGGTGCGCTCGGTGCTCGCGGACGTGCTGGCCGATCGCGGCAAGCACGAAGCGGCGCGGCAGCAGTGCGGCAAGGCCCTGGCCGCGCTGTCGACCGCCGAGGCCTCGGGCTGGGCCGATGCGATCCGCAATCGGTGCGCCGCGCTGGCCAAAGCGGCCACCCCGGATCGGACGGGCGTACAATGATGCCCCATGGGCGAGGAGCCGACATGGAGTGCACGCCATGCGACCGCGATCGAGAGGCGCGTGCGCGAGGCGTGGCCCCAGCTCGCCCCACCGCCGCCGGCGTTCTCGACCTGGCTCGACGCGCTGCTCGCCGACGAGTCTGCCCCCGGCGATCCGGCGACACCGCCGTTGCCCGAGCTGTACCTGTGCTGGTGCTGCGGCCAGGGTGACGCGCGTGCGATCGCAGCGCTCGAGTCGAACTACGGCGAAGTCATCCGCTCGACAGTGCATCGCGTCGCCAGCGACCGAACCGGTGCCGAAGACCTCGCCCAGATCGTGCGGCGTCACCTCTTCACCGGCGAGCGCCCCGCGATTGCGAGCTACCGCGGGCGCGGGGCGTTGGCGGCGTGGCTCGGCGTGGTGGCCATGCGCACCGCGCTCAACGCCGTGCGCCGCAAGGACGTCACCGTCTTGCCCGCCAGCGCCGACGCGGTGCTGCAAGCGGCGGCGATGGAGGATCTCGAGGTCGACTTTCTCAAGGCCGAGTACCGAAGCGCCTTCAAGCACGCCTTCGAGGCCGCACTGTCCCAGCTGCAGCCGCGGCAGCGCACCATCCTGAGGCAGCATCTCGTCGAGGGTCTGACGGTGCGCCAGCTCGGCACGCTGTACGCCGTGAGCTCGTCGACCATCGCACGCTGGGTCGTCGCCGCACGCGAGCAGGTCGCCGAGACCACCCGCGCCCATCTGCGCCGCACACTCGACATCGGCGACGAAGAGCTCGACGCCCTCATGCGCTCGATTCGAAGCCGCGTCGACCTCAGCCTCAGCCGCGTCCTCGCGGCCGAAGGCGCCGCGTAGAGGGGGCCGAGCCGTGACGAGCACCGAGCTCCGGGCTGCGCAGCACCGCACCCGAGTTGGGCACCGCGCGACCCAAGTTGGGCAAGGGCTTGCGGGCGTGCGCCACGTCTTGCCCGCGAGATGACTGGCGCAACCGGACGCAAGCCTTCTGGCACGCCCCTTGTAACTAGCGGGCACGATGACGACGCTTCTTCGATCCCGGTCTCGTAATGCACTCACGGTCGCCGGCGCGAGCCTGCTCACGCTGAGCGCCGCATGCAGCGACCATGAGCACGACGTCGAGCCCGACTTCCGGATCGGTGCGAACAGACTCAAAGACAACGCCAGCCCCAACGTGCCGGTCATCGGCGCCACCGTCGACGTCGACGGGCTGGGCATCAACAAGTATCGCAATCGCCTCGCGGCGCACTACAACCAAGCCACCGTCTCGATGAAGTGGGAGCAGCTCCGGCAGCAAGGGCCGTCGCAGTTCGACTTCGCCAACGCCGACCAGGTGGTCGACCACGTCGAGAGCAACGGGCTGAGCGTTCGCGGCCACACCCTGGTGTGGGAGGTCAACCTGCCGTGGTGGATGAACCAGAGCCTCGGCGCCCAGGGCGTGACGGACGCGATGTTCGACCACATCGACACCATCGTGTCGCGCTACCAAGGTCGGGTCGCGCACTGGGATGTCGTCAACGAAGCGATCGATGCCGGAGGCAACTTCCGTCCCAACCTGTTCCACTGGGCGATGGGTGACGACTACATCGCCGACGCGTTCTTTGCCGCCCACGCCGCCGATCCCAGCGCCAAGCTGACCTACAACGACTTCGGCGTGGAGGTGCCGGGTCTCAAGCAGGATGGCGTCCTGGCGCTGGTCGAGCAGCTCGTCGACGACGGGGTCCCGATCGACGAAGTCGGATTCCAAATGCACGCGCATCCGTACGACTGGATGACCGGTCGGGTGGGCTACGACGAGCTTCGCGATGCCATTGCCAAGTTCGGCGCGCTCGGAGTCGACGTGTACATCACCGAGTTGGACGTGTTGATCGACGAACTGCCCGAGCCGGAGTTCGATCGACTCAAGACCCAAAAGCGGGTGTACCAAAGCGTCGCTGCAGCCTGCTACGCGGAGCCGGCCTGTCTGGGGGTGACGACGTGGGGCTTTACCGATGCCTTCACCTACGCGCCCGACGCTCGTCCGCTGCCCTTCGATGCCAACTACAGCGCCAAGCCGGCCAAGAACGGCCTCCGCAATGGACTGGCCGGGGCCAATCCGCCCACGGTGTCGCCGTACTTCGACACCGCGTGCCCGCTGGACGACGCGCTGTTTTGCGAGCCGGTCGAATCGCCGACGCTGTACGGGCTGGGGCGCGTCCTGGTGGGTGCAGGCGCCAGCGTCGAGCCCGACGGCAGCGGCTACCGCGGCGCGACGTCGTTGCACGTGCAGGCGCCGTCCGCCGCCGGCACGCGTCGCGCCTACGCCGAGCGCCGCGTCCGACCCGACATCGGCGAAGGCGAGCTGTGGACGCGGGCGTACGTCTACGTGCCCGCCGCGGCCCCCAACAACTTCACCGCATTCGCACTCGACGAAACCCACGCCCCGTACCACGGGGTGAGCTTCGGCATTCATCACGACGGACGCACGTTCATCCGAACCGGCGGCACCCAGCCCGCGCGTTCGTACGGGCCGACCTTTCCGCGCGACGAGTGGACGTGCTTCGAAATGCACATCACGATCGGAGAGTCGGGCGCCGCCGAGCTGTTCATGGACGGGCAACTCGTGGGAAGCCTCGCGAATCGGGATACCCGATTTTCGAGCAAGTACGGCACGCTCAAGGCCGGTGTCATCTGGTCGCCCAGCAACGGGCCGGCGATCGAGACCTTCACCGACGAGTACGCCGTGGGCCAGACGCGGCTGGGCTGCGACTGACGAGCATCGACCAAGACGGCGGCGATCGGCTGCAACGGGACGATCGAGATCGTCGACCTCGCCGACGACGCGCAGCCGAGCCCAAATCGAGCACCTGACGGTGTCCTGGCGCTGATGGAGCCGCAGCCAGTTGGTTCAAGCGCGCATCCGCGTTGCGGACCACGATGACTGCGAACGAAAGGACTCGTCATGGCTCCCCTCATCACGCTCATCGTCACCTTCGCCATCGCCCGCGCCTGGACCGGGGCCCGCGGCCATCAGGATCCCGGCGCCCGCGCGGGTCGTGCGGCACTCGCCGTGATGCTCTTCGTCACCGGTACGGCACACTTCGTCTCCACCGAGGCCATGGTGCAGATGCTGCCCTCCTTCGTGCCGGGCGCCACGATGATCGTCTACGCAACGGGCGTGCTCGAGCTCGCCGTCGGGGGGTGGCTCCTGCGGAACGTCGCCCACCCCACCCCCTGGCTCGGCTGGGCCCTCGCCGGGTTCTTCGTGGCCCTGCTGCCGGCGAACCTCTACTCGGCGATCGCGGAGGTCGGGCTGGGAGGGCACGGAGCGGCATACCTCTGGTTCCGCGTGCCCCTGCAGGTTCTCTTCATCGGTTGGGCGCTCGTGGCTACCGGGGCGCTGGGTCGCCGCCCGATCGCCGCAGCGGCCTAAGGGGCGTGTTCTATGCTCCGTGGGTGCAGCTCCCCGACGCGGCGCCCTTCACGATCTGGCCCTCGCGCCTCGCGGCGCAGGCACCGGGTGACGAGAGCAAGCCGCACGCCCACCACACGATGCATCTGCTGCTCGCGAGAAGCGGAGAGCTGCAGGTGCAGGTCGGAACTGACCGGCACCGCGCGCCGGGGGTGTTGACCGCTCCGGACATCGGCCACGCCGTCGATGCCACCGGAAGCGAGGTGGTGCTCGCGTTCTGGGACCCCGAATCGGTCGACGGCGCCAGCTTGCGCGCCACCCTCGAAGGGGGCGTGCGGCTCATCTCGGAGGCCGAGCGTCGGGCGTTGCTCGACGGCCTGCCCGAGACGCCCAACCGCACCGACCTCGACACGTTCATGTCGCGCGCGCGAGACACCCTCGCCGGTCCCACCTCGCGCCCGAAAACCCACCCGCGCGTGACCTCGCTGCTCAAGACGTTGCGAGACGACGCGAACATCGACACCTCGCTCGAAGCACTCGCCGCCCGAGTGAGTCTGTCTCCGTCGCGCCTGATGCACGTGTTCACCGAGTCGGTCGGGATTCCCCTGCGGCCCTATCTGCTTTGGCTGAAGCTCCAGCGCGCCGCGACGTCCATCGTCAACGGCGTGCCCCTCACCGAGGCCGCGGTCGAGGCCGGCTTTGCCGACTCCGCCCACATGACCCGAACCTTCAAGCGCATGTTCGGCATGACGCCATCGTCGCTCCAACGCCGCAGCCGGACTGGGTCGGCGAGATCAGTCGGGGCTGCTCCGAAACCGGGTCACGGGTGAGTCGGGCGAAAGCCGAGAGCCCGAAGCTCGGTCAGGCCGGCGGCCACACGTACAGCCCACTCCCGTCACGCTGCACCAGGACCTCCTCGAAGCGCGACGAGCGTTTCGAGATGACCCACTGAGTCAAATCCACCGTCCGCGTCCCTCTTCCACTCAACGTGAACCTTCGGCACCTCGCCCAGCTCGTGGAAGTCTGTCAAGCTTCCGCGAACGACTCTGCCCCGGGCCAAGCACTCGAAACGCATCCGCATCTGCGAGGCCCGGGGTACAGCAGTGAGCCACGTGAATGACCACCGTAGCGCAGAGAATTCGAGCGACCGTTCTCGACTCGGGCATCGACACGCGGAGCGAGTCCGTAGAGAGAAACGTCCTCGACCCACTACGGGCCGACCCTCAGCGCGCCGCGACCGTTGCGGCACTGATTTCGGACGGGACGGCACAAACCCTCGTCGAGGCGTTGCCGGCACAGTTGGGCCTTAGGCTCGCGCTGCTGCTTGGGGGAGCCTGCGACGAATCGGGCGCGCATGCTGTCCGCACGGCCCTCGGACGCCGAGTCCCGTCGCAGGTTTGGCTGTTCGATGTCGTTTACAAGCTCCACGACTCCTACCGTCGCATGGGGTGGACGCGGCTTGCCTCGCCTCAATCCACCGTCTCTCCCGTGGTGCCGACCAACCCGGCCGCGGGTTTCACCGGCTCCGGAGCGACGGGGGTGCTCCCCACATCACTCAGCGTCCCGCCGGGCGACCAGCTCCTGATGCTGCTGGGGCATGAAAAAACTCGACAGCGCTACTCCGGGCAAGATCTGCGCTGGAAGGACGATGCTGGACGCCAGCGCGAAGCCAACGTCCTCACGCGAGGCAAGATCGCCTCGGTCGTCGCGGACTCTTATGCCGCGCTTCCTGCACGCATCGCGCTGCTCGAGATTGCCGGCCGGCAGCACAATCTAGAGTCGACCCTCGTGGCCGCGTTCATCTTGGCGGAGCAGCGAGAACAGTCGCAGCTCGAAGACGCGAAGGACTACGTTGCGGCGACGAGCCTCGCTCGGGCAGACACCTCGATTGGTTTGGGCCAGGTGCTGGTGAGCGTCGCGCAAAGGGATGACCTGTTCTCCGACCTGCTTCCGCCGTCGCTCACCAAGAACCTCAGTCACGAACAGGTCGCCTTTCTTCTCGCGTCCGATGAGTTCAATATCTTCGCCACGGCGAAGTACATTCGCCTGATCGCGGATGCCGGCGCCTCACGCCGTGCCGCGGATCTGCCGGCGACGCACGCTGAGCTGCCCCGGCTCGAGCTATCCAAATATCGACTCCACTCATCCCAATGGCCATCGGACAACATCCGGGCGCTCGGCTCGGAGTACACGAGCCGACCCTGAGACGATCGGCTGATCCTCGGGTGGGGCGTTTGGGTCTATTTCGCCTACCTGGACCTGAACCCACATCATCCCGACTATCCACCGCGCATGGGCATGCAGTAGGACCCATCGCGGCAGCCCGGATTGTCGCTCCCGGCGGGTGGTGAGAGTCCGGCTTGGTGCACGGGCACATGCCGACGCGCCGGACCTAGAGCGCATTGTTGGCCTGCGCGCGACTCGGGCTCGGCACCGCGGATGGCTCGCTTCGCTGGTCACGGACGACCGGTTCGCATTCGCGATGAACCGGTCGCCAGCTTCGGCACGTCGGTCAGGGACATGACGTCGGGCGTCGCGAGCGGCTCGGCACAGGCCACCCGCAGCTTCGATCCCTGCATCGTCGTCACGACCACGTTGCGCCCCTTGGCGCACGCCCCCTGCACGGCCGCGAACGCTCGACTCGCGTCGTCGAGGATCGAATGGCCGCCGATCTTCGTGATCTTTGGCTGACCCGCCAGGGCGCCGCAGCGCTCGGAGGTATCGAGCTTGATGTGGTCTCGCTCGGTCCAGTAGCCGATCGGTCCGGGCCCGCACGCCACGCGCACCAGATGCTGGAGGACCGCCGCACGATGATCGTCGGGGGTCGGCGTGCGCGACACCATGACGCCGTAGTCGGGCAGCGCAGCTTCGAGATTGGACCAACGTCCGGCGGTGGTCGCGACGAACTGCTGCGCCACCGGGCCCGCTCGGTCGACGAACGACGCCAGGGTGTAGCCGTCGTTGGGGTCGGCCCCCTCGAGGACCTCCGCCCATGCGCTCAACACCGTGCGCCCCGGCTGCGCCCGACGGATCGCGAGGTCGGCAAGCCACTGCACCGCAACCCCGCAGTCGTAGACGTCCGACCCCGACCGAACCGCGTCCAACGGTTTGTCCCCCA